>ENA-ORBV01012657-ORBV01012657.1-microbial-mat-metagenome-genome-assembly--contig:-NODE-12657-length-12977-cov-4.110620_pt1 | contig 12977 bp, 6 predicted proteins | sample MGYA00237777_ERZ505514 | MGnify/ENA primary metagenome ERZ505514 (study PRJEB26160, sample SAMN06269048) | microbial mat metagenome | isolation source: Oligotrophic lake microbial mat | place...
CGTCAGCGTCAAGTCGGTGACACCACGCCGGATGGTGGTCAGGCGTGCAGACGCTCTCGACTGGATCGCCGTGACGGCGGAAGAGTGTGATCGCGTCGACCAGATGCTCCGGCGGCGTCAACGGCGAGGTCGCTTGCATCAGCACCACTGGACGTGGATCGCTGGGAGAGATTCCCAGTGTCCGCAACGCGTGGCGCATGACGTCGTCGCTGCTGCTGGCGTCTGCCGCCAGCGTCGCCGGTCGAACATAGGGCGTTTCCGCACCCCAGCGTCGGCCTTCGGCAAGGATCTCTTCGTCATCGGAGTCCACGATCACCCGCCCGCCACCGAGTTGGACGCATGCCGCGCGCGCGGTACGTACCGCGCGACCGATCAGGCTGATGCCGCCCACGGTGCGCAGATTCTTGCGCGGGATCCCCTTCGAGCCGCCACGCGCCGGAATGATGATGAGTGGCGCGCTCACATCTTCCCGTCGAGGCTCTTGCCGGTTTCGCGGTGGATGAAACCTGGGACGACGGCGGCGAGGGCCTTGGCGATGTCGGCTTTGCTCGGGATATCCTGGGGATTCCGCGCATGCACGGCGCGTTTGATCACTGCGAGCAGATCCCTGAGGGCGGATACACCGACCTGCATCGGGGCTTTGATGGTGGCGAGGTGGGCGAAGCCATTCGGGTGGGCGATATCCTGTTCGCCGCGGGCGACGAACTCCTCGATCTCCTTTTCGCCGCTGGTGTCGGAGGTGGTCACCAACACCGGATAATGCCCGCGCGCCCGTTCAGCGGCGACGGCGGCCATCGCCTTGGTTGGATCGCTGAAAATCGTTGGTTTGAGCCCCATGTCCGCCAACGTCGCGGTGGCGATGTCGACGAACGACGCCATGTCCTTGGCCGGATCCAGACGTGGAATCACCACCAGCCCACGCGGTGTTGCCGCACCAGCGAGCAGGCACAGCTGTCCGGCTTCTGACGGCGTAACCAGGTAGCGGCGGATGTCGCCTGGCGCCGCCAACGGCTGGTTCTTTTCCAAACGCTGGAGGAACGCCCACGGCAGGCTGCCATCGCTGAACGCGACGTTGGCGAAACGCGCGGTGGTCACGTGGGCGAGCGGTAGCATATCGCCAGAGAGTTCTTCGCCGATGGTGTGCGCACTTTGCGAGTGGGCCCACAGCAGCATTTCCATCGCGCGTTTAGATGCACCCATGATGCCAACCGGATTCGCCGCCTTGTCGGTGGAGACGAAGAAGATCTGTGCGCGGGAGTTTCCTTTTTTGCGCCGCACGGCCGCGAGGAACTGATCCGCCTTGAGCAGATTGACCTCCAGCATGCGTACGGTGGACAGGTGATCGCGTTCCGAGCGCACGTGTTTCAGCGCAGCGAAGGAGAAGATGGTGTCGAACGGCTTCTGCTCATCGAGAAACATCGCCGTCAGCGCCGAGCCGTAGTCGAGCGGCTGAACGATCAGCTCACCAGTGAACGGCTCGGGCAGATTGCGGATCGAGCGCACCAGCTCGGCGAGGTTGTTCTCATTCGGATCAAGCACCGCCACGGCCGCGGGTTTGGCGACCGTGAGCAGCTCAATCAGTGTCGCTGAGCCGATGGAACCGGCGGCGCCGACCAACAGCACGCGTTTGCCGTTCAGGTGGTCCTTCAGCTCGGCGGTCGCCTTGGCCACGTCGGCAGCGAACAGACTGTCGAGGCGACCGGTCACGGCTTGGGCGATGCGTTCGATGCGGGGGGTGAGGCAGAGGGGCACGTGCCATCCTTGGTCGGTGCGGGGTCGAACCGGATAAGTCTACCTCAAGAAATGACGAAGTTTGCCACGTGGTGCGTAGCAAAGCCCGTCATCCGCTGGGCAGACCAGTCCTTGAGGGGTCATCAACGCATCGCCCGTGCCGACCGAGGGTGGCCCGGAGGTGGTGCTTCATGGCTGATCCCGAGGCCGTCTCAGCGTGCCACTACCGCGCCACAAGCGACGTGTTACGTCGGCCTTTTGCCCACATCCAGCACGGCCATCACCCCACCAGCCGATCACTGATGCCCGTCGCACCGCCAACGCCAGAGCACCTCCTTGGTATCATCACCCGTCCCAGCGCGAACTCAGATGTTGCTGTGACGACGACCGGCGGAAGTATCCGCCGGCATGCGCAGCCATTTTTACGGCCATAGTTTTTTCCCGTTAACGCTGCGCATCCCGTTATCAGCACCAGCAGTTGCATGTCATAAGACTGAGCAAGCAACCTGTCACAGCCCCACCAACCAACCGTTTCGCCGTGCGTGCCTGATGAGTGAGTTCCCCTCGTCATCATCAGACGCCGCTGAGTTCACGATCCCTGGAGCCCATCATGTCAGGCAACGCCGCCCCCTCTGCCGCCCAATCCAACGGAATCAGCGATAAGGAACTTATCGCCCAGGCGCAGCAGGCCTTCGAAAACATCCGCGGCGAACTGGCCAAGGTCATCGTCGGTCAGGACCAGGCGATCGAAGAGCTGATCATCGCGATCTTCGCGCGTGGTCACTGCATGCTCGAAGGTGTGCCTGGTCTGGCCAAGACCTTGCTGATCTCGACGCTCGCCAAAGCGCTGCACCTGTCGTTCAAACGCGTGCAGTTCACGCCCGACTTGATGCCCTCCGACATCGTCGGCACCGAAGTGCTGCAAGAGGACCCCGTCACCAAGGCGCGCGTCTTCAAGTTCCTTAAGGGACCGATCTTCGCCAACATCGTGCTGGCTGACGAAATCAACCGTACGCCGCCGAAAACCCAGGCCGCGCTGCTTGAAGCGATGCAGGAAAAGAAGGTCTCCATCGGCAACGAGGAGTACAAGCTCGACCAGCCCTTTTTCGTTCTCGCGACCCAGAATCCCATCGACCAGGAGGGCACCTACCCGCTTCCTGAAGCCCAGCTCGACCGCTTCCTGTTCAAGATCTTCGTCGGTTACCCGACGGATGAAGAAGAGCTGGAAGTCATGCGTCGCGTCGCCAGCCCGGCGATGGCCAACGCGGAGAAGGGCGTGCGCCAGGTGCTGAACGGCGAACAGATCCAGGCCTTCCAGCAACTGGTGCTGCGCGTCCCGGTGGCCGATCACGTCCTGCACTACGCCAAGGCGCTGGTGCGTGCGACCCGTCCGAAAGAAGCTGACGCGCCGGACTTCATCAAGGAATGGATCTCGTGGGGCGCTGGTCCCCGCGCGTCGATCAACCTGATCATCGCCGCCAAGGCGCGCGCCGTGTTGTACGGCCAATTCCACGTCACCTGCGAAGACATCGATGCGGTCGCTAAGCCGGTGCTGCGTCATCGCATCGCCTGCAGCTACACCGCGACGGCGGAAGACATCACCACCGAACACGTGGTGGAGAAACTCATCGAGTCGATTCCCAAGGACGAGAAAAAGCCCGCTGCGCGGAAGTAAGTCTGCGTTCGGCGGTGGTTGGTTCTCCCTCCTTTCATCCTTGGTGTGATTCCATGTCCGATGTCCGACGTCCGGTGTCCGATGTCTTCTGCTGCGCAGGTTCCCTGCATGGCTGGCGCATCCGCACATCACGAATGGCGTTCGTACAAAAGACATCGGACATCGGACATCGGACATCGGACGTCTAATGGCCTCTACCTACCTTGATCCTCAAGTCCTCGCGAAAGTCGGCAAACTCGACCTTAAGGCGAAGTATGTCGTCGAGGGCTTCATCTCCGGCATGCACCGTAGTCCGTTCAAGGGCTTCAGCGTTGAGTTCGCGCAACACCGTGGCTACGTGGCGGGTGACGACCTCAAGCACCTCGACTGGAAGGTCTACGCCAAGAGCGAGCGCCTGAGCATCAAGCAGTACGAGGCCGAGACCAATCTCGTCACCACGCTGCTGCTGGATGCCAGCGAATCGATGGCGTACACCTCGCCGAACCGCAAAGGGCTGGCGAGCGACAAGCTGGAATATGCCAAGCTCATCATCGCGGCGCTCAGCTACGTCGTGCTCAGCCAGAGCGACGCCGTGGCGTTGGGCATCTTCGACGAAAAGCTGCGTGAGTTCATCCCGCGATCGACGCGTAAGGTGCACCTTAATCGCATCTGCGCGGCGCTGGAAAATATCGAGCCACAGAACAAGACCGGTGTGGGTGATGTCCTGCACACCGTCGCGCAACGCGTTGGCCGCCGTGGGGTCACGGTGATCGTCAGCGACCTGTTCGACAAGATCGAAAACATCCTCTCCGGCATCCAGCACCTGCGCCACGACGGCCACGAAGTCATCGTGTTGCATCTGCTGGATAAAGACGAACTGACCTTCCCCTTCGAAGGCCTGGTGCAGTTCAAAGGCCTGGAATACGCCAATCAGGTGTTGTGCCAGCCGCGCATGGTGAAGAAGGCCTACCTGGAAGAACTGAACAAGTTCCTGACCAAGATGAAGGCGATGTGCACGCGCAATGGCGTCGACTACGTGCAGGTGTCCACCGACACGCCGGTCGACATCGTGTTGTCCGCCTACCTCATCGGCCGTGAACGTGCGCTGATGTCCGGCGGACGTGGAGCGGGTCGCTGATGGGCTTCCTCAATCTCATGCTGGCCGGCTTCGCCGGTGCTGCTGCCATTCCGATCATCATCCACCTGCTCAACCAGCGCCGCTTCAAGGTGGTGGTGTGGGCGGCGATGGACTTCCTGCTCGCCACCATCGAGAAGAACTCGCGCCGGCTCCAACTCCAGGATCTGATCCTAATGTTGCTGCGCGCGTTCGCGCTGGTGTTCCTCGCGCTCGCGCTCGCCCGCCCGACATTGACGCCAGGCGGTCTTGACCTGCTTGGCCGTCAGGGCGAAACCGCCGCCGTGATCGTGCTCGACAACTCCCTGTCGATGGGTCAACGCACCGGCAACGAATCGCGTTTCGATGCGGCCAAACGTGCCGCGCTCGCCATCATCGACCACCTGCCCAAGGGCGCGGGTACCGCGTTGGTGCTGATGAGCGACGTGGCGGTTGATGAAATCCCCGAACCCAGCCACGACGCGGCGTTTGTCCGCGCGGCCATTCAAGACGCGGTGTTGTCCGACGGCGGCACCGATGTCGCCGGCGGCATCAGCAAGGCCTGGAGCATCCTGAAAGATGCGAAAGCCCTGGCCAAAGAGGTCTACGTCGTCAGCGACATGCAGAGCAATGCCTGGCCCGCCTCGGGTGATGCCGGCTGGACCACCTTGTCGAACGAACTGACTGCGGCCAAACCGGCCGTGCGCCTCTATCTGGCCAACGTCAGCGACGGCTCGGACAGCAACCTCAGCATCGCCTCGCTCATGCCGGTTGATGAACAGGTGTCGACCGAAAGCGATGCGGCCTTTGTCGCCACGCTACAGAACTACGGCAGCGGTGCGGCCACCAACGTCACCGTCGAACTGCTGGTCGGCGCACCTGATGCGCCGCTCAACGAACCGCTGCGCATCGCTGCCAGCGTGGTGGTCGACAAGGTCGAAGGCACCGCACAAGTGCGTCTGGAAACCCGTTTCGCTGGCGGCGGTGATTACCGCATCGCCGTGCGCGCCGCACCTGATCGCCTGCCGGCTGACGACATGCGTTCGCTGGCGCTGCCCGTGGTCGAACGCATCAAAGTGCTGGTCATCGATGGCCAGCCAGGAGACGGCGGGAACTTCAACGGTGCCGGCGACTTCCTCAAGGCGGCGCTCAGCCCGCGTGATCCCAACGACGACGCCAACAAAGCGTTGATCGACACCGAGGTCATCACCGTCGCTCAGCTCGGCGAACGCAGCCTGCGCGACTACCAGGCAGTGATCCTTGCCAATGTCGCCGATCTGCCGACCGGCCTGGTGGAAGGCCTCAAGACCTACGTGAAAGCGGAAGGTCGCGGCCTGATCATCTTCGGCGGCGACAACGTGTCGTCGGTGCGTTACAACCAACTGCTCGGCGGCAAAGACGGCCTGCTCCCAGGTCTGATTGCTGCGCGTCAGGTCGAACCCGATGTCGCGCCGAGCGGTGAAGCTCCGGGCTTTGGCTTCGCCACGAGCGACCTGGGGCATCCAGTTGTCAGCTTCTTCAGCGACAAGGACGCCCAACCGTTCCTTGCTGCGCCGCGCTTCACTCGCGCGCTTGGACTCGACATCGACACCAAGGATGTGGCGCCGGTTGATCCCAAGGCCAAACCCGACGACGCGCTCGGCGACAACAAAGTCCACATCGTCGCGCGCTTCACCGGTGGCCAGCCGGCGATCGCTGAACGCCTCGCCGGTCGCGGTCGCGTCCTGCTGTTCGCCTGCACGGCGGATCGCGACTGGGGCGATCTGCCGCTGCGTCCTGCGTTCTTGATGCTCGCGCGCCGCGCGGTGCAACACGTCGCCGAGGGCCACCGCCTGCCGCGCACGTTGCAAGTGAACGATCCGCTGGTCGAAGTGGTTGGCATCAAGGCCGCCGGTGCGCAGGTCACCGTGCGCGATCCGCGCGGTGGTGCGCGCACCGTCGCCGCGGTGCCGACGCCCACCGGTGATCTGGCGCGTATCGACTTCGCCGACACGCGGTTCTCCGGCTTCTACTCCCTCAGCCGCTCAGCCGGTGGCAGCGCCGGAACCAACGGCGACACCGCCATCAACACCATCTACGCGGCCAATCCGCCGCGTGCCGAAAGCAACCTTGACGCGCTCGACGAAGCTGGCGTGCGTGCGCTTTTTCCCACTCTCGACTTCACGTGGCTCGATGGCCGTGGCGAGGTGGCTTCGGCCATCGACGGCAAACGGGTCGGGCGGGAGATCTGGCCCTTGTTGTTCTTACTCGCCTGCGCCTGCCTCATCGCTGAATCTGTCCTGGCCTTGCGCTGGGCTCCGAAGGGAGGCTGATCATGGACCTCCTCCTGTGGCTGTTCACCTTCCAGTCCGCCGGTGGTGGCGACACCACGGTCGTCTGGCCGCCATCGCTGCCGAATGTTGCGACGCCGCTGATGAAGCTGCTGTTCATCGGACTGGCGATCGCCATCGCCGTGGTGGTGTTCCAGCTCTACCGCCGCGAACCAGACTACGTCAACCAGAAGCGCAAACGCATCCTCGCGACGCTGCGCATGCTCGCTGGTTTCGTCCTGCTGTTCATCTGCACCGGCGCCTTCCTTGAGGTGCAGCACCGCGAAGAGACCAAGGGCACGCTCGTCCTGCTGGTGGACGCTTCGCAGTCGATGGGCATCACCGACCGCAAGGGTGATCCGGGTGCCGATGCCGCGCTGGAAAAAGTGCTCGGCATCGCGCCGGATAAAGTCACGCGCAGCGAACAGGTGCAGCGTGCGCTCGCCAACGAGCAAGTCGCCTTCCTCAAAGAGCTCTCCGAATCGTTCACCGTCGAGGCCTACACCTTCGGTCAGTCCGCGCAGATCAGCGCCCTGGAACTGGCGAGTGGTGATCCCGCCGGCCCGCTGGCCAAACTCGCCAAACCCAATGATCCCGCGACCCAGCTGGGTGGCGCGCTGCGCGACACCGCACGCCGGCTCAAGGGCCGCAAGATCGACGGCGTGGTGGTGTTCAGCGACGGTGGTTGGAACCGCGGCGAAGAACCGCTGCCGGCCGCGGAGGACCTCAATGCTCCGGTGTTCACCGTCGGCGTTGGCCAGCCACGCACGCGCGACATCGCGGTGACCTTTGTGTCGTGCGAAGACGTGGTGTTCAAGGGCGACGCCTTTGCCTTGACCGTACGGGTGCGTTCGAGCGGTTTCTCCGGAACCGCCGCCCGCTTGGTCGTGCGCCAAGGTGATGACGTCGTGCGCGAGATGGCGCTCGAACTCGACGACAGCAGCGAACGCACCTACACCGTGGCGGTCACGCCGCGTGCTGCCGGGACCTTTACCTTCAGCGCCGAGGTCGAACCGCTCGCCGATGAACTCTCGGCCGACAACAACAAACGTGAACGTCCAGGCGTCACCGTGGTCGACAAAAAGATCCGCGTGCTAGTAGTGGAGGACTCGCCGCGTTGGGAGACCCGCTTCCTCACTTCGATCCTCGAAGCCGACAAGACCCGCATCGAAGCGAGCTTCCTGATGCGTCAGGCCGATGAACGCCTCGCCTCACAGGATCGCCGCCACCTGAGCGCTTTCCCCGCGACCCCGGCTGACCTGCGCAGTTACGACGTGGTGGTGTTCGGCAACATCGGGGTGGAGTTCTTCACCCAAGAAGAACTGAAGAACCTCGCCAACTTCGTGCAGATGGAAGGTGGTGGTGTGTTGTTCATCGCTGGCCGCAACCGTTTGCCTGACGCGTATGAAGGTTCACCGCTCGCCGACCTGCTGCCGGTGGAGATCGAAAACCAGCCCAGCTACAGCGTCGAGGACGAACTCGCGCGCACGCTCAAGACCGGCTTCCGTCCGCAGCTGACCGAGGAAGGCAAACGTTCGTCGCTCACTCGTCTTGCTCCTGAAGCGCGCGAGAACGATCTGCTGTGGGAGAAGTCCGACCTGATGTTCTGGCGTTACCCCGCCGTGCGGATGAAGTCGGGCGCCACCGCGCTGGCAACTATTGGCGGCACCGGCTCCGGACGTGGCCAAGAAGGTGAACCCGTCATCGCCATGCAGCGCTACGGCAAAGGCCAAGTGATTTGGATGGGCACCGACGAAACGTGGCGCTGGCGTTCCAAGCCGGGCCCGGAAGCCCACCGTCGTTTCTGGGGTCAGCTCATCGGTTCGCTGTCGCAGGCGCACTTGCTGGGAAAAACCAACCGGGTGCAGCTCGAAACCGATAAATCCGAGTACGTCATCGGCGATCGCGCGGCGATTACTGCGCGTCTGCTCGATCAGGACTTCAACCGCCGGGTCGACGATCAGGTCACTGCCATCGTCGAACGTGGTGCGCTCGGCAAAGAAGAGGTCGTGCTCGCCGCGGTGAAAGATCAGCCGGGTACTTTCCAAGGCGAGTTCGTCCCAGGCACCGCCGGCGAATACCGCTTGGTCATCAAGGACGAAGAAGATGAGGCGGAACGGATTTTCACCGCCGTCGCTCCTCGCATCGAGTTCGATGATCCGGGTATGCGCGTCGAACTGCTGACACAGATCGCCAACGCCACCAAGGGTCGCTACACCACCCTCGCTGATCTCGCCGACCTCAAGCAGGATCTCGCCGCGCAGGAACACGTCGCCGAACCGCGGCGTGAGGAACGTCCGCTGTGGAATGCCCCTGGGGTCATGATCCTGATCACGTTGCTGCTTGGATTTGAGTGGTTCTTCCGCAAGCGTTGGGACCTCCTATGAGCCGCGACATCCTCCTCCAGAAAATCGACGAAGTCCGCGGTCGTCAGCGTTCGGTCGCTATCGGCCAGGGCGTCGCGCGCATCGTGCTGGCGGTCATCGGCCTAGTGATGGCGTTCTTCCTGGTCGACTGGCTGATCCTTGCCAGGTCGACGCCGGGTGCGGGTGATCGTCTTGCACGTGGCATCCTGGTCGCCGCGATGCTCGCGACGCTGGCGTGGGTTGCGTGGCGCTCGCTCATCCGCGTTCTGCTGCATGCGCCGGACGATGATGAAGTCGCACTCAAGGTCGAACGTGGCCATCCGGAACTGCGTGGACGATTGATCTCGACCATCCAGTTGCGCCGCAGCGACACCGCCGGTGGTTCCAAGGAACTGATCGCCGCGCTCGAAGAAGACACCGTCGCCTTCGCTGGCGGCATGCACTTCACCGACATCATCGACTTGAAGACGCTCAAGAAGGTCGCGTTGTGGGCGCTCGCGGTGATCGTGTTGGCCGGTGCGCTGGGCGCGTGGCGCAGCGATTTTGCTGCGGCGATCCTCGCTCGTCTGGCGCTGACCGAGAGCGCTTATCCGACCGCAGCAAAGATCCTCACGGTCACTGACGGCATCACCACCGCGCGGGGCGAGCCGTTCACCATCACCATTGAACTCGACCCCAAAGGTGCGTTGCCAGAGAAGGCCAGTGCGACCATCCGCGACTTGTCGCCCGATGCCAAGGGTCGCAGCAGCGAACTCACGCTGACGCGTCAGAGCCCCGATTCCGCCATCTACGTCGGCACTATCGATCAGGTGCTCAGCGATGTGGAATTTCGCCCCGCGGCGCACGACGCGTTGTGGCCGCGGTTTGAGCGGATCATCGCCGTTGATCGTCCGGCGATCAAATCACTCGCGCTCGCCTACCGTTTCCCCGACTACCTGAACAAGAAGCCGGAAAACTCCGCCGTCGGCGACATCCGTGCGCCGGAAGGCAGCCAGGTCACCATCACCGCGCGCTTCAATCGCTTGGTGACCTCGGCGAAACTGGTCACCCGTAATGATCAGCAGGAACAACCACCGATCGATCTCAAGCTGATCGACAGTGGCTCCGGTGCGACCATCGACCTGCCGGTTCTGGCCGATGGCTCGTGGAAGTTGCTGCTGCGCACCGAGGACGGCTTCGATAACAAGAACCCCATCGACTACGTCATCGACGCGGTCGCCGATCGCGCGCCGACGGCAAAAATCTCCTTCCCGGCGCAGGACAAGACCGTCACGCGTTTCGCCCGCTGGCCGGTGCGCTTCAGCACGCGCGACGACCACGGCGTGGCCAAAGGTCGCTTGAAGTACGTCATCAGCACCGCCGACGAAGCACTTGCCGGCACGGGCGCCTTCACCGTCGACACCCAGCCGACCAACGCCCAGAGCCTCGACCTCGCCGGCCTGGTTCAGGGTCAGCTACGGCCTGAAGCCGGCGGCGAGGTGGTCTTCGACCTGCGTACCCTGGGACTGACCGGCGACTGTCGCATCACCTACTGGATCGAAGTCGAGGACGGCAAGACCCCGACCCCGAACAAAGGCATCAGTCCAACGTACGTCTTCACCGTGGTCGAAGCCGCGGTGCTGGAGGAGATGCTTGAACGCGATCGCAATTCGCTGATCGACAGTCTCAAGACCATCCGCACCAAACAGAAGGACGGCCGCGACGGGGTCGACACCTTGCGTCGTGAGTTGCAGGACGCCCCGGCCCCGGCGCCGAAGTAAGATCGACAGCCGAGCAAACCGCAGAGAGGGCGCAGAGGACGCAAAGATGACAGCGCCACGACCCTCTTTTCTCGTCGATATGAACCCTGGTTTGGTGCGTTTAGTCAACCCTGGGCCTTTTTCCTCTGCGCCCGTTGCGTCCTCCGGTTAACTTTCCACGCCGTCGTCTGCGACTCGCCGATCGTCAGTAACAACCGATACTCCTAGCCGTTACCCATACCCGAGGGTCCAACTATGCGCCGCCTCTCCATCGCTTCGGTCAGCCCACTCCTGCTGGTCATCGCCTGTTCGGCCATCGTCGAGGCTGCCGAACAGGCCGCCCAGACCACCAGCCGCGCCGTGCGTCAGGAAGAAGGCCGCCAGAAAGGCCTGACCTCGCAGACTTCGGCCACCGGGCGTGAGGTTTCGGGTCTCATCGACGAGTACCGCTTCAACGGCCTCGGCGACGACAACAAACTCAAGGTCCTCGACAAGCTCCAGAAGGAGCTGGTGCGCATGACCGACGCCAACGCCACGGGCGTCCAACCCAGCGCTGACAGCACCACCATGCCGTGGGTCACCACGCGCCTGAACGCCGCGCGCCAACTGCAGAACCTGGTTGAGCTGCGCAAAGAGCTGATGTCCGCCAGCGAAGGCCAGGACCACGTCATCGTCCAGATCGATAAGTTGCTGACGCAGATGCAGGAGCAGTTCGGCAAGCAGCTGAAGACCGACCTCAGCGAGGTCATCAAGGAGCAACAGCGCCTGAAGGACGCCACCGAGCAGCTCGCTGAGAAGACCCTGGGCGAAAAGGCCGAGAAACTCTCGCAGGAGCAAAAGAAGGACCTGGAAAAAACCAGCGACCAGCAGAAGGCGCTCGAAGAACAGGTGAAGGAGGCGGTGCAGGAACTGAAGGAGCAGGCCAAGGACCAGAGCCAGCCCGAGCAGGCGAAGAACGCCGAAGAGGCACTGAAGAAGCTCGAAGATCCGAAAGTGCAGGACGCCATCGACCAGGCGGCGCAGGACATCCAGGACAACCAGCTGGCGCAGGCGCAGGACGCGCAGCAGCAGGTACTCGATGCCCTGCAGGAAGCCCAGAAGGATCTCGCCAAGAGCGACGCTGCGGATTCTCAGCCGCAGGATCAGTCGGCCGCTGAGCTCGAACAGCAGCTCGCGGCGGTGGAGAACATCGCGGAGCAACAGCAGCAACTGCTCGACCAGACCAACGCGCTCGATGCGCAAAGCAGCCCACAGGAATTCAACGAGCTCCAGGCCCAGCAGGCCGACCTCCAGAATCAGACGGCCAAGTTGGCACAAGACATGCAGTCGCCCGCCCAGCAGGCGCAACAGCAGGCTTTGGAGAAACAGCAGGCGGCTCAGCAGGCGCAACAGCAGGCGCAACAGGATCCCAGTGCCGCCAATCAGGAGGCCGCCCAGCAGGCCCAGCAGGAGGCCAGCCAGGCGCAGGACGCCGCCGCCGAACAGGGGCAGGGTGAATCACCAGCGGTCCAGGAAGCGCAGGCCGCCGCGGATCAGGCACAAGCCGCCGCTGAACAGGCGCAGCAAGCTGGCCAAGGCGAACCGGCCCAGCAGGCGCAGGCTGCCGCTGAACAGGCGCAGAAGCAGGCTTTGGCGGCGATGGCCAACAGCGCTCAGCAGCAAGCTCAGGCGGCCATGCAAGCGGCGCAGCAGGATCTCGGCCAACAGGCCCAGTCACCAGCCGCGCAAGACATGCAAGCGGCCCTCGCCGCGCTTGAGCAGATGCAGGCCAGCATGCAGGCAGCGCTGAGCAAAAAGACCGGTCAACCCAAGCCCGGTATGGGCAAGTCCGAAGAGCCTCCGCAACTGGCGGTGCAGAACCAGTCGCAGACCGACAATCCGAAAGAACCAAAGGAACTGGGTGCCGATCTCCAGAACGGCGACAAGCGTGAACCCGCCGGCCCCGCCGCGTGGCAGGTTGGTCTGCCGCCGAAGGAACGCGAAGCGCTCAGCGCCGCGCAGAAGGACAAGTTCCCGACGCGTTACGAACGTCAGCTCGCGCTCTACTACCAGAACCTCGCCGCG
>ENA-ORBV01012658-ORBV01012658.1-microbial-mat-metagenome-genome-assembly--contig:-NODE-12658-length-12976-cov-4.097527_pt1 | contig 12976 bp, 8 predicted proteins | sample MGYA00237777_ERZ505514 | MGnify/ENA primary metagenome ERZ505514 (study PRJEB26160, sample SAMN06269048) | microbial mat metagenome | isolation source: Oligotrophic lake microbial mat | place...
GAGATTCGCCTTAGTCTCGTGGGCTCGGAGATGTGTATAAGAGACAGGAACCGAGGTCTCGTCATTGGTGCCAAAGCAGTTCGGACCACATTCGGTCAGACCATAGCCTTCGCGAATGCGATAGCCCGCCGCGCGTACATCGTCCTTGATGCGTTGCGGACACGGGGCGCCACCGGCGATGAACCAGCGCAGCTTGGGCAGCGGTGTTCCCCACTTCGGAGACTCCCGAAGCATCGCCAGTTGCGTTGGTACACCAAAGGTCACCGTCACACCGTACTCCGTCAGTGTCTCGAAGTAGCGTGCTGCATCAAAACTCTCGATCATCACCACCGTTCCGCCGCGATAGAGCAGCGGCGTGGTGAAAACATTCCATCCACCGGTGTGAAAGAATGGAGTTGCCGCCGGCCCGACATCGTCCGCGCCCAGTGCCCACGCAGTAGTGGTGGCGATCGCGTTGGCCAGCAGCTGCCGATGCGGAATGATCACGCCCTTTGGCGCGCCCGTGCTGCCCGATGTGTAGAGCAACAACACCGCGTCGTTGGTCGTGCGCTCGACCACGAACCTATCGACCTTGGTCGTCGGCGTTATCTCCACCCGTCGTGACGCGTCGTCTAGATCGACCCATCGTGACTCCGCGGCGCCCGACACGGCGGCATCTGCGTGCGACGCGGACATGGACATGTATATGGACATGGACATGGACAATGCCTCTGTCGTCACATCGCGCCACCGCTGCTCGCCAAGTACCAGCATCGGCTCGGCGTCCGCAAGCACGCGAGACAGCTCGGCGGCGGCCAACCGCCAGTTGAGCGGCACGAGCACAGCGCCCAGTCGAATGCAGGCGAACAAGAGTGCGATGAACTCGACGCGATTCTGCGCCATGACGGCGACGCGATCGCCAGCACGTGCGCCGTGCGCATGGAGATACTGCGCCCACGCATCGGCCGAGACGTTGAGTGAGGCGTAGCTGTACCGGGCACCAGTACGCGAATCGATGACCGCCGTGCGCTTGCCATCGACGCGCCCCCACCAGGACAGCGGATCGAACAGCGCCTCCTGAACAAGCAGATCGCCGAACTGTTGCGTCGACATGTCAGCGCTCACCGTCACTCAGCGCGACGCGGTTCGCGCGTGCGCTGCGCAGAACGCTGCGATCAGCCGACTCGCATCCGGGCCCTTGGCATCGGTAAACGTGCCCACCGTCGACCCCCCCGACCATGCGTGTCCGAGATCCTCGATGCGAATCAGTGTCACGCGCGCGCTTCCCTTGCTGTCACGCCACGAGCGTTCGTTGACGGTATAGCCGTTGTCCGAGCGCGTTGCCGCAGCCGCGTCGGCGAGGAGTGCGGGCTCGCCGTTGCGTGCGCGGAGCGCGTCGTGCACCCCCACCCACTGGGTTGCCAGATCGTCCGCGTTCTTCGCGTTCACGACGGCATCGCGCCCGCCGTGAAGGACGAGCGTCGGTACTGCGCGTGCCGTGCTCCCCATCGCGGCGATCATCATCTGCGATGTAGGCAGCCCGTCCCCGCCGCCCTTTTGCATGACCGTCAGCGCGCGCACAACATCCGTTGCCGCACGCCAGCCGATGCCTGATGCACTGGTGAGTGTTGCGAATTGCTGTGGGTAGGCGACCGCCGTCAGCGTGGCCATCGCCGCGCCAGCGGAGACGCCCACCAGATGTACGCGTGCGGCATCGATGGCGTACTTCCGTGCAATCTCGTTCACCATGCCGGCGATCAGCGAGGGCTCACCATGGCCATGCATCTGATGCGCGGCGTCAAACCAGTTCCAGCAACTGCGCGCATTCGCTTTGGCGAGCTGCTCAGGATAGAGCACGAAATACCCCTGCTCTTCCGCGACAACGTCCATGCGCGAACCAGCAGCGAAATCGTTGGCGCTCTGCGTGCAGCCGTGCAACATCACAAGCAACATCGACGGCATCGCGTTGGTGGCGCGCGACGGAACGAACAGTCGCCACGGCCGCGTGCCCTCGCTGCTCGTGTACTCGCCGCGCACGACCTCGCTGTTCGTGCCGTCAGACGCATCACGCATTGACTGCTCCTGCATTGGTGTTCGCGACGGATAACGCGTGGGCGACTGCGCTGCGCCGCCAGCGGGAGCGATACTTACCCCCGCCAGCAGCAACCGACATCCCCACGCCTTCCACGGCGTCATGTGCAAGTGACGGTGCGAATTCATGGGGGCGTCGGAGTTGAAGAGGATCAGCGGTCGAACCGAATGCCCAGAAACGCCATGGAACCAAGGGCCGGCATGTTGAGCAGTTCGATGTGCTCGCGGCCGAGACCGCAGCCCCATCCCCTGTTGTATGTCGAAGGGCGCCCGGCCGCGAGCCACGCAGGCTGATCCGTCGTTCCACTCGTGCAGGCAAAAAGGTTCTGCATCGAGAAGTTGATCGTGGTGCCCTTGTTCAGCTGACGCCCGATGTTGAAGTCGAAGGCCACAAGACCAGGGATGCGCCCGTTGTGTGAACCCGAGAGGAACTGGTAATCCTTGACAAATCGCAGCACGAATCCGCCGAAGCCGGCATAGGGCAGGTTACGCGCGTCCATACCGATCGTCGCCTTGGCCGTCGGGCTGTTGAGCGCCGTGGCCTCCACGGGATCGCCAACCTTCTGGATGATCGAGTCGAGCTTGAGCACGCTGAACGTACCCGACGCGTTGACCTTGCTCGTGACGACGTAGCGCAACCCGGCGTCGATTCCGCTCAGCGTGGCCTTGCCAAGATTGTAGTAGGTCAACGCGATCTGCTCAGCGCCTTGCGCGTTCACGTACTTGGTGTCGGTCCTGGTATTGTACGCGAAGCTTCCAGCAAACGGATTCGCCACCACCACGAGCGGACTGAGGAACGACTTGTAGTCGGCCACATAGCCCGCGACATCGACGTACAGGCGATCCTTGAACACACCCTTGTAGCCGATTTCCAATGTGTTGTTCACCTCGGGCACCACGGGCGCGAACGTGCGCAGCACCGTACCCGCCGCATTCTTGATCGTCGTGCCGTCCTTGTTGCCAAAGACGCCCACGCTGGGGTTGAAGTCGCGGAAGAAAAAGTTCGTTTGCAGAATCGACGGCGACTTGAAGGCGCGGTTGAACGTCAAGCGGAACGTCTGGTTCTCATCCGGCGACACGACCAGCGCCGCCTTCGGACTGAACTGCGGCTCGTAGAACTCCGGATTATCGTAGCGCGCACCGAATATCACCTTCACCTGCTGATTGATCTGCGTTTCGGTTTGTGCGTAGACACCCACCTGATCGAGAATGATGTCTTCCTTGGTCAGTGCGTCGGTCAGCCACACTTCCTTCGAACTCACCTGATCGCGTCGCACCTGCACACCGCCAATGATGCGCGTATTGAAGAGCATCGGCACCGTCGTGTTGTACTGCACCTCACCCGCCATCAAGCGGCCATCGGCCGGAAACGACGAGATCTTCCGCACCGAGTCATCGCTCAGTGCCGCCAGACGCGGCGCCAGACGATTGGTGGAGTATCCGTTGAGCGCAAACGTCTGGCCGGACAGCGAACGCGTTGCGTACCCCTGCGCGAACCAGTGGTCAGAAGTGAAACGCACCTGCTGATTCCAGTATCCCCAGTTCTTGAGCTGATTGCGACCGGCGCTCGTGATGCCGATCCCGTTGCTGCGACTGGCTCCGCCCTGATACTCGAGGCGCGCGCCCTTGTCGAAGTAGTACACCAGCGCGCCACTCGCGCGACGATAGCTGGTGCCCCAATCCGGAGAGATTTCGGGTGAAGCGATGGTACGCGGGGCGACGGGCGCGTAGTTGTTCACGTTCTGCCAGTCACGTGCATCCAGCGCTTCGCCGGTGATCTTGTAGCCGATCTTCCCCCATACACCAGCGTAGCGCGCCTGCACGTTCGAGTAGCTCACGTGCCCGGGGCGATTGGTGTACGTGTCGGTGAGCGCACCACCGTTCGATCCCACCGACGCTTCCATGGTCAAGCCCTGATACTGCTTGGGATCCTTGCTGAGCAACGTCACCACCCCATTCGACGCGTCGGGACCATACAACGCAGCGCCAGGCCCGATGAGCACTTCGATACCGGCGATGTCCACCTTGGGAATCGTGGTGAAGACACCGACCGGCAAGCCGTTCTCCGGCAGCACCGCGATACGATTGTCTTCCATCTGCAACATGCGGTTGTTGAAGGCACTGTTGAATCCGCGCGCATTGATGCCCGCCGCCGCGACGCCAGTCTGGAAGAAGTCAACGCCCTTCAGTTCCTTGAGTGCGCCGGTGAACGAGTTGCCCACGGTGAAGCGAATCTGCTCTGCGTCGATGCGCGTGATCGTGGCGGGCGCATCCGTGATCTTCTCCACGCGCCGTGACGCGGACACGACGTAGCCACCCAGCTGCAGCGCCGTGGCCTGCAACACGACGTCGAGTGTCGCTTCGGCGCCGTCCGTAACGCTCACGTTCTCGTATAGTCGCGCCTTCGCACCGATGCGCTGCACGCGCACGGTGTAGCTGCCGACCGGGATGCCGCCGACGCGATAGCGACCATCCATCCCCGTCGTGCTGCCAAAGCGCGTACCGATGAGCGTGACCTGCGTGCCGGGCAGCGGCACTTTCGCGCTGTCGGTCACCAGGCCGGCGAGTGCGCCAGTCTGTGCATGCGCGAACGCTGGCACGGCGAGCATCGGCAATAGTGCAAGCGACAGCACCAGCTGGCGACCACGATGAACAGCCCGATCCAGCAGGCGATTCGACGTGGAGGTCGTGCGGCGGTCAGTGGACGACATGCGGACTCCTCCTGAGGTGGTTCGACGGAAAGACACGGTGGGGATCTTCAGAGGGGATGTTGGTGGGTCTCGGAGCGCGCCAACGAGGTCGGGCGGCGGCATCGACGCGCGGAGGAGATCGGCGGGTGTCGTCAGTCAGCCCTCCTTCGGCAGGAGCACCATCGCTTCACCATCGAGCACGAGTTCATCGCGCTGGTTGCGACACGTGGTCGCCAGTCGCACGCGGCGCTTACCCTCGATGATTTCCACGATCTCGACACGCGTGGTGATCGTGTCACCGATGCGCACCGGACGCACGAAGCGCAGTGACTGCGACAGGTAGATCGTACCGGGACCGGGCAACTGCGACGCGAGAATGGCCGAGATGAAGCCGCCGGTCAGCATGCCATGCGCGATGCGTCCGCCGAACCTGCTGGCGGTGGCGAATGCGTCATCGACGTGCACCGGATTGAGATCGCCGGTGATGGCGGCGTACAGCACGACGTCGGTGTCAGACACCACTCGCGACGACGTGGCGAACTGTCCGACGACGAGCAAGAGCAGTGCATCCCTTGCGGATTCGGTCATACGGAACTCCCGGTGTACAGCCGGTCGAAGGTGTCGGCGAATCTCGTCGTGATTGCGATTCGCAGGAGCTTGAGCGTTGGCGTCAGTTCGCCGCTCTCCTGCGAGAACTCGTCGGCCGTGACGGCGAAGGCCTGCACGCGATCAGTACGCGCGAGCGTGCTGTTGACGGTGTCCATAGCGTCCTGCAGGCGCCCGCGCAGCAACGCGTCGTGCGCCAACGCAGGCCACGTCGCGTCGATCTGCTCCTGACGCGCCCATGCCTCCACGACGTCACGTCGCAACGACAGCAGCGCCACCAGATATTTCCGCCCCTCGCCGAACAACACGCCATGCGCAATGAACGGCGATGCCGCCAGCGCCGCCTCGATCGGAATGGGCGCAATCTTGCGACCGTTCGACAGTGCGATGAGCTCCTTCACGCGCCCGGTGATTCGCAGAGCCCCGCTCGCTTCCACGTCAGCGCGATCGCCGGTGCGCAGCCAGACACCGTCCGCGGTAAACGCCACACGCGTGGCCTCGGGCTGCTGCCAATAGCCATCGAAGGTGAGTGCACTGCGTTGCACCAGCAGCTCGCCATCATGCGCGAGTCGCACTACGGTTCCGGACATCGGCGTACCCACCGTATCGAAGCGCAACTGCGCAGGACGATTCATCGCCACGCACAGGTGCTCCGTCTGCCCATACGCGCCGAGTATCGGTAGGCCGAGCGAATTCAGCTCCTCAGCGACGCGTCGTGGCAGCGCTGCACCGCCGGACGTTGCCATGCGACAGTGCGTGCCAATTCTTTCCGTAATGGCGTCGTGCGGATCACGGCCATCACGACGCGCGACATCCGCTGCTTCGTAGAGCCGCTCGAACAAACGCGGCAGTCCGCCAAGGAATGTCGGCTGAAACACCGATGCGACGCGAAAGACATCGGCAGGATCCTCGATGAGCGCGGAGCGCATGCCAAGCAGGATACGCGTGCTCTGACCGAAGACACGCTCAGCGGCGTGCGAGAACGGGAGAAAGGAGAGCGTGCGGTCCGCTGCAGTCAGAGACAGCGCGGAGGCAATCGATGCGGCGGACGCCGCGAGATAGCGATGCGAGATGCACGCGCCCTTGGGCTCTCCGGTGGACCCCGAGGTGTAGATCAGCGCCGCCAGCGCATCGATGGTGATGCTCTTCGTTCGCTGCTCGAGCTGCCACTGAAGATCGGCATCGCTGGCAAGCCGCGCCGCGCCCTCGGCGCGCCAGGCGTCGTAATGGGCAAGGCGCGGTGACGCCGAGTGGCCGTGCATCGACGCGGTCCAGTCGGCGTCGGCGATATCGCAGACCACGAGTCCCGCATTACCGGTACGCGTGAACGTGCTCTGCACGACCGCCGCGTGTGCGAGAGAGTCCACGAGCACCACCCTCGCGCCGGAGTCGCGCAACAACGACTCCACCTGCACGGGTGCGCTGGTCGGGTAGATCCCGACACCGATCGCACCGATCCTCTGGATTGCCATGTCCGCGACAGGCCAGAGGGGACGATTGCGCGCCAGCACCGCGACCCGATCGCCCGGCGCGACTCCGCTGGTGAGCAACGCCGCCGCCACCGCGCGGGCCTCATCGCCCCACGCGCGCCATGTGATCGTGGAAGTCGCCGCGCCCGCTCCCGGCGGATACACGTCGAACGCGATGCTCTCTGCCTGGGACCGCACGCGTTCGAGGAACAGATGCACCAGCGGCCGCAACGAGTCCACGTCGGTGGCGTCCATCGCGATCGGCGGCGGCGCGGTGTGCATCACGCGACGTCCGGAGCCGCGACGGGAGCAGCGCCCCTCACGTCGGCCGCGACAGGATTCGCCGAACGCCAGCGCATGGCAACCGATCCCATCGCCAATCCCGCACCTGAACCCGTGAACACAATCAGTTGTCCGTCCTGCACACGACCGCTGCGGACCGCATCGTCGAGCGCCATAGGCAGGCACGCCGACCCGGTGTATCCCCACTTGTGCATGATCGTGTGCGCGCGCGACATCGGCAGATCGAGTCCGCGCATGACGATCTCGATCGTGGAGCGATTCACCTGCGTCCACAACCACAGGTCCACCTCGGACGGCTGCGCCCCGGCGCGCGAGAGCACCGACTGCACGATGCGCGGCCACCCGTCCTCGTTCACCGACGCGGGATACTTCTCCACGAAGCGAAGATGCTGCTGCACATCTTCGGTGAGGATCGCGTGCGTGATCGGCGTTCGCGTTCCCCCCGCGAACACACCCATGCCACGGCAGTACCGACCGTCCGCGAAAAGTTCGGAGGACAGAATGCCGGACATCTCGCTCACCTCGACGACCGCCGCACCCGCGCCGTCGGCAAAGATGGTCAGGGTTTTCTTGTCGCGATGGTTGAGATACTTGGACATCGCGTACGCGCCGACCACCAGCACCTTGCGATATCGCTCATCGGCGCGGATGTACTTCCACGCCACGTCGAGTGCCGTGACGAATCCGGCGCAGCCGGCGTTGAGGTCGAAGGTGCCGGCGTTCACCACGCCAAGACGCCCGTGCAGCACCGAGGCGGTCGAGGGAGCGATGTACTCGGGGGTGTCCGTGGCGACGATCAGCAAGTCGATGGAGTCGGCTGCCGCGCCCGCTGCCGCCATCGCGCGACGCGCCGCGGCCTCCGCCAGATCGGCGGTCGATTCCTCCGCTCCACACCAGTGTCGCGTGTCGATCCCGAGTGTACCGGAGACAAATGGCGCGATATCCTCGCGCAGCATCTCCGATAGCTCAGCGTTGGTGACGACGCGTGCGGGAACGTGACTGCCGGTACCGGTGATGATCGCTTCGCGCATCGGTGTCATGACGCAACCCGCGGTGATGGCGCCACGCCCGACGAGCCGCGGGCGATGAACCGCACCGGAAGCAGTCGCGTGGCGTTGACCCGTTGTGGCGTCTGTTCGATGAGTTGCACAAGCAGGCGCGCCGCTCGCGCGCCCAGCTCGCGTGCGGGAATGGCGACCGTGGAGAGTTCGGGCGTGACGTAACGCGCGAGTTCAATGTCGTCACAGCCAACGAGCGAGATGTCAGCGGGCAAGTGAAGCCCGGCAGTGAGACACTGCTTCACCGCGCCGATGGCCATCAGATCGTTGGCACAGAAGACGGCGGTTGGCGGCGCTGACACGAGCAGCTGCCGCATGGCGTCGCGACCGCCGGTCACGGTCGCCGAGGCGCGACGCAGCCGATGCGAGGCGAGAGACAGCCCCGCCTCGCGCAGTCGCATGACGAAGCCACGCTCACGCATGCGAAAGGCGTGCACGTCGGACGCGGGCCCGATGTAGCCCAGCTCGCGATGCTCCAGTGCAAGCAGATGTTCCGCCGCGAGCCGACCCGCCGCGATCGCATCGGTGGCGATACCAGGCCAGCGCTCGGACGGCTCATCGATCAGCACGACGTTGACGCCCGTCAGTGCGTCCGGCGGCAAGGATGCGGCCCCAACCGCATCGAGCAGCACCCCGTCGATCTGGCGCGCGCGCAGCGTCTCGAGATGTTGCATGACGGTGCGCGCCGATTGATCGCACAGCAGCACGGCGTACCCGGCCTCCGCCGCGACGCGTTGCGCCCCGGTCACGACGTCGGCGACAAACGGGTTCCGCACGTCGGGGACGATGACGCCCAGCGCGAACGAGCGTCGCCGCGCCAGCGAGCGCGCGACCACGTTGGGCTTGTAGCCCAGGTCGGCGGCGGCATCGAGAACGCGCTGCCGCGTCGCCGCGGCAACGCGGGCGCGAGGGTGCTGCGAGAGGACCAGCGACGCGGTGGGTTGGGAAACACCGGCGCGGGCGGCGACGTCGTGTACGGTGACGCGGCGCCCAGAGATTGGAGGGACCATCGTGAAGTAAAGTCGCGATGCAAATACGTATTGGCAAGAGGCAGTTACCAAACTCGACCATAAACCAGGACACCGTGGCATCATTCATCATGGCCGATCCTCCCCTACCGACCCATCGTCCGGAGTCTGCCGGAGCCTCGTCCGCCTCGGCATCCAGCTCGCGACGCTGGCTCCGTGCCGGTGCGCCACCGCCGCGTCCGGCGCGCCGACTTGCCGTTCGGGTGCTCGTGGCGCTGACCAGCAGCACTGCGTTGCTCGCCGTCGCCGGCATCGTTGGCGCGGCCGCGATCGTTCCGCCCATCGGCGCGCGGCTCACGGCGCGTGAGGCCGCCGAACGCGAAGTGCAATCGCAACTCGCGGCCGGTGAATACGTCGTCGCCACCGCGTATGCCTCGCAGCGTCGATGGACGGACATGTGGCGAGAGTCATTCGGTGTCGTCGTGGCCACCGATCGCCGGCTGCTGTACGTCGGATCGCCGCCGACACCGCTGCTCCGACCGATCGAAGACGGACCGGACGAGCGACTGGTGGAGAGCTATCCATACGACGCCGCGTTCACGCTCGAGCCGCGATCACTCTTTCGTGGTTATGGGCGCGGACTGGTGCTGCGCATGCCGCTCCGCGAAGTGGACTTCATCGTCGATGACGCGGAGTGGAGCAAGGCGCTGGCCGTGTCGAAGGCAAGCGCGGCGGCGCGCGCAGCGGTCACCCGTGAGGTAGCCGATCTGGAGGCGCGTAACCGACCGGCCGCACCGCCTGCGGCGGTGTACGCCACGCATATCGTACAGCGCGGCGAGACACTCACCGCACTCGCGCGCCGCTTTCGCACCACGCCCGATGTGTTGCGACAGCTCAATCAGTTGCCCGACGACGAGATTCGCTCCGGGCAGCGACTGCGTGTGCCCGCCGTGAGCGCCACGCCGTAGTTTCGTGCTACTGTCCGAGCACCAAGGCGAACACCAGCGGCGCGACGATCGATGCATCCGACTCGATGACGAACTTCGGTGTCTCGATGCCGAGCTTGCCCCAGGTGATCTTCTCGTTCGGCACCGCACCGGAGTATGAACCGTAGCTCGTCGTCGAATCGCTGATCTGGCAGAAGTAGCCCCAGAGCGGAACTTCGGTGCGCTTGAGATCCTGATGCAGCATGGGCACCACGCAGATCGGAAAATCGCCGGCGATGCCACCACCGATCTGGAAGAAGCCAATGGTCGAATCGGTCGTCGCGGTCTTCGTGTACCACTCGGCGAGGTACATCATGTATTCGATGCCGCTGCGCACGGTGTGCACATTCTTCACGTTCCCGTCGATGACGTGCGACGCGAAGATGTTGCCCGTCGTGGAATCCTCCCAGCCGGGCACGATGATCGGCAGATTCTTCTGCGCCGCCGCGAGCATCCACGAGTTCTTCGGATCGATCTGGTAATACTGCTCCAGTTTTCCGCTGAGCAGGATCCGATACATGAACTCGTGCGGGAAGTAACGCACCCCTGCCTTGTCCGCCTCGGTCCACTCGTCGAGAATCGCATTCTCGATACGTCGAATGGCCTCGGCTTCGGGAATGCAGGTATCCGTGACGCGATTGAAGTGCTGGTCGAGGAGCGCCTGCTCATCCTGCGGCGTGAGGTCGCGATAGTTGGGCACGCGCTCGTAGTGATCGTGCGCCACGAGGTTGTAGATGTCCTCCTCGAGATTCGCACCCGTGCAGGTAATGGCGTGCACCTTGTCCTGACGGATCATCTCCGCCAGCGAAAGACCAAGTTCGGCGGTGCTCATGGCACCGGCCAACGTGACCATCATCTTGCCGCCGTTGTCGAGATGCGCGACGTACCCATCAGCGGCATCGATAAGCGCGGCAGCGTTGAAGTGGCGATAGTGATGGCGGAGGAACGCCGAGACCGGCGCGGACGACGTCGGGGTCATGGAATGCACTCGGAGGAAAGGCGACGAAGCACGGCGCGCCTGCAGGCGCGGCGAGGACAGCACCTCACGCGGTTTGCGCCGGTGCCGCGAGGAATCTATCGCCGGCCTTCGCTCGGGTGATCCGGTGGTTGCTCGCCCAGCGCCTGATCACGTCCCGATCGCCGACCTTCCCGACCGCTCCGGCGGAGCGCCAGCCATGCTGCCCCGATCCCGAGCGCGATCGCGATGACCGTGTGGCCGGTCGACATCGCACCGGCGGCGAGCGCCACGCACAGCAACGCCACCGCCCGCACGCCCGCGCCCGCCGTCAGTTCACCAAGGGCCTCGGGCGCTCTGAGACCGGCCGTGGCCTGCGCCGCGCCCCAGCCCCGCGCGCCATCCTCCACCAGGGAGACCGCCGAGTAATTCCCTGTGACCTCGCCCATCTCTGCCAGCGGATCGCGGCGACCGTCGAAACGCATGTCGCTCCGTCCGTCCGGGTACATCACCGCTGGCCAGTTCCCCGAATCGATCGCGCGCATCGTCGCCCGCGAGGCCGCGTTCTCGTCGAGCAACGCAAGTCCAAGACGCACCGGAACCACCGGACTCTGCTCGGCGACGCCTCGTACGACGACCGTCGACGCAGTTGGCGTGAACATCGGCCCGCGCTCGGGGCCGCGTCCACTGCGCGAGAGTTCGTGCAGAGCGCCGTCCACGACCATCTCCAGCAACCGCACGCTTGGCTCGCGCATAACGGCACCCGCCTTGCGCAGGGTGCGCGCTGCGTCGTTCACTCGCCCCTCGCGCAAGCTGGCCAGCAGCGACTGCATGGCGGTGCGCAAGGGCTGTGGCGCGTCGGGGGTGTTGCCGGACAGGACACTCGCCAGCGTCGTGAGCAAGATCCGGGCAGCATGCGACTGTTCGGCACTCGCGGTGGGCGCGAGCGTGCCGCCCGCTGAAAATGCACGAACAAGCAAGCGCACTTCGCGAACCACGTCGTTGGACGACCCCTGTACGATTCGTGCTCCGACACCCCGCAGTGCGGAGTCGACCACATCACGCGCGCGTTCAGTCGTGGCGGCTGGCGGCCCATCGGCATTGAATGCGTCGTCGTGAATGCCTGGCGCCTTGCTCGCGGTTACCTGCTCCGTGCCCGGGCCGGGCGAGCGCCCATCGCCGTGCGTTTCGATGCGCGCATTGGCGTCTGCGTTTTCCGGCGTCGGATCCTTCGGCTGCGGCGGGTCCTTCGGCCATGACGGCGGTGCGCCGCCCTGTGCTTCGGACAGCGCCGTGCCCTCCACGATCTGCGCGCCTAATTGCGGCGTGAGTCGCGAGACGACGCGGGCCACGTCGGCGGTCGCCGCTCGCACCGCCACGCGACCGTACTCGATTGCCGGATGATCAGGTGCCGCGCGCATCGCGCGCTGCAACAGTGCGTCAGCGCCGCGCGCATCTCCCTGACGCGCATGCACCACCGCCTGCTGCACGATGAGCAGCGGATCGTTCGGCGCGCCTTGCAGCGCTGGCTGGAGTGCAGTACGCGCGCCCACCACATCACCAACGGCGAGTCGTGCCACCGACTGCAGGAAGCGAAGCGCGGCGGACGACGGTCTCGACGCCAGACCCTGCTCCGCCACTCGATCGCTTTCGCCCGGCAGCCCAAGCACCGTCAGGGCGCCACTGCGCAGGAACCATCCTTCCTCTGTGCGACGAGCGCCGTCCCACACGCCATCGAGCGCCGCCAACGCTTCACTCGGCAGACTGCGCAGCAACATCCCTCGCGCCTGCTCGAGCCCGACTTCCAACGCGACGGACGGCGTGTGCGGCCGCGTCGCCACCAGATCGAGGGTGTCGAACAGGTCCTGGAG
>ENA-ORBV01012659-ORBV01012659.1-microbial-mat-metagenome-genome-assembly--contig:-NODE-12659-length-12975-cov-5.683362_pt1 | contig 12975 bp, 8 predicted proteins | sample MGYA00237777_ERZ505514 | MGnify/ENA primary metagenome ERZ505514 (study PRJEB26160, sample SAMN06269048) | microbial mat metagenome | isolation source: Oligotrophic lake microbial mat | place...
GACCCGAGAACCCGTCGATGTTGGCCGCCAACGTGTGCGACACGGCCCGCATCCCGTCGAACGACGCCCGCCGGGTGAAGGCCGAGCGACGTTCGAGCACGTGCTCGACACGCTCGGTCAGCGGCACCCCGATCAGGCGCTTCATGATATAGGCCGGCTCGCCCGCTGGGCCGCGGCCGAGGTCATGGACGGGCACGATCGCCGGATGTTCAAGTTGGGCGGTGATCGCCGCCTCGCGACGGAAGGCGCGCAGCCGCCGTACATAGGTGTCGAGGTCCTCGTCGATGGCCCGCGCCCGGCAGGTCTTGATCGCCACGTCACGCCCGAGGGTGACGTCACGCACCACCTGGACGATGCCCATCCCACCCTGACCAATGACGCTGACGGGAAGGTAGCGTTCCACGCCGCCGTCCGAGGTGAACGGCGCGTTGGGCGCGAGGGAAGGCACGTCGATGATCAGCGGTCGCGTCGCCGCATCCGCTTCGCCGCTCAGCAAGCGCTCTTGGATGTCCGGCGCCTGACCCGCGAGCCAGGCGTCGATCGCATCGAAGCGCGCCAGCTCAAGCGCGCCCCGACGGTAGGCGGCCAGGTCTTCCGGCGACGGCGGCATGGCGGACAGGGTGGGCATCGGGTTGTATCCCACGCCTGCCGATGCGCGGGGCAATCACCGAAACCGTCAAGCCGACAGGCGCAGCACCTGGGGAACGGCCCGTGCCCGCTACGACAGGCGCAGGCGCCATCGGCCCTGGCCGAGGTCGACCAGCTCCGCCAGGCAACCGTTAGCGCTGATCCGTCGGATCGCGCGTTGGCTCGCTGGCGTGGCGTGTCGCGCGACGTGTGCGCGGCGACACTGATCCCGCACCCATGCGACGGTGCATTCCGCCCCGCCTGGTGGTGTTTCCCCCGGCGTGACGCTGCCGCGGATGCGCAGGCCCACCGCCTTGATCAGCCGCTGCTCTCCGGCGTCCAATCGACGATGAAGCCGACGGCGTTGTTGCTCTCATCGCGCTCGATGACGACGTTGTCGGGATCGAATTCGAGCCGGTAGCGGGTTTCCGCGTCGCCGTCCTTCGGCGTAGAGAAGATCACCTCGCTGAGCTGCTGCGGCCCGACTGCGGTCGTACCGGTGTTGATCACGCGCCCATCCTCGTGCACCAAGCGCCAGGGAACCTGACGAACCTCGGTTCCGTTCGAAATGTTCGACACCCAAAAATGCCAGAGTACGTAGCCGGAGTTCGGGTTTCTTCCGGTAAATTGGTGGAAGTGAGGATCCTCGAGTTGGATGTCGGGGACGTCGGTGGGCACCATCGACACGCTCTGGGCTTCATCGACTTCGACGATCAGACGACGGAAGTTGTTGGCTTCGTTGGTCTCGGCGACGCTGTTGTCGGGATCGATGATGATGGTCAGGACATAACGGCCTGTGGCGACCGCTGATGTCCCGAACACCTCGGCGGTACCCAGCGTGATCTCCTTCCCCGGGTAATCATTGGCCGCCAGTTCGGCACTGGTCGGGGCGCGGATGCGATCGTAGACCGTTGACCAGACTTGGACACCATTCGCCAGGATGGCGACCTTGACGTTAGCGACGTCGGCGCCGCGCGTATTTGGGTTGTGGATGAAGAAGTGGAAGCGCGGGTCGCGGTAGTAATAGGTGCCGTGGTAGTGCGAATCGCCGAACGACAGATCAATGTCCGAGGTCGGCGTCGGCTGCTCGGCGAACACGGCGGTGACCTGGACGGTGTTATTGTTTTCAAGGACCTCGGTGATCGTATTGGCGGTATCCACGGCCACGATCAGGCGCTCCCGGTCGGCGATTCCGCTCGCGCGGATCATCAGCATCCGCGATTCACCCGGCTCGAGCTGAGCGATGGTTCCCGAACCGAGGATGGCCCCGGATTCACGGCGCAGCTGATAATTGATCGCCGTCGCGGTAGCGCCGTCGCTGTCGCGGTAGCGTACCGTGGCATGGATCTCCATCGCGCCCGGGTCGCCCAGTGGCATCGCCATCACATTGGCGAAGTGCAGGTCCTTGCCCGTTACCGGTCCCGAGGTCGCGGGGGCTGGGCCAGCGCTGCTGCCACCACCGCCACCGTCCTGACAGCCGCCCATCACCAGGGCGACAGCAAGGGTTGCACACATCCAGACGAGTTTGCTCATGAGCTACACCTTTACGCCACCAATCATTGGGGTGACGCGTCCACACTAGCGAGCTCAAGTGAGCCGGCTCGGCTATTAGAGGGCTATGTGTACAGAGAGGGAAAAACAGTCCGGAAATGACCGCTTCCGTACATGGCGACGCATCAGACCGTACTCCTCGCAGCACCGCGAAGAGCAACGGTCAGATGCGTGGCGGACGCGAGCGCGCGGCCAGCCCGATCAGTGGGCGTGGGGGACGCCGCCGTGATCGTGGCCCGCAGCCTTCGCCGCCGCGAGCGGGAAGGACTCCTTGAGTTGTTCGCCGGCCTCGGTCTCGATCACAACCCAGAACTGCGCGCCTTCAGGCAGCGGATTGGGAACCGCGACATGGCAGTGCCAGCCGCCCGGATGGGCCGATTCGGGTTCGCCCTTGGCCTTGACCGAGCCCTTGCCGTCGGCACTGCCGATCCACACACGGACACTCTTGGCGGCGGGCTTGGCGGGGGCCACATTGACGGTACCGGCGCCATCCTTGCCGGGTTCCCAGGCGCCGGTGCGGTTGGCGGTGACGTGCCATGCGCCCATGGTCTTGGTGCCGAGGGCGACTTCGTCGCCGTGGTGGTGGCCTTCCTCGGCAGCGAGGGGCACAAGGACGAGGGCGACGGCGGCGAGGGCAGTGAGCAGTCGGTACATGGGATACTCCGTGGGTTGGTGATGATGGCAGCAAGGCATGAAGGGACGGTGAGGGGTTCTCATTCTCCTCGCCGACGTCGAGCCAGTCGTTCCATCAGATCGGCGAGCACGACATAGCCGGCCGGCACCACCAGCAGGTTGAGCGCCGTCGAACTGGCCAGGCCACCGAGGACGACGACCGCCAGTGGCGCGAGGATCTCGCTGCCCGGTGCCCCGGCGGCGAGCGCGAGCGGCAGCAGACCGAGGGCGGCAGTCAGCGCGGTCATCAGGATGGCGGCCAGGCGTTCCTGGGCGCCATGGGTCACCGCCTCGCGTACCGGCTCGCCGAGGGCGCGGCGCGCCTGGAACTGGTTCACCAGCAGGATGCCGTTGCGCACGGCGATGCCGAACAGGGTGATGAAGCCGACCAGGCTGGCGATAGAGAGCACCGGCGCCACGTAGCGCCCGGCGCCGACCAGACCGGCGAGGTTGGTGATCACGTTCGGCGAGTCGGCGATGAACACCGCCGCGATGCCGCCGATCAGGGCGAGGGGCAGATTGAGCAGCACCAGCAGCGCCGCGCCAGGCGAACCGGTGGCGCCGGCGATAAGCAGGTAGACGACGGCGATGACCGCCAAGCCCATCCACAGCAGGGTGCTGCTGGCCTCCTGCTGGGCTTCGAACTGGCCGCCGTAATGGACGCGCTGACCGCTCTCGGCCACCAACGGGTCGACCACCGCGCGCACGCGGGCGACGAGGTGGCCGAGGTTCTCGCCCGGGGCGATGTTGCACGACACCACCGCCTTGCGCTGGCCCTGTTCGTGCACGATCAGGTAGGGCGCCAGTTCTTCACCGATCCGGGCGACGTCGCGCACGCGCACCAGGGCCCCGCCCATGCCGCGCAGGACGACGTCGCCGACCTGATCCATGCGCTGGCGCTCGTCGGGGTGCAGGCGCACCGCGATTTCAAAGCGGCGCACACCCTGGTTGACGGTGGCGACGTGCTCGCCGCTGATCGCCAGGCGCAGTTGGCGCGCGGCCTCGGCGGGGGTGAGCCCGGCCCGTGCCAGGTCGGCGTGGCGGAAATCGATCGGCAGCCCGGTGATGAGGATCTCGCGGTTGGCGGCGACATCGCGGGTGCCCGGCACCTGCTTGAGTGCGGCCTCGATCCGCTTGGCGGTGGCGCGCAGACGGTCGAGATCGTCGCCGAAGACGTTGATGGCGATCGCCGCCGGGGTGCCGGACAGGATATGGGACAGGCGATGCTCGATGGGCTGCCCGACCATGGTGGTCATGCCGGGAATGCCGGCGACGGTCGCATCAAGCCCGCTGCGCACCGCCTCGGGATCGGCGCCTTCGGCCAGGCCGATGTCGAGTTCGGCGTTCCACACCGGTTCGGCGTGCTCGTCGCGTTCGGCGCGACCGGTGCGGCGGGTGACCGACGCCACCCCCGGCACCGCCAGCAGCCCCTGCTCGATGCTGTGCGCGACGCGATCGCTCTCAATCAGCGAGGTTCCTGGCGGCGCCATGATGAACACGGTGAAGGTGCCTTCGCGGAAGGCGGGCAGGAAGCTGGTGCCGAAGGTGGAGGCGACGACCAGGCTGGCCACGGTGAGGCCGGCGGCTCCGCACAACACCCACCAGCGCCGCGCGATCGCCCAGGCCAGGGTCGGCCGATAGGCCCGGTGCAGCCAACGCACCAGGATCGGCTCGCGCTCGGCGGCGGCGCCCACCGCGCGTTTGGCGCGGCCGAGCAGCAGCAGGCACAACGCCGGCGTCACGGTCAACGCCACCACCAGCGAGGCGAGGGTAGCGATGATGAAGGCCAGACCGAGCGGGCGGAAGAAGCGCCCCTCAAGACCCTGCAGCGCGAGCAGCGGCACGAACACCAGCACAATGATGACCGTGGCGATGACCATCGACGGGCGGATCTCGTTGCTGGCCGAAAGCACCGTGGCGAACGCTGGCTCGCCCGGTCGTTCGCGCAGCCGGCGATGCACGTTCTCGACATCGATGATGGCGTCGTCGACCAGGCCGCCGATCGCCACCGCCAAGCCGCCAAGCGTCATCACGTTGAGGGTCAATCCCAGTGACCACAGCGCGACCACCGCCACCGCCAGCGACAGCGGCAGGGCGACCAGGGTGATGACCGTCGTGCGCACGTTGAGCAGGAACAGGATCAGGACGATGGCGACGATGATCACCGCGTCGCGCAGCACGTGGACGAGATTGTCGACCGCGCGGCTGATGAAATCGGCTTGGCGGAAGGCATGACGGTCGAGCAGCATGCCCGTCGGCAGCGCCAAGCGATCGAGGGCGACGTCGACGGCCTTGGTCAGGGCGAGGGTGTTGATGCCGGGCGCCTTGGTCAGGCTGAGCACCACGGCGGAGTGGCCATTGAAAGCGGCGGTGCCGCGCATCGGCGCGGGGCCGAAGGCGACCTCGGCGACCTCGCCGATGGTGACCGGGACGCCCTCCTTCCAGGTGACGACGGTGGCAGCGATGTCGGCGGGCGACGCGACCTGGGCCTTGCTGCGCAACGCCACCTCGCGGCCCTCGACATTGGGCAGGTAGCCGGCGGCGGCGGTGGCATGCGCGCCGCGCGCGGCCTCGGCCACATCGGCCACGGTGAGCTGGTGCAGGGCCAGGCGCTCGGGCCGGCACAGCACCTGGTACTCGGGCAGTTCGCCGCCGATCGCCACCGCCTGGCTGACACCCGGTACGCCAAGCAGGTGGTTGCGCAGTTCGAATTCGGCGAAGGCGCGCAGGCGCAGGGGATCGACGCTGCCGTCGGGCGAGGACAGCGAGAGCAGCATGATCTCGCCGGTGATCGAACTGATCGGCGCCAGCTCGGCGTGGGTGTCGAGCGGGAGGTTCTCGCGCACCGCGCTCACCCGCTCAGCCACCTGCTGGCGCGCACGGTAGACGTCCTCGCCCCAGGCGAACTCGGCCCACACGATCGACAGGCCCATCGCGCTCGATGAGCGCAGCCGACGCAGGCCGGGCACGCCGGCGATACCGCCTTCCAGCGGCACCGTCACCTGCTGTTCGACCTCGTCGGCGCCCAGGCCGGGCGCCTCGGTCAGCACCACCACCGTCGGCGCATTGAGTTCTGGGAAGACATCCACCGGCAGGCGCGGCACCAGCGCCCCGGCCACCGCGAGCAGCACGCCGCCGAGAATCAGCACCGTGCGCGCATGCGCGAGCGACCACGCGATAAGGGCTTGCAGGATCACTTGCCGCCTGCGGCGTCATCGGCGTGGAAGGTGCCGTCGGAGTGGAAATGTCCGCCGAGCTGAGCCTTGCCCGCGCCACTGAGCTTGAGCTGATAGATACCCGCGACGACGATCTCGTCGCCCTCCTTGAGCCCGCTCAGCACCTGGACCCAGGCGCCGTCGGACGCACCGAGGTCGGCCTCGATGCGGATGACCTGATCGGCATCGGCGGGGTCGCGGCGGAAGAGGATGGTGGCCAGGCCGTCGCGGATGGTGGCATCGACCGGGATCGCCAACTCAGCGTCGCCGCCACCCGCCACCTCGACCTCGAGCAAGGCGGTCGCACCAACGCGGGCCCAGGTTGGCCACGCCGTCGACGTAGCGCTTGGCCACGCGATCAGATCCTGGGTCCGGCGCACCGGATCGGCCTCCAGCGCAATGGCCATGGTCGCCGGCACGCGCTCGCTGGTGCCGCCGGTCATGGGGACGATGCGGCAGGTCAATCCGGGGCGTAGGCGTGCGAGGTCGCTGTGCAACGCGGTCGCGCGCAGGCGCACCCGCTGCGGATCGGTGGTCGCCATCACCGCCTCGCCCGGCGCGACGATGGTGCCGGTGCTGGCGATGGCGCCTTCGACCACGCCGGCGCTGCGCGCATGCACGGTCAACGCCGCGGCAGTCGCCACCTCGGCAAGGCGAGCGTCGTCGACGGCCAGACCCGCCGCCTGGGCCAGGGACCGGCGCACCAGAGCGAGCCGCTGAGCGACCACCGCGGCATCGAGCCCGGCCTGGTCGGCGTTGGCCTCGCGCCACTCGCGCTGCAGTTCGCCCCAGCCACGGCCGGCGAGCCGGTAGAGCGGCTGCCCCGCTGCAACCGGTTGGTACGGCCGTGCCAGCAGTTCGACCTGACCGGGAAACGCCGCGGTATAGGCCTGCCGTGCGTCGACGTCGAGTTCGAAGCGCCCAGGGAACCGCCGCGTCGCCGCCACCACTCGGTATTCTGCCTTGGCGAAGGTGAGGCCGAGGTTGGCCCGCACCGCCGCCGGGATCGGGATGCGGTTGGACGCTGGCTCGGCCGCCGCGGCTGGCGCCGGGGCGTGGGCGTGACCGTGGTCGTCACCACACCCGCTGACGACCATGACCACCAGGGCGACGCTGAGGAAGGACACGGTGCGGTTCATGGGATCTCCACGGCAGCGGCAGCAGTGAGGGCAAGGTACGCGCGTGCCCATGCCGCGCGCGCGTCGGTCTGTTCGCCGCGCAGGCGGGTCAGGCTGCGCTGGGCGTTGAGCACGGTGTCGAGGGTGCGCGACCCGGCCGCCCAGTCGGCCTCGGCGAGGCGGCGGGCCTCGGTCAGCACGGGGATGACGTCGCGATCGAGCTGCTCGACCCGGACCCGCGCGACCTCCACCGCGTACCACGCCGCTTCGGCCTCGGCCTCGGCACGCTGCCGGGCGGCGGCCACCTCGGCGATGGCCGCATGCATCCGCGCGCTGGCGCCGATGCGCCCGGCGCGGTTGCGATTCCAGGCGGGGAGTGGCAGATCGAGGGCGATGCCGGCTTCGTTGGCGTCGCCATCACGTTCGGCGAACACCCCCACCTGCCATTCGGGGACGAGCGGATCGAGGGCCATGCGGGCCGCGCGCCGGGTGGCGACGACCGCTTCAGCCACCCGCACCGTCGGATGCCGGCCGGCGGCGGCGATGACCGTGGCGAGGTCGGGGATCATGCCGTCGGTTTCACTGGCGATCGCCCCGACATCGGCGGCGGACAGCCCCACGCGGCGGGCGAGACGGGCGCGCGCCGCGAGCGCCTCGTGCCGGGCCAGCGCCACCCGGCCCTGAAGCTCGAGCCCTTCAACCTGGGCGAGGAGCAGATCGCTGGTGGTCGCCTGGCCCGAGCCCACCCGCTCGCGCACCACGCTCAGCAAGCGGCTCACCGCCTGCTCCTCTTCGACCAATGCCGCGACGCGCCCATCCGCCGCGCGCACCGTCATGGCGAGATCTCCGACCTCGCGGACGACCTCCCACTGACGCAGGGCGATCAGCGCGTCGACTTCGGCGGCCTCGGCCTGGCGAGCGGTGACGTCGGCATGGCGCGCCCGGGGCAGGACGACGCGCTGGCTCAGCGCGACGCGCAGGCGCCAGGGATCATCCTCGGGCTCGTCGTGACGCGCGCCTTCGACGGCCAGCACCGGATCGTCCCAGCGCCGGGCTCCGGAGACGCCGGACTGCGCTGCGACGCGCTGCGCCTGGCTGGCAGCGATCCCAGCATCGCTGGCGAGCGCCCGCGCGACCACCTCGGAAAGGGTGAACGAAGGAGCGGGGGCCGGAGTCTCTTGACCGGCGAGCGTCGCGACCGCGACGAACGCACAGGCCAAGGCGACCCCATGCCGGGGTATCCTGGTCATGGCAGATCCTGGAGTGGGTCGGCCCGGACACGGAGCGTGCCGGGCGTCGTCTCAGGCTGCGGGTCTGACCGGTGGTGGATCAATGCCGACGACGGGCCCGTCGGGCGGAGTGCACTGGGGAATATGGCGCGCGACCGTTACCGCGCTTGCTGCTGGTGCCAGCCGTGGCGACTCAGGCATGGTCATCGCATCCACCGCGTGGGCGTGCAGAACGATGCCATCGTCGTCATCGCGGTCACCGTCCGGCTGCGCATCGCCATCGTGATCGTGATCGTGATCGTGATCGTGACTGAAATCGTGCTCGTGATGCTGGTGCATCCCGGCCTCGTCGCCGTGCTCGTGGTGCACGTGCACACCCAGCATGCTCAACGCCATCATCGCCGTCAGCGCGAGCAGACTACCGCGACGAAGCCATGCAGGGAACCAGGCGGGCATCGGCTGGGCAGCGTGGTGCAGCGATGACCCGAGTCAAACCGGCTCGACCACAAGCCCGCACATACACCCAGAGTAGCTCCCTTGACCGGGCGACCGGGCGAGAGCGGCGGCCAGTCCGCTTGGCACCGCCGCGCCGGTCTGCACTGCCACCCGGTCTACAGCCGTCCCTCGATCGCCAGCACACCATTGAGCCCCGTGCCGTCGGTGCCCGAGCCGACCGAGCGGTAGGTGTGGTCGAGCAGATTCTCGATCGAGGCGGTGACGCGCAGGTCGCCATCGCGCGAGACCCAGCCGACGAGCAGGTCGAGCGCCGCGTAACCCGGCATGGCGCCGTCCGGCCCGCCTTTGGCCCGGAAGGTGGTGTGCCGGGTGTCGGTCGCGTCGCCGGGTGCGACTTCGTCGTAGCGGTCCTGCCAACGCACCTGCGGCATGACCCACCAGGTGAAGGCGGATTCCAGCTTCAGGCCAGCCTTGCCGAAGAGCAGGTTGGCGCGGCTGATGTGCTGCTTGCTGCTGCCGCCACCGGCGACCGGTTGCGGGACGTCGGCCTCGCCGCTGACGAAGCTGGTGCTTTCGACCAAGGCCAGCCGCCAGCCGGCGGGCAGCCCGACCGGTATGGCGGTGTCGCTGCCGATCTCGAAGCCGGTCAGCAGGCCATCCTCGGCATTGACCGACTGGGCGGTATCGGCCGCGGTGATCGTCCCATTGCCGTCGACATCGCGGTAGACCACCTGGATCAGGTCGCGCAGCTGAGTGGCGAAGACGGTGGCGGCGATGGTGTCACGGCCGCTGGTCCAGCGCGCGCCGAGTTCGACGGTGATGCTCTGCTCGGGATCGAGGTCGGGATTGCCCGCCACCTGCGGACCGGTGCCGCCGCTGGAACTCGATCCCCGGTCCTGGATGCCAGCGAGATTGCTGAGGTTCGGCGCGCGGAAGCCCTGGCCGATGCCAGTGAAGGCATAGAGCTCGTCGGTCGCCCGCCAGCCCAGTCGCAGGTTGCCGGTCACGGCAGCCGCCGAACCGTCGAGTTCGCGCGACAGCCCGGGATTGGCGGTGGCGGTGTTGTCGTCGAGATTGAAGCCGGGGCGGTCGTCGCTGACGGTGTAGGTCCAATCGTTGCGGCTATAGCGCAGGCCGGCGATCAGATCCCAGCGCGGCAGGAAGCTCCACGCATCCTGGAGGAACACGGCGCTCCCGGTGGAGCGCGAGCCATCGGGCACAGTGGTGCTGCCGGGCGCGGTTGCCGAGGTCTGGTCGAGGGTAAGGTTGGTGGCGGTGGTGACCGCCGCTGGCGCCCGCTGGCGGGTGAAATCGCTGTCGATGCGGTCCTGGTACGCCGTTCCGCCATAGGTCAGAGCGTGCACCTTGGCCACGCGCGAACCGAGTTGAAGATCGAGGCCGATGGTGTCGACGCTGTCCTCGTTGGTGCGGCGGCGGTAGCGACCTCCTGAGATGTCGTCGCGGATCTGCGTCTCGTCGTGGTGGTGGAACCAGCCCGTGGTCTGCACCCGCTCGACCGGTCCATCGCTTTCGATGACGTGGCGCAGGTGGGTATAGGCGAAGCGCTGCGGATCGTAAGAGCGTGATTGACGCGCGGCGACGCCGCTATTGGCGAAGGAACCGTCAGGGCGTGAGGCGTCGCTCTGCTCGGTCTGGCCAGCGGCGAGCTCGATGCGCTGACGCGCGAAGCCGCGATAGACGACGCGACCGCCATAGCCGAGCTGGCGGTAGCCGCTGTTGGGGATGGTCCGGCTGCCCGCCGCCGGTCCGAACAGGTGATCGCCGGCGTCCTTGCCGCCGCGCAGGTCGTCGTAGTCCTCGAACGAGGCTTCGAGCGAATAACCCCAGTCGCCCGCGTTGCCGTCGAGGCCACCCCAGGCGCGCCGGCCCCAGGCTGTATCGATGCGCTGGCCGGCGAAGACCGAGATCGGGGCATCGACCCCACGTCCGGCTTCAGCAAGACGGAAATCGAGCGCGCCGGTGAGGCCATCCGAGCCGGTGACCGCGGAGGTCGAGCCGAGGATGGTATCGACCCGGCCGATCGCCTCGGGCTGGATCATCGCCGCGTACTGGTTGGGTCCGGGACGCATCAGCGCGTGATTGAGGCGCACCCCATCGAACAGCAGCAGCGTCTGTTCGCCGGTGAGACCGCGCAGGTACGGGCTGGCCTGGTTGGGCGCGGTCCGCTGCATGAAAACCCCAGGCGTGGACGCCAACTGGTCGGTCAGGGTACGGCCGTTGGTCTGCGCCAGATCAGTGCGCTCGTGCGGATAGAAGGCGTAGGGCTGATCGGCCAGGGGCGCGTCAAGGCGGGTGGCGGTCACCACCAGCGGGGCGCCGGCGTCGAGCATCGATGCGGGCGTCTCGGCTGCGGGTTGCTGGGCGGCCGGCGTCCGCGTCACGGGCGGCCGTGGGACCTCTGCAGCGGGCGCCAATCCGATCAGTGCCGTCAAGGCGGGAACAAGGAAGGGTAAACGGTTTGGGTGCATTGCCCGGTTTGAGCACGGTCCATGCCAGCGACGGGCGCGAACGAGCGTCGGTTGGTGATTACCACGTAGGCAGAAGCCACCAGGAGGTGCTCAGCACGCAGACACGTCGCCAACGCCGCATGCCGGTCAGGCTGCGCTCGCCCTGCGGGCGCAAGCGTCAGCATTTCCGGACATGCCCTTCCGCCAGAAATCCTGAAACAGCACCCAGTCGGCCGACCTTGAGTGGGTGGACCCTTCGGGCCCCACCCCCAACCATCCCTCCTCAGGAGCCTCCCATGACCCGTTCCCTCCTCATCGGCCTCTTCGCTCTTGCCGGCCTTTCAGCCGCTGATGCCCCGCCCGCTGCCGCCACGGCCTATCCGTTTGACTCGTGCATCGTTTCCGGCGAGCCGCTGGGGTCGATGGGCGAGGCCATCGTCCAGGTCCATGAGGGGCGCGAGGTGAAATTCTGCTGCAAGGGCTGCATCAAGACCTTCAAGAAGGATCCGGCCAAGCACGTCGCGATCATCGACCAGGGCGCCGCGGATAAGGCGGCGGGTAAGCAACCGGTCAATCCGGCAGCCCCCAAGCCTGCCGCTGACGCCAAGAAGTGATCGCCAGGGTCACGGCGGCCACGCGAACTGAGTGGGCGGATCGAACATGAGCCGTCCATTGCTGGTGGTGGTCGTCTCGCTGGCCTTGCTGGCGGGCTGCGCGCCCGGTCCCTCGCGAGCACCGCTGGTGACCGCTGAGCCACCGTCGGCAGGAGCCCTCCGTCCCCCAGCCGCGCGCCCGGCCGAGTCGCCTGGGCCACCGGGCGACCGTGCCCACTTCCTGGCCGCCGTCGATCAGGCGCCACTCGTGGCGGCCACGCGGGCACGGCTGTGGGCCGCCCAGGCACGGGTGGGCTCGGTGGGCGTATTGCCCGATCCGGTGATCAGCGCCGAAGGGCGGCGGATGCGCGAGGAGCGGACCAATGGGCTCGAAGTCTGGCTGCAGCAAGACTTCCCACGATGGGGAGAACGCAGCTCTGAACGCGACATGGCACGCGCCGAGGTGCTGATGGCGCAGGCAGAGCTGGATGACGCGCGCGCAATGGCCGCCGTCGAGATAGCGATGTCCATCAGTCGCGCGCGCGCCGCGCATGCACGCGCCGTGCTCCAGGATGAGGAAGCGGCACGGATGCGCGTGCTGATCGAACAGGTGACCGCTGCCCTCGCAGGAGGTGGCGACGCCAATGCCATCGATGCGCGAACGCAGCGCCAAGGCGTCGATGCCGACCGCTTCTTTTGGTGGGCCAATCAGGGGGGCGAAGATATTCTCGCAGCACAGGGGCATCGCCAAGCCCTTGAAGGCAACTGGGTGCAATAGCCGGTAGTGGTCGATCTCGCCGAGCCCCGGCCCGCAGTCTTCGTCTTTCGGCCAGTTGCGGTGGTCCTTGATGCAGAAGCTGCGCACCACATCGGCGCATTTCTGGATGTCCGGAATCGGATCGACATCGAGATAGTCCATCACATTTCCGGCGTCGTAGTTGACCATGATCCCCGCGTCGTTCACCTCGCGAACGATCTCCGCGCAGGCTTCGCCAGTGCCCGTCTCGCCGCCATGCTGCTTCACCACCAGTAGCACTCCCAAGTCG
>ENA-ORBV01012660-ORBV01012660.1-microbial-mat-metagenome-genome-assembly--contig:-NODE-12660-length-12975-cov-5.326407_pt1 | contig 12975 bp, 9 predicted proteins | sample MGYA00237777_ERZ505514 | MGnify/ENA primary metagenome ERZ505514 (study PRJEB26160, sample SAMN06269048) | microbial mat metagenome | isolation source: Oligotrophic lake microbial mat | place...
GTCCGCCCCATCATCCATCATCCCGGCGCTGTGGTCATCCTCGCCGAACCGACTCCGGATACCGTGCTGCTGGTTCGGCAGTGGCGCTATCCGGTACGACGGTGGACGCTGGAGGTGCCAGCTGGCACTCGGGTCGCCGGCGAAGCCCCCGACGTCACGGCCCATCGTGAACTCGCGGAAGAGGCCGGATTCGCCGCCGCGCGACTGATCGAGATCATGCGGTTTTTCCCCGCACTGGGCGTCTCTGACGAGGAGATGATCGTCTATCGGGCCGAAGATCTGCGGCCAGCCGAGGGACAACGCGACCATGGCGAACTGGTCGACCGGCATGTCGTCAAGCGGTCGGACCTGCCCTCCTTGGCAACCTCTGGCGGGATTTGCGACGGCAAGACACTGCTGGCGCTGGCGCTGTGGGGGATTCCACTGCGCACTGGACCCTGAATGGAACGTACCCGGACCAAACATACGGCGGCAGACGTGGTCACGCGCAGCCATGCGGCCAGGGCAGCTGAACGCACGGGCGGCATGCTCATGAAGCAGGCCCGAAATGCCGGCCGCACTGTCCTGCTCTTCGTCGACACCTGCTCGCAGATCCGCCATGTCGGCCGAGTGTGGCCGCAGTTGATGCGCCAGATCGAGATGGCCGGTTTCGGCTCGATCATGGTTCTCGCCCTAGTCGCCTTCTTGACCGGTATGATCATGGCGATGCAGACCGGCATCGAGCTGAAAAAATTCGGCGTCGAACACCAGCTTGGCGCCATCATCGGCGCCACCTTCCTGCGCGAGATGGGCCCCTTGTGGTGTGCCATCATCATCCTAGCCCGGGTCGGAGCGGCTATGGCCGCCGAGATCGGCACGATGGTGGTCAACGAGGAGGTCGATGCCCTGCGGGTCATGTCGATCAACCCGGTACGGTATCTGGTGCTACCACGCCTGCTCGCCCTGCTCGTCAGCATGCCACTGCTGACTGCGATCGCCGACTTCGTCGGCCTCGCGGGCGGCGGACTAGCTTCGAATATGCTCTTCGGCGTCACCCCCGAGAAGTTTCACCAGAGCGCCCAGTCGCTGCTCGGGGCGCCAGACTTCTGGTTCGGCCTGCTCAAGAGCATGGTCTTCGCCTGCGTGATCGGGACGATCGCCTGTGACCGGGGTCTGAACACTACCGACGGAGCCGAAGGCGTCGGACGCTCGACCACCCAGACCGTGGTCATGTGCGTGGTCTTTACCCTGATCACCAACTTGCTGCTCAACGCCCTGATCAACCAGGCTCTCCGCCCGATGTTCGTAGACCCATGAGCGACGCCCTGGAACCACGCGCCCATCGCTGGGGAAGCACCTCCCTGGAGCTGTCGGTGGTACCCACCGAGGTGCCTGAAGGCCGCGAAGTACTTATCCGCATCCGCGACCTCCATCGCCATTTCGGGCCACGTCACATCTTGCGTGGTATCTCGCTGGACGTCTACAAGGGGGAGACGCTGGTCATCCTCGGCGGTTCCGGTTCGGGCAAGACCACCCTGCTGCGGCACCTGATGGGCATGCTGCGCCCCGAGGACGGCAGCATCACGGTGCGTGGTCTGACTGGCGGCGATGTCGACATGGCGTCAGCCAGCGAGTCCGACATCGAGCGTTACCGGCGCAATCTCGGCGTGGTCTTCCAGGGCGCGGCTCTGCTCAACTCCCTAACCGTGCTAGAGAACGTCGGACTGCCGCTGGTCGAGTGCGATCAGTTACCAGCCGCCCAAGTGCGCGAACGCGTAATCGAGGCACTCCGCCGGGTCTATCTACCGGCGGAAGAGATCCTCAACCTCAAGCCCGCGGCCCTGTCCGGCGGCATGCGCAAACGCGTGGGCATCGCCCGCGCCATCATCCAGCAGCCCCGTGTCATCCTCTATGATGAGCCGACCACCGGGCTGGATCCGGTGACGGTCAATGGCGTGAACGAACTGACCCTCGACCTGCAGAGTAAGCTAGGCGTCACTTCGATCGTCATCACCCACGACATGTCCGCCGCATTCATGATCGCCGATCGCATCGCCCTCCTCTACAAAGGGCGGATCGTCGCCTGCGGCACCAAGGACGAAACGCGGGGCAACCCGCATCCGGTCCTCCAACAGATGCTCACCGGTTCGACAAAGGGCCCGCTGACTGAAGGGTTCGTCTGATGGCCATATCCAGCGAACTGAAGGTCGGCGCCCTATTCTTCGTCGGCCTGGGACTGTCGGTGTGGTTCACCTTCCAGACCACCAAGTCGAACAACGGATCCGGCGAGATGAAGGTCGACTTCCATCGCGTGGCCCGCCTGGCACCTGGCGACCCGGTGCTCTACAACGGTGTCCGGGTCGGCAAGGTCGCCTCGGTGCTGCCCGTGCTGGAGAACGGCGAGCCGCGCATCGCGGTCGCGTTCTCGGTCGAGCCGCTGTCGAAGCCCGCCGTGCTGATCAACAAGGACAGCCTGGTCCGTATCAACCAGGGCCTGCTCGGCGGCGCCAGCATGGAGATCATCTCCGAAGGCGGCGAGCCGATCAGCATCAGCGGTTTGGCCAACGTGCGCAGCAGCGATCCGGCTTCGTTCGACGAGGTCATGCGCACGATGCAGGACATTCTCGACGAGAATCGCGCTGGCGTGCGCGGCACGATCGGCTCTGCCAAGACCGCAATGGACAATTTCGGCGGAGCCTCGCAGGAGATTCGCGACGCCGTCGCCGAAAACCGTGAGACGCTGAAGGCTGCGATCGCCAATACCGACCGCATGACCAAGGAGATCGCCGACCTGGTGGCCGAGAACCGCGCCACGGTCAAGGCTACGGTAACCAACTCAGAGCGGATGACTCGCGAGATCGCCGACCTGATCGCCGAGAATCGCGCCACCGTCAAAGCCGCACTCGAGCGCATCGAGGCCGCCGGGGCCCAGGTAGCCATCGTGATCGAGGAGAACCGCAAGAACCTCCAGATTACCACCGAGAAGCTGCCCCTTGCGGTCGACAATCTCGCCCAGGCAGCCGCCCAGATCCGTGATGCGGTGGCTGAGAACCGGCAAGATTTGCGGGCGACCATAGCCGGAGTGGCGGCCTTCGCCCCGAAGCTCGACCGCATCGCCGACAATCTCGAGAAGGTCACTAGCCAAGTGGCTTCAGGCAAGGGCACGATTGGCAAGCTGGTGATGGAAGACACCGTCCATGATCAGACCACCGCCGTCCTGACCAGCGCGGGCGAACGCTTGGAGGAGATCAAGCCGTTTACCCAGGGCGTCTCACAGCTGAAGTTCTTCGCCGGACTCGAAGGCGGCAACAATCTCGACAGCGGTGCTGGGCATGGCGAGGCGTATTTGCGCATCGAGCCGCAGGCCTGGAAATTCTACCAAATCGGCCTGGGCTACCGCACCGCGCCAAGCGACCGCAAGGCGATCCAGGATGATCCAGAAAAACTGCAGATCGATCTCAATGCCTTGTTCGGCTGGCGCTGGCTGCCTAATGACGACACCGAACGCTACCGGCTCAGTGTGGCCGGCGGCCTGATCGAATCGAAGTTCGGCATGTGGGCCGAATGGGCGTTGCTGCGCGATGTCGATCTACGCATCATGGGTCGGCTCAAGGATAATAATCGCGTGCCCGATGATCGCCGTTACGAGCAGGGCGATTACATGGTCCGTGCCACCCTCAGCTGGCGGGTCTTCGATCGTTGGTGGCTGATCGGGGGGGTTGATGACCTAGCGAGCGACAACCCCGGTCCGTACTTCGGCCTGCGGGCCGAACTGCTCGACAACGATCTGCGCAACGGCGTAACAGCAGCGAGCTTCGGCCAGTGAACGACTTGGTTCACCTTGCCGCCGTCGCCCTGACTGCAGGCGCCGGCGCAGCCTACCTGTGGGCCGCGCGCAAGCAGTGGATGCGGCTCGGTCGCGATCCCAGCAGTACGGACGGCCGCTGGTGGTGGATCGCCTTCGGTCTCCAGACCGCCGGTCTAGCGGTGAGCCTGCTCGACCCCGGACATCGTTCTTTCGCCTACGGCGCCCTGGCTGCTTGGGCGGCGGTCGCCGCCATACTTTTCGCCGGCCGGTTCCTCTCTGCGCCCAGTCGGCTACTCCTTGCCCTCCCGCTTGGTGCCGTGGTGCTGCTCATCGCCATTGCAGGGGTGGCCAGCATCGGAGCTCCCCCGGATGACGGCGCCGGCTCATGGATTTCCAGGGTCCATGCCGGATTCATGGCTGCTCACCTGGCGGCCCTGGTGGCGGCCGGGGCGGCCGGGGCGCTCTACCTGCTGGCCGCGGGACGACTAAAGTCAGGCGACCCGCAAGCAACCAAACTGCCCTCGCTGCCCACCCTCGAACGATTGACCGAACGAGGCCTTATCTGGGGGACAGCCCTGCTCATCAGCGGGCTGGCCACCGGCGGCGCCGCCATCCGTGTCTCGCACGGCTTCCAACTGCTGCATCCGACTGCCCTGCTGGGTCTGGCTGAGATTGCCTTGCTAGTCGCCGTGCTCGGCGTGCATCGCACCCGGCATCTCAGCCGGCGATCACTGTCGCTGGCTGCCATCGCCTGTCTGTCGGTGGCCATGTTGGGGACACTCAGCCAGGTCGTCATCGCCCATGGCTGAGGCAGAATCGCTCAATGCCCCACCCGTAACGGGTTGGGGCATGGACCATCACCGCAGCCCCGTGGAGTTGCGCGAACGCCTTGCTGTGGCTAGTTCCGATGCCATCGCACTGGCCGCTGAACTTCGTCAATTGCCAGGTGCCAGTGAATGCCTAGTGGTCAGCACATGCAACCGCTTGGAGATCTATCTCGGAGGCACGGTCGAGCGCGGTCACATCGAATCAATGATCGCCGCACGCGCCGGGATCGACATGGCCTCTCTCTCGCAGCATGCGTACAGCAGCCATGGCGCAGCCTGCGCCCGGCATCTGTTCCGGGTCACCTCGGGGCTGGAGAGCATGGTGCTCGGCGAGGCTGAAATCGCTGGTCAGATCCGCCGATCCTATGATTCAGCGCGCGCTGCTGCGCTGTGCGGACCGATGCTGCACGCCCTGTTCCAACGCGCCATCGCCTGTGGTAAGGACGTGCGTACGCGCACCGGCCTGGGCGATCACAAACTGAGCGTCGCCTCGGTGGCGGTCGATCTCGCCCGACAGGTACACGGCGACCTCAGCAAGGCTCGATTGCTGCTGGTCGGTGCTGGGGAGACGGCCGAGCTGGCCGCCCGCTACCTGACCAGCGCCGGAGTCCGGACGATCAGCGTAGTAAACCGCAGCGACGAACGCGCGGTCACCCTTGCCGCCGCGGTCGGCGGCACCGCCCTGGCTTGGGATCTGCTCGGTGAAGCGCTGACCAGCCACGATGTGGTCGTCAGCTCTACCGCCGCCCCTCATCCGGTCATCACGACCAGCATGGTCCGCGCCGCCTTAAAGCAGCGCCGGGCACCACTGACACTCATCGACCTGGCAGTGCCTCGCGATGTCGAGGCAGAGGCTGCCCAGCTCGACGACGCATTCCTCTTCAATGTCGACCACCTGGAACGGGTGGTGGCGCAGAACCTGGGCAGCCGCCACAGCGAAGTTGCTGCAGCAGAAGCGCTGGTCGCGGAGGCTGTGGAACTGTGGCGCAAAGCCACTGACGCAGCCCATGCCGAACTGCTGTCGCAGGTCGTGCGCTACTTCAACGACGTGATCACCGCCGAAGAAGAGCGTCTGGCAGCCAAGCTGCCAGACGCCAACCGTGGCGATCTGCGCTATGGCCTTGAGCGGGTCAGCGGCAAGCTGCTGCACCCAATGCTCGCCTGGCTGAAGCAGCACGCCGATGATCCCGATCGCCAACGACTGGTACTTGAACTCCTGCGTCTGGAGCCGACCCAACCAACTGCCCCCGTCCAGCAGGCCAGATCCCTCCCCCCCGAAGTCCCTGGAAACCTGGAGTGACGCGCCTTGAACGCCGACCCCCAATCGGCGTAATGCCTCAATGCTTCTTTGCCGCAGCGGCCCAGCTGGCCATGAACGTCCCTGCCTGATCGATACCCACGGAGTACGTCGTGATGCGTCCGCTGTCGCCATCGATTGGAACGGTGAATTCCTTGGGCATGGCGGCATCCGCCGGTTAACTGGACTCGACCTAGCCAACCTGCCGGCCGTAGACGATGCTGAACGCTGGGGTCCTCCAGTCGCCAGGCCAGGCAAGATTGTCGCAATCGGCCTGAACTACCGCGATCATGCCGCCGAGACCAAGGCCCGCATCCCGAGCGAGCCAGTGGTGTTCATGAAGGCGTCCACCGCCCTGTGCGGACCATACGATGACATCCGCCTGCCCCGCGGCAGCCAGCACACCGATTGGGAATGCGAACTGGGCATCATCATCGGAGCGACGGCGCGTGACCTGCCAGATCCGGCAGCCGCTCGCGGTTGCATCGCGGGCTGGACCCTGGCCCACGATGTCTCTGAACGACACTGGCAGAAAGATCGCGGCGGGCAGTGGGACAAGGGCAAGAGCTTCGATACCTTTTGCCCGCTTGGTCCCTGGCTGTTGACCATTGATGCGTTGGCCGATCCGTCTGGGATTCCGCTGCACACCGATGTCGACGGCTCGCCCAAGCAACGTGGCTCGACCAGCGATATGATCTTCGATCCATTCACCATCGTACACTACCTCTCGCAGTGCATGACCCTGGAACCGGGCGATGTGGTGTGCACGGGTACTCCCGCCGGGGTCGGCATGGGGCGCACGCCAGCAGAATATCTGCGCCACGGAAACGTGGTCGAACTCGCTGCTGGTCCGCTGGGTAGGCAGCGTTCACGCGTCCTCGGATGATCATGGGACGGTTCCTCCTCGTCCTGCTGTGCTTCGGAGTTGCCCACACCGAAGAGGCCTGGGTCATTGGATCCGACGGAGCCGAACTGACGGCAACGTCTCCCATGATACTCAGCCGCCCGATCTGCTTCGTCCACGACAGGAGCACCGGCGTACAGGCGACCTTCTTCGCGACCAGCCTGCGTGGGGTGAGGCAGGACGACTGGAGGACCAGCCAAACTATCGCCGGCAGCAAGATCGATACCTGCGTCGACCAGCCTGCATCGGCCTTCGGCAGTGAGACCGAGCGGAAGCGCTTTGGCATTTCAGGACAACCGGGCAATTGGGATGAATTTTCCGTGCAATGGGACGGCTATCTTCGCGTTCCGCCGGATGGGGCAGATGTGGCTACCGCTTCCGACGATGGCAGTCGGGTGTGGCTGGACTTCGATCGCAACGGCACGGTCGACACCGGGGAATGGGGTTCGAACGGCTGGGGCAACGGCCAGGGAACGACGCATCGGATGGTTCATGCCGGGGTTCCTGGCGGCGGCTACACCATCCGAATTCAGTTCGAGGAAGGTGGAGGTGGCAATGCCTGCACGCTACGCTGGCGCAGTCCCGGCAGCGGGCTTTGGACCACCGTCCCGCCAGAAGCATTCAGCCAAACCCCGATCCTGCGACTCAATGGACCAATAACGCTGCATGCCACCTTCGAGGGTGTTGGCAATGTGGTCTGTGGCGAGGGTGTCGTGCTCAAGACAGCACCGACCAGCGGTAATCTGATCCTTTCCGGTGCGGTCACCTTGGCCGGTGATCTGACCAACGGTCTGAACCTGCAGATCCCTGCGCAAGGACGGTTGGATCTCGCCGGCAGACGACTGCAGGCCGACCAGATTACCGGCTCAGGATCCATCCTGCTGTCCGGCGGACGGATCGACGCCGCTTCGGGCAGCGGACTGCACCTGGTTGGCCCCGGTACGTTGCATGTCTCCGGCATGATTGAGCTGGGAGGCTTGGATGCACGCGTGCAGGTGATCTTGGACCCTGGGGCGTCAGTCCGCTCACCCGGACGGTGCGTTATCCGCACCACGCTAGCATCCCCATTGGCCACGGTAGTCGATCTTGGCGAGCAGCCGACGGACTGCGATCGGCTGCACCTCATGCTCGATGGGCCCTTGTCGGGAGTGGGACTGGTTGTCTGGCGGGCCGACCGCCATGGTCGTTGGTATCAGCGTGGCGTGCCAACGACGTTGCGGGATGGCCGCCAGGAACTGGAGATGGAACTCTCGGACACCAGCACATTCAGCCCGATCGGACACGCCGACGCGTGGAACGTAAATAGCGATGCGGAGTGCCGACGCGTCGGACTCCTGTTCTATGCCGATCGGCCGGTCACCGGATCTGTGCTGAGCGATACCTCGTGGACCAGACTGCCGTCCATCAGCGGATCGCCACGACTCGTTGATGTCGTACCTGGAGCGAGCTGGATCGAGACCGGCAAGCGCATCGAGCTGTCTGTCCGTCCAGAGCCGTACCCCCTGTGGCCGCTGGATCCGGAATCCTTTGATCTGCAATTGGCCGTCACTGCACCAGATGGAAAGGTCACCTCCTATTCTGGTTTTGCCAGTCAGCCCTTCACGCGTCACGATCGGGGCGATCGGGAATCGCTCACCGCAGCGGCTCCGTCCAGATTCGCCGTACGCTTCCGGGCCAGGCAGGCCGGCACGCACCGCTTGCGTCTGAGCGCCAGGTGGTCCGGAGGTGCGTCCGCAGCTGTGGATCTACCCGATGTTCTGGCCGAAGGGCCAACATGGGATGACATCGCCAGACCAGACAGCGCCGACCCTCGATTCCTCAGTGCCCAGTCTCGCATGATCTGGCCGATCGGGCAGAACCTCAATTCGACCTATGACGTGCGCAGCAGACAGGCATTGAATACCCGATTGACGCCCGATCGGGGCTCCTTCACACGCGAAGCGTTCCTCGCGCGACTTATCGCCGCTGGCGGCACCGGCTGCGAAACCTGGCTGAGTCCTTGGAACCTCGGCCTGGAATGGACGGATGCCTGGCCTGGCTTTCACGGCGCCGGACGGCCAAATCTGGGCAATGCCTGGGCCCTCGACCGTTTTTTGGACTTGGCCGAAGAACATGACGTACGCGTCGTCCTGTCGATCTTCAATCATGGCCAGGGTCGGGATGGCAGCGGAGCCGAAGACGACTTCCCGCATCACCCATGGCGGAACGGCAATGGGGGATGGCTGGACAGTCCCGCTGGCCTGTTCACTGATCCACGCGCCAGGCGTGGCCAGGAGCAACTGTTCCGCTATCTGGCTGCCCGCTGGGGCGACAGCCCCGCCGTGCTGACCTGGAAACTGTGGGCCGAGGTCAACCTGGTACACGCGCCGGTGGAAGATGTGCGCACCTGGCACGCCTTCGCCAGTGATGCGTTCGCCCGCCATGATCCCTGGCGGCATCCCGTTACCACCCACTGGTGCGGCGATTGGAACAATGCGGATCCGGTGATCTCTGGACAGCCGGGCATGGGCATGCTGACTATCGATGCGTATCACGATCAGGGCCTGATCGCCGATCTGTTAGCCCAGAGCACACGCAGGGCAGGTCGCGATAGCGGTGGATTGGCCGAATACCGCAAACCAGTCCTGGTCACTGAGTACGGTGGTAGTCCGATGGCGACCTCGCCGGCGCGCCTTGATGCCGAACTGCAGATCGGCGGATGGGCGGCCCTGGTCCACGGCCACGCCGGCACACCCATGTTGTGGTGGTTCGAGTGGATCGACCAAGGTGATCGCTACAGCCAATTCGGTGCCCTGCGCCGCTTCACAGCTGGAGAGGACCTGCGCAGCAGCGCGGCACGCACCATAGCGCCGAAACTGCAGACCGGCTCTACCACGATGTGGTGCCGGGCCTGGTTGCGTCCGGGACGGGCTCTTGGCTATGCCTTCGATCCGGCCTGGGCCGATGATGGGCGGTCAGATGGCGATCGCCCCCCAGGAATACTCTCGTTCGGCAGCCTGTCTGCCGGCCGGATCCACATGCAGTGGTGGGATGCTGCCCGCGGAGTGATCCAATCCACTGATCTCATCCTGCATCCAGGCGGGGACTTCACCGTTCCGTCACCGGCCTTCCAACACCACATTGCCTTTAAGATGTGGCGAGATCCCTAATCAATGGACCGTCAGTAGGTTCGACCGCCAGCGCTCATCAGCCACGATCGAACCTGCAATGAGGATGGCGCCATGTTGTCGTGCGAGCAATTCCAGGCCCTCCCGCTCACTGGCTGCTTGCAACGGCATGGCTCCCGTGCCACTGAACACCAGACGCTTCCAGCCGCGCAGTAGCCATTCCCGATCCCGACCGACCACAAGCACGAGTGCAGCATCTGCCGCTGGATCGTTGGTCAGCACGATGATCACAGGCGTTCCATCAGGCCACGTCGTGACCCGACCCAGGAACATATCGCGGACCCGGGTTGCATCGAGTTGCTGAAATGGCGCGGTGACGTTCACCACCGCAACCTGGGCATGCAATCCGGCGGCCATCATGAAAACGCAGGTGAGAACACGAAACATCAGAAATCCACTGTTCTCTTCAGGGCCAAGACCTACCAGATCGACTCCGCCCCTTGAATCTCATCCAGAGGACTAACCCCGAGGGTCCCCCAGTTGTTACGAAATTCCGCCTTCATCGACCAGTTTGTTCTGGGCAGGAGATTCACCGCGAGAACAGCCGTGTAAGCATGGGACTTCGCTGGATCATCGGGGTCACCATTGGCGACTTCACCGGCGGCGCACAAATCACGACTGCGCGCAGCGCGTAGATCGAAACCGGCAGGAAGATGGATGTGCGTGCCGCATCGACGTCGAGGGACTCGCCATAGAGGCCCTGCGGTATCTTGAATCTGCCGACTTGGACCTGCAACGGAGTCTACGCCTCATGAACGACTCCATCCAAGATCTTGTCAAGGTCGGCCAGGCGATACGGCTTGGCGATCTGGCCCCGGAATCCCTCAGCCCGCATTTCGGCAGAACCTCCGTCTCGGGTGAAACCGCTGCACAGTATAGCCCTGACCTGCGGGTCGATACCCAGCATTTCGCGCAGGCAATCGACCCCACGCAGGCGTGGCATCTCCATGTCGATCATCACGACGGTGATGCGGCCTCGTTCCCGGGTGAACACCTCGACGCCCTCCCGGCCATCGCGGGCCTCAAGAACCTCCCAACCAAGCAGTTCCAGGAGTTGCCTTGCGCTGCCACGGACAAGTTCCTCGTCATCGACAAGCAGGATCACCCCCCTGCTGGCCCGACCCAGCTGAGCCTGCTTGGGGATGGATTCCTGCACCGGTTCGTCCGACAAGGGCAGTAACAGTTGGAACCGCGTGCCGCGTCCCAGCTCGCTGTGCAGCAGGATGGAACCGTGATGATCCTGCACGGTGCCCCAAACCGCTGCGAGTCCCAATCCGGTGCCCTTGCCAACCGGTTTGGTGGTAAAGAACGGCTCAAAAATGCGCGCTCGCACGGCATCGTCCATGCCCTGCCCGGTGTCCGACATGGTGATCTCCACATATCTGCCGGCGGATACCGGCAGCAGCAATGCCGCGCCTGCATCTGTGGTGATCGACCGCAGGCAGGTCGAGATGCGCAGTATGCCGCCGTCCGGCATGGCATCGCGGGCATTCAAACCGAGATTCAACAACGCATTCTGCAGCTGCGCAGGATCGCCGACTACATTGGACGACCCGCTCTGGAGGGCGACCTCCAGCGTGATGCGTTTGTCCAAACCGCTTTGGAGCATCGAGACCGCATCGCGGATGACCAGATGGATGTCGAGCGTGCTGGCCATGCCGCGGCCTTTGCGCGCGAAGGTCAGCAGCTTGCGATTCAGATCAGCCGCCCGTTCGCACGACGTCAGGATGCCTTCGATCAGGCCTGTGCGGCGGATCGGGTCCTGGGCATAGCGGATGAGCTCAGCCGAGCCCATGATGCCAGCGAGCATGTTGTTGAAATCGTGAGCCATGCCCCCTGCAAGCTGCCCGATGGATTCCATCTTTTGCACATGTCGAAGCTGCTCCTCCAGGCGGTTCCGTTCTGCCATGTCGCGCACCACGGCAACCATCACCTGCGAACCGGGGATATCGAGACGAACGAGTCCGATTTCAGCTGGGAACACCGTCCCATCGCCCCGGGTGTGCAGCCAGGGGAAATGGATGGTCCCACCATTGCCAGCGGACCGCAGCAGGCGCTCTTCGGCTAGCGTCGACAGTTCACCATCGGCCTGATGGGCAGGCGACAAATCAACAGGTGACTGCCCGATCAGCTGATCCGCGGTACGACCGAACACCACCGTTGCCCGCGCATTGACCTCGACCAGGCGGCCGTCGCGGATGACCAGGACGCCATCGGCGACGCTGTTGACGATGGTACGGGCGAACTGCTCACGCTCCTGCAACTCGGCTTCGCGGCTGACGACCGCCGCCGCCATAGTACTGAACGCCCGGGACAAGTCGCCGACCTCGTCTTGGCGCCGGGTATCAAGCCGGATGTCCTTGGATCCCGCAGCCAGGGCGGCAGCTGCCTCTGACAGGCTTCGTAGCGGCCCACCGACGCGCAGGCGCAGCACGATGATCAGCAGCAGGGATTGGGCAGCAATCATCCCAGCGCCAATCATCAGGACGTGCCAGGCGCCTCGACGGGCTTGGTCCTCGACCGCAGCGACCGGCTGGAAGGTGGCCATGGTCCAGGCAGGTCCGGTGAACCGGGACACCCCGACCCAGCCAGATCCATCACTGAGCGTCACCAATTCAGAAGATACTCCCTGGGGTGCAATTTCACGATCCATCATGGATAGCAGAGCGTCGTTAGCCCGCGACAGGACCAGATTGCCGCTACTCTCGCGAACCCGATCACCCAGTCGACTATGGGCGAGGATCCGGCCGCCGGCATCGAACACCACAGTATCCCCAGCTGCATCCTGCCGGGCAGTGGCGCGGGCGAGCAATTCGTCCACGGGTAGCACCTGGGTGATCGCCATCCGCCCAACGCCAGGCACATCGAGCGCTGCCGTTGCTGCAATTCGCCAGCTGTTTGTGGCCGGTTCGAGATAGGCCTGCGACCAACGCACCGGACCCGGGTCACCAAGCACCTCACGCTCGGCAGGCAGCAGAACCGGATCGGTCGGC
>ENA-ORBV01012663-ORBV01012663.1-microbial-mat-metagenome-genome-assembly--contig:-NODE-12663-length-12972-cov-5.067778_pt1 | contig 12972 bp, 12 predicted proteins | sample MGYA00237777_ERZ505514 | MGnify/ENA primary metagenome ERZ505514 (study PRJEB26160, sample SAMN06269048) | microbial mat metagenome | isolation source: Oligotrophic lake microbial mat | place...
TATCACCTGCTGCTGCGGCCGGGCGAGGCGCTGATCGCGATCGAAGCGAAGTGCGACGGCGTCCCGCAGTGCGAAGGGGGCGAGGACGAAGAGGGCTGCGAGACGTTCGCGTGCGACGACGGGACACGGCTCGTTGTCGCTGCGCGCTGCAATCAGGCGCGGGTTCTTGTCGAGTGCGATCTGCTTTGCTTCCTCGAGCGATACCGGAATTTTCGGAACAAACATCAGCGGTGCCGCATTCTCAAGACGTGTGCCGGTAACGCGCTCATAGGTCGCCATCGCGGCTTCCAAATCGCCTTGTGCCTGCGAAAATTCGGAACGTGCACGCGAGGAGCGCGCATCGGACTGCGCGACGTCGGTGCGGGTAACTTCACCCACATCAAAGCGCTGCTGCGATGCTTTTTGCTGCTGGGCGAGCACGTCTACATTTTTCTGGCTGAGATTGAGCACGGACTGGTTCTGCACCACGTTCATATAGGCGGTGATGGCTTCAAGCATGGTTTCCTGTGTGGTGGCGTTCAGTTCGGCGCGACCGGCTTTGATGATATTGCTTGCTGCCTTTATTTCCGCCCAGCTGCTACCACCGTTGAAGATGGGCTGCGAAACGGCAAGCTGCTTGGTGGTGGTGTCAAAATAGGTCCAGTTGGAAGTGGTGCCGGAGGCCGCGGCTGAGGCTGAAGACTATCTGCGCGGGGAGACTGGGACGCACGAGCGGCTGTCACGGGTTGCCGAGCTGATTGAAGGGTTCGAAACACCGTACGGCATGGAGGTCTTGTCCACGGTGCATTGGGTGGCGACACGCGAGAACGCTGCGTCGGTGGCTGAGGCGGTGCGGCAGACTCATGCGTGGAACCCGCGGAAGGCCACGTTTGCGCCGGATCACATTCGGGCGGCGTGGACTGCCCTGGAGCAGAAGGGGTGGCTGTGATCCATGTCGCCCACGTCTGAGCCGCGCCACACCGACACCTCCGAGAAGGGGCTCGAAGCCCTGATCGTCGAATCGCTTATCAGCGAGGCGGGCTATGTGCCTGGCAAGCCGGGCGACTTTGACCGCGAGCAGACGCTCAAGCAGCTGCGGGCCGATTTCATGCCTTGGCAAGCCAAGCTTAAGCCTCTGGCGCTGGTGCATAGGGTCGCTACTGAACCGGCGCAACAGGTGTTGATCAAGGACCGGCTGACCCGCAGCGGGCGCTGGAACGAGAAGATGGATTACATCGGTACCGGGCTGACCGGTCGCACGCTTGGCTCGATCGGCATCGGCAACATCGGTGCGGAACTGTTTCGCATCGCAAAGCCTCTGGAGATGCGGTGCATTGCCCACGATCCTGTAGCCGATCCGGCGTTTGCTGCTTCACTGGGCGTGACGCTGGTAGACATGGACACGCTGTTTCGCGAATCGGACTTCCTGACGGTGAACTGTCCACTCAACGAACACACACGCGGGCTGGTCGATGCACGGTTGATCGGACTCATGAAACGCAGCGCCTACCTGGTCAACACAGCGCGCGGACCGATCGTCGACGAGAAGGCGCTGTATACGGCGCTGTCCAGCGGAAAGATAGCCGGCGCGGGACTGGATGTGTTCGAGCAGGAGCCTACACCGGCCGACAACCCGATCCTGAAGCTGGACAATGTCGTCGTCACTCCCCACGGCATCTGTTTCACCGATGAGTGCATGCGCGGACTGGCCGAAAGCGCGTTTCGTGCCGCACTCGATGTGGCGGCTGGCCGCGAACCACCCTATATCGTCAACCGCGAGGCGCTCGCCGTTCGCCGCTGAACGCGACAGGGCCAGGCCATGCACGACCCCGTAACGAGCGACGCGTCCCAAGCATCAGGCGTGCTGATCGTCACCGGCGCTTCCCGCGGCATCGGGGCCGCCTGTGCACGCGCCGGTGCGCACGCCGGATACCGAGTAGTCGTCAACTATGCGCGCAGCCGCGACGCGGCTCTGGGCGTCGTGGCCGATATCGAAAGAGCAGGCGGGTCTGCCATGGCCGTGCGCGCGGACGTATCGCAGCTGTCGCAGGTCGAGCACCTGTTCGCCGAAACCGACCGGCACTTCGGCTCCGTGACGGCGCTGATCAACAATGCCGGGATTGGGGGTGCGATCGTGCCGATCGAAGACCACACCCCGCAGTCGCTGAACGACTTGTTTTTCACCAACGTCTATTCCTGCATCCACTGTGCGGGCGCGGCGATACGGCGCATGTCGCCGCGTTATGGTGGTAGCGGCGGCGTGATCGTGAACATCTCCTCCGCGGCAGCGCGACTGGGGGGTATTGCCGGAATGGTTGCTTATGCGGCGAGCAAGGGCGCGGTCGACAGTTTTACCGTGGGTCTGGCCAAGGAGGTCGGCAAGGAGGGCATACGCGTGGTCGGTATTCGCCCCGGCATGATTGCGACCGACATTCTGGAGCCCATCGGGGGAGCGGCGCTGATGCGCGAGGTGGCACCCAGCATTCCCCTGGGCCGGGTCGGGCAACCGGAGGAAATCGCGAACGCTGCCATCTGGTTGCTGGGTTCTGGCGCGTCCTATGTTCACGGCACCACGATCGACGTTTCGGGTGGACGCTGACGGCTGCCAACCTTCCACGCCCTTCCACGCCCTTCCACACCCTTCACGCCCTTCACGCCTTTTTGCGGCTTTTGCGGCTTTTGCGCTTCGTGCACTGCGATCCGCCGGGCCAGCCCCGGGACGAAAGAGCCGCTGTCGGAGTCAGCGATCCACCAGCGCCAGAAGCCGGATCTCCTTGTGCAGAACCCACGGCGCAACCATTCGATCGAACGCCAGAAAATGGGCCTCGCGTTTGTGCTGCTCGAAAGCTGCCGCATCCCGGTAGACCTCGTACAGGAAGACCTGGCCCGGCCTGGCAGGGTCCTCGCACACGTCGAAGGCCAGACATCCGGGTTCGCGCTGCCGCGAGTCCCTTGCATTGGCGACCATCTCGCGCATGAAGTCCGCCAGATGGTGCGGGGCCACACTGAACTGAACGGTGACCACAAACATGCGCGGGTCTGATGGGCTCGTGGATGTGCTCATGGTGTCCTTGTCAACTCGCGGATCCCGGCAAAGGATCGCCGTGAACGCAGCGGAGGTCGTGCCAGCCGTCATGGCATCACACTGCCGCCGTTGACCTCGATGATCTGGCCGGTGACATAACCCGAACGTTTGTCGCTGGCCAGAAACAGGATGGCACCCGAGCATTCGTCGGCACGGCCCAGGCGCTGCATGGGGATGCCGGTGCGCAGTTGTTCGAGCAACTCCGCGCTGGTGTGGCCGTCGTGGATGGGCGTCTCGATCACGCCGGGCGAAACGGCGTTGACCCGTATGCCGTCGGGAGCCAGTTCCTTGGCAAGTGCGCGTGTCAGGGTGTTGACATAACCCTTGCTCGCTGCATAAAGGCCCGCACCCAAGCTGCCCCCGCCGCGGGCCGACTGGGAACTCACGTTGATGATGCTGCCGCCACCCCCCTGCCGGCGCATCATCGGAACCACACAGCGGGTGAGCGCCAGCATGGATCGTGCATTGACGTGGAACACCTGGTCGATCAATGCGTCGTCGGCATCGATCAGCGCACAACGCCGAATGAATCCCCCGGCGTTGTTGACGAGGATGTCGATACGCCCGAAACGCCGGCAGACATCGGCGGCGAGGCGCTCGAGTTGCGCCGTGTCGGCAACGTCTGCATGAAATACGTCGCCGTCACCACCCGCGGCGCGCACGCCGGCCAACACCGCATGCGCCTGCTCGGCATGGGAGTTGTAGTGCACCGCGACCCGCGCCTTGCTCTGGGCAAAGTCCATCGCTGTTGCCGCACCGATACCCGAACTCGATCCGGTGATGAGTACCACCTTGTCCTTCAGATCATCCATGTGCGGCCTCGCGGGTGTAAGGCCGCTCCAACGGGCACTGGGGATTGAGCCGCACGCCGAAGCCTGGCTGATCCAGCGCGGAGATCTTCATCCGGCCGTTGACCGGCACCGGCTCATCGAGCAGCAGCGGATTGAACATCGGGACCACGCGATCCGCCTGGGGTGCCATCATCAGGAACTCGGCGAACGGACTGTTGTGGCGAGTGGCCACGAAATGGTAGCTGTACACCGACGAGCCATGGGGCACGACCATGCTGCCATGGGCATCGGCCAGGGCCGATATCTTGATCAGCTCGGTAAGGCCACCGCACCAGCCGACATCGGGCTGGATCAGGTCGCAACAGCCCATCTCGAGCAAGAGGCGAAATCCCCAGCGTGTGGCCTCATGTTCACCGGTGGTCACCATCATGCCGCGCGGCACCTGGCGCCGCAGCTGCGCATAGCCCCAGTAGTCATCGGGTGGCAGTGCCTCTTCGATCCACTTGAGTCCGTGCGCGTGCGCCGCCTGGGCCAGTCGGGTCGCATAGTTCAGATCCAGGCTCATCCAGCAATCGAACATCAGCCAGAAATCGTCTCCAACCCGGCGCCGCATCTCGGCCAGCTTTTCGATGTTCTTGCGCAGGCCCTCATCACCCTCGGCCGGGCCGTGCTGCAACGGCATCTTGCCGCCGATAAAACCCATTTCCCGGGCCAGGTCCGGGCGCGCACCGGTCGCATAAAAAATCAGCTCGTCGCGCACGGGGCCGCCAAGCAATTGATGCACCGGCTCCTGGCGCACCTTGGCCAACAGATCCCAGAGCGCCAGATCGACACCGGATATGGCATTGATCACAACGCCTTTGCGACCATAGTAGATGGTGGCGAAATACATCTGGTCCCACATCTTCTCGATGTCGGTAACGCGCTGCCCCTCCAGAAATCGCGCCAGGTGCCGCTCGACGATAAAGGCGCCGATCGCGCCGCCGGTGGTCACCGCAAAACCGACCGTGCCATCGTCAGCCTCGATCTCCACCACCAGCGAGCCGAGCACGTTGATACCGAAGGACTTGCGGCTCTGGCGGTACTCCGGGTAACGAGCCATGGGCGAGGCGACATGGTCGTCGATCCAGTGACTCTCGCCCTGGTCGTGGTAGTCGGCGCCGCCACCGCGCACGGTGAAGGCTCGCACATGTCTGATGGTTGGAGTGCCCATGATGGTCTTTCCTTGCAAAACCTGTCAAGTCAAGCGGCAAGGCTCGCGCACGCTCGCAAGCGGAGCAGTCTACCAACAATCGGGCCTGACGCGTCACAGCGCAGCAACTCGAAACGGGCCTTGAAAGTGGGTTTCGCCGACCTAGCGCAGCATGCAACACCCATGTACTTCTCGCAGCCGGATTTGCGCTGCCCAATAGAAGGGTTCGCCCAGGCACGTCCAGACGTCGAATTGACGCGCCACCCGCACGTCGTCCATCGGCGTCCGATGCGTGGGAAACTCTCGCTCGGCTGGCACATCGGGCCCTGGTGCCGGCAACCGAGGCTTCCCGTGCCGGCGCTGGCGCCAGCAGCCAGGACGCTGACTGAAACCATCCCACACTGCAACTGAAAGCACAGACCATGAGCAACATCACCCGCACCCATTCGACCGCCCGCATGAGCAAGATCGTCCACCATGGCGACCTGGTCTATCTTTGTGGCCAGACCTCCAGCGGCTCGGACACCACCGACATGGAGGGCCAGACGCGCGAAGTACTGAACCGCATCGACGCCTTGCTGGGTGAGGCCGGCACCGACAAGTCGAAGCTGCTGACGGCACTGATCCATGTCCGCAGCATGGGTGATTTCGCCGCCATGAATGCGGTATGGGATGCCTGGGTGCCGGCCGGTGCGGCACCGGCACGCACGACGGTGCAAGCGGCGCTGGCATCCGATCAGCTGCTGGTCGAGATCACGGTTGTCGCAGCCGCCTGACGGGCGGCGCCGGCGAGGATTTGTCAGGCGACACGCTACCGGGCGAATCGCCTGGAATGTCCTGCATTGGTTAGGTTGATCAATCCCGAGCGTTGCTCGCCCGCATGCACATCGGTGGGCAATCACACAAAGATGTTGGCAGTCAGGGGCCCGTCTCCATTCCTATCGGTGCGCTTCGACCAGCCAGCTCTCCATGTCTTACCCGGGCAGCGACCAGGCTTTCTGCATGGACGGCCGCTGGCTGAAACCGGCGTACCAGGCTGCGACTAGCGGATAACTTTCGCGCCAGGCCAGGGCGGCAAATCGCAGGTCCAGGTACCAGATCGCGCATCCGATTGTGATGCTGCCGATATCGACCCGGCCCTGCAGCGTCGTCGGCTCGGCTTCAAGCGCCGCGAACGCCGTGTGCGCCTTGTCGAGTTGCGCGACTCGCCAGTCTGCCCAACGCAGTGTCTCGGGGCGCGCTACCTCTTCGTAACGCGCGAGCAAGGCTGCATCGAGCACGCCGTCGCCCAGCGACTGCAACGTCAACGTTTGCCAGCGCGCCGTACCGCCGGGGGGAAACAAGGTGCCGGCTGCGAGGTCATTGAGGTATTCGCAGATCACACGGCTGTCGTACAGCACCTGACCGTCGTCGGTCAACAAGGTGGGGACCTTGCCCAGCGGGTTGGTGGCGATCAGCTCGCGCGAGCGCTGCACCGGATGCGCCTGCGAGGGCAGCAGCTCGATGCGCTCGTCGAGGCCCAATTCCATGGCGCTGACGAGGCATTTGCGCACATAGGGGGAAAACGGGGAAAAATACAACTTCATGGGGTCTCCTGTGGCACCGAGTTCTGGAACGTGCCGGAACGTAACCGCTAACGCGCGTACACCAGGTCGCGCAAGGCCAGCGACACACTGGGCACGTAAGTGATGATCATCAGGCAGGCCAGAATCACGAGCACGAACGGGATCAGGTGCACAACGATGCGGTCCAGCGATATCCTGGCCACGGTGCAGGCGGCGAACAGGTTCACGCCGAACGGCGGCGTGATCATGCCCAGGGCCAGATTCACCACCATGATCAGGCCGAAGTGGATCGGATCGACACCGAAATGAATCGCCACCGGGACCAGGATGGGTGCCAGCACGAGGATGGCGGCGCTGGTCTCGATGAACATCCCGATCAAGAACAAGGCGACGTTGATGCCCAGCAGGAACATCGCCGGGGACTTCAGCACCTCTTCCAGCCAGAGTCCTATGACAGCGGGCACACCGGCGCGGGTGATCAGGAACGCAAACAGCCCGGCATTGGCAATGATGAACATGATCACCGCACTGGAGAGCACCGACTTTTTCAGGATACGCGCCAGATCGGCCAGGCTGATCTCGCGGTAGATCACGCCGCCGACCAGCAGCGCATAAAACACCGCCACCGCGGACGCTTCGGTCGGCGTGAAGATACCGCCGTAAATGCCACCCAGGATGATGACCGGCATGAACAACGCAAACCCGGCCTGCCAGGTGGCCTTGAGGATACCCATGCGGCCGTCGCCATCCTGTTTGCCCCAGCCCTTCCATTTGGAATGCAGGTAGACGAACAACATCAAGGCCCCACCGATCAGCAGGCCCGGGCCGAAACCGGCAATGAACAACTCGCCGATCGACACTTCGGCGGCCACACCGAACAGGATCATCGGAATCGACGGCGGGATCACCACGCCCAGTTCAGCGCTGGTCGCCTGCAACGCCGCGGCATACGGCTTCGGATAACCGTGTTTGACGAGCGCGGGAATCAGGATGGCGCCGATGGCGAAGGTGGTGGCCACCGACGAGCCGGACACGGCAGCGAAGATCATGCAGGTCAAAACGCAGGTCATCGGCAGACCGCCCTGAACACCGCCGACCACGCTCTTGGCAAACTCGACCAGCCGGCGCGAGATGCCGCCGGTCTCCATGATGTTGCCTGCCAGGATGAAAAACGGAATCGCGGCCAACGGGAATTTGTTCATCGAGTTGAACATCTCCTTGACCGATATCAGCATGTGGGCGTTGTTCATCTGCATGCCGGCAAGCGCTGCCAGCCCGATCGACACCGCCACAGAAACCGACAGCGCAAAACACAGCGCCATCGTCGAGATCATGACGAAACTCATATTGAGGCCTCCGCGCAGCGCGCTGCGGCATGATCCTTGGGAGCGGCCCGGCAGATCACTGCGCCGACTCCAGTTCATGCCGCTGGGGATCGACCAATTGGCCAATCAGGCCGATGACGCAGAACACGCCACCGACCGGCAACGCCAGGTAGGCCCAGAACATCGAGACATTCTCCAGGCCGATCACGCTCTGGACCTTGCCCCGGTTGGCGTAGTCCCAGCCCCACCAGATGATCACCAGCACCAGCACCATCGAGGCGAGGAAGACCACCCACTCGAGCACCCGCTTCAGCGCCGCGGGACTCCAGCGGTAGATCACGTCGACGCTGACCATGGCGCCTTGGCGAAACGCCATCGGAATACCCATGAACACCATCCAGATCAGGCTGAACCGGATCAGCACCTCGGACCACTCGGCCGGTTGCTCGAGGATGAACCGGGTGATGATCTGGTACATGCCCAGGCTGGCGGCGATGGCCATCATGGCGCAGGCGGTCACCATCGCAAACCCGGTGGTGAACCGCTCGAAACGCAAAAACGCGGTCTTCATGCGTCAACTCCTGCCGTGGCGTGGGCGCGGCTGTGGATGCAGCCCGCGCACCGGCGAGAGGCGGACGAAGGCCATGCAGGCGCTTACTTGACGTTGCGGATGCGGTCGATGGCCGCCTTGCCGAACTGCTTCTCGAAGTCGGCGGCTGCCGGCGCCATCGTGGCAACGAATTTGGCCTTGTCCAGGTTTTCGACCACGGTCATGCCCTTGCTGCGCAACTCGGCGACACCCTTGGCATCGTCCGCGGCAACCCGCGCGCGATTGGCCTTGGTGGCTTCCTTGGCCGCCTCGATGAAGGATTGCTGGTCGGCAGGGCTGAGCTTGTCGAAGGCTGCCTTGTTCATCAGGAAGATCGCTGGCGAATACACGTGACCGGTCAGGCTCAGGTGTTTCTGGACCTGGTCGAACTTGGCTGCCATGATCACCGACAGCGGATTCTCCTGGCCGTCCACCGTACCCTGTTGCAACGCGGTAAAAACTTCGGGGAAGGCCATTGGCGTGGGCACGATGCCGAAGGCCTTGTAGGCAGCAATGTGGATCGGGTTCTCCATCGTGCGCATCTTCAGGCCCTTGAGGTCGTCGGGGCTCTGCACCGAGCGCTTGTTGTTGGTCATGTGGCGCACGCCGTTCTCGGCCCAGGCCAGGGCCTTGAAACCCTTGGGTTCGAATTGCTTGAGCATCTCCTGGCCGATCGGGCCATCGAGCACCGCGTGCGCGTGCGCCTTGTCGCGGAACAGGAACGGGATGTCCAGGATCTTGGCTTCGGGCACAAAATTAGGCACCGGGCCGGTGGAGGTCAGGGTCAGTTCCTGGGTGCCCAGCTGGACCGCCTCGATCGATTCACGTTCGCCACCGAGCGAGCCCGAATAGAAGTTCTGGATCTTGTAGCGACCGTTGGTGCGTTTCTCGACCTCACGCGCGAACACGACCAGACCGATACCCTGGTGCGAATCCTCACCGATCGAGATGCTGCTGCGCATCGTCACCTGGGCGCTGGATACGCTGACAAAACCGGCGGCCAGTGACAGGCCGATCAGCAGTGCTTTCAATTTCATGGGAAGTCTCCTTGTTGCAAAACGGGGCTGTAGTTTACGGGCGGAATGGTCGCCGCGCCGGGGCCGATCCCGATCGACGCAAGGGTTTCCCCCGATTGCGCGTTGAGTCGACCTCCGAAAGGGTTCGGCATCGCCGTCTTCACTGCTGCCGATAACGCTCGATGACATCGCGGTTGACGTCGATACCGAGCCCCGGCCCGTCGGGGATGGCAACCCGCCCGTTGTGCATGGTAATCGCTCCGAAGATCAGGTCCTGGCGAAACGGATGCGCGGACTGGTCGTACTCCAGCATCGGCTCGATCGGGTTCAGCGCCAATGGTGCTGGCGCCAGCGTGGCCAGGAACTGCAGCGACGCGGCCAAGCCGATGCCCGAGCCCCAGACATGCGGCGTGATCGGCATGTGCCAGGCCTGCGCCAGCGCGGCGATCTTGCGGCATTCGGTGAAGCCGCCAGCCGAACACAGGTCGGGCTGCAACATGTCCACGGCGCGGCGCGACACCCATTCGCGGAATCCGACCTTGGTGAACTCGTTCTCGCCAGCGGCCAGCCAGATGTTGGTCAGGTTCTTGAGTTCGCGGTAACCGTCGATATCCTCGGGCGAGATCGGCTCCTCGAACCAATGGATGCCGTCCGGCTCGATGGCCTTGAGGATGCGCCGCGCCGCGCCGACGTGATAGGCATGGTTGGCGTCGACCATCAGTTTCGGTCCGCGACCGATGGCCTCGCGCACCGCGTGGATGGTGGCGATGTCCTCCTCGACGCCAAAGCCGATCTTGAGCTTCATCGCATCGAAGCCGTTGGCCAGGTGCCGGCGCGCCTCGTCGATCGCCTCGGTCGGATAAACCCCACCCCGGCGGCGGTAAAAGCCGGTGGCGTAGGGCTGCACCGAAGTGCGGTGGGCTCCGCCGAGCAGTTTGTGCACAGGCTTGCCGAGCGCCCGCCCCAGGCAGTCCCAGATGGCGATGTCGACGCCACTGATGGCATTGGGTACGGCGCCTTTTTGGCCGAACGGCCGCGTCAGGTTGTACATGCGCTCCCACAACACCTCGACGTCGAACGGATCCTGTCCGACGACGATGGGCTTGAGCGCGTGCCCGATGATGGTCGCCGCGATCTCCGGCGGCTGCAGGCCGTGGCACAAGGATTCGCCCCAGCCATGGATGCCGTCGTCGGTGACGATCTCGATGCGTTGCCCGGCGAGGTTGACCCCCGACGATCGAATCAGGCCTTGGCTACCAGAAATGAGCGTACGATCCCAAGAACCATTGGGCACATGGCCATCGAAAGCCAGCGTCGCTTGGGCGTTTTCGTATTCGATCAGTACCTGCCCCAACAGTGCGGGCATGATGGTTTGTCCCTTCGTGCGCGCGGCGGAGGCATAAACCCGCGTGGGGATGTTCTCGCCCATGACCGTCGCGAGAAAATCGAACCAATGAATCGCGAAATCATACAGAATCAATTGCTCGACATGCTCGAACGCGGTCCCCTTCACCCAACTGTGATCCCAATGCACGCCGCAATGGACACCGACGATATCGCCCAAGATTCCCGAGCGCGCCGCTTCACGGAGATAACTAAAATGCGGTGCCCAACGACCGTTTTGATTGACGGCCAAGAGCACGCCCATTTTGTCGGCGAGGTCCGCCAGTTTTTCTCCCACGTCGAGGTCCAACACATACGGCTTTTGGCTCAGCACATGCTTGCCCGCTTTCAGGCAATCTCGGATGATGGCCGGACGCACGGCGGGGTGCGTGGTGACATCAACGACTTCAATGTTCGGCAGCTTTAGCACTTCACGATAATCGGTGAACACTTGCGCCTCGGGATAAAATTCCTTACGGCGTTTCTCGGCATTTTCACGCTGGACATCACAAAGCGCCGTCACGCGATAACCCGCCGCGACGTAAGCCGTGAGATGATGCTTGGTGATCCCGCCGCAAGCGATCACGGCGATCTCGGGCGAGTATTTTTTCGGATCGCGCGGCAAGTACGGCAGATGGGGAAACGCGAGTTTCTTCGCGTGCTTTTTGGGGGCGGGTTTCTTGGTCATGGGGTGAAGGTCATCAAGGTCGGTTAGGTCGGTTGAACGGCAGTCCTAGCTTAGCAACTCGGGGAAAGAATCGCCAAGCGGGAAGAAGCACTCTGTATCGCAGTGACGGCTGCGTTAGCCCGATGGCTGAGTCGCTTTAACGCACTAACATGCGCGATAAAATCCTTCAGCGCAAGTCAAAAAAAAGGTAAGCTCAAATGGCCTGCCGAACAGGCGTTATTCTGACCCCACTATTTTGTTCCGCCTACGCACAGGAAAAGTTGCGTCGTTGTCAACAGATATTTTTTGTGCCAATGAAGAAGGGGTTGGGGGCTAGGATTTGGGGACTCGTTTGCGAAATTCCTCCCCAGCCCCAAGCCCCCAGATCCCATTCGCAAAGTTGGCCAAAAATCATAAAAGAAATGGCCACACGCATGTGCTAAAATACACCTCGTTCACGGCGAGGGGCTGTTTCCTTGTTGTGGCGTCGCATAGGTACGTTCGCCAATCGGCCGGCCATCGTCTGGGCACCTGTCTTTGTCTTCGACCGCAGGTGTTTGGGCACCGATTTCTCGAGAAGTGATGTCACGAACGAAACGTCAGCGACAACAGGCCACAAACAGTTCCGAGTCACGAACAAGTTGTGCCCGTGGGCGCCCACGGTTTTCGATTTGTCCTTGGTCAGTCGTCCGTGGTCAGTAGCAAACAACTGACCACGGACCACTGACAACCAACCATAGAGTCATCCTGAGAGAGGCTCGCCGACCGAAGGATCTGCTTTGAGTTCTCTCACGCATTCAAACTACGCGAGAGTGGAAGCCAGATTCTTCCAGTCGCGGAGCTCCTGTCAGAATGACATATTGCGCCAAACCAATCCCAACGGATTGGCTACTTGTATGCGCCAGAGAGTAACACAACCTTGGAAAGTCGTGCCACAATATCTTGTGGCAATTGCTCCAGCGCGCGTAAAAAACGAAGGTTTTTTCCAGCGCAACCACAACATCTAGTGGCTCTGGCAAACCCAGCAACTACATGATGTGTTCTCACGCACTGTTTCGATAAACAAAAAGAGCCCAACCGCTCGCGCGATGGGCTACATATTGTGGTCCGAGTGACCGGTAAACACTAGACGGCAAGGGTCGCGTCGATTTCTTTCTCGACTTGTGCGATCTGCTCGCTCGCGCGGAATTGGTTGGCCAGCAATTGCCGACCCTTTTCGGTCCAGACGCCAATGCTCCGCAGCGGGGCATTCGACTCTTTGCAAAGGAACGTGACTTGTTTGGGAGTGAGCGATTGAATCTCGATGGCGTCTGTCTCTTATACACATCTCCGAGCCCACGAGACTAAGGCGAATCTCGTATGCCGTCTTCTGCTTGAAAA
>ENA-ORBV01012665-ORBV01012665.1-microbial-mat-metagenome-genome-assembly--contig:-NODE-12665-length-12970-cov-4.729155_pt1 | contig 12970 bp, 10 predicted proteins | sample MGYA00237777_ERZ505514 | MGnify/ENA primary metagenome ERZ505514 (study PRJEB26160, sample SAMN06269048) | microbial mat metagenome | isolation source: Oligotrophic lake microbial mat | place...
CAGGCATCGTGCGAATCGGCGTGCCCTGCATGCGCTGCAGCGCCTCGGCCAGCGGCTCGGCGGCGTCGGCGTGCGGCACATCGCGCTGCATCGCGTCAATCACGCGCAAGTGTTGCGTATTCCGGGCGAGCGCTGTGAGCAGCGCCTGCCGCGTGAGCAGGCCCATCACACGACCTTCATCGGCCACCGGAAAATCCTGTTGACTGCCGGCGAGCAGCAACTCCACGGCGTGTGAGAGTGAATCACTGGGCGACAGCGTGCGGAAATCCGTCAGCATCGCCTGGGTGACGGTCACACCGTCGAGTGCACCCTTGGTTTGCGCGGCCAGGGACTCCTGTGACGCGCCGATCCAGACAAACACGGCGATCAGCATCAGGAACGGATTCGTGAAGAATCCGGCGACGGCGAACAACGCGGCGAAAAGTTTGCCCACGGTTGCGGCGCGCGCCGTCGCGCGTGCGTAGTCCATGCGCATCGCGAGCAGGGCGCGCAACACGCGTCCGCCGTCCATCGGGAAAGCGGGCAGCATGTTGAACACGATTAACATGATGTTGACCACGAGCAGTCGCTCAAGGAAACCGGGACCCGTCAAGCCCGACTCGGCGCCGGCGAGCGATTCCAGCGTGACGCTCCGGCCGGCCGCAGCCAATGCCGCCACCAGCGTCACGGCGATCACCACATTGACCGCCGGACCCGCGAGGGCGACCAGCAGCTCCTGCGCGGGCTTGTCGGGCATGCGCTCCAGACGGGCCACACCACCGATGGGCAGAAGCGTGATATCGCGCGTGCGCACGCCAAATCGTCTGGCCGTCAAGGCATGCCCGAACTCATGCAGCAGCACACACAGAAACAGCGCGAGCACGAACCCCACACCACTCAGCGCGGCGCTGACGCTTTGTTCGGTCGAATACACCGAAAGTCCGATCCAGATCAGCAGCGCGATGAACGTGATGTGGATCTGGACGGGAATGCCGGCAAATCGACCAATCGACAGGGACCACTTCATGGCAACTCGGAGCAGAGGACGGGCGTGGATCCGTGTAGTGCGCAACGCGACGCGTCGCTGCCACACCCCCCGAAAGATAGGCGGCGCCCGCGTCGGCGTCGGGTGAAATCATCGCGCAACTCGCGACTACCACCTGTGGAGGATATGCTTCATGAATGCACCTCACGTGGACGTCGGACATTCGCGGGTGAAACGCCGCACCTTTCTGCTCGCCGGACTCGGTGCCAGTGGCGCATTGCTGCTTGGGTGGAGTGTGCTGCCGCCGGGCCAACGGCTGTACCGCGCATCGCGAGAGTCACCGCTCGGCGGCGGCGTACTGCTCAATGGGTGGGTCGCCATCGGCGCCGACGATCGGGTCACCGTCATCGTGCCGAAAGCCGAAATGGGGCAGGGCGTACACACGGCGCTGGCCATGATGCTCGCCGAGGAGCTTGATTGCGCGTGGGAACAGGTGCGCATCGAGCAGAGCCCGATTGATGCGATCTACGCCAATCTCACGGTTGGGCGCGACGCACTGCCGTTCCACCCCGATGAACGGGGCGTCATTTCGCGCTCGGTCTCGTGGTACAGCGATAAACTGTTGCGCAATGTCGGGCTCATGATCACAGGCGGCTCTACCAGCGTACGCGACCTGTGGAATCCGGTGCGCGACGCGGGAGGGTTGGCGCGTGCCACGCTGGTGGACGCCGCGGCGACAGAGTGGGGCGTTTCACGTGCGCAATGTCGCGTGGAAAATGGCGTCATCCGCGCCGGCGATCGTTCGATGCGCTTCGGCGAGGTCGTGGCGAGCGGGCGCACACTCCCGCCCGCTACGACATGGAATCTGAAGGAGCCTTCGGCGTATCGACTGATCGGCACGCCGCGCTGCCGTCGCTCTTGGCGGCGGCGTCGAGCCGAGCACGCGGCGTTCGGGCTCGATGTGCGCCCCGCAGGTCTTGTTTACGCGGCCGTGACGATGTCGCCCACCATCGGCGGACGTGTTGGCGGCTTCGACGCCGCCGCGGCGAAGGCTCTGCGTGGTGTACGCGAGGTCGTCGAGCTCACGGGGCGGAACGGTGGTGCACCCGGTGTCGCGGTTATAGCCGAGCGATGGACCGTCGCGACGAAGGCCATCGGCGCATTGAATGTGCAATGGCACGCTGGGCCGGAGTCAACGCTCTCCTCGCAACAGGTGCACGACACGCTACGTACACGCGCGGTGGAACCTGGTGGTCGCACCTTCCGGCGGGTGGGGAACGTGGACGAGTCACTCGCGTCTGCCGCAGCGGTTATTGAGGCCACGTACGACGTGCCGTACCTCGCGCACACCACGATGGAGCCACCCAACTGCACGATTCTGGCGCGCGCAGACGGCGCCGAGGTGTGGGTTGGAACGCAGGTGCCGACGCAGGCGCGCGGGGCTGTCGCGGAAGTGCTCGGTGTGCCAGCCGAATCAGTGAATGTGCATGTGCAGCTGTTGGGCGGCGGATTTGGACGGCGGCTTGAGGTGGATTTCATCGGTCAGGCGGCCGAGATCGCGCGCGCGATGCCCGGAGTGCCGGTACAGGTCATCTGGACGCGCGAAGATGATGTGCAGCACGACTTCTATCGTCCGGCGTGTGTGTCGGTATTGCGTGGTGGACTCGATGCGGCGGGTCGAGTGGTCGCGCTGCACGCCGTGAACGCGAGCCAACCCATCGTACCAGCGTACGGGGCGCGGAACGGCGTGGCGCTGGCGCGATTCGATGTGCACAAGTCGTCGGTGGAAGGCCTGTTCGATCAGCCGTACGCGTTTCCGGCCATGCGCGTCTCGCATCACGCTGTGTCACTGCCGGTGCCAATTGGCTACTGGCGAGCCGTTGGCCATTCACATAACGCGTTCTTCCTCGAGAGTTTCGTTGATGAACTCGCCTTTGCTGCGCAACAAGATCCCGTCGCGTTCCGTCGTGCGCTGCTCTCGGACCATGCGCGGGCGCGCCGCGTGCTCGAGTTGGCTGCCGAACGGTCGGGCTGGAGTACAACGCCTTCGACGGCCGCCGACGGTGCGCGCGTCGCTCGCGGCGTCGCGTTACATCGGTCGTTCGGTTCGATCTGTGCGCAGGTGGCGGAGGTTTCTCTTTCGTCAGCGCGCGAGATTCGTGTGCATCGTGTGACCTGTGCGGTGGATTGCGGCGTCGCGATCAATCCCGATGGCATCGCGCAGCAAATGGAGAGCGGCGTCGTATACGGACTTACGGCGGCGCTCTACAGCGAGATCACGATTGACCGCGGTCAAGTACAGCAGCGCAACTTTGACGGCTATCGTGCGCTGCGCATCGGTGAATGTCCCGTCGTCGACACGTTCATCGTGCCGAGCAATGACGCGCCGGGTGGTATTGGCGAAGTCGGACTGCCGCCAATCGCGCCAGCCGTTGCCAATGCTGTGTTTGCGCTCACCGGGGAGCGGCTGCGCTCGTTGCCACTGCGACTGTCGAAGGCAACGTCGTGATCACGCTGCATGTGAACGGGCGAACGCATGCGGTGGACGTTCCACCGGAAACGCCACTGCTGTGGGTGTTACGCGAAGAACTCAATGCGACCGGCACCAAGTTTGGTTGTGGCGTGTCGCTCTGCGGTGCCTGCACGGTGCATCTGCAGGGACGTCCCATCCGCAGCTGCGTGACGCCGATCTCGCTGGTGGGCGATGGCCGCATCACCACGATTGAGGGCGTTTCGCTGCCAACCGTCAACGCCGAGTCGGCTGACGAGACCGACACGCGTCGGCGCAGTGTGGCCAGCGCCGTGCAGCAGGCGTGGACGGCGCGAAGCGTCGCACAATGCGGCTACTGTCAATCGGGCATGGTGATGGCCGCCATTGCCTTACTCACCGAGAACGCGTCCCCGAGTGACGCGGAGATTGATCAGGCGTTCGCCGGACACATCTGCCGATGCGGAAGCTATCAGCGGCTGCGTGCGGCCGTGCACGATGCGGCGAAGGCGCTTGCCGTTTGAAGAGTTCACCATCCTCGATGACACCGCAGGGTTCGTGCGGGCTGATGGCAGCGCCAGCCAGGTCGTAACCCACCGCACGCCGATTGCGGTTGCGAGTAGCAGCAGTCCTGTACCAGCGTACAGTTGATCGCGTACGAGGTATGTCGTGCACACACGAACCGGCGCATCACGCAACAGCAGTCCGGCCACGGCTGCCATCCAGGTGAGATTGCCCACGAAGAACGCCTGACCGATCGCGCCAGCGCGCCGCCAGGAGTGGCGAAGCATTACGCCGCCCGCAAGCAGTGTACCTGATTCGAAATGTGCGATGGTGTCCGATGTCGCGGCGAGGTCCAGAGCACGCGGAACCATCCACATCGTGATGATCGCCGCGGTCAGGAGCAGGCCCGGCGCGCCGCCGGGATTCAGGCCGGTGGAGCGTACGTACACAGGCGCTGGCTCACTGATCAGAAAACCGGACAGCAACAGCAACGGGATCTGAACGAGCATGTGCCCTGTCATCGTCGCCACGATCAGGTCACGTGCCGGTGTGAGGCTCAGGAGGAGCGCGACGGCGAACCCCGTGCATCGCCGGATACTCATGGAACCGCGTCCCATGCCTCGAGTGCTGCCCTCAAGGCCGCCTCACCATCGGCCATGTCCACGATGCGCACCAGTCTTCCGTGAGGATCAACCACATGCAGCGCGGCGTTGTGCACCCAGCCGCCCGCTCCATCGGGGATCACCTGCACACCGAACGTGCGCAGGAGTTGTGCCAGGGCACTCGTATCAACCGGCGTCACGAGCGACCAGATCTCCGAGTTCGCGCGGTGCACGCGCGCGTAGAGGGCGAGACTTCGCGGATCATCATGCGCCACGTCGAACGACACGGTGAGCAGACGAACTTTATCCTGCAGCCCACGCTCTTCGATGTTGCGTTGCAGCACCTGAAACACGCCGCCCAGCGCGCCGCACACGGTGATGCAGCGGGTGTACACAAAATCCACGATGACGGCACGTGGGCGAACCGAGCCGGGATTGGACGACGTCCATGCCGTGCTCTCGCGCGTCAGGTCACGCAGCACTTCGTGCTCAGTGCCGCTGCTACTGCGCACCGACACGCTGGGCACGGCAACGGGCGCGCGTAACACGCGTCGAGCGCGCGCCGCATCGGTTGTGAGAACGGCCATCCCGTCTGTAGCCCAGCTCAGCAGGATGACGCTGCACAGCACGGCGGCCGTCAGGCCAATCGCGCCACGCGCAACCTGCGCGCTCCTGCTCACTCGATCGTCTCCAGCTCCGCACCACCCTGCCACGCCGTCGTGCGGGACAGGGTGCGTTCGCGTTCGCGCGCCACCGTCGCCGCAGTCACCTCGCCGGCCGAGTTCCCCCACGTGGCTCGTACATACGTCGCGAGCGCGGCGAGTTCGTCGTCGGTGAGGCTCTTCCACGCGGGCATCTGCCCGTTGTAGACCACCGCGTTCACTTCGATGGCGCCCTGAATTCCGTGCAGCAAAATCTGCACGAGTCGTCCCTCGGAACCGGTGACCCAGTCCGCCCCGACCAGTGGCGGGAACACGCCGGCCACGCCCTGTCCACTCGCCTGATGACACGCCGCGCACTTGCTGGTGAACAGCTGCACGCCACTCACCGCACCGGCCGGCGCATCCTGCAGGGCAGACAACGTGCGGCCATCCCCATTCATCGGGTCGCTGCGGCCGCTGAGGTCGATGATGTACCACGCACCCCACGCCACCATGCCGAACACCAGCACGAAAAACAAACGAGGCAGTGGACGCACGGCCTCATCGGGATCGTCGAACTCGCGCTGCCGCGGCTGTTTGCGAAAGCGGTCGGTCATGGCGCCGCCGACGTCTTGCGCACCGGATACGATCGATCGAGCGACAGCAAATACGCGGTCAGGTCGAGTGCCTCTTGCGTTGCCACAATGCGTTCACCTTCGCGCGCGAATGCCGGCGGCAGCGTCACGACCACTTCGTCAGGCGCCACTGCACCGCGTTTGCGTTCGAACAGGAACGGGAACGCCGGCATGATCGAGCCGGGCGAATATGCGCGCGGTTGATACAAATGCCCGAGATGCCAATCACGACTCGGCTGACGTACGGCAATATTGAACAGATCCGGACCGGTACGCATGGTGCCGAGCAGGTGCGGTCTGTCGTACACATAGTCGCCGGGCACCGAAGGCCGGCCCCATCCGCGCGCCATGTCCGGTGCCACGCTGGGGTCACGCGGCTGCTGTGAGTGACAATAGATACAGCCGTTCGCAATGTACGATTGCCGCCCGCGCAGTTGTGCGTCGGTGTACTGCGTGAGCCCCTCAGGCGGCGGAACATTGCGCAGCGTGAAGTACGGCAGCACGACGAGCGCACCGGCGGCAAAGGCAATGATCATGAGGGCGCCGGCCGCCAGCTTGAAAACGCCGACCTCCCCATCGCGGAGTCTCATGCGCTTGCCCTCGATGCCGCGGTGACACCGGCCGGCGTATCGAGCCGTACCGGACGGCGCAGCAGTGCGGCGCCCTCTCGTTGTGTCCCGCGACGCAATAGCATCACCACGAAGTGCGCGGCGAATACGAGGTGCCCGAGTGTCATCATGGTGCCGCCCACGGTACGCGAGATCAGAAACGGTTCCGTCACGCGCACGGAATCGATGAACGGCCGGGCGGCGTCGAGCATGCGCATGCCCTGCAGCCATCCACCAATGCTCAGCCCCACGAAATACACGGCAAATCCGCCGATCACCAGCCAGAAATGCAGTGAGATGAGCCGGCTGTACGGCCATTCCCAGTCGAGCACGCGGGGCATCACGAAGTACATCGATCCGAACATCACCAGCGAGAAGAAGCCGTAGAGCCCGAGGTGCGCGTGCGCCACCGTGAAGTGGGTGAAGTGCGTGGTCGTGTTCACCACACGCAGCGACTGCATGCTGCCCTGAATGGATGCCAGCGTGTACATCATGCCGCCGAGCACGATGAATCGCAGCGTTGGGGAGTAGCGCAGCGCGGAGAGATGTCCATACGCGGTGCGATGCTGATTCACGCCGACCGCCACCACCGGCACAATCATCATCATGCTCTGCACAATCGACAGCGTGACGAGCCACCCGGGCACCGGTCCACCGATCAGGTGGTGGCCGCCTACCTGACTGTAAAAGAACGCGAGCGTCCAGAAGCCAACGAGCGACAGATGGTACGAGTGAATCGGTTTGCCGAGCACTTTCGGCAGAAAATAATAAATCGCGGCGAGCCCCAGCGGTGTGAACCAAAGGCCAAGCACGTTGTGTCCGAACCACCAGTTCATCGCCGCCTGTTGCACGCCGAAATGAATGCCGGGCCATTTGGCCACGATCAAGAGGATCGGGAGCCACAGCAGCCCCGCACTGATGTACCACACGGACACGTACAGGTGGGGCACCCGTCGTCGTTGTAACGTGCGAAGCAGGGCCACGCCAACGAGCGTGCCACCAAGAAACAGCGGAATATCCACCTGCCACGGAAACTCCAGCCACTCGAGGCCGGCGCTCTTACCGATAAGAATCGCGATGATACCGCCGGTCACGCCGCACAGCCAGAGCACAACACCGGCGGCCGCGGTGCGGCTTCCCACGAGCGGCGTGCGCAACAGCCGCGGGAAGAGCCAGATCGCAATGCCCAGCCCGGCGAGTGAGCACCAGCCGTAGGCGACCGCGTTCAAATGCGCCGGCCGAATGCGACCGAAGGTAAGCCACGATTGTTCGACCAACCAGTCGGGCGCGTGCAGCTTGATCGACGCCATCAGGCCGAACATCGACGCGATGACCAGCCAGAGCACGGCGCCGCTCAACGCGATCAGCACGGGTAAACGACTTGAGGCGTCGAGCAGCGCGCGTTCGTCGGTTTCTTCCGGAGTGAGCACGGCAAACTCACCGGTGTGACCGGTGCGATTCATGACGCCTTGCAGTTGGTCTTCGGCGGTGGCGGTGCCCGCTGCCGGATCTTCAACGAGCCCGATTTCTTTCGGGGCGAAGATCACCCGGCCTGCGGTTTCTCCGGCACCGAACAGACCGCGCGACATCGACCACAGAAAAAGCCCAAGCGCGGTTAGCGATCCAAGAAACGTGACCAACAACACGCCCACCGAGTACTGCATGCCGAACACTCCAGCGACCGTATGGGGGGAGACGCCTGTTCAATGCAACCTCTGCGGTACGAAACGCGCGATCGATCGCTGCCGTTCCGTGCGGTCGGTGCGTGTCGGTTGAGCGTGGGCGCGGTCCGAATGCAGCGCGCGCCCGCGCCCAACGTCCGCCGGCGGCTGCGCTGTTGCGTCAACGGGATCGGCTTGGCTTGACCGACCAACAAACGAAACAGCTCGAGTCGCTGGCGGCAACGCAGCGTAACGCATTCATCGTCTCGCCATCGCCGAGGCGATGTACAAGGGTCACATCGGGGTCGTCCGCCGCTGGGCCAACGCCCGTCACGCGGATAGTCGTGAACCTGCCGTCGCGCCCGGATCAGCGCGGCGGCATCTTCACCACCACACCGCGCTGTACCACCATGTGCACGTCGCGCAACGCGCTGATTTGCACGGACGGGTCGCCGCGAACGATCACCAGATCCGCTTGCGCGCCCGCGTCGATGCGGCCGATGGCGTTAATGCCGAGCACACGCGCCGCCGTTGACGTAGCCGCCACGATTGCCTGCATCGGCGTCAAACCATACTGTACCAGCAGCTCAAGTTCGCGCGCGTTCTCACCGTGTGCAAAAACGCCCACATCACTGCCGTTGGCGATGGTCACGCCGGCGTCGAGCGCCAGGCGGACTGACGCGCGCTTGGCACGAAGGCGAGCCGGTTCCGCGTCAACGCCCGGCCGCCAGCCGCCATATTGCGCGATCGCGTGGCCCGCGGCGACGGTGGGCACGAGCACCACATTGCGTTCACGCATGAGTGCGAATACCGGGGCGGTGCCGCCGTCGCCGTGTTCAATCGTTTGGACACCCGCCAGCGTGGCGCGTCGCATGCCCTCCGCCGTGGACGCATGCGCGATCACGGGCCGGCCGCTCGAGTTGGCCACGGCGACCGCGGCTTGCAGTTCTTCAATCGTGAAGGCCGGCTGCGCCGATCCGTTGGGTCCCCACCGATAGTCCGCGTATACTTTGATCACGTCCGCACCGCGGGCAATCTGCGCGCGCACAATCGAGACCAGCTCCGACGCATTGCCCGCTTCCTCCGCCGCAACCGGCACCCGCACTTCCGGCGCAAACCCACGCGGTGCGTAGCTGCCTCGCATCACGATCGCCTGCTCCGCCACCACCAGACGCGGACCGCGAATCACGCCTTTTTCGAGCGCCGATCGCAGTCCGACATCGTTGCTGCCGGCGCCTTCCGTGCCGAGATCGCGCAGTGTCGTGAATCCGGCATCGAGCGTGCGCGACAGATGCACCGTCGCGCGAGCGACCCGTTCACCCCACGCTTCGCGCAGGACCTGATCGTCCCACGGCGTCTCGTTGTACGGATGCAGCAGCACATGCGAGTGCAAGTCGATCAAGCCGGGGAGCAGGGTAGTGCCGGGCAGCTCCATGACGCGGGTGCCCGGCGGCAAGGTCAACGAAGTGCGAAGGCCAACCGCGATCACACGTCCGCTGTCCACCAGCACGGCGAGCCCTGCTCTGGCCGCGGCGCCGCTGCCATCCACCACGCGATCGGGAATGAGGAGCAGCGGTTGCGGTGCCGACCGCTCAGGGGACGCGCCCTGCGCACGCACGGACACCGCGAACGCGCTACTGAGAGCGAGCAGGGCCGTGAACGCGACACCACGGCGAACGCGGGGCGCGAAGACCTGAGGATGAAACGGAGACATCGGGCGTGTATCGGGTTGAAGGAACGGGGAAGATGCACGCGCCGGCGGTCACGTGTCCATGCGGCATGGGTATCAATGGCGCGCGTACATCTGGACGAACGGCGGTCAGCACGCCAGCTTCTTCTCAGGCGCGCAACGCGCAGGAGTGGCGATCCACACGGTCGGGAGGCGAGACGCGACGATGTCGGAACAGACGCAAATGCAGCCCGTCACCGAGGACATCGCGAAGCCGCGCGATGACGAGATCGATGTGTTCGGGCTGACACACCAGGGGCTCGTCCGCACTGAGAATCAGGACCACTTTCTGATTGCGTCGATACACAAGCGTGTGAATGTCGTGAAGACCAGCTTGTCGGCGCAACAGCGGCTCCCGCTCGCCGACGAGCGATTGGCGATTCTGGCCATGGTGGCCGATGGTGTGGGCGGCGGCGAAGGGGGGGAGCGCGCGAGCGCCACGGCGCTTGAAGTGGCCACACAGTACTTCGTAGCCAGCACCGACTGCTACTACCGGTCGAACGGGTCGGACACATCGTTCATCGAAACGCTGCAGGATGCGGCGCTGCAGTGTCATCAGGCCGTTGTCGATCGCGCGAAGGCAGAAGGCCACGGTCGCACGATGGCGACCACGCTCACGTTGTTCATGGGCGTCTGGCCATGGTACTATCTGCTACAGGTCGGTGATTCCCGTTACTACGTGTATCGAGATGGTGAGCTGCGGCAGGCCACACGCGACCAGACCATGGCGCAAGACCTGATCGATGAAGGTGTGTTCACGCGCGCGATGGCGGATCGCTCGCGCTACGCGAACGTCTTGTCGAGCGCGATTGGCGGACAAAATGCGTTGCCGGTGGTCACAAGATTGCCAGCGGACTGGGGCAACGTGCACCTGATCTGCAGCGACGGGCTCACCAAACACGTGCCGGACACGCGCATTCGTGAGCGACTGGCCTCCATGACCTCGGCGCAGCAGGTCTGCGAACAGCTGTTGCAGGACGCACTGGATGGCGGAGGCACGGACAACGTGACTATTGTCGTGGGACGGGCGGTGCCGAAGCACTGACCCGTGCCGTTGTCATCCGCTCAACCACCACTCGTCATGCCGCAGTCCGTCCGTGCGCTTCGTCTGCTCGCAGTGCTGTGCGCGCTCCCACTCGTCGCGTCCGCCCAGTCCCCTGCCGCGCACGATTTTTCAGGGCCGTCGCCATGGCCCGCCATTCGTCAGGAACGCATTCGCACGCTGCTGCCCTCGGCGATGGCCAAGGCGAACGTCGACGCGTGGGTGATCATCGTGCGGGAGAACGCCAATGACCCGCTGGCGTTGCACGTTGGCGGCGAGAATGCGGGCGCACCGTCGGCGATTCTGTTTCTGCGCCGCGGCGAGACCGTGCAGTCGTTCATTCTCGCGGGGTTCGGTGAAGTCATCGCGCTGCGTGAACTCGCGGTGCACGATTCCGTGATCGCGTACACGGCTGAAGCGGGTGGACCGCTCGGTGGTGTCGCCGAGCGACTGCGGCGTGCGAATCCCTCGCGCATCGCGATCAACAGCGGCAATCTGGCCATGGCCGACGGACTGTCGGCGTCGCAGCGTGTAGCGCTCGAGCGGGCACTCGGACCCGACCTGTCGGCGCGGCTCGTGTCGTCGGCTGAGCTCGTGAGCTACTGGCTTGATCGCAAGTTGCCGGCTGAGGTTGCGATCATGCGTCGTGCGGCCTCGCTCACCGAGCAACTTGAGACGGAAGCCTACGCGACCGTGATTCCGGGCGAGACGCGTGACAGCGATCTGGCGCGGTTCCTCAAGAAGCGGATGCGCGAACTCGCCGTCGAAGATGGCTGGTCGCCCGCCCAGAATCCGAGTGTGAACTCGGGACCTGATCGCGGACACTCGCACGCGTCGAATCGCATCATTCAGCACGGCGATGTGATGCAGATCGACTTCGGCATCAAGGTGTTCGGCGTCTGGGGCACTGACATTCAGCGCTTTGCTTATGTGCTGCGTCCGGGTGAAACAGCGGCGCCGGCGGACGTGCAGCGCAAATGGCTGGCCGCGCGTCACGGCGGTGAAGCGGCATTCGCGGTCATGCGTCCGGGCGCGACCGGGAGCGAAGTGGATTCGGCGCAGCGGGTGGTCATGAACCGCGAAGGCTCAGCGACGGTGCCGTGGGGGACGGGGCACGCCGTGGGTTATTGGGCACATGATGTCGGTCCGTCGTTTAACCGTTTCAACAAACGACCGCTCGAGCCCGGGCACGTGTTTGCGTTCGACGGGTTCTTTGCGTGGACGCTGCCCGGTGGCAGTGGCGCGTGGGGCGACGGCAGCAAGACAATTTCCGTGGAAGAAATGGTGGTCATCACGGAGACCGGCGCGGCGTATCTCGTGCCGCCGCAGCAGGAACTGATTCTGATTCGGGGGCGGTAACACACACGCCCCCGTGGTGCCTCGCTTACGGACGCCGACGCGGATCGGCCAGTGAGCGATAGTATTCTTCGACGAGCGCGCGATATTCGGCGGGCACGGCTGCACGCGCCCCGACGGCCGGACGATTGTCGCTGCCCAGTCCATAGGTGCGGAAGAGTGCGAACTCAAAGGTCTTGAGCCCTTCGATCACCGACGACTGCAACTCGGCGAGTCCCTTCGGATCGCCCATGAGCCGCCCACTTTCGAGCTGACGCAACTCTTCAATCGCGCGATCCAGATCACGCACATCGACACCTTGCTGCGACAACTCGCGCCGGAGCGCTTCCGCGTTCTGGCGACGCAGTCGGAACTCACCGCGCGCCTGCGACGCGTCTCCGCTCGGACGGCCGTCGTCGCGCTGTCCGGATGGACCGGCGGTCAACGCGCCATCGCGACCACCGCGGTTGCCGGCTTCGCCGCGCTGGCCGCCTTGGCCCTGCTGGCCTTGCCCCTGCTGGCCTTGCCCCTGCTGGCCTTGCCCCTGCTGGCCTTGCCCCTCCTGCCCCTGACCCTGTCCCTGCTGCCCTTGGCCCTGTTGGCCCTGACCCTGTCCCTGCTGCCCTTGGCCCTGTTGACCCTGACCCTGCCCCTGCCCCTGCTGTCCCTGCTGCCCTTGGCCCTGTTGACCCTGACCCTGCCCCTGTTGACCCTGACGCTGCCCCTGTTGTCCCTGCTGCCGCGAACTGGCCGACGTATCC
>ENA-ORBV01012666-ORBV01012666.1-microbial-mat-metagenome-genome-assembly--contig:-NODE-12666-length-12969-cov-35.052125_pt1 | contig 12969 bp, 8 predicted proteins | sample MGYA00237777_ERZ505514 | MGnify/ENA primary metagenome ERZ505514 (study PRJEB26160, sample SAMN06269048) | microbial mat metagenome | isolation source: Oligotrophic lake microbial mat | place...
GAGTCCGCTGCGGTCCCAGCGGTCGAGGATGCGGCGGCGGTCGAGGGAGAGAGTCACGCAGTCAGTGTGAGGCAACGTAGGGCGGAGGCAAGGGAGATGGTGCTGCTGGGAGGTCGAGCGCTTACGCATCACTGAACGTGGTCGATTCGATAATTGACTATTCCGCCCGGCGCATGCACCTGAATTGTCTCGCCGATTCTCCGATGGAGCATCGCCTTACCCAACGGGCTCTTCACGCTCACAGACATAATGCCGTCGTCTTCTGACTGGTCGGCAACCTCGTCAACCAGACGGACGACTAGCTCAGATTCGTCCTTGAGATCGCTGAGTTTCGCGGTGCGGCCCTGCACCACCATGTCATTGGTGATTGATGGAACCCCGAAGGGCATCCCGCTGAGCTGCGCGGCGGCAGCGAGCAGGTCGATCAGGTCGCGTAGATTATTTAGTCGGCGACCGCCTGCACCCTTCAATCCTGACCACCCCCGAACGGCATAGGTACGCACTTCCTCGTCGCGACACCTCGCCATCCATTGCCGTCCGGTGAGCGCCTCCAGTTCGCCGAGAGTCCTGGTGTCGGTGACGAACTGCTGGCGAACACGATCCCAATCGGCAGTCGTCGAATCGGGTCGTGTCGTCAGCGCAACAAACGGGTTCTCGGCCCACTCAGCCTCCCAGTTGCCTGGCGCGTTCACTTCTTGGTCTCGGAATTGGTCCCAGCATTCCGACTTCTTCGACCATTCACCGACATTGCCGCCCGTCCTCGTAATGTGCTCATACGCGGCCCGACAGGCAGACTTCAGGCAGTCGTGTGTGAGCTGCGGCACGCGTTGCTTGTCCCAGATGCGATCGAGATTAATCCGGTGATCCGAACGCCGCGAGAGCCACGCGACGGCATACGCCACGGAGTTCGCGCGGTATCCCTCCAGCTTCAGTGAGGGGAACAGTTTCTCTGCCGTCCGAAACAGAATGGCCTTCGCAATGGTGTGCTTGAAGTAGTTCAAGTCCACTGACCGTTCACCTTCATCCTCCAGCCGCTCAGCGAAGGCTAGGAAGTTCTTCTCCGCACCCCGACATACGAGGTGAGGCACGCCAATCCACGCATGCTCATACTTCGCTAACTCCGTCTTCGTGAACTTTTGCTCGGGAGGGTTATTCGCAGCCCACTCCTTCTGGCGAGCTGGAGTCCCTTCCCGAGCCTTGTCGTCCAAGTACGAGCCGCGGGCTCTCTCGTAGTACCAGAGTGATCCTCGATCCATGCCGGAGATCGGCGGAGACCAGACAGTCCGGGATAGGTTTTCCAGGTGACGATGAAATTGCCCGCTGGCAGACAAATCTGCGCCGTTGACCTTGTTCTGGCTATTCGCATACTTGGAAATCAGCGGGACGATCTCGGAGACCTTCTGTGCATCGCTCAGAACCGTCAGCTTCACTTGCACGACGACCTGCGTGATATCCACCTTCTCCTTCTTCAGCGCATGGAAGATCGACGCAGTGGTCTGTCCGCCGTTCACGATCTGGAAGTCACTCACCCGCTCGAGCATGGCGTGACCATCTCGACCCGCCTGCAGCTTGACCTCAGCCGCCGTACAGCACAGGCCGTTGTTGTAGGCAAGAAACCGGTGAGGCTCTTCACGCAGAGTCTGCTGCAATCCCTTGTTGATCTTCCCTTTAGCCTGCAAGAATGCACGCACGTTGCGTTCCAGCAGGCGTTGACCATGCTGGCCGTAAATACGAGCGAGAAGTGGAGCCTGTAAATACGCAAGAAATGTACGATACTCGCCCGTGCAGTCCGCCATCTGAAGGCATGGAATCGCACCGCCATAGTCGTTCACGAAGTCTAAGCTGATGATCTCGCGGTGTCCGACGCGCAATCGGCTCAGTTTTTCCAGATCCCAAAGCACATACCGAACTTCAAGCCCGGGCAGCTGTTCTTGGTCAATCTCCAAAGACTTCACGACGCCGTCGGTCAGCAGGAACAAGCGCACCGTCGTCAGTGTGTCTTTGCCATCGCAGATGCGTCTGGCGGCCTCGAAGGACTCATGCGACTCCTCCATCTGTACATGAAACCCATCCCTGGCTCGCCGCAAAAACCCGCGAAGCAGTTTGAAGTGATCGACGACGGCGCTGCGTGGCACCGCTTCCGGACAACCAGTGCCGTGATAGAGCACAACGAATAGGTCGAGCGTCGCCCCATCTCCGGACAGTGACCACGCGTTCACCTTTGCCGCGGGAAGTCGACCACGTCCGCCCGTCGCGTGATAGCACACCTCGGCACCGTCAGATTCGTTGTGCTCGTTCAGCAACTCCAGCACCAGCTCAGTGAAGGCGTCCTCCCGCATCTGCGGGTTCGCGTCATTCCCCGCCTTGACCTGGACCTCCTGATGAAGGTCGTGTGCGAATTGCTCAAGATGGGTTAACCCTTCAGCCATTATTCCTCCGTGTCCGCTGCTTGATGACGGTGGCCATCCCGACTAACCGCTTGTTGAGCGATGTCTCGCCAATTGAAAATGTCTTGCACGCGGCGACGGTCAATCCGTAGCTCACATCACCGACGCCTGCTGGCAAGTCGCGCTCAGTCAGCATCGGGAAGCCACGTCGCACATGCAGACTCACCTCCGAACGAACGAGGTAACCCCGTTCGGCATAGCGTCCTGTGTGCGCCTCGAGATATCCTGCCAAGAGCAGGCGATCCTCAAACTGATCCTGCGCTGCTGGGTCTGCATTCAACTTGGCTCGCAGGGACGCGACCATCCCTGGTAGGGTCTCGCCGCTGCCGTCACGCACATCCAAGGCAATGACGTGCAGAAGCAGAGTCGGCCAGGCGCGGTCGTCCAGTTGTCGTTCGCTGGTGATGCGCACGACTTGCGGCTGCTTCGCAAGAGTCGTCTTGACCTCGATCGCCCCACTTGCATACTGAAAGTCCTGGTGTGCGTGCTCGGGTCCTTTCCAACCGACGACCGCTGGGTATCCGAGAGCGGGCAACAGGCGTTCTCGCAGACACCGGAGTTCGCCCCACAGGCCTCGCTGTGCCTCATCGGTGAGTCCATCCGACGACGCCGTCAGGAACTTCTGCCAGCGTGACAGTTGCCCCAGGAACGCGCGGGCTTGATCGGCCGGGGTAGGCGCTTCTGAAATGCGTCTGGCCAGATCCTCGGCGAGCGCAGAAAACACGTCGGTGAAGCGCTCTTCTTTCAGAGCCACGCCAATGTGCTCACATCCATCAAGCTTCAAGGTCAGCGGCTCTAGCCCTTTGCAGCGAGGCCAGCGCCGTCGTGAGGGGATCGATTCGACAGGCAGACGTAGCAGAACGGCGCGCCGCCGCGATGCCAGATCGACGGCCACAAAAAGCGGGCAGTCCGCAGTCGGCCGCGCCAGGCGCAGCAGCCAGCCGCCTACAGCGCTCTCGCCAGTGGCGATGTCCCGGTCCATCGCGGCCCACAGGTCATCAATCTTCGTCGGCATAGTCTCGGTCCTGGAACGTGTCTTGCCACACCCGATTCACCCGGTATTCCACCGCTCTCGCGGTATGGCTCGATGGAAAACTAAAGGCCAGTCCCATGAATGGCGGCTCGTTTTGCGGCCACCTTCCTTCGGTGGGTACCACCGGATACATCAACAGGAGGCCATGAGTGCTGGGGCGCAACTGTCGGGCCACTTCGCCGTTGATGCGCGCACGCTTGCTCTCGCTCGCTTCTACTGGTGGTTTTCGGTGCATAGACAGGCGTTCGGCTGCCTGACGCAGCGTTGCGCTCTGGTCCAGACACCCCCGCAGCAACGCCGCTTCGTCGGCGTTGAAGAGCAACCCGCCGTTCTCGTCGGTCCGTTTTGCCAAAAGGTGTGCAAGCATCGCTCCGTCGAAAGTGAGTTCAGCCAAGTCAAGGGCTTGATGGGCCGGGCTCTGGATATTCGCGTTGCGAGCCCTGTAGAGGAACGGCGGCTTGTCACCATCCCACGAGCCTTCTTCTGGCTTGCGCTCTGCCTTGCCAGCCCGGCATCCGGCCAGTTCACACGACCCCGCGTTGCCGTCCGTGTCCACGAGCGCTACCGTCCAGTTCACGAGTTCGCCGTTGGCGGCCTGCCGTCGGATAAACTCGATCATTTCTGGTTTCTGAAAGCGCCAGACCTCGGACGCCACCGAGAAATCACGGAGCAAACCGTCAACGAGCAGCTCGGACTTCACCGATTGCCATAGCCAAGCACCGGCACTTGGTGGCTTCGCAGTCTGCGGACCTCCAAGCCCGTTGAGAAACCTGCTCACAACCTCTACATTGTTGCGTACAACATCCACGGCAGTAACAAAGTGGGCAGTCTGAACGAGTTGGCCCGCATACGAAAGCCTCTGCGTTTGAGCGTGCGACATCTTGTTCATCGCAGTTACCAGCAGCCCACCTGGATGCTGCCGAACGCGCAAGCCATAGCGCTTTGGCGTCAGCCCTGCGGCCTTCATGCGGTCGAACTCGCGGCGCAGCTCGACCTCAGCGAGCGCGATGTGTCTGTACCAGCGGTGAAGATCATCCGTCGTGAACAAGCGGCACAGATCAAGATAGCCAGGGCGGTAGCCGAACCAACGCCCCATCTGCATGAGCGTGTCGTACATCTGTGACGCCCGAAGGAAGTAGCTCACCGAGAGTCCCTCAAGCGTGAGCCCTCGAGAGAGCTTGTCTCCGCCAACAGCGACAACCGTAAAGCCCTGTCGATGCACGACGTAGTCAAGGGCATCAGTCGCGTGTCCGTTGATTTCCTTCACCTCCATTCGCGCCACTGCCTCAGGCAGTTCTGCCGCAACCTGTGACCACGACACGATTGGCAGGTGTTCGTCCGGAGAACCGCGACGGATCGCTTCGCTCGTGGGCTCGAAGTCTTCTTGCCATATCCGTTCAAGCTCTGAAAGCAACGTCGGACGCCGCTCACCTTCACCCATAGTCAGTCGTAACCTCATGGACTCTACCTGTCTGAGGATCAGTTGCGCAACCTGATGCTGAACGTCCACGAAGCGAGTCACGTGAACGAGCATGGAGTTGTGGACCGTTGTCTGTCCGCGCGCTCTGCGGGCCGCACACACAAGAACAAAGCTGTGCAGTGCGTGCTTGAGCGAGCCAGGCATTTCGTGGACAATCAGGTCCTTCTTGTGCTTTGGCGGAAAGGCATCCGCGTAGTCATCCACGATCCGTGCGAGCGGCAACTCCTGTTTCGATTCGATTCCAGAATCTGGATCGCCGTCAAGTCCGAACACTCGTGAAGGACTGACGTAGTTCGATGGTGGCGACACGTTCAAGATGAAGCTGCGAGGAAAGAGATCCTCTCCATGCTTGGGCGTTTCGGCATCCGGATTGATAAAGATGTTGGCGAAGGGAGTCGCGGTATATCCGACGTAGGCGCTTTTCTCGAACGCGTCCAAGAGCTCCCGGATTCGACCATTTATTGCGGTCACGTCAGCCTCGTCGGCGGGCTTGCCCCGACGGTCCTTGGTGTTGATGGACGCGTTGTCGGCCTCGTCGTCAATCACTAGCAGCGGTATTCCACGGATGATCTTCCGCTTGCCGTCGGGCGCGTCCACACCCCGAACATGGAGAACCCACCTGAGCAGGTTGCGCAGCACGCTCGCATTCTTCTTGATGACGAGAATCACCGGGTCGCCACCAATGGTAACGTTCGTATCAGCCTTGGGCGCTCGGAAGTCTCCGTTGTCGAGGCTGCTGGTAAGGGAGTGGATCGCCAAGGGTTGCCCGAACAGCTTTCCCACACCAAGAAGGCTGTTGCCTTGATCGAGCTGCCGGTCCTTTTGACTGTCGAGCCCTAACACACCCTCGTCAAGGCGATACTGGGTTTGACTGCGCAAGTTGTTGTGCATGCCGGCAAGCACTACGACAAGCCGGTACCCGGCATCGATGGCCTTACAGATCAGTCCACAGTAGTTGGCCGTCTTGCCGGATTGGACGCTGCCAACAACCATGCCGCGACAGTCCCAAGGCGCGATTCGTTCAGGCTGCTCCAGTTTCCCAAGGATTTCATCGGTGAGCTTGCTCAGTGAGATCACGGCCGGTTCTGGAAGCTGCTTCTCCTGCTCGAGAAACGCTTTGTACCGATTCCAAAACTTCCATTCGATGCTTCCGCGACTTGCGGGAAGCCATTCGATGTGATCCGTGGGGTCGTCCATCATGGTTGCGTCAGGAACATACACGTTCGCTTCGTGCATCAACTGAGCGACCAACGCCTCGGCGTCCACTTCACCTTTGCCAGCGGCGCGAGTGGTCTGGACTGCTAGCGCTACCTGTGCGCGGATGACATCCGGAGTGCGTGCCTGCTGGAGGTTGAGTAGCGTCACTGCCAGCACTCTCGCGTGATTGAATGCTTCGTTCACTGTGGACGTTCCTCTTGAAGGACTTGCAGAAGTTGAGGGAAACTGCCGAATGGCTCGATGTGGGCCAGCCGCAACAGTGCATCAGCCCTAGACAAGCCACCCGCCATGAGTGCCGCAAACACCTGACGCATGACTTCTACAATCTCAGACTCTTTGGCCGCTTCGAATGGTCCAATCGTCCGGTCCGGCATCTCCCGGTCAGTCGTCGTGATCAGCGGCACGGGAATCGTCTCCTCGATGAGCCGCAGGAGGGCAGTCAACATCGGAACATCATTGCAAGCCAACCGCACCCGCTTCACGAGCGGATGGTTGCGGTTGAGGCGGTAGAAGACTTGGTTGTGCTTGGCGGTCTGCTCCCAAAGGAAGACTCGCTCGTGCCCCGAAGCTGGGAGCAGCTTTGCGCCTCGATGCGAGTAGACTCGCTTTGCAACGCTGCGCGTCCTTTCACCAATCCGAGCCAACTCCCTTCGCAGCTTCTCCGGGGGTCGCGCACGCGATTTTGTGACATCAATCTCCCACTCGTGGTCCAGTGCGTTCGGCAAGTCCACTCGGATGCGCGCAAGTTTGTAGTGCTCCTCCGGTCGCCATCCTTTGATCCCCAGCCAGTCGCCGGGCACGAGCAATCGAGAATTGCGATAGATGTAGAACCCCTGGTGCGCGTTCCAGCCCCTCAGGCCGCTTGCCGAACGATGGGCTTCCGCATCCAGCCTAGACAAGTGTGGAAGAACAAACGGCTCCACCTCGATGGGATGACCTTGGAATCTGAGATGTTCGACAGCAAGCCGTTGCGTCGCCGATTCATCGGCCAAGAACGGGTCCCAAGGTTTGATAGGGGTTCCGTTGAGGGACATCGACACTGCGTGCTTTCCCGTCATGAGCCGGTGGAAGACCGCCGCGAAGTGTTTGCCGACGTACTCTGCCTGCCGTAGAAAGGCATCTTCATCCGAATCATCCTCCATGTCGGTTCCGGCAGTCAGGCGGTCGAGCTTCTCCCAGACAACGACGGTGCCATGCTTCGGATCGGCCAGCTGTTCGGCGAGCGTTGCCGCTAGCGCAGAAGGCTGTCGTAGCAACCGCCACTCGTTTGTTTCTGCGATGTGATCGAGATCCCAGCAACGGACAATCTGAACGCCCCCACTTCGCCGCGAAAACACGGTCACTCGACGCCCCTGCGAAAACGACGCCGTCTTCAAGCCCAGCCCGAAGCGACCAAGATCACGCGGGTCTCGATGCTCCCTTGGATTCCTGCTCCCGACTCGCATCGCATCGATCAGCGTCGGTTCGTCCATGCCGTCGCCATCATCCGCCGTTGCGATCGCGGAGGATTCTCCCGCCCAATGAAAGTGAATGCGAAGCGTGCGACAATGATGAAATAGACTGTTATCCGCAAGATCTGCGAGTGCTGTCGCCAAGTCGTACCCGAAGGCCCGAAGGCTCTCGGCCAGCGCCGCCGCGTGGGGCGGTGCCAAATCACGGTCGTCGCTCGGCTCCTTTCCGGGCAGTGCCGGGCGGGCAGCAGCTGCTGTCGTGCGTATCGATGTGACTTTGCGACTGGGCTTCATCGGTACCTCGGCGAACGGTACGAGTCGTCAATCACCTCTGCCCGGTCACCCAGACGGGGCGACGAGTGCTTCAGCAGTGGCAGCACCCTCTGCTTCAGGGAATGCACACTCTTTGTCTCGCACTCCCACACGATGATCACACGCCATCCGAGTGTCCTCAGCGCACGAAGCACGCGAAGATCACGCGCCTTGTTTGCCTTGAACTTGCTCAGCCAGAAGGCCTGCCGCGACTTCGGGGTGTATGCATACTGGCAGCCACGGTGTCTGTGCCAAACGCAACCATGCACAAGCACTGCACACCGATACTTGGGGAGGACGATGTCAGGGGTTCTAGGTAGGCGCTTCGCGTGCAGCCGGAAGCGGAATCCCTCCTTGTGCAAGAAGGATCTCACCACGCGTTCAGGCATGGTGTCGCTGCCATGAATGCGCGACATGTTCCAGCTTGGAGAAGATGCAGTGAGCGTGTCCATCAGCCGTTTACACCAACCCTTTGAAGTACATCCAGAACAATGTCGCCGATCTGCTTTGCCAGAAGCGGCGGTACCGCGTTGCCGACTTGGACATATTGTGCCGTCTTTGGCCCACTGAACAGATAGTTGTCCGGAAACGTCTGAAGTCTCGCGGCTTCGCGGACGGTCAGGCTGCGACATTGCGCTGGATCGGGATGAATGTAGTAGTGACCGTCCTTACTGATGTGAGAGACGATCGTCGTACTGGGCCGCTCAGACACTTGAACGCGAAAGCGATCTGAGAAGTTGCCGCCGTTCTCGAGCGCCGTATCTACGCTGCCGTGATTGGGAAGCAGGTCGGTGGGAAAATGCTGGAGCGACGGCGATTTGCCGTGCAGCTTCGCATAGCACGCAGCGTAGAGGTAGCGGAACAGATCAGACTCCATATGCCCGCGGGTGCTGTGGTTGCATACGCCGCCGATCTTGCTGTCGCAGAACCACGCCTTGGCGTATTCAGGTGTCGAGTTACCCACCACGAACTCGCCACCTCGGTCGGCTGGTGGCGGCTCGATGGCCAAGAGAGCGTTTCGCACCAAGTTACTGAGTGCATCACTGTCGGCCTTGCGCGTTCCGACGTTGGCCCAACGACTGTCGGCTTGAGCCCGCAGGCAGTGTCTCCAGGCTTGAGGTGAATCATCCGTTTTCGACAGGCCGCTTCGCAGATGCGGCAGGTTGCCAATCACCGAGGACATGCTGACTTCCGATTGGGGCGTGAGCACGTTGGGGGAGACGTTGAAGTCGTCCCTCACGCCAAGAAGAATGACTCGGTGGCGAGCCTGAGGTATCCCATACTTCTCTGCCTTGATCAAAGAGGCATCTATGTCGCCGTTCTCGAACATCCGCCGCTCTACAAGGGAGTAGATGCGGTATCCGCCGGATGAGCCTCGACGGCTGGTTCGTCCTTCCCTGAGGAGTGCAGCATTCGGGTTCCGTAGATCGCCGAGAATCCGCTGGAACATATGCACGTTTCCTAGCGTCGCGGAGAGCAACCCCTTCACGTTCTCCATGATGAAGACTGAAGGACGATGCTCTGCAAGAATCTGCAGGTACTCAACATAGAGCCGTTGGCGGACGTCTTGCTTTGCGTCGTAGTCCGGGTTACCCAAATTCCTCGACCGTCCCGCAAGCGAGTATGCCTGACATGGTGGGCCGCCAATCAGAACCCAGCTCCCGTGTCTGCGGACAACGTCATCGATGCGGTCTCGTACTAGGTGCGAGGGCTCACCGCCGGGGCCGAGCCTGGCATTCCAGCATTGCGCCGCTGCGCGCTTGGCCTCAACGGGATGAGCTTCGTACAGCTCGCTTCGGGATAGTTCGCCCCGAAGGTGCTTGTAGTAGCGCGAGGGCGCGCCTGCGGGGAATTGTCGGTAGAACTTCCGCAGGCGCAGCGTCTGAAACGCGTGGTGCTCCATCTCTACCGAGAGGGCGACGTCGAAGGCTGGCCTGCCACGGCTGTCCGTGACAGAGGAAAAGCCCTCGCCTAAGCCGCCTGGTCCAGCGAAGATGTCCACAACCTTGATCATGAGTGCCCCGCTGAACGTCTTCGCACGGGCTGGCACTGACAAAGCCATGCGTTGATGAGCTTCTGTTGGAATCGCCAGTGTCGCCCGATCTTCTTGCCGGGAATCCTCCCGCCCTGCACGAGCTTGTAGAGCGACGACTTGGACAGCTGCAGATACACAGCCAAATCATCGATGGTCATGACCTCCGGTGAAGGCGCGGGGGAACCGCGAACTCTGGAAGGTCTAGCCATACAGGGAGGCTGGATCCATCGACGATCCCGAAAATAACCGCGAGGTTTCCCGGTGATCGGGTTGACCGGAAGATCAGTGAGGACCGGCTCCGGGAGTCCGTCGATGTCGAGTCGCAATGCCGCTCGTCGACTTGAGTTGGCGGGGAGCACTGCGAATGAATCGGCAGGAAAGAAATCGAGATGCGCGTTGAGATGCAGCTGCCTCGCGCGGAGGCTGGCGGCATTAATGCAGATCAGACGTTTTCGATGTCCCGCTTTGCCGCTCATGTTTGGTGTCCGTAAGGATGCGGATTGTACCGACGGGATGCCGCGGGTCCAGCGGGCGGCTCGGTGTGTCCCCTGCTCTCGACAGACCCGGGGCCGAGAAGTCAGTCTGCTACCCCAAGGGCTCGATGAAGCCGTCGTCCGATTCGCTCGGGATGTCTGGCCAGCTTGCGAACCTCGCACTCCCAGATCGTGATCACCCGCCACCCAGCGCGGCGAAGCGATCGGGTCGACTCGCCGTCCCGCTCGACGTTGCGCTCGAACTTGAGCCGCCAGAACCTCGCCCGGGTCGCGGGTGTGGTCGAGTAGCGGCAACCCGGATGGCGATGCCAGAAGCAGCCGTGCACAAAGATGACAGTGCGGTGTTTCGGCAGCACGATGTCGGGTGAACCCGGGAGGTCTCGACGATGGAGTCGGAAGCGATAGCCAAGACGGTGGAGCATCGAGCGAATCTGAAGCTCGGGCTTCGTGTCGCGGCCACGGATGCGAGACATGACTCGACTTCGTTCGGCTGGGCTGAAGACATCGGTCATGGGCGGGGGATGATTGCAGGGGTGGGTTGACGCATGCTGGGCGCTGGTCGTGACCTGGTGCTGCCCCGTCCGACCTCCGACGACCCTCACCCTCCGCCGTTCGACTCGCTGCGCTCGTCTCACGGCTCCTCCCTCTCCCGCGGCGCTGCGCTGGCGGGAGAGGGGATGCGATGCTCTTACCCCCCGTCGGCTTCGCCGACGATCACGCCTCCACCCCACACATCGCCATCGCCCGCTTGGCGATCTCGGCGTGGTTGAGGCCGCAGTAGCGGAGGATGTCGTCTTCCGTGAGGCAGCTCTTGGGGATGCGGCGCACGAACATCTGGTCGATGGTGAAGGCGTCGCCGGCCTGGGCGCAGGCGTCGGCGACGGCGGAGCCGATGCCGCCGCTGTAGTTGTCCTCGACGGTGAGGATGTTGCCGCCGTTCTGGTTGGCCAGATCGAGGAGGTCGTCCGCGTCGAAGGGGATCGAGTAGAGGTCGACCAGCGTGGCGTCGATGCCGGCCTTGTCGAGCAGGTCGATGGCCTTGTTGCACTCGTGGACCATGTAGCCGGCGGAGATCACCAGAAGATCCTTGCCGCGGTTGAGCACTTCGAACTTGCCGAGGTTGAAGACGGTCGAGTCGTCGTAGAGGAACTCGACCTCGGGCCGCAGCGTGCGCATGTAGCAGACGCCCTGGTACTCGGCCATGACCAGGGTGAGGGCGTACGCCGCGAAGGCATCGGAAGGCTGGAGGATGAAGCAGCCGGGGTTGCCGCGGTGGTCGCGGATGCTGGCGAAGGCTCGGAACCAGGCGACGTCGGGAAGCGACATCTGGCTGGGGCCATCGGCGGCGAGGGTCACGCCGGCGTGCGAGCCGACGATCTTGAGATTGGCGCCGGAGTTGATTGCCATCTCGATCTGGTCGTAGCCGCGAGTGGCGAACTTGGCGAAGGTCGAGCAGAAGGGAATCTTGCCGGCGGCCGAGAGACCGGCGCCGACCGAGTACATGTTCTGCTCGGCGATCTTGCACTCGATGTAGCGATTGGCCAGCACGCGGTCGTTGGCGAACCACTCCGCGAAGGTCGAGTTCTTGACGTCGGCGTCGAGGGCCACGACGTCGGGATTGGCGTGTCCGAGCACGCGCAGGGCAAGTCCGTACGCCTTGCGGGTGGCGAACTTGCCGGTGGCGAGCACGCTGGCCATGTCGTACTTCTTCATGGCCTGCGAGAAGCTGGGCATGTCGGTCGAGGTGTCGGCCGGCTCGGTCCACTCCGCGGGAACGTCGATGGTGAGGGCGTCACCCGCAAGCGCCGAGGTGAGGCCGACGCGCATGGCGTCGAGTTCCTCGTGGGCCTGCTGAAGCTTGTCGCCGGTCGCGGGCTTGCCGTGCCAGCCGCCGCCCTGAAGGGATGCGGCGCCCCAGCCCTTGATGGTCCTGGCGACGACCGCCATCGGCGCATCAGTGGGCGTGAGCTTGGCGAAGCGATCGAATGCAGCGCGGATTGCCTTGGGGTCGTGACCGTCGATGATGACTGCGGTCAGACCGAACGCCTCGAGCTTCCTGGCGAGGACTTCGATCGACTGCTGCGGCGAGACCTTGTCGGCCTGGCCGTATCCGTTGCAGTTGAAGATCGGCAGCACGTTGGTGAGGCGGCGATCGACGAGGAGATCGAGCGCCTCCCAGTTCTGGCCCTCGCGTGCTTCACCGTCGCCGATGATGCAGTAGATCCGCTTGTCCATCCCGTCGATGCGGGCGGCGGCGCCGAGTCCGACGGCAACCGAGAGACCCTGTCCGAGCGAACCGGTGGCGGCATCGAAGAAGGGGAAGCCCTCCATCGGATTGGGATGACCATCGATCATCGACGAAGCCTTGCGGAGGCTCATCGCGTCTTCCTTGGTCATCGGCCGGAGGTTGTTCGGGTCCTTGCCGATGCCCACGCCGAGGTCGGCGCAGGCGGCATAGATGATGGGAACGGCGTGGCCCTCGGAGAGGACCAGGCGATC
>ENA-ORBV01012668-ORBV01012668.1-microbial-mat-metagenome-genome-assembly--contig:-NODE-12668-length-12967-cov-10.492242_pt1 | contig 12967 bp, 6 predicted proteins | sample MGYA00237777_ERZ505514 | MGnify/ENA primary metagenome ERZ505514 (study PRJEB26160, sample SAMN06269048) | microbial mat metagenome | isolation source: Oligotrophic lake microbial mat | place...
GCGAAGTTCCGGGCAAAGCCCGCCGACAACGCTCCGAGGTCCGCGGACATGACCTCGACATCCTGCGGGTCAAGCGCCGAGCCGGTGCCGTCGAAGATAGCACGACCTGGCCCGGGCACTGCATCCCGGTTGGTCGTCGAGCCGAGCAGATCGCCCCGCAGCTCGATACGGGACGCCGCGGTGGTCGAGAGGATGTCCGACCCATCGAGCGTGACGCCGCCACTGAAGTCAATCCGTGCTGTCCCGGTCGCATTCAACGACCCAGGGCTTGTCGCCGTCGCTGAGGTGACCGACACGACGCCCGATGTCGCCCGCAGTGTGCCGTGATTCTCGAAGACCGTCGTGCTGATGGTCAGCGTGGTCCCGGCGCTCTCGATGGAGATGAGTCCTTGATTGATCAGCGTCGATGAGGCACCGCTGTTACTCAGCGTCACCACGCCCCCGAAGCCCGGTGCCGTACGGATCGACCCGCTCGGCCCGATGGTTGTCGTCCCCGCCGACCCGGCCGACACCCTGATGCTGCGTGTGCCCGTCGCTGTGCCCTCGGCAACCACCGGGCTGCTGAGCGTGTAGCCCGTACCGAGATTGAGGGTGCTCGGTCCGACAAGCCTCGCGGCTGTGAAAGTCGTACTTCCACGCAGCGTGAGAATGTCCGAGGTGCCGATGATCAGCTCGCCCGAGATCGCCACGTTGTTCAGCGCGCTGTTGGCAGAACTCGTGATGTCCAACCCGAACCCGCTGGAGAAGATGATGCTGCCGCCGTTGATCGTCCCGCCCGCGAGTTGCCACGATCCGGTCGAGGCGTTGAGGGTGAGCGTGTTCGCGGTGTTGTTGAAGGTGCCGACCAGATTGACGACTCCGCCCGTGCGCACCCAGGTGCCGATCCCCGCGGTGGCATTGAACGTTGCCTGCAGGTCCAGCGTACCCCCGGTGACGACGACGGTGCCGGAGTTGCTCGCACCGCTCGGCGCGGCGACTCTCATCGTCCCAGCGGTCAGCCGGAGGATTCCAGCATTGATGAAGGTGGTTGGCTGGATGGTGAAAACACGCCCGCTCGCCTCAGCCGAAATCGTGCCACGGTTGATGACCGTCGCTGTTCCGTTCGCCACAATGAACGCATTGCCTCCCAACCCGGCCGCGATGGTGATGGAGCCGAGCGGCCCGACCGTACTGATGGTGGTGCTCCCTGCCGTGCCGAAGACAATGCTTCTCGTGCTGGTGCTCGCACCTTCAGCGATCACGGGTGCGTTCAGCGTGTAACCGCCGGCGATTCTTAGCTGGTTGTTGCCCGTCAACCGCGCAGCCTGAAAGCTGGTGGTACCGCTGATGAGCACGTTGCCACTTGCCGCGAGCACAAGCTCTCCGGGCACCACGGTGTTGTTCAGTGTGAGCGTGCCACTGTTGGGCGAATCAAACGTCACTGGCGCTGCGAGAGACACACCGCTCAAGGTGCCGCCGGTCCACCCGAACACGAGCGTTGAGCCGTCGGCATGAACGATGCTCCCGCCATTGATGGTTCCTCCCTCAAGCCTCCACCACCCTGTCGACGCATCGAGGTTGAGCGCATTGCCCGTGTTGTTCACGGTCCCCTTCAGGTTCACGGCCCCGCCGGTGCGATTCCAAGTGCCGCGGCCACTCCGGACGTCGAACGTGCCGAAGAAATCAAGCGTGACATCCGTGATGTTGATCGTGCCTTCGTTGATGAACCCGGCCCCACTGGCGTTGATCTGAAGCGTTCCGCCCGTCTTCGTGATCGTTCCCTCGTTCTCAAAGCGACCGGTCGTGAAGTTGACGGTTCTTGCGGCCGCGGCAGACTCGATTGTCCCTTGATTGACCAGATTCCGTTCCACCCACGATGAGATCGCGAGATTGCCGCCGCAGTCGGCCGCCATTGAGATGAGCGCACTCGACGTGAGCGTGGTTGTGCCAGCTGCCCCACTGAAAATCACACTCCGCGTGCCTGCCGCTGTCCCCTCAACAAAGATCGAACCGCCAAAGTGGGTCACATTCTGGAAGACGATCCCACCTGACCCACGCAGCCGGGCCGCCGGAAAGCTGGTTGATCCGATGATCGTCACTCCCGTCGACTCAAGCACAATCTCCGTGTTCAGTGACAGATTTTGGAGAGAGCGTAAAGTCCCACCCGCCGGAATCAGAAGGCTTCCGTTACCGGAGAAACTCCACGAGCCTCCCGCGAGCGTTCCACCCATCAGCGTCGCGGAGGCATCAGAAAAGTTGGCCGATTGTTGCACGACCATGCCGACGTTGAAGACGATGTCTGCAGAGGAACCAAGGCTGCGAACTCGGGCAACTGAACCCGACACCGTAATTGAACTTCCGCTGCCGATATTGACATCGTCCACGATCGTGGGAAGGGTGTCGGTGTCCCAGTTCTCTGCCGAGTTCCAGAGACCGTCGCCGGCACCGCCGTCCCAGGTCACAAGCGCCAGCAGTTGGCGCTGCTCCAACGCTTCCAAGCCGATCGGCTGAGCACCAACCCAGCGCCTGCGCGAGCGATGCCCTGCACGCTGCCCAAGCGATGAGCCAACCCCCGCTTTGGAGGCGAGTTCTCGGGCGTTCGACCAGGTGGACCGTGAGGAAGATCGATGCATGGCGTGCTCCGGTTCGATGTGCGCGATTGCACGTCAACCATGAGGCGCCAACCGCGGCCAAAGTACGCAATGAATCTTGCATTCAGCCGAGGCACGCCCCCACTACCCACGCCGAGGCTTCGCCCGCGGAGCGCCACTGACGAGCCTGTTTGCATAAGGTTTGGGCTTGCCCAGCCGCACCGATCCGCGTCGGCTCGTCGGTCAGCGAGCCCGTCACTACCTCATGGCACGAAACCGCTCCCGATACGGAACGCTGTCCCAGATCCTCACAGTCTTGTCCCGCGAGCCCGTCGCAATCCGCGTCCCATCCGGGCTGAACCTGGCAAAGAAGACGAACGGTTTGTGGCCGCGAAGGACCACCAACTCGCGGCCGTCACGCGTATCCCACAGCCGGGCCGTGTCGTCGAGCGCGCCCGTCAGCAGCCGGCTCCCATCCGGACTGAACTCGACGGTGTAAATGGAGCGGTTGTGCTCCCGCATCGTGACGAGCAGCTCGCCGGAAAATGCATCCCATACGCGCGCTGTTCCGTCATCCGAACCCGCCGCGATCCGTGCGCCCTCGGAATCGAACGCCATGCACCGCACATCGTCGGTCATGTCTCGCATCTCCGCGAGCTTTGTGCCGGTGAACGCACACCAGATCATGACCGTGCCGTTGGCGCACCCGGTGGCAACGCGGCTTCCATCCGGGCTGAACAAGCAACTCCAGATCACCGAGCGATGCTCCAGCGGGCGGAACATCGATGTCCCGTCATTCGCGTTCCAGAGCCCCACCGTCCCATCGTGGGAGGCCGTCGCAATGATCGCTCCATCCGAGCTGAAGATCGCTCTTTCCACGCGGTTCGTGTGGTCGCACAGATCCAGCACCGGCTCGCCGGTCTGCGAATCCCAGGTGCGAACGAGGCCATCCTTGCCCGCCGAGAGCACCCTGGAGCCATCGGGAGAGAACACGGCGCTGCGAACCTCATCGGAATGACCCTTGAGGACCAGCAGAGGGCGGCCGTCAGGCACACTCCAGAGCCGGACATCACCATCACGCGAGCATGACAGAAGCCGCTTGCCGTCCGGGCTGAAGCTGACACACTCGCCGATAATGTGAGCGGTGTGCCCCCGACACACCCCAACCTCCATTTCCCGCTCAACATCCCAGATCCGTAGCGTCGCGTCATACGACGCCGTGGCAAGCCACCGGCCATCCGGGCTGAACGACGCTTCCCGGACATCGTTCTCATGCCCACGCAGAACGCCACGCACGATCCCGTTCCGCAGATCCCATACACGCGCGGTCCCGTCAAAAGAGGCAGTCACCAGAAATCCATCGTCTAGGCTGAACCGGCTGGACATGACCCAGTTCTGATGGCCGCGCAGCGAGCCGATCAGACTGCCGCTGGCCGCATCCCAGATGCGTGTGCTCATGTCGATCGAGCACGTGGCGATGCGTGTTCCATCGTGACTAAATACCGCATTGCGCAGAACCTGCGTGTGCCCGAGCAGCACATGCAGGCACGCTCCCGAACTCGCATCCCATACCCGGGCCGACTCATCCTCACCGGCAGTGACGACCCTGGCGGAATCCGGTGCAAAATCAGCGGAATAGAGCTGTGCTGTATGACCCTTGAGTTCCACAACGCTCGCGCCTGTGCGGCCTTCCCACACACGGCTGGTGCGATCATCCGAAGCTGACACAATCCGCGTGCCATCCCGGCTGAACTTCGCCGATGTCACAAACCCGGTATGCCCACGCATGACCGAGATCAGCCTCCCATCCGATGCACCAAACAGTCTCAGGGTGTGATCGTGCGACGAAGTCACAATCCGCTCACCATCCGGGCTGAACTCGGCTGTCCGCAGCTCGCTGGAATGGCCCGTCAGCACCAGCAACAGACGCGAGGTCGTCACGTCCCACACACACGCTGTGCCGTCAACCGACGCAGTCACAATGAGCGATCCGTCGTGATTGAACACGCCCGTGTTCAACGGCTGCGTATGCCCGCGTAAAACCGCCAACTCCGTGCCCTTCGCCAAGTCCCACAGCCGTGCGGTGCCGTCGCGACTGGTTGTCAACACCTGCTTGCCATCCGGACTGAACACCGCCGTGCTGACAAGTTGCGAGTGACCACGCAACTCGAGCACCGTCTCTCCGGACCGCCAGTCGAACACTCGCGCTGTGTTGTCCTCCGATGCGGTGACAACCAGCCGCATGTCCGGGCTGAACACCGCGTCTCGTAGATAGTCGCTGTGCCCCCGCAGCACGGAAATGCTCTGATCCGACCGTGCGTCGAGCCACTTCCACTCCCAGTTCCTCCGTGACGGTTTACACCGGTCAAGCGACAGTCGAACACGGAACGGCTCACCGACCTCGTGCGAAGCATCCGCCGCGCTGATGTTGGCCGAGTATGCCTCCGCTTCCGCTTCCGCGCGCGCATCTTCCATCAGCTTACGCGCCGCGACCGCCTCCGCCGCGCGAGCGTCCGCGGCCTGCTCCGCCGCAAGCGCACGCTGCGTCTCGATCCCAAGCTCCTCAGCACGGTTCAGCGCAGCGATCCACCCCGCGGCCGTCCCCACAGCGCCCAGCAGGAACATAATCCCAGCAGCTCCTGCCCCCGCCACCGGCCATCGGTTCCGCCGCACAAACTTCGCAGCCCGATACCGCACACCCGCTGGCGCGGCGACAACGGGCTCGCCGCGAAGATGCCGCTCAATATCCGCTGCAAGCTCCCCCGCGCTGTCGTATCGCCGGGCCGGGCTATTCTCGATCGCCCGCATGACGATCCAGTCAAGATCGCCGCGGAGCGCTGCCCGGAGCCGATCCGGTGTAGCTTGTCGAACCGCCGCCATCGCGCCGTTCTGTTCAGGGGACCGCGCGATCCGGTTGCTGGGCCGCGATGGCTCCTCCTCGCGCATTCGGCGAAGCGCCTCGAAATAGTCACCCCCTCCGATCTCAGTCGTCGCGTGGGGCGTATGCCCGGTCAGCAACTCATACAGCAGTACGCCCAGCGCATACACGTCCGTGCGCGTATCCACTCCGGCGACGCTGAACGGCATCTGCTCCGGCGCAAGGTACGCGGGTGTGCCGATGAATGTAGTGTGATTGGTGAACGCGGTCTGCTCGATCAGATCAGGACCGGTCAGCTTCGCAATCCCAAAGTCGATAACCTTGGGGGTGGGACCTTCCTCCGAGAACTGCACCAGGACATTCGCGGGCTTGATGTCCCGATGGATGATCCCCTTCTGGTGCGCATGGTGCACGGCCCGGCACACCGATGTGAACAGTGCCAGTCGCTGCCGAACCGTCAGCCGCTGGTGATCCGCAAACTGGGTAATCGGCTCGCCCCGCACAAGCTCCATGACGAAGTACGGCCAGCCCGACTCCGTTGCCCCGCCGTCGAGTATCCGGGCAATATTCGGATGATCCATCATCGCCAGCGTTTGCCGCTCCTGCTCGAAGCGCGTAACGATCTGGCGAGTGTCCATCCCCAGTTTGATGATCTTGACGGCAACCTCGCGCCGGATCGGGAACGTCTGCTCCGCCTTGAAGACAACCCCGAAGCCCCCCTCACCGATCTGCTGCGTGAGCGTGTACCGCCCGATCACGGTTCCGGCAACAGCGATCGGTGCTCGCCCGTCGCCCATTTCCGCAGCACTTGCCGGAAACCTCACGGGGCGCGACATGAAGTTGCCGGCCTCTCCGGCCGCCAGCACAAGGCTCAGCGCTTCGGCGCGGAGCGGTGAGGCATCCTCGGTCGCGGAAAGAATGAACGCCAGGCGCTCCGCGGGCGGCGCATCCATGGCCGCGGCCACGATCTCCACCAGCCTCATACTCGGCCCGCAGGCACTGTCATTCGCGTGCGAAGCCATTGCGGAATCGTCGTTCATGAACCCTCAAGAGTCTTGACCTCGCGCGCCAACCAGGCCCGCGCATAGGCCCAGTCGTTGTTCACAGTCCGGTCCGAAACTCCAAGGCTTGAAGCGGTCTCTTCGACGCTCAGCCCGGCAAAGAATCTCAATCGAACCACTTCCGCGAATCGTTGCCCGTGCCTCTCTAGGCGCTGAAACGCTTCATCGAGCGCAAGAATTGTTTCGCACTGCTCATCGCTGGCCAGATCCGCGATCTCCCCGATGGCGTCAAGGCTCAGACGCACCGGCCGATCCTTCCCGCCGCCACGTTTCAAACGCGATCGAGAGCGTGCATACTCAATGAGTATCCGACGCATCGCCTCCGCCGCGGAACGCAGAAACGCCAGACGTCGCTCCGGCGCTGCATCTAGCGACGCCCCATATACCACCGGATGCGCGCCGATGCGCAAAAACGCTTCGTGAACCAGTGCGGTGGCCGTGAGGGTGTGCTGCCGACGCTCACCGTTCATCTGCTGCTGCGCAATCGCGCGAAGGTGCAGGTACACCGTCTCGGTGAGCACCGTATTCGCAGGGAGTGGCTGGTCAACACTGGACATACACATAGGCTTGGCAGACACTATACACGAAGCACAAGCCCGAAAGTAGGGTGTGTCGCGAGCTCAGTGATTCTTTGCAATGCCGTAAGAGTAGTCGAGACCAGAGTTTATCGATGCCCAAAGGCAGTCGCCGATCTCTCTTCGCAATGCAACCGACGAATCCAGAACTGCCCGGAAAAGAGGTTCAGGCAACTCGCCTCCGCGAGTCCTGCGGGCGTCATGTACAGCGGCAAGAAGTCACACCACCCAAATTACTTTGCGTTATCCGGTCCCTCTTGGCGCCTAGTGGGGAATGCGGGGCAAACGGCCGCGGTAAGCCATCAAGCGACTTGTCGCTTGCCGGTGCGTCCAAAGCCCGCCCCCTTCTTTCCACGCGATCGATCTCCCAAACACGTATCCCAGGAGGCACCCCATGAGCATCGTCCCCACGACTTCCACAATCCTCGGTCGAGCCCGGAGCAGGTTCGCACGCGTTGTGCTCGCGCTCGTTTGCGTCGGCGGCCTCCTCGCGCCGATCGGCGCGCAGTCCGCCATGGCACAGTGCGCAACCGCGGTCCAGGCTGAGAAGCTTCTGAACCTGAACGAGGGACGCGAGTTCGATCAGTTCGGCTTCTCCCTTGCCATCTCCGGCAACACCGCCGTTATCGCCGCGCCGTATCGGGACTTCGCCACGCCACAGTTTGATGGGCGAGTGCACGTCTTTGTGCGGGCGTCAACGAGTGCGTCGTGGGAGTTCCAGCAGACGCTATCACCTTCCATAATCTATGAAGACAACTGCTTCGGAGGGACCGTTGCCATCGATGGTGACACCATTCTTATAGGTTCCGACTGCGGGACTGTCGCCCCGAAGGCCGCGTTTGTCTTCACGCGCACCGGCACTGTCTGGACGGAGCGCCAGGTCTTCACAGAGGCGGGAGCTTCTCAAAGGTTCGGTACAAGCATCGCCCTCTCGGGCGACCGGATGGTCCTCTGCGATTCTGCTGCTGGGGCGCAGGGCCGAGCTCGCGTGTACGTCCGAACCGGCGGCCTCACCGGCACCTGGACGCTGAGCCAGACGCTGCAGCCTGCCGCGTCACCTATGGGCCTCGGGTTCGGCATCGGCGCGGCCATGACCAGCGACACCCTGGCCATCGGGCAGCTCGTCAGCAGCGACGGCATTGGTGGCGAGGTTCGAGTGTTCCGTCGCAGCGGCAGCACGTGGAATCTGGAACAGGTGCTCCGGCCCGACAGCACGCCGTACGGCCAGTATGACGACGATAACTTTGGCCGCTCAATAGCCCTCGTCGGTAACACGCTGGTCGTCGGTGCCGCACGCGATCAGAACCCGGCACTCCCGAGCAGCTTCGACCGGGGCGCCGCGTTCGTCTACACGCGTTCCGGCAACGTCTGGACGCAGTACCAGAAGCTCACGCCCATCACGCCCGTCCAGCATGAATGGTTTGGGACATCGGTCTCCTTGGGCTCCGAGTCTTTCGTGGCAGTCGGCGCGAGCGGACGGCTTCAGGCGCTCAAGGGCTCCGCATATACGTTCCGCTTGAGCAGCGGCCTTTGGCAGCAGCAGCATCATCTCATTCCCGAAGATGCTGCGAATGGGGACTGGACCGGCAACAGTGTCGCCGTCAGCGGCAACTCCGCCAGCGCGACGGTGCTCGTCGGTGCCCCGCATTCTGAGCAGATACCCAGCCAAAGCTCGGCTGGTTCGGCAATCTCGTTCGCCACGACACTGACTACCGCGACCGAAGCACAGACACTGCTCGAACCCCTCCACGATCTGGGGTACTTCGGAGCAGCCATCGATATCGAGGGCGATCTTGCGGTTGTGGGTGCTCCCGGCGAAGATACCGCATTTGGCCAGGACAACGGTGCGGTGTATGTGTACCGTCGCGAGAATGGCGTGTGGAATCGTGAAGCGACTTTGAGCAGCAACTGGTCCACGCCCTTCACCCGGTTCGGCGACGCTGTGTCCATCAGCAGCTCAATGATTATCGTCGGCGCTCCGGAGTATAACTACGACGATATTGTCGGATACGCGGATGCCGGTGCGGTGTTTGTCTTCACCTATGCCGAAGGCGAATGGATGGAGACCCAGCGGATCGAGGCGAGCGACGGCCAAGCGTACGATCGCTTCGGATCATCAGTGAGTTTATCCGGATCTCGATTGATCGTGGGCTCCCCCGGCGACAACAACGCCGCGGGCACCGATGCTGGCGCCGCCTATCTCTACACCTTAACCTCCGGAACTTTCGGGGGAGAGGTCAAGCTCCTCTCTCCAGATCAAGCCGCGAGTGATCGATTCGGCACCTCTGTAGCTGCCATGGTAGGCAACTTCGTGGTGGTCGGCTCCCCTCGAGATGACGATCTCGGTTCTAACTCCGGGTCCGTCTACCTGTATCAGCGGCAGCCCATCATCGGCGGCGTCGCGTGGACCATCATCGAGAAGTTTATCGCACCTGATGGCGCAGCGGGAGACAACTTCGGCCACGCACTCGCTGTCAGCGGGAACAATCGGATCGTTGTCGGAGCTCCGCTTGAAGACAACGCTGGAGGCGCCGATGCAGGTGCCGTGTACATATTCTCCGCTACGGGATTGATCTCGCTTAGTTGGGACGCCGGCAACAAGATTGTCGCTGCTGTCGGTGGAGCAAACGAGCAGTTCGGCTGGAGCGTTGCGATCGATTCTGGAACCGTCGTCGTCGGCATGCCTCTCGACGACAACGCGGGCGGCGCCGATGCCGGCGCTGCCTTCATCTTTCGCTCGGTCGGCGGTGTGTGGAGCGAGCAGCAGCGCTTCGGCGCTGCCGACCGGACAACGGGCGACCAGCTTGGGCTCAGCGTTGCGATCTCCGGCGACACCATCGTGTGCGGCGCGGCCTTCGACGACAACAACAGCGGCCGTGATGCCGGGGCCGTCTATGTCTTTGACTACGCCCAGGCATCGCCAACCGTCGTCACCCAGCCCTCGCCCCAGCAGACCTGCGTCTCCGGCGGCGCCCAGTTCTTCGTCTCCGCCTCCGGCGGCGGCCCGTACACCTTCCAGTGGCGTCGCAACGGCGTCAACATTCTCGCCGGTCCCGGAATCTCAGGCATCAACTCCTCCACGCTCGTGCTTTCGAACGTCACTAGCGCAATGGTTGGTGAGTACTCCTGCCGGATCGATAGCCCGTGCGGTGTCGCGTTCAGCATCGATGCTTCGCTCACACTCTGCGCGGCAGATTTCAACTGCCAGGGCGGCGTCAGCGTACCTGATATCTTCGCGTTCCTGTCCGCATGGTTCGCTCAGGGCCCGGGCGCCGACTTCGACAACAACGGCACCATCGCCGTGCCCGACATCTTCGCGTTCCTGTCATCCTGGTTCGCCGGCTGTCCGTGATCCTGCTCTCTGACCCTGGAAACGCGTTTACAGATGGTTGAAAGAGAGGCCGGGGGTTGAATCCCAACCTCCGGTCTCTTGCGCGGGGAGTGAGCTTTCATGGTGGGGCGATACCCGCCATCGGATAGTGGCAAGCGATCAAGCACGCCGACGCGCTACCGGGCTTGCGACCAACGACACCGGCCACCATCACCTCTCGCCAACTCTTACCGTGAAACGCCAGTCCACAAAATCGCCTCGTTCGAACACCTCGAATAGGCCATGCCAGACTTGTACAACTGTGGATTTCTCGCGGTGTTTCAACGTTCCCGGTGCCGTTGGCAACGAAAGTGGCACCCTCGGCCGCCCCCAGTTGCACCTCTCCTCCTTGCCTTGGGCAGCCGCTGGGGACGACGCCAAATCTAAGCGTTCCCGCCAGCCTCAACATCGGGCACGGTCGCCGCGGTGAGAACGTACCGTGCTCCACACTTCGTTCCCTGCATGATCACTTCCCCATCCTGAATCAGGCGGCGGATCGCGGCGATCCACTCGTCGGGGGCGATACCGCTCCGCTCAATGATCTCGGCCCGTGCAACGGGAACCCGAGCCTCGCGAATGGCCGCGAGAACCGCGGCACTGGCGGAGTGCCCGTTGAAGCCCGGCAACTGAGGGGTTCGAGCACTGTTCGATATGAGTGCCGGCACTGCCAGCTCAAGCTCGGGAGTTACAGTCGCCGCATCCTCCAGTTGATCTTCGGCACTCCACTCACGCCGCAGCGCCTCGGCCCTTCGAACAACCCGCTCCCGCACTTCGTCAGAACCGACCTCCCGATCAGGCGAAGCATCGGCTCCAATTGGTTCGACTCCCAACTCGGTCAACCGCCGACGAATGCGTCTCATGGCACCTTCCGGATCCCGGAAGAACTCGCTGCCGCGAACTCGCACAAATCGCCATCCCAGTCGTTCAAGCATGCGCTGACGATCGAGATCACGATTGAGATCCTCCGGGGGGTGATGGCGGTCGCCATCGCATTCCAAAGCTACCTTTGCTCCGGCGGCACCCACCACGACCATGTCGATGCGAAAAGCTCCTACTTGCCACTAAGAGCCTGTGTGAGAAGCCGATTCACCCCGGCGCCAAGCGGTGGAGCATCAGGTTGATCATTGAGATTCGGATCATCGACTCGCTGCTTTGCGTGGTCAGCTCGTAGTCCTTGCTCAACCGCCGATACCGTCCCAGCCACCCGAAGGTCCGCTCCACGATCCAGCGTTTGGGCAGCACCACGAACTTCGGGAGCCTGTCGGTGCGTTTGACGATCTCCAGCAGCCATCCGCCGGCTTTGGCCGTCCACCCGACCAGTTGGCCCGCGTACCCGCCGTCGGCCCATATCTTCTTCAGGCGCGGGAACTTGCCCTTCAGCAGTTCGAGCACCAGCATCGCTCCCTCGCGGTCCTGGATGTTCGCGGCGTGCACCACCACCGCCATGAGCAGGCCCAGCGTATCGACGACGATGTGCCGCTTGCGGCCGCTCACCTTCTTGCCCGCATCGTACCCGCAGACCCCCTTTTTTCCGTGGTCTTCACGCTCTGGCTGTCGATGATCGCGGCGCTGGGGCTCTTCTTCTTCCCGGCCTTCTTGCGCACCTTGTCCCGCAGCGCATCGTGGATTGTCTTCCACGTCCCGTCGTTGCGGAAACGCCTGAAATAGTACCACACCGTGCCCCAGGGCGGGAACTCGTGGGGCAATGACCGCCAGGTGCAGCCGTTGCGGTTCAGGTACAAGATGCCGTTGACGACTTCCCGCATATGGTGCACATGCGCAACCGCGCGTACTCGCCGCAGATGGGTCGGTTCATGGGACTCTGGACGGTTTAACGGACTTCCGGGGAGACCATGAACATTCGTCTGCAAAATGCGATCCGAAGCGCACCTAGATCAAAGCGGTCGAGGCGACTTTCCCGACTCGATGCGAAAGAAATCCGACAGCATTTCGGTTCGCTGGTGCCAGAGTGGTATTTGAACGCATTGGTGGAAAGCCCAGTCGTCGGTACGTCTTTTACACTAGACACGTTCCTTGCCGGCGGCGAGATATCGTTTGGTATTGAATGGCTTGGTGCAAGGGAAATGATAAGGGAAGCCACTTCGCTATATCCGGGGATCGTCACGATCAAGAGTGGCTACGTCCCCGTCGGCGAGTGCGAGCAGGGAAGCGGAGATCCCTTTTTTGTATCATTCGCCGCATCTGATGATCCTCCTTTGATGCAGATATTCCATGATCGGGTTGTGGAAGGCCCTGATCTTCCCAGCGATGCATACTGGGCTGTCGTAGGCTCTCTTTCGGAATTCTTTGAGCGGGCTCGCGTATTACCAGGTTGTTGAAGTACGTTTCGACACCTCGTGCTCGACCCATTCCAGACGAACTTCTGGACCCGCCACTCGGCCGCGAGGCTAGAAGAATGTCTTGCCGATGGCCCTGAGAGCATGTGTGAGAAGGGTCGATTCAGCCGAAGAATAGGGGATGGAACGGAGTTCCTATCCAACCGATCTGACTGA
>ENA-ORBV01012669-ORBV01012669.1-microbial-mat-metagenome-genome-assembly--contig:-NODE-12669-length-12967-cov-10.107913_pt1 | contig 12967 bp, 8 predicted proteins | sample MGYA00237777_ERZ505514 | MGnify/ENA primary metagenome ERZ505514 (study PRJEB26160, sample SAMN06269048) | microbial mat metagenome | isolation source: Oligotrophic lake microbial mat | place...
GGTTTAGGGTTGGGAATCGTACAGAATCAGGATGGAGGATTCCGGGTCGGGCGCTGCAATGCAGACGAACGGGGTGGTATTCGCTTTTCGGACGCAGCCCGACGGGGTGCGTCCGGTGGGTGGGCACATGCCCGCCCACATTCCACGCTGCACCGCATGGTGCGGCGCGGGTGCGCCACGTAGAGGCGCACATCAGCCCCCACCGGCGCATGAGGTGGCGAGTTTTTAACTCGCGCCCGACCCCGCCGATGATTCAGCCCCGCTGAACACACCGTCGCAAGCCCACAATGCCCCCGTCTACGACGGCTGCATTGCGGCGGGGTGGGTCGGCATCGCGCTAGCGCGATGCGGCGCTGCTGCAAGGCAGCGCCAACGAGCGTAAAAAAGGACAAGGGATCCAATTAGCACAATCGACAATGCCCCATATATAATTAATCTTAAAGGCGTGAACACATCGAGAAAGTGCTTAGGAATGGCAGATATTGAACGGCTTGTCGATAATATTGCAACGATGGTGCGGGGAGGAAAAACACCTCTTCAAGCTGTCAAAGAAATAGCACTTATGATGGGCAGCAATCCAGAAACTGAAACACTGTTAAAAGAAGCTCAAAGACAATATGAAGTGCGCACCAAGCGCATTCGCACGTTGAAAGACCCGCCCATCATCACCGGTGAAGGACTAGAAAGCTGGTATCTGGGACCTTCGCCAGAAGATCGCTATTGGCCCCCGCTGCGTGCCTATCTGGAACAAAAGTGGCGTTCAGAAGATGTCGAGGCACTCGATCAGGCTTCGACCCGAATCGTCTCGCTCCTCAAACCGCCGGGACTGGCTTCCATCCGCACGCGCGGACTTGTTGTCGGTTATGTACAAAGCGGGAAAACCGCAAATTTCACAGCGGTCATCGCCAAAGCTGCCGATGTCAATTACAAGCTGTTCATCGTGCTGTCCGGCATAACCAACGCACTGCGCAGTCAGACACAGCGTCGGCTCGAAAGCGAGCTGACCGCACCCAATGGGGAACGATGGGTCACACTGACTACTGTGCAGGATGATTTTCATCCCGGTAATGCGCGCAACGTCAATGCTTTCTTGACTGAATATCAAGATATGAAGGTGCTGTGCGTCGTCAAGAAGAACAGTGCTGTGTTGGGACGGCTCCTCAAGTGGTTGGGCGGCGCAACCGATGCGGTGCTGAGTGCGTGTCCAACGCTGATCATCGATGACGAAGCCGACCAAGCCAGCATCAACACCTCGAAGGACGCCGCGAAAAAGCGGAGCGCAATCAACGACCGGCTGATCAAACTGCTGCATAAACTGCCGAAAGCCGCGTATGTTGGATACACAGCGACTCCCTTCGCCAACGTTCTCATCGATCCGGGGCTTCCAGAAGACTTGTATCCGCGCGATTTCATTGTTGCTCTTCCACGTCCCACCCACTACTTTGGCGCTGAACGGCTTTTTGGGCGTGAACGCTTGTGGACAGAAAACTATGGGGGCGGCGAACTCAAACTCGACATGGTGCGCATCGTCCCAGAAGCGGATGTACCGTTCCTCCAACCGGGATTGAAATCGAAAGACTATTTTCAGCCGGAAATGCGTGAGAGTCTGCAAGCTGCGCTCGACTACTTTCTAATGGCGGCGGCGGCACGGCTGTCGCGTGGTCAGCAAGACGCACACAGCACCATGCTCCTTCATACATCGAGCTACACGGTGGTACACAACGCCTGCGAACCGATGATTCAGGCTTATTTGCATCAACTCGCGCATTTCATTCGCAGTCGAGACGAACGCACACTGAGCCATTTGCGGTCGGTGTGGGAAAAAGAGCAGGCGCGGGTCAATGCAATCGATTTTGACGAACAGCCGGTTTCCTTTGAAGCAGTCGAAGCACACTTGAACAGCGTACTAGACCGAGTGGTCGTGGTGGTAGACAATTACACCAAACAAAAACGTCTCTCCTACGAGGAACCGCCCAGCATCCAGATCGTCATCGGCGGTGACACGCTTTCACGCGGTTTGACGCTGGAAGGGCTGACCGTCAGCTATTTCATTCGTTCAGCCGCCGCCTATGACACCCTGCTGCAGATGGGGCGCTGGTTTGGGTATCGTCCACACTACGCTGATCTAACGCGCATGTGGATGACGATGGAGCTGGCGCATTATTTTTACGATCTCGCCACTGTCGAGGAAGAAATCCGTATCGACATCCGGCGCTATGCTGATCCAAATGAGCGCGTTACTCCTCTGTCCTTTGCAGTTCGGGTACGCACCCATCCCGATCTGAACATCACGTCGGCGATGAAAATGGATGCAGCCGTGCCAGCGCAGGTCAGCTATGACAATCGGCGCGTGCAAACGGTCTTGTTCAAACGCAAAAATGCCGCATGGCTGCGGCACAATATGAATGCCGGACAAACTTTGGTGCGCCAGATGATCGATGCCGGTCACACGCACGATTCGCCGACCGCATCGGACAGGCGCTTTCAAGCTATCCCAGCCGCGCTTGTACTCGATTTCCTGCGAAATTACCGCTTTCACGAAGAGAATACCGGGCTGTCCAGCGATCTGCTGGTGCGCTACATCCAAGAGTCTAATGAGAGCAGCGATTTGCTGACGTGGAACATCGTCATCAGCGGGGGAAGCGAATCGCACCAGAGCGACATGGGTGGTGTCCCCGTAAACGCGGTCAAACGTTCCCGCCGCAGCGAACCGCGAGACGATGCCAATATCGGTACGCTGCTCTCGCAGGGAGATATCAATCTCGATCAAGCGATTGATCCCGCCTTAACTCGAGGAAAGACAGATACCGAGGCTCTGAAGTTTCGTCCGCCGGGTATCGGACTGCTCATTCTGTACCCCATTTATCAATACTCTGGACAGGGCGAAACCCTGCACGAGACTCGCGCCCCGCTGGATGCTGCTGGCAACGTGCTGGGTATCGGTATCGTGTTTCCACCTTCCAGGCAGCCCTTATCGCCGCAGATGTATATGTCCGTCGATTTGTCTCATGTACCGCGTGAACAGAGCGAGTGGGACATGGATGAAGATGAGGAAGCCTAGCCGTGCCACATGCAGAAGATTTGGACTACATCTGGGGGCTGATCGACGAGGAAGGTGCGGCACCAGACGAATTGCGTGTCCGCGAATCAGAGGAATACGAAATCGCGGGACACAGCGTGATCTTCGCCGTCGATAACGGTCAAAACCGTCTGCTGCTGATCCCGGTCGCGCCAGGCACGCGCATCCAAGAAGATAAACGCAGTTCCGGCGTACAGATTGCATCGCGCCAAATGATCGATGGTAGCACACTGCGTGCGTTTCTGACGGTCGTCTGTTTGAAACCACATTTGAATCCGCTCTTTTCGATTATTGCCGCTGAGATTATCGAGCGGCTTCAATTTGATGTTTCTGCTCCCGACATGACCGCGCAGCAGGTCCTAAATCGATGGCGCGACCTGCTTGAGCGTGCGCCTTCCGAAATGCCATCTCGTGAAGTGCTGATCGGAGCATTCGGTGAGTTATACACCTTGAAACAGATCGTGCAGCACGAACCGGATGCTCTACGTTTTTGGGTTGGGGCAGATAGAGCACGTCACGACTTTTTGGCAAAGTCAGCCGCGCTAGAAGTGAAAACCACGACGGATCGCAGTCGCCTGTACGTTACGATACGCGGACACGATCAGCTTGAGCCGCCGACCAACGGCAAATTGTATCTGGCGCTTCTGCGGTTGGAGCGCGTCGGCACAGGGGGCAACAGCTTGTTCGATCTGGTCGAAGCGATCATCAGCATGGGTGCTGATCGCGTGCTGCTGATGATCCAGCTTGCTAAACTCGACATCACTCAAGATGTGCTGAACAAGATGAAAGATGACCGTTATGTCGTTCGTGACGAACTGGTGTATCTGGTCGATGAGCAGTTTCCGCGGCTCACATCGGTCAGCTTTGTAGGAGGCAGACTACCGGAACGCATAAGCACAATAACGTATCAGATCGACCTCAGCGCCCAGCCTCCCCATCCCCTATCGTCGGAACAAATTCAAGTGATTTTCAAGCAACTTGCATCAGAGGCATCATCATGAGCAAAAGCGATATATTTCTTTATTCCGAACCTTACAGTCCAACCGGAAACGTCACTTCCCAGGGCGTTCTCAATCAGCTGGGGCGTCCTAAACTTGACATCTTCACCGTGCTGATGCGGGAAGCGGTGCAAAACAGTTGGGATGCACGTGCATCTAATGACGCCTCCATTCGGTTCGGGATTTCAGTATGGACAATCGACAAGAAACAGCGTGAAGGACTTCGTTTGTTCTTTCAGGACATGCCGCCAGAATTGATTCTCTATGACCTGCTAGAAAGCAGGGAAGACATCGCGCTGATGTCGATCTATGACCGAGGCACTGTCGGATTGGGCGGTCCGACCCGCGCCGATCGGCGTCTGGGAAACGATAATTCCTACGATTTCGTCGATTTTCTACGCAATGTCGGTCAGCCGCCAGATAAACAACTCTCAGGGGGCACATATGGATACGGTAAGGCGGCGTTCTATCGTGCCAGTCGGGCGCATACCATCTTGGTACACACACGCTGTCTGTGGCAGGGCGCGCTGCAAAGCCGCTTTATCGGTGCAGCCTTGGGTCAGCCGTATGTTTTGGATGACAGGCGATTCACTGGACGCCACTGGTGGGGTCGCAAAGACGATGACATCGCCGAGCCGCTACTGGACACACGCGCGGATCGAGCAGCAGAATTTTTGAATTTGCCACCGTATCGAGATGGTGAACGCGGCACGACCATCACCGTTGTGCAGCCCGTATTCGGCGAGTCAGTAGAACAAACCATCCTTGCGATGCGGGACGCGCTACTGTGGTATTTCTGGCCCAAGATGATCCCGAACGATAGTGGAATGCCTGATATCACTTTCGAGATGACATGGAAGCATCAGCCTATCGACATCCCTTCTCCGGACAAGTTTCCGCCGCTTGATCTGTTCGTCAAAGCAATGGGTAATCTGAAATCCGAGGGATCGGGGGTGTCCATTTTTGGGCATGTGATCGACATCGACTCGCAGCGTCCAAAACAGCATCTTGGAAAGCTGGCGATGGAAAAAGGGTTGGCGAAAGAACGCACCTATGCCGACTTGGAAGGCGCACCCATCCCTAGCGATGAACGCTGCCATCATATCGCGCTGATGCGCCAACCAGAACTGGTAGTACGTTATTTGCCATGCCAAGGGCTTCCAACCGATAGCGCAGAGTATGCAGGTGTTTTTATCACGGCTAAGGACGTCGACCGCGTATTTGCCGATGCAGAGCCACCTACTCATGATGATTGGGTGTCAGCCAACCTAGAAGAAAAGCACTCGCGCACTTTTGTCAATGTCGCTTTCAGCCGCATTGCGGAAAGTGCATCGACGTTCGTGCGCCCGACCATCAGCAGGGGACAGTCTGGAGAAGCCGCACTACCCCTCGGTGCATTTGCCAACATGATGGGGCAACTTCTCGTCGGGCGTGATGCGCTTGAGGTAGAACGACCGAAGTCGATCCAGCGGCAAAGACAACCGGAAGCAATCGACATCCCCGCATCGTTTCCACCACCTATCACGCCATCAATGCCAATTCCGCCGTCAGAGGCGAGTTCAGCAACCTTATCTTCATCTCCGCTTCCAGAGGTTCCCTCGTTCGATACAACGGCTTCACCGTCTTCCGACGCCGAACTGCTTTGGCAGAATACGCCGGGCGACTTCGAGTACATTACCACACCGCGCACCGATGCTGCGCCACCTCTCGCACTGCCGCCGCGTCCGCGCGGCAGTATGCAGGTGAAGCTGCATCCCAATTCGGAATTTATACTGCTGGATGATGGAACGCCGGGTATCGGCTTTCGCCTAGAAGTGGTTCATGTGGGCGGTAGCGCCAAGGTGCGGATACATGCCGGCACGCGCGTCGTGCTGGACGACGGTTCATTCGAGGATGATCCGCCGCAGGGGGCAACGGTTCCACAGGTACTCTTCTGGCGGTCTCCCACTGGAGAAGCGCATGAAGCTTCCCCGTTCATCGATATTGACGAAAGCGGCGCTGGAAGCTGGTGGGTAGTGATCAACATAGTCGAGGATGCGCAACTTGGCTTAGAAATTCAATGGGAGCAGCTCTCATGAAACATCGCCAGCCTCCCTATCGTCAACCTGATCAGTCCCGAATTAGTGTCACGGGGTGGTTTATTGCGCTCAACGAGGGCGATGCTGAGCCGCTTATGTGGGAGAACAAATATGTGCCGCCGCTCGACACATGGGACGCGGCGGCATCTCTGACCGTCGGCGTTGAACTTGCGCTTGATGTCGCGGGTATTCTCGCTGACTGTCAGCTTCCGCCCACGGCTGCACTGTGTGCCGCCTTATTATGGGAGAGCGAAGGGACGACATTGCGAGGGTGCGGTACAATCATACCGATTGAAACTCATCTGGCGCAGCAGAATGTCGCGCTACACATGCGACTCGATGGCAGCAGGTTGAGTCAATCGTTGGAGATCACACCGACAATTGCGGTGAGCACAGCTTTGGAAACAACTGATCACTTTGCTCCCCGACTTCCGGGCACGATTTTGTGGAACAGTAGCCGCATGATCACGCTCGGCACGTCCGGGATGCGCTTCCCCATTGAAATGCAAGACTTCTCGCAGGCGGTGAACATTTTCCCATCAGGAGCATCATGGTTTCTCGATTGGGATCGTGAGAGCTTCGATCGCCCGGTACATGGTGGACTGCGCTTGTATATCAACCGATCGAACCCGGTGATGAAACGTGCGGTGATGACGAATGGCAAACCCAACGATGCGGACAGTCGAGTCCAAGAAGTCGTATTGTTCGATGCTGCGCGCAGCTTGATCACATCAGCGCTGGAAAGTGACGACTTCTCCGATCAGCTCAACACCTATCAAGCAGGTTCGATTGGCAATCACATCCAAAACTTAATCGCGGCACTATTCCCTCATGAAAGCTTTCAATCGCTGAGAACACAATGGAAGTTCAACCGCTGGTTGTTCGATAGCCGACTGCAAGAAACTATGCGCCTGTTTCAAAAGGATTGACTTGTGTATCTATATCCACGTATCACACTTTCAGCCGCGCGTCAGCTCGCCGAAGAGCTTGGTGGTAAACCCACAGCCGCGCTTCGACAGGAATACACCGACGATCAGAGCTTGATCCATCCGCAACGCTCGATTTTCGCTGCCACAGGTGGGACACGCACTGACATCAATACGCTACGCAAGTGCCGCTTTACATTGCGCGAACTAGCCGATCGGCTTGGGTTTCCTGATGCACCATCAATAACCGCCGCGCAGACATTCGATATCGAAGCCGCGATTGCGCTTTACGAGGTCATGCGGATCGCGCCAGCGGAAGCGGCTTCGCTGGAGGTATGGGCACATATGACCTGCGTCATGATGCCAGACATCGTGCGATGGCGCTATCACGGTGAACGGACACCGCCCGAGCGCTTCATTGGCAGTGGACGGGGCGTGCGCCGCAACACCTTTGGGCGGCTGTGGTGGCGCGCTTTCCTATTCCGTAATGAGCGAGACGAAAACGATCCTTACAGCCTGCTTCGGCTGTTAGGCGAAGATGACCATGTGCAGATCACAGAGCGTCCCAGCGTCGCCGGAAGCGATGTGCTGGCGCGGCAAATCGTGTTGTCTTTGCACGAAACTTGGCAAGGGCTGCAGCAGAGCGGCGCATCTGCTTTTTCCGAGCGTGAACTGCTGCGCGATTCGATCAAGCGCATTCGACGCCGACTCTCGATCACGGCTTTCGACCTGCTTGAACCGGAAGTGTTACAGGAAGTCGTAAGCGGCATCTTTGCGTCATCCGCATCAGCTCTGCAAAAAGTAAAGTCAGAAAAATGATAACTACTACGCCAATGTCAGATTAGAGACCACGTTGCTTTTTGAGCTTAGAACGACGGGAACGAGTGCGGTTGTCCAAGTGAGACACGACTAAAATCGCTGCCTCATCAAGGGAAAGTTGAGGGAGCGGAAGCGTCGCTCTGAGCAATTCGCGGACATTGGCGACCGACAACTCAGGGACACTATCCATTTGGATATCCTCACGGTCATAATCGCGCACTAAACTTGGGTCGGGTGGGTAGCGTTTGCGCCAGTCGAGACGGGTTTCAGCAATGAACCAACTGGCGAGCAAGGTGAGTGCCAAGTGGTGTTGCCAGGCTTGTAACTTAATGGCTTGAAGGTCGCCCCATCCCAATTCGGATTTGGCATCTTGAATGCTGCGTTCGACAAAATAGCGTTCCGACTTACGAAAAGCTAAGGTTTCCAACGGTAATTCTGGAGCAGCATTGGTTAAACTGTAGAGGCAACGTTTAGTATTACGGCGCATCAGCAGCGTTTCAGCACAAACGGTCCCATCCGCTTGAAGAGTCCAAACGGGACAGCGTGCAAAATCGGCACGGAGTCGTCCACAGTCGGCGGAACGCAGATCGACTTTTTGCCAGTGGGTATCCAGCGACTTGGACAAAGTCTTGACCGCAACTGCCGTTTGTCCAACCACTTGCCCTTCCTCATTCAGCGTTGGGGGATGCAGATAAACGGGGGTTGTTTCGGGAATATCCGCATAAAACTCAATCTGAGCGTTTCGACATTGGTTCAATAACCAAGCACTACGACCGTACAAAGAGTCGAATGCCACCGCCACAAAGGGGAGCCCGTGTATCATGGCTCGTTCAATCATCGCCCAGCCTAATTGGATCTTGGTGCTAAATTCCCACTCGTCGGGAATTCCCGCTTGTTGTCGCCGCGCCACGTATTCGGCGCTAAACCACCGTTCGGGGATGAAAATCTCTCCGTCTACCCATGTCCAGATGCCGTTATGCACATAGGTCAAAAACGTTCCCACTTGGCATTGATCAACCTTCCCTTGTCGTCCATTATATTGCCGACTCGTCCCAACGGTCTTCTCCCCCGATTTCTCGTCAGCACTTTCATCTAAAATCAGCATTCCACCCGCTAGTTCGGGACGCTGCGCCACTGCGGTCTGCATTGTTTCAATCATCGCCTCTGCCGACCAAGGCGATTGACTCATGAAATGCTGCATATTTTGCACCGACACCTTTCCCGTTCGGGCGATTCCCGCGATATTCCGCTTCGTTTCCATCCGCAGCAAGCCACTCAAGTACACTTCCCCGTACTTCCGCGTATCCCGCGTGCGTGTTCTAGCGCTTCGTCCGTAGCTTAACCAGAACGATTTCAAGCGATCTGGGAGTTTCGCAACCGCTTCCAATGGCAGTCCCCAACGGGCTGCTTGTGTCCGGGTGAGCAGTAAGTCATTCGTCTTATTTTCCCACAATCCCTCTCAATTTCTAATCTGACATTGGCGTAGTAGTTACGCTGTATCTTTTGACAGAAATGCTACTTGCGATCACAATGCAGGTACAGTTTATAGTTGATTGAGCTCGGTGCTTTCATGGCGCATGTATTTGTTAGTTACAGCACGAAAAACAGTGAATATGCCTACAAGCTCGCCAAAAAGCTGCGTGATGAAGGCTTCGATGTTTGGATGGACAACGCCAGACTCCGTGCAAGTGACAAATGGTGGCAGTCGATTGTACTAGCGCTCAAAGATTGCGCGGCATTCGTCGTCCTCATGTCCCCAGAGTCTAAAGATTCGCGTTGGGTGCAGCGCGAAGTTATGTTGGCTGACAATTGGCAAAAACCTATTTTCCCGGTGCTGCTTGCGGGCGAAAATTGGGAATTGTTTGTCGACACACACTACGAAGATGTGAGCAAAGATGGCGGGATCCCCCCGCAATATATGGGCAAATTGCCATCGAGAAACTTTATCGACAAGCTGGCAGTACATGCACTGCGCACCGGTACAAGCGGTACAGATGTGACAGCTCCGACGATTGCCAATCCTGATGAACTCGACTCCGCCGTCGTCCAGCAGATCGCGACACCGCCTGAAATAGAAGAAACGACCATGAGTATCCCGTCCAAAAAGCCGTTTCGTATCCGTATTGAAACCGTCATCGTGGTTGCATTGATCGCGGGCGCATGTGGCGTGATCGGCGATGCGGTTGGGATCATCCCAGCCATTCTTGAGTATTTTCGCTCGACGCCAACAGCGGTAGTTGTCAACGCCACCAATACCTCCACAACAGATATCCCAACCAGCATAAGCGTATCTACAGAAACAATGTTGGCTGTGGCAACAACGGTGGTCATACCGTCAATTGCTTTTGCAACCCAAGTCGTTTCCCTTACTGTTCAATCTACGTCACCTATAATTCCCCAGAGTACTGCTTCAGCCCTTGCCGCTGCTGCGACTATGATTATCCCCTCGCTGCCAAGTATTCCCCCGGCATCTGAGACCAATACGACTGCGCCTACAGACACATCATCGCCGTTTCCCACCAGCACGCCAACCTTTACACCTACGCCGACCCACACCCTCACAACGCTGCCGACAGCTACAGATACACAGATTCCGCCAACGCTTTTACCGACTGTAAATCTTTCCGAAACCGGAGCGGAGGGAATGGCATGTGGGGACAGTTTTGGAACGGCGATAGTGAGCATTCCTGAGATAACGTCTTTTATAGGTTTGACGGATACACAGGCTGGACCTGCAAACGAACGTCCTGGACGCTCGGTGCGAGTCAGCGCTTTTTGCATGGATGTATACGAAGTGACGAATGCCAGTTATACATCGTGTGTAAACGAAGGGGTATGTACACCTCCACGACGAACCGATGCGGAAGTGTATGGACAAGACTACTATACGGAAAATCCGCTGCTGCCGGTGGTGAATGTCACCTGGGAACAAGCGCAAACCTTCTGTGAAAATCGCGGCGGAAGGCTTCCGACGGAAGCTGAATGGGAACTGGCTGCGCGTTACGATCCAGTGACAAATACTTCGCGTCCGTATCCATGGGGTGATGCGTCGGCTGAAGGTGATATGTCAACCGACAGTGATGATCGCTCTAACTTCAACGGATTGGTGATCAAGCAGGGTGGCCAGCATCCGAGCGGAGCTAACCCATACGGCGTTCAAGACTTGAGCGGTAATGTTGCCGAGTGGGTATATGATTGGTTTGGACCTTACGAACGCTCTCAGTTAAGCGATCCACAGGGTGCGCCAAATGGATCGCTGCGGGTCGTGCGCGGCGGTTCCTACTCGGACAATGCCGATGAAATACGCGGGAGCTATCGCGGGGGCCAAAGCCCAAATGTCGAAAACAACCGTACCGGATTTCGCTGTGTTATCCCACAATAGGAGTGAAAGCTATGAAGCTCAGGTTGTTCATAATTCTAATTTCCCTCAGCTTGGTTGCACAACCATCCATCGCTCAAACGGATCCTTGTTCGGTCGAATATGTGGTCACTTCGTTTGAAGCGGCAGCACTCTCAGGTGAAACCGAGGCGTGGCTGGACGGGTATCAATCCAGCGTTTGTGAAAACAGCATCATGCGGGGCGCACAACTTTTAGCTTCATCCGCCGAACGTCTTGAGGATCTGCCAACAGGCACGGTGAGCGACGTATGTACGCAAAACGGATTGCTCGCTTCATTTACAAGCGCTGCGCTGTCGAACACCGTTCAGCAATGGAGTACGGGTTACGAAAGTCGATGTGAGTCCGAGGTTTCACGCACGATCCCGGCGCTCACATCGGCGGTTCGCGTACTCCGCTCCGAGTTTCGCAACGAATTGTTGATTACAGTGGGCAGCGATGAGGAGCGCGAAATCTATATTACAGATATTGACGGCTCAAACCGGAGACTGGTCACCAACAATTACAATTACGCATCGTTTGCCCATTTTTCGCCCGACGGGTCCCAAATTGCCTTTCAAGCAGCTCCAAATGGAGAAAATTGGGATATTTATGTGATCGGCATTGACGGTGATAATCCCCGAAGATTGACGACCGGCACAGCAATAGATCGTCATCCTGTCTGGTCGCCGGATGGATCGCAAATCCTGTTTCGCAGTGAGCGAGACGGAACGAGTGAACTGTACCGCATGAACCCAGATGGCACCGATCAAACTCGGATCACAAGAAACGATGTTACCGAATTCGGTGCAGAATGGGCGCCCGATGGCGAGACCATCATTTTTTATTCCGACCGAGACGGAGACTATGAAATTTTCACTATGAATGTAAATGGTGGCAGTAACTGGCGACAGTTGACTCGTAACGAACTTTTTTTTGATGGTTATGCGAGCTACTCACCCGATGGTTCGCAGATTCAGTGAATCACGGATTGAGGTGACACGAACACCGAAATGGCAAGCGGTGGTGGATAGAAACGCTCCACCGCACGTACCAAGAGTTTGCGAAAACGGTCAAAGCGTAGCAGGGAGGGGATGAGCTTGTAGCGCCCCTTACCAGGCCGGCGGGTGAAAAGCCAGCGCGCTAAGACCCAGACGTTCTGCATCAGCAGCCCTAGACCCAAAAGGAAGAAACGGAGCGCGGGGTTACGTGAATTAGTGAGGACTTTCACTTGGCGTAACATGCGGTACGAGGCTTCAATCCCGAAACGTCGACGGTATTTGCTGTACACTTGGTGGGGTGTCCAGTCGAGGTTGACCAGCACAAACGCCAGCCATTTACGCTGCTTGCGCTTGGTTTTTGGGTCACGGACACGCGTATCGACCAGCGTCAAGCGGGCAGATGTGCCGTCGGTGAAGGTATAGTCAGTGGTGAAACTCCCGCGTCCCTGACACAGCGCACGAATGCCCCCAGTTTTCCCACGAATCGGGCACGCCAGCACCGCCGCCTGCTGGATACGCTGCAAATAACGGAGAATCTCGCCCGAACAGAATCCCTTATCCAGATACACCACCGTTGCGTGCAGTTCCAGATGTCCCAAGCGCTGCAATAAGTGCTCGACCACGCTTGGAAGGTCATCTTCAGGCAGCACATACGTCAAGGCAAGCGTCAAGCGCACTTCACGCCAGATG
>ENA-ORBV01012670-ORBV01012670.1-microbial-mat-metagenome-genome-assembly--contig:-NODE-12670-length-12967-cov-6.934290_pt1 | contig 12967 bp, 15 predicted proteins | sample MGYA00237777_ERZ505514 | MGnify/ENA primary metagenome ERZ505514 (study PRJEB26160, sample SAMN06269048) | microbial mat metagenome | isolation source: Oligotrophic lake microbial mat | place...
CTATGTTTAGAGACTAGACATATTACAACCCAAACTACCCCACACTTTCGACAAGGTCAGATTTCAGTCACACACCCCCGACGCGCGGGCATCTCCGAGCTGGCGGTGGTTCGCGCCGGCTTCTGTAGGCAGCGTGCTTGCGAGCGCTCGGCGACCGGAGCGCTCGCTAGCGCGCTGCCTACCGCCAACCGGCAGATGCCCGCCGTCGGCGCGCGCTCAGTTTCGCGGCCGGTTGCGATTTTGATTCTGGTTCTGACGCTGGGCCTGGCCCTGCTGGGCGCGTTGGGCCTGAGGCTGAGGCGCGGGGACTTCTGCAACGGGCGCGGTGCCCTGCGCGGCCTGGATCGAAGCCTGCTCGCGCAACGCCCGGCGGCGGCGCACCTCGGTAGCCACGGCCTCGAGCCGGCGCTGCTCGTCGGCCGGCGTGGGATTCAAGACCACCGATTGCGTCACGGCGTTGGGCGCGGCCGGCAGGCCCGGTGTCGGCAGCGGCGCCGGCGCCATCGCCTGCCCGGAGGATGCGACTTTCACCGCGCGGAGCCCGAGCGTAAGCGTTCGCCCCCCGTGCTCGACCGTGACCATCTCGTTCACCGCATCGTAGGACTTCACCAGAAAATCATGGTCCTTCTCGTTGAGGCGCGACCACACGCTGGTTTTCCGCGCCGGGTCAAAAATGCAGAAGCTCATGCCCGCGCCCGTGTCCATCATCCCGCGCAACTCGATCGCCGCGCCTTCCGTGACCGCACCAGTCGCGGCCGCCGACGCCGGCATGAACGGCGAACTTGCCGCCAATTGGGCCCCGACGCGACTCGCCGCGGCCAACGCCAGGCAGGCGCCAAGCAGAAGGGAGCGGTGAGGAAGGCGCGTGGCGGGCATCGGGCGAGCGGGAGGAGAACTAGATTAGACGCACCGGCACGGGTCAAGTAACGGAGATTCTTGCCCCGTCGCGCTCACAACATCGTCCCGCGCAGTATCGCGTAGGCGACGCTGAAGGAGAAGATGAGCCCGGTCACGTCGACGAGGGTCGCCACGAACGGCGCGCTCGACGTCATAAAGTAGGGCGGACTTCAGTCCGCCTTCTGTCCGCCTCTCTCATGCCCTCCATCGCTCTCCCGCAGACACCCCGCGTCTTTGGAGTTTTATTATTTTTTCGTTTTGAAATTTTCCGATCAGCGAACTCGTCATCGACGTTTCCGGAGCGGTGTATTTCCGAGGTGGAGAGCGTTGACCCCAACGCGCTGGTTCGGAGGTTCCCGGGTTGCTCGAACCCCGCCCATGAGCCCTCCCCGCTTCACGCTCCACCGCCTCCGGACCATCGTGCTTAAGGAATTCGTCCGGATGAAGCGCGACCGCTCGCCGTCGGCTAAATCCCAACCGACGCTCGTCCTCGTAGACGCGCGCTTCATCTTCGGTGTGCCGATGGTCGGCAGCCTGCCGGTGCTCTCCGCCGCGGCGCCGCTCTTCATCGCCGCCAATCTCGCCGCCGGCATCACGTTTTCCATGCTTGCGAACAATCAAGTCCAGGCCCTGCAGACGGCGTTTTTCTTCTTCCTGCCGTCGCGATGACGATCGGCGTGAAACGCCACCGGCAAATGCTGGAATGAGCGGGGGCAAGAGGCCTTGAGGTCGTGCATTCGCGGGAACGACGCTTGAGGTGGCAGTCCCGGATTCAGCCGGAATCCGAAGATCTCCCGACCGGCAGGAGCCGGGACTACAAACTCGAAGTCGATCCGAGTTCACTTCCCGTTATGGCCGCGCGCGGACCGGGAGGGTGCCCTTGACGCTCGGTAAGGCCGGCAATACCCGCCTTACTCGTCAGGCAAACGCTCTCCATCAGCAAGCTCGCCAGCAAAAGCCAGGCGACCATCCCGGATCGGGTGCGCCGGAAACTCGGCCTCAAGCCCGGCGACTCGGTCGCCTTCAAATTCAAGGCCGGTCAGATCTATCTCCAAAAATCGCGGCCGGTCGACCGCGTGTTCGCCAACTCCGTAGAAGACACGCTCAAAGACGAGTGGCACTCCGCCCAGGACGACCGTGCCTACGCCGACCTGTAAGCGCTTCGACGCCGTGGTCGTGCCTTTCCCGTTCACGGACAGCGCGGCCACGAAACGCCGCCCGGCCCTCGTTCTGTTCACCTCGGCCTTCAACGACCGCGCCGCGCATCTCGTGCTCGCGATAGTCACCAGCCGGGAGCACCGCGGCTGGCCGCCGGACACGGAGATTCGAGATCTCGCGGTCGCGGGACTTATCCACGCCTCGATCGTGCGCATGAAACTCTTCACCCTCGATGAACGGCTCGTGCTCCGCCGTGCAGGCACATTGGCCGCGCCGGACCGCGCCGCCGTGCAACGCGCCCTCGGGTTCTTGCTCCCGGCCGTCTAGCCCTCAGGCCTTCCCGCCCGCGAGCGCCTTCGCCACCGGCCCGTCGAGGTGCACCGTCTGCGTCGGGAACGCGAACGACAGGCCGCGCGCCTCGACGCTGCGCATGAAACCCAGACTCAGCCGCTGCCGCAGCTGCATGAATTTGTGGAAATCCGGATCCTTCACCACGAAGACCATCCAGATGTCGAGCGATGAAGCGCTGTAGTCCCGGAAGTAGCAGATCACCGAAGCAACGTCGACCTCTTGCTCGGCCTGGATCAGCCGGCGGAACTCCGCCACGACTTCCTCCATCTGCTCCGCCGTGGTGCTGTAGGTGAGCCCGATCACCTGCTCGACGCGGCGGCCGGTAAAGCGGGAGAGATTCACGATCGATTCCGAGGCCACCATCTTGTTCGGCATCACGATCAGCGATTTGTCGAGCAACCGGAGCTTGGTCGAGCGCAGGCCGATGTCCTCGACCAAGCCGATATTGCCCTGGATTTTGATGGTCTCGCCCACCTTGAACGGTTGGTCGATCGCGACGACGATCGAGCCGAAGACATTCGCGATGGTGTCCTGCGCCGCGAGGGCGAACGCCAGTCCGCCGATCCCCAATCCCTGGAGAATCGTGGTGACGTTGAAACCCAGGCTCTGGATGATCATCAAACCGCCCACCACGACGAACACCGCGATCAGGGACTTCTTGATCCACGGCATGAACGCCGCGATCCCCATCTGCTTCTCCTTCGCGACCTCGGTCGTGTGGTCGATGATGGCGCCGAACGCCTGTAACAGACCCCAGAAGATCACCAGGGAAAACGCCACCGTGGAGCCGTGGCCGATACTCCGGTCCGCCGTCTCCGAGAGCTTCAGCACCTTCAGTGCGGCGAAGATGCCCGTCACCATCACGAACGTCGCCACCGGCCCCTCCAGCGCCGGGAACAGCTTGTCGTCGAGCGTCGTCTCCGTCTTCGCCGCAAGCTTCTTGAGGCGGTCAAAAACAATCCGCGTCACAAACCGCCGCAGCAAAATCGCGCCGACCAGAAACAACGAGAAAATCACGTAGTGCGTCGCGGTGTTGCCGCTGCTGCGGATATCGAAGAGCCCCAGCACGACGTCGACCAGATGCTCAAGCAGATCGGGGGCACCCGTCTCGGCCGTCTTCGTCACGACCGTGGCGGCGGCCGCGGCCGTGGTGTTCTGGGCAGCCTCCGCCGCCGGACTCGCGGGGGATTGCGCCCGCAGCGCCGATCCCAGCAACGTGCCGGCGACCGCCACCACCCGAGAAAGCAGAAAAGGTCGACGGATCATAGACCCGCGAAATCAGCGCCCGGCCCCGGCTGTGTCAAAACTTTGCCCGGCTACCCGGCAACTCCCCGCTTGCCCGCCCGGCCCGCTCAGCGCCAGAAACTCAGCCCATGTTTGCGTTGCTCGCCGTCGTCGACGCCATGCCGCTGTGGGCCTGGGTCGGGTTTTTCGCGTTTATCACCGCCATGCTGGCGCTCGACCTGGGCGTGTTCCAGCGCGAGATGCACGTGGTCGCGATGAAGGAGGCGCTCGTTTGGTGCGCCGTCTGGGCGACCCTTGCCATCGGCTTCGCCGGGATCATGTGGCACTGGCGCGGCGCCGAGCTCGCCCAGCAGTTTCTCGCCGGCTACCTCATCGAGCTCTGCCTGAGCGTGGACAACGTCTTCGTCTTCATCCTCGTCTTCGCCTACTTCAAGGTCGAGCCGCGCTACCAGCACCGCGTGCTTTTTTGGGGGATCATCGGTGCCGTGGTCATGCGCGCGGTCTTCATCATCGTCGGCGTCAGCGTCATCGAGCGCTTCCATTGGATCCTCTACGTTTTCGGGGCCTTTTTGGTCTATACCGGAGCCAAGATGGCCCTCCCGAGCAAAGAGGCCGAGGTCGACCCCGAGCACAATTTCGCGGTGAAACTCTTCCGGCGCTTCTTCCCGGTGGCACCGCACAACGACCACGGCCACTTCTTCACCGTCCACGGGGGCCGCCGGATGGCCACGCCGCTCTTCATCGTGCTGATCGTGATCGAGACCACCGATCTCGTCTTCGCCCTCGATTCCCTCCCCGCCGTGCTTGCGATAACCAAGGACAGTTTCGTCGCCCTGACCTCCAACATCTTTGCCATCCTGGGCCTGCGCTCCCTCTATTTCGCCCTCAGCGGCATCATGGGCCTCTTTCGCTACCTCAAGGTCGGTCTCGCCCTGATTCTGGTCTTCATCGGCTGTAAAATGCTCGTCGAACCCTGGCTTCACATCACGACGGGGGCTTCCCTCGGGGTCATCGGCGGCGTGCTCTCCGCCTCGATTCTCATGTCGGTGTTGCTCAAGGCCCCGCTCGCCGCAAAATCTTAACCGGCCCGAGCATGAACGTCGACCAGCTCCTCACCAACTTCCTCAGCCCGCCGATCCTCTTTTTTCTCCTGGGGATGGTGGCCACGTTGGTGCGGAGCGACCTGGAGCTGCCTGCCCCGCTGCCGAAGATTCTCTCGCTCTACCTGCTTCTTGCGATCGGCTTCCGCGGCGGCGTCGAGCTCGCGCACAGCGGCCTCACCGCCCAGGTTGCCGCCACGCTCGGGGTGGCCGTGCTCGCCGCCGTCGCCGTGCCGGTCTACACGTATTTTATCCTGCGGCTGCGGCTTGATCCGGCGAACGCCGCCGCCATCGCCGCCACCTACGGCTCTATCAGCGCCGTCACGTTCATCACCGCCACCGCCTTCCTCGACGCGACCCGCGTCGCCTACTCCGGCCACATGGTCGCGGCGATGGCGTTGATGGAATCGCCCGCCATCGTCGTCGGCGTGGTCTTCGCCCGGCTCGCCGCCAAGCGCGCCGCCGCCGCCGCCGCCGGCGAAGTGGAGCCCATCGACTGGGGCCACATCGGCCGCGATGCGTTCCTCAACGGCTCGGTCTTCCTGCTCGTCGGCAGCCTGCTCGTGGGCGCGGCTACCGGCAACCGCGTCGGCTCGGCCGCGCTCGCGCCGTTCACCAACCAGATGTTCACCGGCGTGCTCGCGCTCTTCCTGCTCGATATGGGCATCATCGCCGCGCGCCGGCTCGGCGATCTCCGGCGCGCCGGGATTTTCCTCGGGGCCTTTGCCATTCTCGTCCCGCTGCTCAACGCCGCGCTCGGCCTGCTCGCCGCCCGCCTCCTCGGTCTCGGCCACGGCGACGCCCTGCTCTTCGTCATCCTCTGCGCCAGCGCCAGCTACATCGCCGTGCCCGCCGCCATGCGCCTCGCGGTCCCCGAGGCCAACCCGAGCCTCTACGTCACCATGGCGCTCGCGCTCACGTTTCCCTTCAACATCCTCGTTGGCATCCCGCTCTACGAGGCCGCCGTGCTCGCCTTCATCGGCCCCTGAACCCCATGCAACCCCTCAAGAAAGTCGAAATCATCCTCATCGCACCCGAGCTGCCCAAGCTCCAGCGCCTCGTCGAAAAGCTCGGGCTCAACTACACCGTCTTCCATCACGCCACCGGCAAAGGCGACCGCGGCGTGCGCGCCGACGACGACCTCACCGGCGTCTTCACCAACATCTGTATGCTCACCGCTTGCCGCGAAGACCAGGTGCCCGCGCTCGCCGAGGCCGTGCGTCCGCTCCTCAAGAAGACCGGCGGCCTGTGTCTCGTGAGCGACGTCCTGAGCCTCACGCACTGAGTCGGAAACCTTGCCGCCGGAAACTGTGGGACCGAGCCCGCTCGCGACGGCTTGCAACGGCGCGCGACGGCTAGCGAAGGCTAGCGAAGGCTCGCGACGGCTCGCAACGGCTCGCAACGGCTCGCGAAGGCTCGCGACGAATCACGACGAATCACGACGAATCGCGACGGCTTTCGAAGGCTCGCGACGGCTTGCGCCCGGAGTCGCGGGCCTGCTCGCGCCCACAGGCGATTCAACGATCGCAGCCCGGAGTTCCCCTGCGGCCCTCGCGCCGCCTGCACGCCCCCGGCGCAGCCCTCACCGCCACCTACCCAGTCACTACCAGCCCCGGCCAAGTGTCACGTATTACGTGACACTTTTCCGGGATGGCCGGGGACCGCGTGGCCCGCATCGTGACGCACGAGCATCCGATAGCCGCCCAGACCGGTCTCGCGTATCCAGGCTTGGGTGCGTGTTTCAGCAGCAAAAAAAGGCTGACCTTCCCCGATACCGACCGCCGATCCGAAGCCAAGCGTATCACCCACTCAACCGTTGCCCCCCCCTCTCTCAAGAAACAGCCCGAAATCGAGTGTCACGTAATACGTGACACTTTTTCGGCGAGCGTTTGCGGTTCCGGCGCGCTCCGACGCCGATTCCCGGAGTATTTTCAAATCCGATGGACGCAATTCGCCGTAGCCAACCTCGTTGAGACCGGTGGCGAACCGGCGTCGGCGACCCCGGCTACACTAACGCCCAAGCAAAACGAAACGGCTCTAGTCGAGGAACCGCGCAGCCCACTCGGCCCGCGCCAAAGGCTGCGGCTGCCACTCGCCCCAAATCCTATAGCGCCTTCGCCCAACCAGCCGATAACCCGCGTCGCGCCACGCCCGCGGCACGACACGTGCCCACGCCAACATCCGGCCGAACCCGCCCACCGCCCGCGCCGCCGCCAACGCTCCGTCGGTCCGCACCAGATAGTCGGGGCGCTCGCGCCGCGCCCAGTCGGGCACAAAGACCAGGGAATCAAAATCCTCGGTCGGCAGCCCATGCGTTCGGAGATACGCCTGCGCCGTCGGCCCTTGAAGAGGGGCAAACTTGAGCAGACCCCGACGGTCCCAGCGCAGCAACAGCCGCACGATCCGGTTGCACAGCCCGCAGGTGCCGTCGAAAAAAAGGACCGGGCCCGTGGCCGACGAAAGTGTGCCGGGTGAAGTCATTGGTGATTCATCTCACACTGCCCGAACGCGCAAAAAAAGAAAGGCCCGGTTGAAACCGAGACTTCCCGCGCAGGCATAATTCAGGTTTGATTTCGAGAGGAGATGAACAACGGATTTTCGCAGGAGCCTGCTTGCAGGCGATTTCACCAGCGCCGACTGACCACATCCGAATCGCCTGCAAGCAGGCTCCTACCTCGCGACCCATCCAGGCTCATCTTGAACGCGAACTGGAATAAGTCGGAGAAATGCATCTGGAGGCTGCGAGTCGAGAGTCAAGAACCGAGAACAAAACCAAACGGTAAGTCCATTTGCGATGTAGCCGCAGTTCTGACGGGCTCCGGGGATTGTGCTTCCAGATCTCAGCTCTCAATTCTGGACGCTCAACCGCCGCTCTCCGTCTAAGCGCTCAATCGATCTTAATCTTGCGCGGCTTAAGTTCCTCCGCCTTCGGCAGCGCGACCCGGAGCAGGCCGTCGCGCAATTCCGCTGTGATCCGGCCGGTGTCGACGTGCCGGTCGTGAGTCAGCACGAGCTCGAACCCGTCGTCGGAGGTCTCGCGATACAGCGAGGTCCAATCGGCGGGTTTCCGCCACGCGCGGCGGCCTATGATGCGGATTTTCCCGTTTTCGGCGAGGAGCTCAAGGCCGTCTTTGTTTACGCCGGGCAACGCGACCTCGACGTGAAATGCGTCGGCCGATTCGCTCAGAGCAAAGGCGGGCTTGATGGCCGGGCCTGTCGCAGCCGCGTGGCCGGGGGCATCAGGCGAAGGCAGTGGGGACGAGGGCATGGGGGAGGCGGATAGTGACATGGTGATGATTCCTTTTTGTGAGTTTTGGCTACGGCGACGTTCAGCTCACCGTGACCGTGATTTTCTTCGGCCGGGCCTCTTCGGGTTTCGGCAACGTGACGGTCAGCACACCGTTTTCATACGCGGCGGTGATCCGGTCGGCCTGGACCTTCTCGCCCAGTTGAAGCGAGCGACGGAGCGAGATCGAGGTCTCGGCCCGGCCTTCGGCGGCGGGGGTCTTGCGCTCGGCAGAGAGGGTCAGGTTGCCCTCGACGACCTCGACGTTGATCGCCTTGCGGTCCACGCCGGGCAGTTCGGCGCGGACGTAGGTGTTGGCCTTGTCCTCATAGACATCGACGGGGAAGCGGCCCGGGGGCGCGGCGCCGCCGGCCTCGCCCTGCGCGGCGGTGAAGAGGCGGTCGATCTCGGTTTCGAGGCCGGACCAAGGGGAACGGTTGAAGCGGGCCGCGAGCGGCGCGAAGCCGCGATAAGCGACGGGATAGGAGTAGTGGACGAGTCTCATGGTCATGCTTTTTTTGGTTGTGAGTGGGAATTTGGATTCGCCGCCTCTCTTGCATTGACGATGCCGATCCGGTGCCGCGGCCAAGTGCCGCTGCCTGCGCGAGTTGGTTTTTCAGCGCCTGCGGTGCCGGGTAGATTAGGCGCGGAGTGTGACGTCGCACCTGGGAATTTTCGTCGCTCCCGCACGGTGCCTCGCCAACCGTGATCAGCTCCGACGATGACTTTCGATTTCGACACTCCCGTGGCCCTCGCCGGCACCGACTCGCAAAAATGGCAAAAGTATGCCGGCCGCGACATCTTGCCAATGTGGGTCGCGGACATGGATTTCAAGTGCGCGCCCGCCATCCTCTCCGCACTCCACGAGCGGGTGGATCACGGGGTTTTCGGTTACGCGCGACCGGTGAAATCGACGACCGACGCCGTCGTCGAGGCTCTAGCCCGGAACTACGGCTGGACCATCGAGCCGGCGTGGATCGTCTGGCTCCCCGGGCTCGTGGTTGGCCTCAACGTCACCGCTCAGGCCTTTGCCGCACCCGGCGACGAAGTGCTGACGCTGACCCCGATCTATCCGCCGTTCATGACCGCGCCAAAAAACTCCACGCGCGTTTCGATCCGCGTTCCCTTCGTCCTCAGCGACGGTGCGTGGGCCATTGACTGGGATGCCTTGGAGCGCGCGGTCACGCCGCGCACGAAGCTGTTCTACCTTTGCAATCCCCACAATCCGCTCGCCCGGGTGTGGCACCGGGACGAACTCACCCGGCTCGCGGATTTCTGCGTGCGCCATCAACTCGTGCTCTGCTCCGACGAGATCCATTGCGACCTGATTCTCGATCCTGCGTTGCGACATTTTCCCGCCGCCGCCCTTTCGCCCGAGATCGCCGCACGCACGGTCACGCTCATGGCTCCGAGCAAAACCTACAATATCCCCGGTCTCGGCACTTCGTTCGCCATCATCGGCGACGCTGCCCTTCGGGCGCGTTTCGTCCGCGCGACGGCCGGCATCGTCGCCGAGGTCAACAATCTCGGCTACGTCGCCTGCGAAGCCGCGTATCGGCACGCCGAGCCGTGGCGTCTGGCGCTGCTCGCCTATCTGCGCGGCAACCGTGACCTAATCCTCGACTTAGTCGCCCGCGAGTTGCCCGGCGTCCGCGTCGAGGCGCCGATCGAGGCGACCTATCTGGCATGGCTGAACGTTTCCGCCCTCGGCCTCGCCGATCCGATCGCCCATTTTGAGCAACACGGCGTCGGCCTCAGCGACGGCGCCTACTTCGGCGCACCCGCCGGCCACTACGTCCGGCTGAATTTCGGCTGCACCCGCGCGACCCTGACCGATGCCCTGCGGCGCATGAAGACCGCCGTCGCCGCCGCGCGCTAACGCCTTGGGCCACTCCCACCCTCCTCACTCCCCACACGTTCTCTCGCCTCGACTTGTAACCTAATAGGTTACAAGTCTTAGATCATGGATGTCGCTCCCCTGCACCCCCGGCTCAAAATCTGGATGGAGTTAAGTGAAGCGCTTTTAGTCGCTGCAGAGACGGGATGGCGTCGCGCGCGGGTGGCGCTTCGTCCGCGGCGGCAGGCCGCTTACAAGACCCGGCGACCCGGTGCGGAAACGCCGATGTGGAACGTCTGCGCGAAGCTTTTGCGTCAGGAATTGAAACGTCGGGGGGCCAAGATCCAACTCGCCCGCTACCTCGGTGTCCCGCGGCAGCGACTCAACGATTTTCTAAAAGTGAAGAGCCGCCTGCCCGACGCCGAACTCACCCTGCGTATGCTCCATTGGCTCAGTGAAACCCGCGCCGGACGCGACCCCGCCCTGTAGGGAATTTTCGGCTCGGATGGGTTCCTTCCGTTGCCTCCGGCCTCGCTGAGGCCGGAGGCGCGCCGGCCTCGCCGACTCCGGCCCCGGCAACACCCAAACCAACCGAAAAAATCCGTATGTAACCCAATAGGTTACAAGTGGCCCGAGGTTGCCGTATCCGGGTTCGGGTGCTTGGCTGGCGGTTCTCATGCGTATCGGGCCCCACGAGCTTTCTTCGAATCTCTTTCTCTCGCCGCTCGCGGGCTACACCAACTTGCCCATGCGCGTCACCGTGCGCGAACTGGGCGGGCTCGGCTGGGCGACCACCGATCTCGTCAACGCCCGGTCGCTCCTCGAGCAAAATCGCGTCGCCCTCCAGCTCGTCGCTTCCTCGCCCGAGGATCGCCCGCTGGCCATCCAGCTTTTCGGCAGCGTGCCCGAGGAGATGCGCGACGCCGCCGTGATGTGCGAGGCGCTCGGCGCCCAATCCGTCGACATCAACATGGGTTGCCCGGTGAAGAAAGTCGTCAACATCGGCGGCGGTTCGGCCATGATGACCGAACTCGGCAAGACCGCCGCCCTCGTGCGCGGCATGATCGCGGCCGTGAAAATTCCCGTCACCGCCAAGATGCGGCTGGGCTGGGACGACGACAATCTCACCGCGCCCGACCTCGCCCGCACCCTCGAGGACGTGGGCGTCGCGGCGATCTTCGTCCACGGGCGCACGCGCGAACAGGGCTTCGCCGGCACGGTCAATCTCGCGGGCATCCGCAGCGTCGTGGCGGCCGTGAAGGCCATTCCCGTGATCGGCAACGGCGATGTCACCACGCCCGAGGCCGCGCGGCACATGTTTAACGAGACCGGCTGCGCCGGGGTGAGCATCGGGCGCGGCGCGTTCTATGATCCGTGGATTTTTCGCCGCACCATACACCTGCTGCGCACGGGAGAGTTGCTGCCGGAACCGACGTTTGCCGAGCGCATCCGGGTGTTGCGCCGGCATTTCGAGCGCTACCTCCAGTTCTACGGCGAGGAGCACGGCGCGCGGCTGTTTCGCAAGGTCGCGCCTTGGTATGCGAAGCGTTTCGGGCCGGCAAAACTGTTCAAGCAGCGCATCGTCACCATCACCTCGCGCGCCGATTTCGAAGCGGCCCTCGCGGACTACATCGCTTGGCGCGCGCCGTTTTGCGACGAGCAGGGCGAGGCCCTGCCCAAGTATGCGCCGGGACCGATGGTGGCGTCGTTCATGCGCGACCCTACCGAGGCGGCTGTCTTCGCCCGCGAGTCGATCCCCGTGCCCAAGGGCCCGATCGACACTTGGTAAGACGCCGCGCGCCGACGCAAGAGAGGGCGATCAACCGACGTTGCGCGGGACTCAGTTTCGCCCCACACCGGGGGCATGCAGAACGTCAGCCATTTTTGGGAACTCATCCTCGGCACGATCATCGCGCTCCTGCCCCTCATCAACCCGCTGGCTTCGGCTCCCACGTTTCTCGCCATCACCGAGGGAGATTCGCGGGAACGTCGGCTGCAACAGTTGCGGATGGCCTGCGTCTACATGGTCGCGATTCTGGTGAGCTTTCTGGTCGGCGGCACGTTTATCATGGGCTTCTTCGGCATCTCGATTCCCGGGCTCCGGATCGCCGGCGGCCTGCTGGTGGCGGGGATCGGTTCGACGATGCTGATGGCGGCCCCGCGCGAGGTCTTCGCCGACGACGCCGCCCAGCAGGCGGCCCGGGCCAAGCGCGATGTCTCGTTTTCTCCCTTGGCCATGCCGATGCTGAGCGGACCCGGTGCCATTGCGGTGACGATCGGCTTCACCTCGCTCGCGACGCACTGGCTCGACTATGTCGCGATCATTCTGGGTATCTTGGTCGTGGCCGTGATCACGTATGTCACCCTCCGACTCTCGGAGCGGGTGGTGAGCGTGATTGGGATGAACGGCATGAACGCGCTCTCGAAGGTGATGGGCTTTCTGATTCTTTGCATCGGCATCCAATTCGTCGTAAACGGAGTCGTCGGCATCGCGACCGATCCGGTGTTGCTCAAGGGCATCCGCGACGCGGTGCAGACAAGCTGAGCTTGCCCGCGTTAATAGCCCTTGGTCACCTGCGCGCCAAAACGATCCTTGAAGATCAACAGACGATTTTCCGCGTCGACGTCGACGAAGGTGATTCCCAACCCCTCCTCGACCAGCGTGCCGGCGCGACAGAGGCGGCCGTTGATGAAGGCGCGGGCGGGCGACCCTTGGAAAACCCCGGTCACCTTGGCCTCGGCCACAAAGGAGCGAAACGCCGGACTGGCTTCTCGACTTGCATTGATCTCGGTCGTGACACTCACACCGGGGGCCAACGCCGCCGTCGCCGAAACCTTGGCGAGCGGCGGCGTCTTCGCGGGCGCCGGGCGGCCGCCGAGCTCACCTGGAAGCGGTGTGCGCAGCGCCCGTTGCCCCGTCGGATCTTCGCCGGTGAGCATCGCGTCAACCCGCGATTGCTCCCCGCTACGGCGGGCGGCGACCGCATCTTGCGCGCTGTCGAGGAGTTTGCCGGGCGCGGCCGCAAGCGCGTTCAACGTGTCGGACGGAGTCGCCGCGGGCTTGGGCCCGACGTTGGCCTTTGTCTTGGGGGT
>ENA-ORBV01012671-ORBV01012671.1-microbial-mat-metagenome-genome-assembly--contig:-NODE-12671-length-12967-cov-6.395500_pt1 | contig 12967 bp, 16 predicted proteins | sample MGYA00237777_ERZ505514 | MGnify/ENA primary metagenome ERZ505514 (study PRJEB26160, sample SAMN06269048) | microbial mat metagenome | isolation source: Oligotrophic lake microbial mat | place...
GGTCCAGAGTCATGCCATCGTAGGTCCGTTCGTATCGTTCGGGGCCGATGGGCTGCACGCTCATGTCGTCGAGCAGCAGCTCCTCGCTGCTTCCTCCAGTGCGCGCGGCGAAGGCGAAGGTGTCCGACGGCTCGGGATCGAAATCGAGCGGCAGATCGCGGAAGAGCGCCTCGTCGTCCACGCTCACCATGAGGTGGCCTTTGACCGGGGAGTTGATGCCGGTCCCGCTGGTTTTGCGCCAGCGGATTTTCACGGTGTGCCACGCCGAGTCCACGGCGGGCGCGATATTGTTGCGCCCGCCCGGCACTTCGACGCCGTTCACTTCCACTCGATGGCCGTAATCGCCAAAAGCATAGGTGACAAACTGCACACTGAGTCCCTGGCCGAAGCCGCCTTCGCCGGAATTCTCGCCGTCGCGCAGCGGGCCGTAGTTGAAGGAGAAGCCATCCGCCGCGTCGATGTCGGGGGTGTTCACTCGATAGCGCAAGCTGGCTGCGAAGCCGCTCGCGACGCCGAAGCCGAGATTCGGCAGCGCGTAGTTCGTGAGCGTGCTGGGCGTTCCGTTTTCCTTCAGTCGCAGCGCGCCATTTTGCACGCTCGCGGTGGAGAATTTCGCCGCGCCGGTGATGATGATGTCGTCATCGAAGTCCGTCAGGTCCGCGATGCCGCACCAGCATGCCTCGCCGTAGCCGCGGTGTGGTTCGTTGAGCACGTCGGCGCCGACCTGCGCGGTGCGGTCGCGGCTGCCGTTGTCCACCACGCGGACACGCTCGAGCCCAAGTTCCCGCAGTTCGTGGAGCACGCGCGGCAAGGCCGCTTCTTCATTCAGCTCGGGAATGATGACGCAGGTGCGCGCGACGATTTCGTCGGTGCGGGATTCGGGTTCGGAATGGATGACGGAGAGCATGGCAATCCGAGCGCGGCAGCGGCGCGATTATTCCATTGGACAATGCGTGCGCGAATTTATGACGTGGAATAAACGACACGCGGTCCCGCTCGGATGAGGCATGACGCGCCTTGCTTTCTCCGTCCTCGCTCTCGTTCTGCTGCTCGCCGCGCCGCTCCCCGCCAATGCCGAACAACGCAACGGCTTCGACCTCTCAAACGCCACGATTCCCATCGCCGAAATCCTCGGCGGCGGCCCGCCGCGCGACGGCATCCCTTCCATCGACGCGCCGAAATTCATCCGCCCCGGTGCCGCTGCTTTCATGCGCGATGACGACATCGTGCTGAGCCTCACGCGCGGCGCGGCGACGCGCGCCTATCCGCTGCGCGTGCTCGTGTGGCACGAGATCGTGAACGACACGCTCGGCGGCGAAGCGGTCGCCGTCACTTATTGCCCGCTGTGCGGCACCGGCATGGTCTTCGACCGCGACATCGGCGGAAAAGTCCGCGCGTTCGGCGTCTCCGGCCTGCTCTTCCAAAGCGACGTGCTGATGTATGACCGACAGAGCGAGAGCCTGTGGTCGCAGCTCAAGATGGAATCCGTGAGCGGCCCGGATACCGGGGAAAAGCTGCGCTGGCTGCCGAGCGAGCACCTCACCTGGAAAGCGTGGAAGGCGAAGTATCCCGCCGGCGAAGTGCTCTCGACCGACACCGGCCACCGCCGCAACTACGACGGCGCGGCTTACGCCGACTACTTTGCCAGCGAGGAAACGATGTTCCCCGTGCCGAAGACGCGCGCGGAATTTCCGAACAAGACGTGGGTGCTCGGCGTTATCGTGAACGGCAAGGCGAAGGCGTATCCCGTGGAGAAACTGCCCGATGGCAAAGCGGTCGGGGACAAGCTCGGCGGCAAGCCGGTGAGCGTCACTTTCCACCACGCCGAGCGCCGCCCCGAGGTGCGCGATGCGCAAGGCCAGCCGCTCCCGGCGGTAATGGTGTTTTGGTTCGCATGGCAGGCTTTTTACCCCGGCACCGAAATCTGGAAACCCTGAACCGACCATGAATGCAACACTCGCTCCCGCACCCTCCACGCTCCGGCCCCTTTGCGAACATCCGCCCGCCGTCAGTCCCGACGACTGGTGCCTCGCGCAGCGGATTCACCGCAGTTTTCTGCCGGGCCGTGTGGATGACGAACGCATCGACCTCGCCGTGCATTACGAGGAGCACGAAGTCCTCGGCGGTGACTACTGCACGGCGCTCAAGACCGACGACGACCGGCTCTTTCTCTGCGTGTGCGATGTCACCGGGCACGGCCTGCCGGCGGCATTCCTCGCCAGCCGCATCAACAGTTTCGTGCGGCACGAAATCACCATCGCAAATCATCCGTGCGAAGTCGTGGATACGCTGAACCGGTTTGTGGCGGAGCATTTCGCGGGGCTGGGCATCTATGCGACTTTCCTCTGCGTGGAGATCGACCTGCGCTGGGGCAAGCTGACCTACGCGGGCGCCGGGCACCCGCCTGCGCTGCTCTGGCGCAGCCGCGGCGAGATCGAGCGCCTCGGCTCGCTCTCGCCGCTCATCGGCATCTTTCCGGAAATGGGCGCGCAGTGCCAGGTGACGAAGACCTTCTTTCAACCGGGCGACCGGCTGCTGCTCTTCACCGACGGCCTCACGGAGACACGGAACGCCGCGGGCGAGCAACTCGGCATCGAGGCTGTCGAAGCGGTGCTGGGCGGCCTCGAAGCGGAGACCGACAGCGAGACTGCGCTCGCTCAGATTGCCGCCGCCCGGCGCGGGTTTTCGCGCCACGAAGCGCCCGAGGACGATGTGCTCGTCATGGCCGCCCGCTTTTTCTCACCACCGAGAAAAGCCCAAAAATGAAAACGAAAAAACAAAACGCCGAATCCACCACCACGCAGGAGCCTGCCTACGGCTGGATCGAGGTCGAGAGCCAGCCCGGTGCGGGCACGAAGTTCCGGCTCTATTTCCCCGCCACTCTCCGGCTGACTCGCCTTGCGCGCGCATAGGCCGCAGTCTTGCCCCCATCGTGACTCGACCGCCATTGCTCAAGCGTGCCGCCCGCCACGCTGCATCGCTGGGATTATCGACGCGAGGAGCGAAAAGATCGAGAATAAATGCGTGGGTGCGCCCCTATGATGTCGAATGAAAATCCTCTCCCTCCGCCTCGCGGTGCTGGCCACCATCCTTCTGCTCGCGGCCTGCACCACCCTCACGCAACGGGAAATGAAGCAGGCGGATGCCGCGCTGGTCGCTTCGTCGCAAAAGAGCCGACAGCGTGATTGGAATGCTTCGCTCCAAGCCGCGCGCCAGTCCGCCGAGCATCTGCGGCAAGGCGTCGAGGCGCGTCCCGTGCGACGCGGGGCCAGCGGCACGGACGTGGACTTGCGACCGCTCCTCGCCGCGCTCGGCGCTGGTCTCTTCCGCCAACTCTCACAGTCCGGCACTCAAAAAATGCCGGCGAATAAATCCCCACGCATCCCGCTCTGGTGGAGTATGACGATCCAATCCATTGCCCGCCGGTTCTTCAAATTGGCCGGTCTCATCCTGCTCAGCGCCTGCTCGCAGGCCGCCGATGTGCCCGTGACCGACTCGGCGGCGGCGAAGGAATACGCGGCGTTGCTGAAAACGTATGTGACCTCGGGCGGCGTGCGCTATGCGGCGTGGAAGCAGAACGCGGGGGACATCGCGGCGCTCCATCGCGTGGCGGATTTTTACGCCGGCACGAAAGCGCCGAAGGATCGCGACACCGCGCTCGCGTGGCACATCAATGCTTACAACTCGTGGATTTTGCGCAACATCCTCGCGAAATATCCGACCAAGGGGCCGCTCGCCGGGGAGCCGCATTTTTTCCACGGGAACCGCATCGTCATCTCGGGCGGGAAGACGAGCTTCAACGATCTCGAACAGAAGGTCATCCGGCCAACATTCAAGGAGCCGCGTGTGCATTTCGCGCTGAATTGCGCGAGCGCGAGCTGCCCGCCGCTGGCCACGCGGCCATTCGAGGCGGCGACTTTGAATGAGCAGCTCGACCAGCTTGCGCGGGCCTTTGCGAACGGCAACCCGCAGGCCATCCAGGTTAGCGACAAGGGCGTTTCGCTCTCCAAGATTTTCGACTGGTATAAGGACGACTTCGCCGCCGCCGGGGGCGCGGTGGCCTTTATCAATCGCTTTCGCAAAGAGCCGCTGCCGACGGATGCCAAAGTGAAATTCATGGATTACGATTGGTCGTTGAATGAAGCAAAATAACTGTCGTGCCGCTCGTGCGTTTCCGATACGCGGGAGTTCATGCCCACGGAAATCCTCCCTCCTTTAGAGCCCATGGACTTTGAAGACATCGTCAACCGCTACTACGAGGACCTTTACCGGTTCGCGTTCAGCCTCGCGCGCAATCGGGACGAGGCGTGCGACCTGACCCAGCAGACCTACGCGGTTTACGCCGAAAAGGGCGGGCAAGTGCGCGATGCGAGCAAGGTGAAGAGCTGGCTTTTCACCACGCTCTACCGGGAGTTTCTCCGCTTGCGTGAGCGCGGACGCCGTCTCGTGAGCATGGACGACGAGAATGCGGCAGTGCCCGAGCAGGTCGCGGCATCGGACACGGAACGCTCGGTGGAACACGCCGAGCTGCTCGACATCCTCGCCAGTCTCGATGACGGGCACCGCGAAATCCTCACCCTCTTTTACCTCCAGCAACACGCCTACAAGGACATCGCCGGGATTCTCGAAGTGCCCATCGGCACGGTGATGTCGCGCCTTTCCCGCGCCAAGGATGCGCTCCGCAAGAAACTCGACGCCGCCGTGCAACAAAAGGGAATAACCGTGATCCCCATTGACTCAATTCAGAAACGACCTGTGCAAAATGGATAACGACCACGCCAAAATGATTCTCAGTGCCTACCGCTCCGACGGTGCGGACGCGAGCGATCCGATTTTTGCCGAGACGCTCGCACAGGCTCAGCGCGACCCGGAGCTGGCGCGCTGGTTTGCCGTGGAGCGCGCGCTCGATGAGCGGATGCACGCGGCGGTCCAGTCGGTGCGCCCGCCAGCGAATCTCAAAGACTCTCTCCTGCTCGCTGCGAAGGTGAGCCGGATGCCCGCGCATCGCGCGTGGTGGGCGCGGCCCGCGTGGCTCGCCGCCGCCGCCGCCATCGTGCTCTTCGCCGGGCTGGCGTTCTTTGCGCTGAAGCCCGACCGCGCGCCGATGACGCTCGCGGGAGTGACTTCCGAAATGGCCCGCCTGCAACGCGAGGACCGCATTTCGCTCGGCGCGATGATCAGCGACCCGGCGCAGATTCAGCGGTGGCTGAAAGAGCACGACGGTCCGCACGATTTCGCCGCACCCGCGGGGCTCGCCAGCCAGATGCGTCTCGGCTGCCAGGTGCTCGACATCAACGGCAACAAGGTCTCGCTTGTGTGCTTCCAAGTAGGCGGCCAGCAGATGGTGCATCTGCTCGTCATCGACCGCCGCCGTCTCTCCGACCCGCCGGTGGTCGGCAAGCCGATCCTCATGCAGGAAGGCGAACTCGCCTTTGCGACGTGGACCGAGGGCGACCGCACCTACGTCATCGCGGGGCGCGGGCGCGCGGAATCGATCCGTCAGTGGCTTTGACGGGACGGCTGCGCGCCTTCCTCGCGCCGCTGAACGCTGAGAAACGGCGCATCCTGCGCGCCCGCTGGGAGTCGCTGCCGGAGGAATTGCAGACGCCCCATCAAATCTCCGGGCGGCAGTTCACGCACTGCGGATTCACCACCGGCGCGAGCTACTGCTCGTTTCACTGCACGCACTGCTACCTGCCGGAAAACGCCAACGCCGCGCCCATCCCGTCGCTGGCCGAAATGCGCGAGCAGATCGATGCGAACCGCCGCTTCCTCGGCCCCGGCGGCGGATTTCAAATCACCGGCGGCGACGTGGCCGACGCCTACTGGCGGGCCGGGCGCGGCGATGAACTCGTCGAAATCGTCCGCTACTCCGTGGCCGCGGGGCTCGTGCCCATCCTCATGACGCACGGCCAGACGCTCATCGAGCAGCCCGCCTTTCTCGAACGCCTCGCCGTCGTGGGCGGCCTGCGGCAAGTCTCCATTCACATCGACATGACCCAGGCCGGGCGGCGCGGTTTTCCCATCCAGCGCGTGGCCAGCGAAGCCGATTTGCATCCCGTGCGCGAAGCCTTTACCCAACTCGCCCTCGCGCTCCAGGCGCGGACTGGCATCGCGCTGCGCTACGCGCTCACCTGCACCGTCACGCGGCGAAATCTCGCGTTCATTCCCGAAGTCTTGCGTTGGTATTTCGCCGACCCGGAACGCACGCGGCTGTGGCGGAAGCTCAGCTTCCAGCCGGAGGCCGACACGGGTCGCACGCACTTTTCCAGCGAGCCCGTCACCCCCGCGATGGTCTGGGAAAAAATCTGCGAAGGCGTCGGCCTGCCGCTCGACCGCGATGGCGCGCGCTTCGGCCATCCCGATTGCAATAGCTGGGCGCCCGTGCTCGTCGCCCGGCTCTCTGGGAAAGTCCTGCCCCTCCTCCCGCGCGATGCCGGCACGCGGCGGCTCATGGGCGAACTCCTGCGCGTGATCGGCGGCATCTCGCTCGCGCCGGACGACGCGCCGCACTTTCCCCAGCGCCTCGCCGGGGCGCTCGCCCGCCACCCGGTCCTCACGCTGCGACTGCTCGCGCGCTTCGCCCGGCTGATGGTGAACGGCACGCTGCCCGCTCATTTCGTGCGCGCCTGGCTGCGTGGCGAAGCGCACCCCGTCAGTATCTACATGCACAACTTCATGAGCGCCGCGGAAGTCGCGGCCGGGGCAAGCAACCCGACGATCCAGGCGCGCTTGCAAGCCTGCGTTTTCAAGGGTGCGGTCAAGCACGACGGCGCATGGACGGCGGTCCCGATGTGTTCGATGAACGAGGCGCAGTGGCGCGCCATCCTCGACCGCCGAATCGCGGCCCGCACAGAGCCAGCCGGCGTGGAATAATCCCCCGCGCCGATCACTCGAATCGGCATGAAGACCGATGCCGCTCAAGACCCTGCGCCCGCCGTCCGTGAGAATGCCCAATGTTCCGCTGAAGGCGGTTCTTGCCGCCACGGGCTTTGCCCCGGCGTGCTGATCAGTGGCGGCCTCTTGCTCATGATGGTGCTCGTCGAGGTGGGGCGCTGGATCGTTGACCTGCTCGGCAGGTGAACGCGCCGAGCGGCCCGCACCGCGGATGGAATAAACCGCCGCGCCGCCTGCTCGGATGACGATGCTCGCGGACTTCGCTGCCGTCGTCGGCCCACTGGCCGGCGGCCTTTATCTCATCGCCTCGCTCCTGCTCGTCGCCTACGTGGCGAATGGCTACGTGCTGCTCGCGCGCTGTCTGTGGACGCGCGAACGCTCGGAGCGGGAGCGCGGGCGATTGCTCGCCGAGGGGCGGAAAATCCTCGCGATCAAAAGCGGCGATGGCACGGCGGTGGTGACGCAACTCCCGCTCTATAACGAAGCGACCGTCGCCGAGCGCGTCATGCGCGCGGCAGCGGCGATGGAGTGGCCGTTTGGCCCGCACCAAGTCCAGGTGCTCGACGACTCGACGGATGAAACGCGCGGCATCGTGGACGCGGTCGCGGCGAGCCTGCGCGCGGAGGGCGCGGATGTCGTAGTGGTGCGCCGCGCGAATCGCGAGGGCTTCAAGGCTGGTGCGCTCGCGCATGGCAAGACGCAGTGCGACGCGGAGTTCATCGCGATTTTCGACGGCGACTTTGTGCCGCCGCCGGACTTCCTGCTGCGCACCGTGCCCGTGCTCGCCGCCGACACGCGGCTCGGCTGGGCGCAGGGCCGCTGGACGCATCTGAATGCCGACGACAACACGATCACCCGTGCGCAAGCCGCCGGCATTGACGCGCATTTCATCATCGAGCAGCAGGCGCGCAGCGCGGGCTGGTTCATGAATTTCAACGGCACCGCCGGAGTCTGGCGGCGACAGGCCATTGATGACGCAGGCGGCTGGAGCGATGCGACGCTCACCGAAGACCTCGACCTTTCCTACCGCGCGCAACTGCGCGGCTGGCGTGGCCTTTTTCTGCCGGAGGTCGCCGTGCCCGGCGAAGTGCCCGCCGACGCCGCGGCGTTCAAGAGCCAGCAATTCCGCTGGGCGAAATGCTCGCTGCAAACCGCGCTGCGCCTCGCCCGAGGTGTGGCTCGCCGAGCGTCCGCTCCTCGAAAAAATCCAGGCCGCCTTCCACCTCACGAACTACCTTATGCATTCACTACTCGTGCTCCTCGTGCTGATGACGCCGTGGCTGGCGCTCACCGCGCCCGCGCACGGTATGGTGCCCGCATCCGGCGGACTGGCGGTCTTTTTCGCGGCGACATTCTCCGGCTTCACCTACCTCTGCGGCCACTGGCTGCTCGGCCATCCGCTGCGAGCGAGCTTTGCGCGGCTGAACTGCCTGCTGCTCGCCGGCACCGGCCCCGCGCTCACGAACGTGCGCGCCGCGCTCGAAGCGTTCATCGGTCGGCGCAGCGAATTCGTCCGCACGCCAAAGCAAGGCGGCTTCAAGGCGCACCGCTACCGCGCGCGCGCCGTCACCCCGCCGTGGCTCGATGCCACCTTCGGCGCGTATGCCATCGTGTCCGTCATCGTCTGCCTCGCGCAAGGCTGGTTCGCCGCCGTGCCGATGCTGCTCTTCAGCGCCAGCGGCAGCTTGTGCATGGTGCTGAAAAATGGACCGCGCTCCGCGGCCGAACCCTCTTTCGTTAGCGAAACCGCGCCGCGTGCGCGCGAAGAAATCACCACGTTCGACACCACCGCAGCTCACTCGGAATCCCTATGAAGCACCGCACATTCCTCCTCACCTTCGCTGCCCTGCTGCTCGCCAGTCTGCCAGCTTTCGCGCAGCGACCGCAGCCCGGCATCGTCGGCCAGCCCGCGCCGGCCTGGGGCGTGACGGATTGGCTGAATCTGCCGCCGAACGCGCGCGGGCTCGATGTCGCCGACCTGCGCGGGAAGGTCGTGTATCTCTACGGCTTTCAGTCGTGGTGCCCCGGCTGCCACAAGGTCGGCTTCCCGACGCTGAAGACGTTGCTCGGCCAATACGCGGGCGATGCGGAGGTCGTGTTCGTCGCGGTGCAGACGACGTTCGAGGGCTTCGGCTCGAATGGCTTGGCGCAGGCGCGGCAGACCGCCGCGCGTTACGGGCTGACGATTCCCGTCGGCCAGAGCGGCACCGCGCAGCAGCCCTCCGTGCTCATGGGCAATTACCGCACCGGCGGCACGCCGTGGGTCATCATCATCGACCGCCAGGGCATCGTGCGCTTCAACGACTTCCACATCGCGCCGCAGCAGGCGGTGCAGGTCATTGATGCGCTCAAGGCGGAGCGTTGACCGGCGGCGAAGCGAAGGTGCAGCTTGCGGGAGGTCATGCTCATCCGCGCCATCAAAGTCTCGCTGCTCGTCGGCACCGTGCTCAACCTTATCAACAGCGGCGACGCGCTGCTCGCCGGCCATCTGCCGCCCAACGCCTGGAAGATTCCGCTCACCTACCTCGTGCCATTCCTCGTCTCCTACTACTCCAGCGCGGCGGAACGGCGGCAACAGCGGTAGGCGGATTCCCGGTCCGTGGAATAATCTGCGGCGCTGGCCGTTCTCATTCTGTGCAATGAATCGAAAAACCTTCTTCACCATCGCCGCCGTGCTGCTCGCCGGTGCGGCCTTCCTCAACACGAAAAGCCACGCCGCCGATTTCCCGAAAGGCTCGCCGCAATTCACCGCCAACTACGCCGCCGCGCTCAAAGCCGGACAAGACACCGGCAAGCCCGTCGTGCTCATCTTCTCCGCCGTCTGGTGCCCGCCCTGCCAGGCGAACAAGCACAACGTCTATCCGAGCGACGCCGTGAAGCCGTTCCACGACAAATTTGTCTGGGCCTATCTCGACGCCGACGACCAGAGCAACGCGCCAGCGATGCAGAAATACGGCGTCACCGGAATCCCGCACATCCAGTTCCTCGACAAAGAGGGCAAGCCGCTCGACACGGCCGTCGGCGGCACCTCGCCGGAAGAATTTGCGAAAACCCTCGGCGCGACGCTGAAGAAATCCGGTTCATAGCAGCGCCCATGACCACGTCACGCACCGTCCCCGCCTCGCTCGCCGCCTGCAGCGCAATGCTCGCCGTCGCCCCGCTCATGGCGCAGTCCGATGAACACGCGGCAGTCTTCACGAAAGTCCGCGCGCACGACTTTCATCCGACGCGCGGCGGCTTCACCGCCGACCGGGATTTGGGAAAGCCCGGCGTCGCCAGCCTTGACGACATCGATTGAGAAGTGCGGACGCTGGCGGTGCGCGACCTCGTGCAAGCCGGCCTCGCGGCGGTGCCCGCGCTCATCGCCGCGCTCGGCGATGAAAACGTTCACGTCCGCTACCTCGCCACGATGACGCTCGGCATTCAGCGCGCGAGCGATGCCGTGCCCGCACTGGAGAAGACATTGCGCGAGGACAAGGACTCGACCGTCCGTTCGCAGGCCGCGATCGCGCTCGGACAAATCGGACTGAAGACCAGCCTCGCCGCCGTGCAGGCTGCGCAAAAGGACGACAAGGAGCGCGACGTGCAGCATCAGGCCGAGCTTGCCGCCTACGCCATCGAGCACGCGAAGCCCGCGACGCCGGAACTCGCCGCCGCCTACGCCGCGCTCGACGAGTCCACTTTCGGCACCGCGCGAGTCGGCGAACCCGCACCGGATTTCACGCTGCCGGACACCGACGGCAAGCCGTGGAAGCTCTCCGATTGTCGCGGGAAAAAGCATGTCGTGCTCGTGTGGGTGTTCGCCGATTGGTGCCCGGTCTGCCACGGCGAGTTCCGCGAGTTCATGGCGTTGCGCGGTGAGTTCGAGGCGGCAGGCATCCAGCCGTTCACGCTCGAATGTCACGACACTTTACCCGCGCGCGTGATGGTCGGCAAGGAACTGGAGCCGCGCTATTGGTTCGCGAAGGAATCGTTCAAGGACAACTACACGCGCAACATCTGATGGCCGCACCTCGTGGACCGCGCTGCCGCCGTGGGCCTGCGCTACGGCGTGCAGCCGATGGCTTTCGCCGTCCACGCCGAATACATCAACCGCCCGAGCGTCGCCATCGTGGACAAGGACGGCGTGCTGCGCTTCCTCTACCAGGGCACCTTTTGGGGCGACCGCCCTTCCATTCATGACATCCTCGAGATGGTGAAAAGCGGCCGCTACGAATTCGCCGCGCCGAAGCGGCTCACACCGAAACCCGTTCCCGCGAAATAGCCCGGCGCGGCGGCCGTGCCGATGCAACGGAGTTGTGCGTGATTGGTCATGATTCGCCCGCGGGCAGCGCCTCGGCGAAGATGGGATCGTCGGCGTCCTGCGGACGGTAGGATTCGAGCAGGAGCTTGACGGTGGCTTTATCCAACCGTCGCCTCCTCAGCCTCCGGCAATTTTAGAGGAATGATTTTGTGCCCATCGTCCACGCGATGCGTTTCGAGACGCTCGCGCAGCATCTGTTTCCCACGCGCGAGACGCGACATCACGGTGCCGATCGGCACTTCCAGCGTCGCGGCGATCTCTTTGTAGGAAAACTGGTTCAGGTAGAAAAGCACGAGTGGCATTTTGAAGTTCTCGTTGAGCGTTTCCAGCACGACCAGCATCGCTTTGCTATCGAGACTAGTCGCGTGATCGACGCTGATCCGGGGCAGTTCGGGCTCAAAAAATTCCAGACTGATTTGCGGATGCGCGGATTCCCGGTGGCGGGTGCGGAGGAATTCGCGGCGAATAATGGTGAAGAGCCACTGCTTGCGCTTGGCCGCGTCGCGCAATTGATGCGAGCGAACGTGCGCCAGGTAGAAGGACTGCTGCGCGATGTCACACGCGTTATGGTGATTTCCGCACAGGCTGAAGGCAAAGCGATAGGCGGGCTGGTAGTATTCCTCGACGAAGCTCTCGTAGCCGTCCGCACCATCATGTGAGCGATTGTGCGCTCCGTCACGCGCGCTCCGGCCATCCAGGGATGGCAGCTCGTCCGCGCGGGGTGTTGGAGGTTGTTTTGTCATCGCTCGCAACACCACCTGCGGTCGCGTTCACCTTTCCAATCGCAGGTGCTCTCCGGGCGGGGGGTAAATACTTCGAGGAAACCACAAGCTCCTGTCTGCCGGCCGGCGCTCGGAATAAATCCCCGCCCCGCGCCCTCTCGGCAGCATGGAGCATTCTGATGAGCATCTCGCGGCGGTGTTCCGCTTCGCGTGGGCGCTGGCGGGCGATGAAGCGGCAGCGGTGGATCTCGCGCAGCGGGAGCTTGATGCCTTGCTCTCGGGTAAAATGTGCGAGCTGCCCGTGCCCGCCGCGCTGGATGCAGCGCTCGCGCACTACGGATCCACCGCGCCATGAAACTCGCCTGGCTCCTCGTTTCCGCGTGCTGCGTCATCGCTTCGCGCGCCGAAGAAATCGCCGTGTCCGGCGGCGTCCTCGACGTGCAATTCACCACCGCGCCTTCCGCCGCTCTCCGCCGCGTCGCGCAAACGTGGATCGGCAATTCCGCGCGCGCCGTCGCCACTTACTACGGCAGATTCCCCGTGCGCCGCGCCGTCCTCCGCATCACGCCCAGCGCGGGTCGCGAGCCAAAGGGCGGGCAGGCCTTTGGCTGGAATGGCGCCCTCATCACCATCTCGCTCGGCCGCGACGCTACGGATGCGGACCTCGCCGATGACTGGCTGCTCGTGCATGAGATGTTTCATCTCGCCTTTCCAAATCTCGCCGAGCACCACCACTGGCTGGAAGAGGGTTTGTCCACGTATCTCGAGCCCATCGCGCGCGCCCGCGCCGGACTGCTCACGCCCGAGCGCGCCTGGCGTGATCTCGCGAACGGCCTGCATCAGGGCCTGCCGGAAGCCGGCGATCGCGGGCTCGATCACACGCACACCTGGGGCCGCACGTATTGGGGCGGCGCGCTTTTTTGCCTGCGCGCCGATGTGGAAATCCGCCGCCGCACAGGCAATCGCCGCGGCCTCGACGACGCGCTGCGAGCCATCCTCGCGGCGGGCGGCAACATCGAGCAGTCATGGGAAATCGATCGCGTCC
>ENA-ORBV01012672-ORBV01012672.1-microbial-mat-metagenome-genome-assembly--contig:-NODE-12672-length-12967-cov-5.313189_pt1 | contig 12967 bp, 13 predicted proteins | sample MGYA00237777_ERZ505514 | MGnify/ENA primary metagenome ERZ505514 (study PRJEB26160, sample SAMN06269048) | microbial mat metagenome | isolation source: Oligotrophic lake microbial mat | place...
TTTTCAAGCAGAAGACGGCATACGAGATTCGCCTTAGTCTCGTGGGCTCGGAGATGTGTATAAGAGACAGATTCCCCACACCCCTGGGCGAATCCGACTCGTTACGACTCCCTACGAATAGCAAAATATGCCCAAGGTAATGACTACCATGGCGAGATCAAAAAGATTTTAAATAAGGTGGCGGGTGACCTAAAGGAAGTCTTTCCACAAGATTCCTTTTGGCCTTCGATTGACTCTGGACCTGTTTTAGAAAGAGACCTTGCATTTGAAGCTGGCCTAGGTTGGGTGGGCAAAAATACTTGTCTCATCGATAAAAAACTTGGCAGTTATTTTTTTATCGGCGAAATTCTCACCAGCCTAAAATTAGATCCATTTAAAGAAAAATCTAAGAACCATTGCGGTACTTGTACCCGCTGCATCGACGCCTGTCCCACACGGGCTCTCGTAGCGCCTAATGTCCTTGATGCGCGTCTCTGCCTCTCTTATCTTAATATCGAAGCCCCGGGCATACCTGACGAGAACCTGCGACCTCTTGTAGGAGATTGGTTTTTTGGCTGCGATATCTGCCAAGATGTTTGTCCATGGAACGACAAGAAGAATAAAGAAAACGAAGGTTCGGTGCTCCTCGGTAATCGTGAAGAGAAAATTAAAGCGATTGAGTACCTACTCACTCAAACTCATCGGCAAATCGAAAGAGACATTAAGAATTCTCCGCTCGCGCGTGCCGGCGCCAGAGGGCTCAAACGAAATGCTCTGATGGTAATTGCCAATCTTAAAATTTATGAACTAAGGCCAAACGTTGAGTCCCTCGTCAGCCACGAGTTCTTTGGCGAACTAGCAAAATGGACTCTCAGCCAATTACAGAGCCACTAGCCTGGCACTAATTTAATATCCCCAGCTGTTTTAAAAGTGCATCGATTTGGTCTTGAGAATTTTTGGGGGCAATCCCCTTATTTATAGCCACACTAGCTCGCAGACTTTCGTCAAACTTGGTAGCGACCCAACTTAGTCGATCTAAAAAGGTATTATTGAGTAACCCTTTGACATCGACTTCTTTGTCGGTCTCTAAAAAAATTATCATGTCTCGTAACATTTCGGTTGCATCTAATAAAAGCGCCACTGAGATTGTAAAGAGTTGCTCTTCGGCCACCTGTGAACTTTTATAACCCACCAACTTACAAAGCTCTGCATACTTGCCAATTTTTTCGATAGGGTCGGGTTTTTCAACGATAAGTGCTAAATTCTTTGCACCGCCCATTATGCGATCGACCAGTTGACCGTAGTTTTCAAGCATAAAACGATGTACGTACTGGCCATCGACTTCTTCTAAAATTTCCATCATTTCTTCAACTAACTTCTTGGACTCGGACTTAAAATCAACTACAATTTCATCCATACGTAAATCAATTTTAACTGTCTGAGGAATAATAAATCAATGGATTATCTCCCTGTCCGCGTTAGCACCTTGAGAGGTGATCAAAAAATTGATTTCGATGCTTATGTTTTGATAAATGATAAACACATACTCTACCTACGTCGGGGAGACAGTTTTGAGGGCGCTCGATTGAACCGACTTAAAGAAAAAAAACTTCGTAAATTGTATATCCTCAATACTGATGAAAAACTTTATCGCGATTATATGAATAGAAATCTTGATATTGCCTATAATAGTAAATCTAACAAGACTCTCGAAGATCGCTCGCAAATTGTTCAGGGCCTACAACAAAACAGCGCTGAGGAAGTCATGGAAACCCCTCATAGCGAGACTTCGTACAAATACGCCAAAGAGGGCGCCGCGAAATACGTCGATTTTCTTTTGAAAGAAGACCAGGCTCTAAAGTCTATTTTATCAATCGAAAACACAGATCAGAGCATCGCCCATCACGGCGTGACTGTTTCAACATATGCCGTCGCTCTCGCCAGTAGACTCGAAATTACCGACCCTAAGTTAACCCAGATGCTTAGCTTAGGCGCCCTTTTACATGATTTTGCCATCTTTAAATCTGAACTCAAAGTCAATCGACCAATTGTTGAGTTAAATCCTGAGGAACAGAAAGAGTATTACAATCACCCACTAAGTGGGTCTACTTTAGTCAAAGATTTAAAGCACTTTGATCGCCCGGTTATAAATATAATCTTAGAACATGAAGAATTTATTAATGGCTCGGGCTTTCCCAAAAAATTACGCGAGTCCCAGGTTGACCCGCTCTCTGTGATAGTAAGTACGGCTAACTCTTTAGATCGATTAATTACCTTTGAAAAAAATTCGGCAAAAAACGCAGCCAAAAAACTGATGATTGAACAGGTCGGCCGCCATCCTTTGAAACACATTCAAATTTTACAAAAAATAGTACAAGAAAATTATTGAGCCTGTTGGGAATTAAGTGCCGCAAAATAACTATTGATTTTTTTATATCTGCCTTCGAGAATTTTCATTAAGTCATTATGAAAAAATAAATCGTCAATCAAGTAACCCAATAACCCAAACGGAAGCTTATAGGATACAAAATCTGTAAGAAGTGTCTTTCCGCCGCCATGATCACTAAACCGCACGGTATGCCTATAGGAATTGAAAAGTCCTAAAGTTTGCTTAATTTCAATTTTCTCAGAGGGAATCAGTTCTTCTATTTTGATTTTGCAGCGCCTATTTATTCCAAACCTGCCTAAAAATAATTCAATTTCTTCACCCTTATTTAATTCTTCTACTAAGGACACCATCTCAATGTCTACATTATCAGCAACAAAACTCATAAGTTTAGCTATACTCTTGTGAACAGCAAAAACCTGATCAACAGGAGCAGAAATCACCATGGAATTTTGAACTTGCCCCATAAAAAACCTCTATCGCGCCGCGTGAACAACCTATATTTTAAAGAGTTTTTTTTGACGAGGCAAGTAAAGTTCTCTATTAACAAACCCAATGCGAATTATTGTTGCACTGTTTTTAACCACTGGATTTTTTTCACAATCGGTTGCTTCTCCTATTTACGGGCTATTAAGGGCCGCCGACGAAAAATTCTTTATTGTTCAAGAAAAACAAATATTTGAAATTACTTCTAATTCTGTGGAGGTTGATCGTGACCTGGCCCGTCTATCTTCTGGCGACTTTGTGGCCCTCGAAGGTTACTTCAATGTCAGCCAAAGAAAAGTTTTTGTAAATTCGGTCGACTGGGTTGGTTTAAAAAGGATTCTTGGTTCTTGGAAGACTTCTGATAAAAAGGTTGTTGAGTTTCAAGATTTCACAGTTCTTATGTTACACAATTATGAGCATAGCACTTTTCCAATCAATCAGGTCAATACTTCGCGAAACCGCACGCAACCAATTCCTATGAGCTACCGAATGGCTCCGGGCGTTGGAAGCAGTTGGACTCTTTTTCTGAGTGATGGTAAAAAACTTCATATGGGACGTGTGAATTTATCTGGCCATAACCTCGCTATTACTTTTTTTAATATAGATACTGGTAAAATTATAAAGACCCTCAAACTCTCTAGACAGTCGTCTCCTTTTGCTTTTCTGCTGGATGAACACCTCTAAGTTAATTGCAGCTATCTTCTCTCAGAGCACTGCTCCTTTCCGCGAAGGGTATGTCCTCTGCAAAATTTCTGAAATTCTAACCGCAAATCAGATTCCTTATTTCAAAGACTCGGTCGGCAATATCATTGCGGGAGTCAAAACCCCGAAAGAACTTAAGCACAAAAAAATTGGCTTTTTGGCACACACGGACCACCCCGGATTTCATATCACTCGGAGGCTGTCTCAACGAGACTATGAAGCTGTGTGGTATGGCGGCGCCCCATTTGATAAAATGAAAGGTGCCAAGCTGCGAATATACGACCCCGTCAATCCCCAGTTATCGTATCAAGCCAAAGTCTTAAGTTTTCCCAAGGTCGATTACACCAGAGCTGGAATGGAGTTTACTTTGCGACTCAATTTGATTCCTGCAAAAGGCCAACGTCTTGATTCCAATTATTTTGGGGCCTTTGATTTTTTGGGATACAAGATGAAAAAAACTCTTATTGAAACTCGAGTAGCCGATGATTTAGCCGGGGTCGTCATTATATTAGGCATGCTCATTGATATTAAAAAAAAATCGGGTGAATTACCCATTGGCATTTTTACTCGGGCCGAAGAGGTTGGCTATATTGGCTGTTGGGCGCTGTTAAGCAGTGGAATTTTACCAAAGTCACTTCAGGTGGTATCACTTGAAGCTTCACGAACCCTTCCTGGTGCTGAAATAGGTAAGGGTCCCGTACTCAGACTGGGAGACGCCTCAACTCTATTTGATTCTGAGCTTTCCATCGAACTTTGGAATGTCGCAAAAGATTTGGCCAAAATTAAAAAGTCGTTTTCGTTTCAACGCCGAATTATGGATGGTGGCAGTTGCGAAGCCACGGCGCTTGATCTTTTTAACTATAAGGCAACTGGCATCGCTGTACCTCTGGGCAACTACCACAATCAAGGACCAAGTGGCCCGGCCCCTGAGATAGTAGATATTCACGATGTCGAAAAAGCGCGTACCGTTTGCACCCACTTTGCGATACACATGATAAGTGGTAAGAAATTAAAAAAGGCGGAAAGAAAATCCCGTTTACACAAAAATTATGTAACGCTTAAAAAGTTGCTTATGACTGGAAAAAAATCGTGATCACAGAAGAAGTTAATAAAAAATACGTCTATTCCTCTGGTGCCATTGATGATCCCCGACTGGGTAATTTATTAAGGATTGCGCCGTCTTTTGAAAATGAGAAATCAATTAATGAATTTCTTCAAAAAGAAAATCCTTCGACAGTTTTTTTTGGTTACCCAGATGACCATGGAATTAAAATAAATAACGGCCGAGTTGGCGCAGCATTGGGTCCCGATCACGTTCGCTCGCTGCTGTACAAAATGTCCCCTGCTTTAAACTTTAGTGCCCCAACTTCTTTACTAGATCTTGGCAATTTAGCGGTAAATAAAATTCCTTTTGAGAAGAGACATGCCACCGGGAGCGAGATTGCGCTCATGGCCTTAAGGCAAAAGCACCGCTGGATGGGTGTTGGCGGCGGTCACGATTATGGTTTTTCGGAAGGTAGAGCGCTCATCGAATTCTCCAAGGCGAAAAAAAAAGGCAAGCCATTGATCATTAATTTTGATGCCCATCTGGATGTACGTTCCACCGACCAAGGATTTAATAGTGGAACTCCCTTTTACCGTTTGCTTCACGATTATAAAAATGAATTCGACTTTGCAGAAATCGCTGTTCAACCTCAGTGTAACAGCCAGAAACATTTGGATTGGGTTAGATCCCAAGGTGCCAAAGTCATTCTACTTGAAGAGATTATGGATTCTGATCGACCCTTAGATATATATATTAAGAGTGTCCTCGACAGTTGGATATCCCAAGAACGGCTCACCTACTTGAGTATTGACATCGATGCTTTCTCGTCGAGTGTCGCTATGGGTGCCAGCCAATCCTGGCCCACCGGACTCCTACCGCATCAGTTCTTTAATACGTTTAGAGACCTCATAGACATTTTAGATGTCCGAGTACTGGGCGTTTATGAAGTCTCACCTCCCCTTGATTCTTGTGAACTGACCTCAAAACTTGCCGCCCAAATTATTCATCAATTTATTTATGGTAAAAAATTCGACAAATGACTTTAGATTTTCAAATTAAAAAAGGTTTTGGCAGTGACAATCATTGTGGAGCGCATCCAAAAATTGCTCAGGCAATAATTGACTGCAATAAAGGACATGTGCCCAGCTATGGGACCGATGAACTTTGCGAACGTGCTATTGAAGTTTTTAAAAAAAACTTCGGTACTCGCACCCAAGTCTACTTTGTGTTTAACGGAAGTGCGGCCAATACGCTAAGTCTCAAAGCTCTCACTCAATCCTTTAATTCAGTGTTTTGCTCAGACGTATCCCATATTTACAACGACGAATGTGGGGCTCCTGAAATGATTGGTCACTGTAAACTGATACCTCTTGCGAGTCAAAATGGTAAAATTAATTTAAAGACCATTACGGAGCAATATGTGCGTTTGGGCGACCAACACTCTACCCAACCTAAAGTGATCTCTTTGACTCAACCCACAGAGGTAGGAACAGTCTATTCTTTAAAAGAGATCAAAGAGATTTGTGATTTCGCCCACTCAAAAAATATGTATGTCCATGTCGATGGCGCCAGACTCCCCAATGCGGCTGTCACGCTCAACTGTACCTTTAAAGAGCTCACCACGGATCTGGGAGTGGATGTGATTTCGTTTGGTGGTACCAAAAACGGACTAGTATTTGGCGAGGCGGTTTTATTTTTGATGCCGCAGCTCGCGCAGAATTTTCAATACATCAGAAAACAATGTTTGCAACTTCCTTCTAAATCCCGATTTGTAGCAGCCCAGTTTTTGGCGCTCTTTGAAAAAGAACTTTGGCGGGACAACGCAACTTATGTTACGAAGTTGGCGCAAAGTCTTTATCAAGAGGTCAAAGATATCAAATCCATAGAGGTGACGGAGCCGGTTCAGTCTAATGCCGTATTTATAAAGATGCCAAAAGAATATGTGAAAATACTTCGCGACAAATACTTTTTTTATGTGTGGGATGAAAAAACTTTCGAATGTCGGATCATGATGAGTTTTGATAATACCATTGAAGAAATAAAAGATTTTGCTCGCTTAATAAGAGAGCTCGAATTATAGGTATAGATTCTATGCAGAGCAAACCTTTTCCACAAATTCATTATCAAGATTACTTATGTTTGGAGCAAATTACAAATGCCCAAAAGCCAAAAAGTGTAGAGTATGGAAATCCAGTCCATGACGAAACACTTTTTATAATTGTACACCAGGTTTATGAGCTTTGGTTTAAGCAGATACTTACCGAGGTTGATTCACTATTAGCCGTGTTTTCGCAGCAGACCGTTAACGAATCTGATCTTGCTGTTTGTGTGTCACGTCTCGATCGAGTGATTCAAATCCAGGATCTCTTGTTTCGGCAAATACCAGTACTTGAAACAATGACTCCCATGGATTTCTTAGAATTTCGCGATTACTTATTTCCGTCGTCTGGTTTTCAAAGCTTTCAAAATAGACTGATAGAAAACAAACTGGGCCTACGACAGGAACATCGTGTTGAGTTGGGCAATGCTCCTTACAAAGAATATTTAACGGCCGAGCAAAAAAGGCAAATTACCGAAGTTGAAAGTCAGCTAAGCATTTTTGATCTTGTCGAGCGCTGGCTAGAGCGCACTCCATTTTTGGAGTCAAATGGTTTTAATTTTTGGGCGAGCTATAAAAAAGCCATTGAGTCTTTTTTTGATAGTGAACGCGAAGCACTTAAAAAGAACACGTTTTTATCCCCTGAACAGATTAATAAAAATTTAGCAACAATCGATAGTAATTTGGAATCATTTAATTCCATCTTGGACAAAGAGAAGTATCAGAAACTGAAGGAGCAAGGCCATTGGCGTTTTGGACTTAAAGCACTTCAGGCTTCGCTATTTATATTTTTATATCGTGACCAGCCAGCCATTCATTTGCCATTTCGGCTTTTGACAAATTTAACTCAGATCGATGAGAACTTTACGACTTGGCGCCATCGCCATGCACTTTTAGCACATAGAATGCTCGGCAAAAAAATGGGCACAGGGGGATCTAGTGGCCATGAATATCTAGTTCAGGCTGCCGCTCAACACAAAATCTTTACTGATTTTTTTAATCTAACAACTTTTTTTATCCCAAAATCCATTAGGCCGGTGTTACCACCGGGCCTAATAAAAAAGCTGCAATTTAACTACTAGCGAATCGTGACTCTAAACGTGGCCTCACAGCCATTATTGACCCAAATAGAGGCCTGGCTGTTGTAAGGAGTATTCCAGCCCCAATCTCTGCCGTAAATACACGAGGCATATGAATGCACTTGCAAAACTCGCGCTGTAATGACGTGTCCGGCTACAAAACAGGTATTATAATTAAAATAGGAACTAGCACAGTAAACCGAAACCTCTTGCCCATTGCCGGGACCTGGTCGTGGAATCGGACGTGGGCCTGGTACAGGGCGCGGTTGGCGCTGAGTGATAGATAAAACCACACGCCGAACCATTACATTGCCGGTAATAATAATTTGCCAAGGCCCCTGAGATGTTCTCTGATCATTATTAAAGGTGTTCGTACTGTAGGACCATTCGCTTTGATCATACCAATCTCTAGGGTTGCCATAAATCGCCTGATCACCTGATTGAACACTACCGACTAAAAGCGAAGCGCTTGCTCTACCATGGCGAGATTTTGCCACTAACTGAATCGATAAAAGTTCGGCAAACTGAAGATTCACGTATGGATGCTGCCTCTGGATTTCTTCTTTAAGTCTAAGTTCCTCTTGACCGCCAATTTCGCGATCGTAGAAGTCTAACGTTATTTCTTGGGTGCCACCCCATTGAGCCTGGGTCACCTGGCAAAATGCCGAAACTGCAAAACATGCCAAAATGGTATTCAATATTTTCATATTTCATCCTTTATTGTTCGGTTAAAAAAATAACGCTGCAATTGAGCATTGCACATGGAGTGCCAATGCATAATTTACGTCATCACGAATTTAAACCCGCTAGAAGAATGTTAGAAGAACGAATGTGCCACCCGAACGGTTAAAGTTATAATTATTCGGGAAAAAATTGCCTATCTGGTTTCATTTTGCAACCACTGTAAATCCCACAAAACCGCCCTAACCGGCGAAGCATCTCCTCCTTTTATTGCAAGAGGCAGTGCACATAAAAAATATTTTCCGTCAGGTACTTTTGTTAAGGTTAAGCCCTCCAACACCGCCATATCGTTTTTATGTATTGCTTTGTGAGCAGGCAAATCTTTTGAATCAGAAGGATCAATCGAGGGAGTATCTATACCGACAAGTCGTACACCCTTGCCGTATAAAAATTCTATCAGCTCAACCGAAAGTCCTTTAAAATTTGAATTCCAATTTTGAGGGTTCGGAAAGGAATTGGTTTTAAGCAACACTCTGGGGGCGCTAATAATAGGAGTGGCGAGATCGTTAAGCTCAACACGATTTGTTCCTGAATCTCTAGCCCAGATTACTTGCGCCGCTCCAAAATAAATCTTAAGTGAGCGCTGTTCAATGGATTCGCCTTTGATGTGGTAATGCGAAGGCGCATCGGCATGAGCGCCAATGTGAAGAGTTGTTTCGATTGCTGAGAGTGTCAAGTGATCACCTTTTTGAATGTCTAGTGAAGTCATTCGCCGGAACGGCACATCCCCGGGAAAAACCGCAATTTCAGAACTAATTTGAGGAGATATATCGAAATATTCCAACAGCACAATTCCTTTTTTGGTCCTTTTTTGGCCAATTTTTTCTGGAAAGACTAACCTAAAAATTTGACAGGGTCCACACTTCTGGGTAGTCTTTGTTACTACAAATGAGTCAATATTGAGCACAGAAAATACAGAGATTACAGAAAATATAGTCATGAACTCTCACAATCCCGATGGATTGGTCTTACCTGTTACTGACACTCACGGGGAACTAAAACCCATTAGCCATTACGCCCAGGAACTTAAAAAATCATTGCCCCGAACTATTTTTGAACCCTATACCGCTCGAATTTTGTGGTTATGTGGTTATGCTTTGATTGGAGTTACAGCTCTCACCGTAATATCCCAAATACCCATGCCTTGGCCTTTCAAATTATTTTTGGCCATTTTAGCGGGGAATTGTTTCGGTGGCATGGCGTTTTTTGCACACGAACTTTTACATGGCAGTGTTATCAGAAATAGAATGGCTCAAGATGTCCTAGGTTTCATTGCTTTTATCACCTTTTTTATCTCCCCAACTTTTTGGAGAGTTTGGCATAATCAGCTACACCATGGACATACCCAAGCCATTATTACCGATCCCGACGCTTTTCCACCTTTGAGAATTTATAAGCATAGTCGCTTTATGCAGTTTATGTTCCCTTTCACGCCTGGCTCAGGACATTTACGCAGTTATAGTTACTTCTTTTTTTGGTTTTCATTTCATATTTTGACAGCACAGACCTATTTAAGATTTAGAAATTCGGTTTATAAAAACTTGAACCACACTAGGGTGACTCTAGAAATGATTGGCCAAATATCTATTTGGGGACTTTTTCTTTATTGGTTAGGACCCCATCTATTATTTTGGACATTTGTAATACCATTTATGACCCAGAACTATTTTGCCATGAGCTACATCGCCACTAATCATAATTTAAGTCCACTAACTAAAGTGAATGACCCATTGATAAATTCGCTGTCAGTGACCAATCATCCGATTTTGGAGTGGTTTCATTTAAATTTTGGTTACCATGTGGAACACCATATTTTCCCCGCGGTAAATGGGATTCACGCTAAAAAATTACATGCTCTTTTAAAAGAAAACTTTCCTGGCAGGTATCAGGTAATGAATAAACTGAAAGCTATTAAAGGTCTTTATAATACCAGTCGAATTTACGCGAACGCCAATACTCTCATTAATCCAGAGACTAAACAGACATATTCGACGATTCAGCCACAGTAAAACTTGCCTGAATGCGCCAGAATAGCTATACCTTTGGGCAGATATGTATCAAATCTTACTTGTAGAAGATTCTCTCGACTACCAAAATTTAGTTTCCAAAATTTTGGAGCCCGTTGCAAAAGTTTATGCTGTTCCTACAATCGCAGATGCAATTAAAGTGGTTAAGACAAATATCTTTGATCTCTATTTATTAGACATTATGTTGCCTGATGGAGAAGGGTTTGAACTAGCTTCGATAATCAAAGAAGCGACGCAAAATAAAGAGATTCCAATAGTATTTTTAACGGGTCGCGGCGAAACAGTTGATAAAGTCAAAGGGTTTCGGCTCGGCGCGGATGACTATATAGTTAAACCCTTCGACTATTTAGAATTTAAAGCACGGATTGAAAGTCGACTTATAAAATATAAAAATCGAAAGGAACAGCAAAGTGAAACTCTGACGATAGGCAATCTCCGACTTCAAACTTCACTTCAAAAAGCGACGCTAATTAATAAAAACTCAGACTTGGGTCTCACTCCCCTTGAATTCAAAATTATATTTTGCTTAGCCAGTAATCAGAATGAAATTATTAGTCGAGAAAAACTCGTAGAAATAGTCTGGGGAAAGGGAATTCATATAGGTCGAAGTATAGACACTCATGTTAATGCCCTTCGAAAAAAAATGGGAACTTCAGGCACTTGTCTTAAGTCTTCCTATGGTAAAGGATATTATTTTAGACTTGATCCCAATTTAAGTTTAAAAAAATAATTGTTAAGATTTCTTGGCAATTGTTTATTTGACCCGAATCCCCCCGTATAATCTAAAATATTAATATAAAATTAAAAAAAGGCAGCTTTATTGTTTTTGATAGTATGCAAACAAATAATTGCAAGTAAATTGCAAATAAATTGCAGAACATAATATAGAGGTTTCATGAAATCTACAGCGCAACCGACGAAATCATCTGGTCCTATTATAAAAAAAATAAAGGCTAATATACTGAGTGCTAAAATGCCTAGCGCCGACACGGATGGAAGATTTCTTTTGTCCCCACCAAAGCGTCGCGAGCTCAGCGTTTCTCATTCCCGCGATCCGCTAAGACAACTTTTGTTCGTCGTAAAATCGGTGCGCTCAGGAAACTTTGGCGTTCGCATGCCCGTAGAGCAAGAGGGAATCGTTTCTGAAATTGGAGAAGTCATCAACGACATAATAGAACTCAACGAAAACATGGCTAACGAAATTGGCCGTGTGCGAAACATAGTAGGTCTCGAAGGAAAGATGACCGAGAGAGTTTCAATTGGGAATATCAAAGGCAGCTGGTCAGCGAGTGTGAACGCCCTGAACGAATTAATTAGCGCGCTCGTTCAGCCAACCACAGAGGCCGCCCGCGTAATAACCTCGGTGGCCAAAGGAGATTTATCACAAAAAATGGCAATGGAAATAGAGGGACGACCCCTCAAAGGACAATATCACCAGATTGGTTCTACCGTAAATACCATGGTTGATCAGCTAAACTCGTTTGCTTCTGAGGTAACTCGAGTCGCAAAAGAGGTTGGTACTCAAGGGAAACTCGGCGGACAGGCTGACGTTAAGGGCGCCTCTGGTATTTGGCGTGACCTGGTGGACAATGTGAACAGCCTTGCCGGTAACTTAACAGATCAAGTGCGAAATATTGCGAAAGTTACCACAGCAGTTGCCAAAGGTGACTTGTCACAAAAAATTACAGTGGACGCAAAAGGTGAAATTTACGAACTTAAAACCACCATTAACGTCATGGTGGATCAGTTATCTTCGTTCGCAGCCGAAGTTACTCGGGTTGCGAAAGAAGTGGGTACAGAAGGCCGCTTGGGTGGTCAGGCCGACGTAAAAGGAGTTTCTGGTACTTGGAAAGACTTAACCGATAACGTAAACGTATTGGCTGGAAATCTCACCAACCAAGTGCGAAATATTGCGAAAGTGACAACCGCAGTTGCCAATGGTGACTTGTCACAAAAAATTACAGTGGATGCAAAAGGTGAAATCTTTGAACTTAAAAACACAATCAACACGATGGTGGATCAGTTAAACTCATTCGCAGCAGAGGTAACTCGGGTCGCGAAAGAAGTGGGCACAGAAGGTAAACTTGGCGGACAAGCTGACGTTAAAGGGGTTTCTGGTACTTGGAAAGATTTAACAGACAACGTGAATGGCCTCGCCGGTAACTTAACCAACCAAGTGCGAAATATTGCGAAAGTAACAACCGCAGTTGCCAATGGCGACTTGTCACAAAAAATTACAGTGGATGCAAAAGGTGAAATCTTTGAACTTAAAGATACCATTAATACAATGGTGGATACGCTTCGAAGATTTTCAGCAGAAGTAACTCGGGTCGCGAAAGAAGTGGGTACAGAAGGTAAACTTGGCGGACAAGCTGACGTTAAAGGGGTTTCTGGTACTTGGAAAGATTTAACAGACAACGTGAA
>ENA-ORBV01012673-ORBV01012673.1-microbial-mat-metagenome-genome-assembly--contig:-NODE-12673-length-12967-cov-5.306284_pt1 | contig 12967 bp, 10 predicted proteins | sample MGYA00237777_ERZ505514 | MGnify/ENA primary metagenome ERZ505514 (study PRJEB26160, sample SAMN06269048) | microbial mat metagenome | isolation source: Oligotrophic lake microbial mat | place...
CCTCTATGGGAATCATGCGCGCGCTTGGATGTACGCTGAAGCTCATACCAATCGTGGAACTATCCATCGTGCTCGGTCACCAGTTCCAAGCATCGCAACGGTCGTAGCGTGTTTGTGCTCGAGGTGGGGTCACGGAGCGTGTTTTTCGAACAAAAATCGGACTAACCTGTGAACGTGCCTGAAACAATCACAACATAATAATCAGTGGTTGCGCTCTCATTCCTGAAAATCCTCCTCCATAATTCAAATGACCTCAACTCTGGGACGAGATGCCATGGAAGACCAACACGAACTAATGTCAAAAGGCGAATCGGACTGGCAGATATACCATTTGGAAGGAAAGGCGTTGGAAGTGTTTATTGCGGAAAATTGGAACAGGATCACAACTATTAATTTGATGATGGCACACCAACTGAAAGCTGCACTGCGTGGTCTCACCCAGTTTAGCCAGGGCAGCGAGCGCCACAGCCGAGCTCTTGAGCATCTCGGAATCTACACAGGGGACAACTTAGACACAAATATGCTTGCACAGTGGCTTTGGCTTGCCCCCAAAGACTTAGGGCTTTCGGTAAATGTTGTACCAGCGGATTCGACTTTCTGTACAGCGGGCAGCTGGAACTGGGCAACTTGCGCATTGGAAAGATTTGAGTTTGTTCAGTGCTCGCTAAGTACTGCATCATTGGAGTCTGTGTTTAAGTTGCTCTCGAGAATCTCATCACTCAAACAGTTAATCTTGATGATGGACATAACCGACGGGGACACCGTGGATTCAAGAGATGCGACCGAAGCATTGGTCGCTGTGTTGGATCACAACCCACGCCTTCAAAAGATCTGTTTCGATGGGTTTCTTCCGGAAAAGACGCTGCTATGTCAAATGCTGAAAAATAACCAGTCCCTCGAATCTTTGTATCTATCTGACCTAAGTCAGAAAGATCATAAAGGCTATTTCAAGGACGTTGCATTGATACTCGAGAATCAGAACTTTGCCCTCAAAGACTTTCGATACAATAATTTTCCATGTTTTCAATTGCGCCGAGTTGAGTGGGGTCCTTCATCAGTTGAATACTTCACTGCTCTCAACCGATTTGGCCGTCTAAAAATTCGGAAAGACCCATTCAATGGCGAGACCTTTGTTTAGATACTCACCTGTTTCTGTGGTGGAAGATCTAGCGATCACATAGATTGCACGGAAATAACGGCCGACTGCTTTACACCTTATGATCGCGTGTGGGCGCACTCGGAGGAAGAAAGGAATTTGAGGGACACATGTATGCTGTACGGACTGTTTCGAGAGTCCCCTGGATGCTGGTCAAAGGCCGCTGCATCCGCTGTCCAGATGGAGAGCAAGCTTACTGCGCAACGGCCGCTGCGTCCACTGTCCAGATGGAGATCAAGCTCACTGCGCAACATAAAACATATAACCAGAAAGAAAGGGCCGCAAGCGAGGTTGTCGGATAGAGAAGTGCAAATGGCATTTCAAACAGCAAGCGGGCAGACTTAAAGAGAGGCAAGTGTCTCTAGAATGTATTTATACGCAGCCAGTTGAAGCTGTACCAATCGATTCATGGTGAGTGTACTATGTCAGTTGCTACATCTTTGTGGTTTGGAATTGTTTTGCCCCAGAGATCATTGCTCGCCTTTCCGGATTTTTTGAAAAAGAAATCCGTCCATGAAAGGATAGCCCAGACACTTTGGTAGATTACGCGGATGAAGACAAGTTTATGTCAACGTTTTGTTGATTTTTGTTTTCATCGTTGTTGCCGTCCTTAAGGCTGATTTCCATGACATTCTTGTCGGAACGCAAATCATTTGCTTCTTCCATTGGATTCATACGAGTCATAACGGCGATGCATTTCTCACTCACATCTGTGCTTCTCTTGATACATTTCTTTTCTGGATCTACAGCCAATCGGTGGGATATTAACATGTTTTGAAGAGCAGGTCCTACCCAACAAAGGAATATGTTTTCTTGACGGACGGCGACTCGAATTTCCACTTTCTAATTTAGAATAGCAGGTATAGAAAATAAGTGAATGACAAGCACATCTTTAACATAGTTGGTAGCACAAGAGCTGTGACAACTTGAGTGACAAACTAGCTAGCTACTTGTAGTTGTTACGCATTGAATGAATCATTGACGATGAGGTACTGTACTCAACTGTAGATTCATTTCTTTTAGTGACTGAATCTCCATATCGAATCACGAACCATGGTGTCTGTGACGTCGGTCCTCATTGATTGATGATTCATTTTTCTTAGAGAAAAATCATCGGCGGCCATGGACCATCGATCAGGTCAACTGCCATTCATGATGGCTGATGCTATCTACATGTAACTGTCGACCCATGAGTTGCAACAGCAGCAGAATAATACGAATAGAAGACGATGTTTGCGAGTCGATTAAGCCGCGTAATAAAAAACAGGACATTCTTGCGATGTTTCTCGTCCAACACGACAACAACATTAAATGACATTTTGCGGCGAGTCAGCAATGGAGAATTAAAGGTGGACGAGGCTGAGAGTCTCATCCAGAGCCACCAAAAAGCCTCTTCCCCCGAAGCACTGCTGCGAACATTTGCCAACTTGGATCATACGCGCAGTTCTAGGACTGGCTTTCCGGAAGCAGTCTTTGCCGAAAATAAAACACCCCTTCAAGTATCCCGCATTTTGGATGATATGGCACGTCACGTCAACGACCAAATAAGGCAAGGCCAGTTCTGTGAGGATTCCAGCCAAGCCATACTGGCTACCAGGTGAGTCAGTGAGCCTATTATTATTATTATGTGTTTTGGACAGCCTCATTTTTTTAAAGAGTAGCAGAAGCTTACGTTTTTATACTTTTGCTCGAAAGGGTGACACCGGAACAATACGCAGCCGTGGCAGAAATGCCACAGGAACACGGGAAAATCCACTATTTTGAGGAGGCAAGAATCATTTCCATGAGAGCCAGTGGTATGGATAGTATCCAACAAAAAACCAAATCATCGCCAACCTTAAAACGAGTGGTCGTTGCCACGGCAGGAACGACCGACTTGCCAGTGGCCGAGGAGGCGGCCGTCACTCTGGAAGCGGCGGGTTGTACCGTCGACCGAATCACCGACGTGGGCGTGGCTGGCTTGCATCGCATCATTCGAGCCTTGCCGCGATTGCAGGATCCCAATGTTGGCTGCATTATTGTTTGTGCCGGAATGGATGGGGCATTGCCCAGTGTGGTGGGAGGACTCGCCAAAGTTCCCGTGATTGCTGTTCCCACGAGTATTGGATATGGGGTTTCGTTGGGAGGAATCAGCGCCATGCTGACCATGCTCAATAGCTGTGCTCCAGGTGTTGGTGTTGTAAATATTGACAATGGGTTTGGCGCTGCAGCACTTGCTTACAAGTGCATAATAAATAAATGAAAAAAATGCTGGGATGCAAATACTTGCTCACCTGTTGTTTTTAAAATGTTGCTAGAAACCAAGCTGCACCCTTCAAGTTATTGTGGTAAAAAAAGTCTGCCCATATCCAGTTCTACCATTTTTGCTCACTCCCTTTAGCCTTTCAAGTAACATCCAAGATTTTCTCTACAAAAACCTACCCAACCCAAACTCTCCGCAAAAACAACATTGGTTCCGGGCCATCGCCGTGGTGCTGTGGGGGTGATATCCAAACACTATGCCCACAACTATCTTCACCTTGGCATGTGGATCGATCCATTCTGGCTGCATCCAGCTGACAAGGACTAAAAAAAAACTAGTTGACAAAATTGGATGCAACCGAATCGAGCTAGTGTGCGGCCCATACTAATAGGGTTCGGAATAGAGGTGACGCCATAGCGAAACACAAAAGATCCAACAACTTTTTTTGAAATTCTGACGACCATGGCGAGTTAATTGCCAAGACACTCTTCATTCAATTGGTCCAACTGTACGCAACATCCCCTCTGCAATAAACATATTGGATTTCCTGTGCACAGCGTATGATCTTGGCATTGTTTAGCTCTCTCCTAGCAACCTTTTTTTTTGTCGCACCACTTTTTCCTTGCTTCATTACCGTACTAAATAATAGTGAAGGTGGTTCTCATTTTTTGCGGTTCTCCTTCTAATCAATCCCATTCGCATCCTCCATAATCAACAACTCCCCATTCATCCATCACGTCAGAGCAGCGACAGCACCACTCTCTTTCTTTACTACTCTTTCGTTTGCCTTCAATGACGACGACACCAAGAGCAGCGTATCCTCTTCTGACCTTTCATCCTTATTTACTAGCCTCCTCCTGTTTGCTGCTCCTTCTTGCCAGTCACCCTGCCTTGGCTGTCAATCACGATACTACCACCAGCAACACTCAGATCCAGAACAACAATAACCCAAACAACTTCTCCACCAACACTGCATCAGCATTTATCTCCAACCATAATTATTTTCCTAGTAGTCGTCAAAGAAGGAGTTCGACCAAAGACGTACCGAAATACGATACTTCTTCCTTCAAGTCGAAGGCCCTCTTTTACACCAACACCCCCGACGACAACGAGGACGAGGCTGCCGAAACACAACCACCAAACCGTGACAAGAACCAACCAAAGAACAACAACAACAACCATAATATAATGAGAGCTTGGACATGTCATGGCCGGAATCAACGCGATTTGGTCGATCGCATGATGCAAGCCAAAATTGTCCGAACGGACAGTGTTCGCGATGTCCTCTATCAAGTCGATCGTCAAAACTATGCGCCCCCATCGCAAGAACGGGCCTCTCCCTATATGGATGCCCCGCAACCGATTGGATTGGGACAAACCATTAGTGCTCCTCATATGCATGCCCACGTGTTGGAAGAAATCTATCCCTATTTAAAGGACAGTCCGGCCAGTCAAGTCAAGATTTTAGATGTTGGTGAGTATGTATTGCGTTGAATTTGGGTGGAATTGATTTTTTGTGTGCGATTTATTAGTATGTGCCACGAGTTATCGTAGTCTTGAAAGAAAAGCTCATCTTTTTTTGCTTCCTCTTTTGTCCACGATGGTAGGTTGTGGCAGTGGATATTTAACCGCCGCATTGGGACGATGGGTAGCGCCCTTGCAAGGACCACCCGAAGGAGAAGCAGGACCGGCCAATGCGGTGGGTGGTGACGACAATCATAATGACAGTCATAATAGTGGCAGTTTATTAAGCAACAACAAGACCGGTTTGGTCTACGGCATTGACATTTATCCTCATTTGGTGGAATTGACAAGGCAAAACATGAAAAAACAAGACAATGATTTGCTCAACAACAAAATTGTCACCTTGCAAGAATCGGATGGATGGAAGGGATTGCCCGATGCTAGTCCCTTTGATGCCATTCATGTCGGAGCTGCGGCGGCTGAATTTCCACGTGCTCTATTGGAACAGTTAAAAGTGGGTGGCATTCTCATTATTCCTGTAGGACCCGAAGGTGGTGTCCAGAATTTGTACCGAGTGGAACGGCTGAGTGATGGGTTTACACAAGAAGACTTTCGCATCACGGAATTGTTGGGAGTCCGATATGTTCCTTTGGTGCAACAATCGGATGAACGACGAAACTAGACTATTTTTGAAAGTCTGCTTCTCCATCAAGGTGACTGCAGCAACGAAACTAATGATAGCGCTGATTCTTGAAGATGTCCCTTGGTGTTGCATTTGCATCCTTGTTCACATTCATCCATGGTACACTATTCTACAATGCGTTTGGATACATATCATAACATCTGGTCGAGAGGAAAGTACATCACCTTTCATTTTGTTCTTCTACTAGTAATGAGATTGTCATACAATTCCACTCCTTGCTTTCTGTTCCTGCATCATTCAATTGTATTACCGGATACCACGCGCACCGAGTCAATGCAGTGCAGCAGTACACCCGGAACAACCTACTACTACTAGTACTAGAATCTATAAAGCTAAGTACAAGATTTACTTCTTGCATATCCACATGCATTTCCCGCCATCATTCCTCACCCTCATCCCCCTGGAGACATAATTACCAACCAAAAGCAATCAGTGAAGTTTTTTCTTGGCAAACAAAGCATAGCAGGGGGGGGGGGTGCAAATAATGGTTGCATTTATGTAGCCAGTCGCTACTTTGTACTTCTGTAGTTGCTCTACTACTAGCCAATGCTACTAGAGTAGCGACAGCTCTAAGCGAGTCTGCTTTCCTCATAGCTACTACTAGCTACACGTAGTAGGTAGGGTTCTTGGAAAAATGGGGCGCACACTTATTCTGTTAAGCCGAACCATTCAATGATGAATGAACCAATCCCGCTTTGACTTTTTCCACCGTATCTTCCTCTCGCAATCATCGATGTCGAGTGTCGACACCAATTCAACGAAGACTGTCAATGAATGGAATCCTTCATTGTCAACAACACGGACACCTAAAAGCGAGGTCAAATGGTGGACAACCCTTCCGCACAATTGACCAGTAAGCTAATTAACGATTGCATTCAGTAACTTGGTAGTTACAGAGTAGGCATAGCATAGCTCCACAAACTGCACCCTACTGCAAGGTCGGGTCTGGCTGCTACAGTACGTACCAATTGTGTCTTCGTGAAAGAGACAAAGCTTTATCGTCCAAGCGTCATCACCAAAGGCAAGCCATGTCTGCTGCCAGCGAAACGACGCCTCTGGTTGCCAGAGGCACTGGCACTGCAACAGACCAAGAACAAGATTTCCGTAAGGACGTGTATGACTTTTTGGAAGCCAAATCTCCAGCGGGTGCCAAGTATGAATTATTCATGATTATCTTGATTTTGGTCAATGTCTTGGCCTTTATCATTGGGACGCTCTTTGTCCAAGAATACAACAAGGAACCGTGGGCCGAACGAGGTGTCGTTTGTGGTAATGTCTGTGATGCCCTATGGTTTGGCAATCATGAAGATAATGGTTTGGAAGTCTTGGGCATTGGATCCACGTCCATTTTGGAATTGATGACCGTGGCTGTCTTTACTGTGGAGTACATCGTACGATTGTGGGTCTGCGATATGGAAACTCCTCGCTATGCAGGCTTTATGGGCCGATTGCGGTTTGTGCCCACCTTTTTTTCCTTGGTGGATTTGGCATCGACCATTCCCTTTTATATTGATGCCTTTGTCATGCGCCAGTCCGATTTGGTCGGCTCGAGCTTTTTGCGAATGTTTCGTTTGTTGCGCATGATGCGCGTCGAAGGACGATACGATACCGCCTTGACCATGGTCGATGATGTCTTTGCCTTACAAAAGGGGATTTTGGGCACGGCCTTGTTTGTCGGTGTCACGACCTGGCTCACCGTTTCGAGTTTGTATTATTTGGTGGAACGAAAGAGTAACGCTTTGATTTATTGTGGTGCAGCTCCCGATTATTGTGGCGATGCTGATGATATTGATACTTCCTTGTGTGTCTTTGATTCTTGGGGTGTTGCCGATTGTACCGAAGCAGGATGTCCTCCGTCGGCGGAGTATCCCGAGCCTTGTTATAACTTGTACCAGTCCATTCCCATGGCGTCGTATTATGCTTTATTGAATCTCTTTGGAGAATATCCTTTGATCGATCAGCATAGTGTCGGAGGGAAACTGGTGGGAACTGTCACTGCCGTGATTGCCGTAGCTGTCTTTGCACTCCCCGTGGGCATTATCGGCAATGGTTTTGAAGATGAAATTGAGAAAAGAAGAACCAACCAAGGTAATGATGGCCCCGTGGTGGAAGAGGGACACCGAACAGAAGGATTTGTGACACAAGGAATTACAACCAGAGAAAAAGTATACAATTTCTTGCACGCCATGACATCCTACGGATCCATCACCTTTGATCATTTTATCAATGTCTTGGTGGTAGTGACAGCGTTGACCTTTATGATCGACACGCTCAATGGCACTTCTCCTTCCACGCATGTGGCATTGGATAGTGTGGAATTGGTCGCCGTGATTATTTTTACACTGGAATACATTGCTCGTGTGTATTCCATCAAAGAAGACCCCAAGTACAAAGATCAAGTTGGTGGCAGATTCTGGTATATGCTCACGTTCCTCGCCGTCGTTGATTTTATGAGTGTATTCCCATTTTGGTGCGAAAAAATCGCCACAGGACAACTCATTACGCCGTATTCCGATTCCTCCTCGTCATGGAGCAATCTGGTCAAGGCGCTCCGACTTCTCCGTATCTTGCGATTTGAACGATACACCCATGCCTTTACAAGCTTTGACGATATCTTCCGAAAGAATCAAGACGTTTTGGCTATCACAGCCTTTACGGCTTTTTTGTTTTGGGTCTTTTTTGGTGCCTTCCTGTACCTTTCCGAACGCGACAATCCGGACGAAGAAATGGCTTCCAATTACAAAACGGTTCCCGATAGCATGTGGATGACGCTTTTGAATTTGTCCGGAGAATCCCCACTTTGCCAGTATTCTGTCTGGGGAAAAGTCGCCACGGGAATCTTGGGCTTATTCGCGACGGCTGTCTTTGGTATCCCCATTGCCGTGCTTGGATCTGGATTCGAAGAGATTCTCGAGACAGAAAACGAAGACAATAAAGCTGAGCTAGCGGCTGCCGCCGAGGCAGCTATGGCGACGCGAACCGCAGCCGAACAGGACAAGGCGCTGGAAGAAGCCTCCGCTGAGTTGGGCTCTTTTGTGGAACACGCTCTCTTCACTTTTGTCAACGGTATTGGATCTCCAGTTGCCAAAGCATTTGAAGTTTCGGTTTATGTCCTCATCTTCTTGGCAGTAGCCGTTGGTTGCTGGCAAACCGTTGAAGGAGAAGAAAATAGCTTTCATGAAATCGAATGGATTGCTGTGGTGGTCTTCACCTTTGAATATGCGCTTCGCTTGATCGGAACCGGCGCTGATCCCGAGTTTGCTGAACTTGGAGGGAACCCCATCATGTGCAGGCTCCGTTTTATCTTCAGCTTTTACTCCGTTGTGGATCTCATGGCGATCGTTCCATTTTACGTGTCATTGGCTATGCCGGACTCCTTTGTGAATGAATACGACGAGTATCTTCGAATGCTGCGTATTGTTCGATTGGTGAAGCTTGATAAGTATGTACCATCCATCACGTTGATTGACGATGTGATTCGACTCAAATACAACACCTTGAAAGTGGCAATGTTTGCGGCGTTGACATTGTGGATTATTTTTGCGGGTCTATTGTATCTTCTGGAGCACGGGGACACAGCCAATGCTCTGGACGATCCCGTTCCTCTCTATGCTTGCGATGCAAACTGCACCATGTCTGATAGATTTCAGAACTTCTTCGATAGCATGGTTTACACTGGAGTCCATTTGACGGGTGATTATCCTATCACCACATATACTTGGCCAGCTCGCTTTGTGAACTTCTTCATGGTGATTGCTGCTGTGGGCGTTGTATCTATTCCATCAAGTTTGGTTGCAGCAGGCTTCATGGAGATTGTGCAGAGCAAGAACAGGAAGAAGATTGGCGGAGTAAGCCACCCAACTGGCAGAGCTGGAGATGACTGGTATGAAATCAAACTTCGAGAATTGAGAAATGTGCCCCCGCCGCCATCGCCCTGGGGATCTCAAATCGACAGTATGCAATTTGCTGTGAACGAGTTCCTGAACGGAAAGGAAGGTGACAATGGACACACGGAGTGGACTTTCTTTTCAAGGTCGGCACGCATCTTTATTTTTACAGTCATTATCGCAAACGTAGTCGCTGTCCTTGTGGAGAGTGTCCCACCGATTGACAAGGCAGTTGGAAACGCGCCAGGGAACTTCTTTGATGTCTTTGAAGCCTTTTCGGTCATGGTCTTTGCTATTGAATACATTCTGAGACTATTCTGCGCACCGAAGAACAAGGAAGCACTGTATTCCTCGTTGGTGTACGCGACGACCTTCTTTGGTATTGTTGACTTTCTCTCCACTGCGCCGTGGTTCGTTGAACAAGGCCTTATTGGCACTGGCTTACTGGACGCTGAAGGCGACAATGCTAAAATTTTCCGAATCGCCCGTATCTTCCGGCTGCTTCAATTAGAGGATTTCATCACTGCGTTTAGCAAGCTCGACAATGTTTTCCGTGCATCCAAAGATGTCCTAAAGGCCACCGGGCTCCTAGCTTTGATCATTTGGGTTGGTTGCGGAGCCTTGTTCTTCATTTTCGAAGAAAACAATCCCAACTGGCGCGAATGTGACGGCTCTGTCCCGTTGACATCCGAGAATCCCAAACAGCCCGGCTGTTACGACTTTGCGTCTACCGCTGCTTGCAACGAATTTTATCCCGGAATGTGCAGCCAAAAGGCATTCAGCAATATGCCCGACAGTCTCTACTACACAGCTGTGTTCCTCGGTGGAGAATGGGGGTAAGTCCTGCGAAACTGTTTATGTAATGAAATAATTGTGCCGATGTTGCTAGAGGATTATCATCAACCAAACAACACACACTTACCGTCTTCCTGCTCGACCTACACAGTGTTATTGACTTTACTTGGCCTGGCCGAATGGTGTGCCTTTTCCTCTGTGTAGTGGGTATTGGTCTTTATGCCATTCCTGTGGGCAGCTTATTTGATTCCTTTGGAGCAGTGCTAGGCATGGGAGGGGACGATGATGATGACGAGGAGGAGTGAGCGATACATTATTTGTCGGACGTCGTCATTTGCAGTGGTAGCATAATACATGTATTTATTTGTAGTTTTTAGTTCTGCAACGAACTTTCTTCTGTTCTTGTCGTCCCTATTCGTGCAGCTTGCCAGTGCTGGCCACAGGTCACCCCATAATAAGCTTCAATGCATTCCACCTGTCCTTTCTGTAGCCGGTGTGGATACCGCCTTCCTGGATCAACCTATTACACTGCACTCACAGAAATAAGCTGCTATCTTGTCGAGCCTCAAATAAGAACTCCATGCAGTCATAGTTTAAGTATAAATCTCTCCCCTCCAGTGTCCAATGAAGAACATCACCCAATCAACACCATTGCTTTGTTAAGAGGATATCCAACATTAAGATAAAGGAGCTTGGCAGCTTGCCACACCTGACACACTTGGGTCAATCAGCAGCCCACCTGCTACAAGGCTCCCACCAGGGTCTGTTTCTAAATAATCAGTCATTCACTGTGGCAGGATCAATGGGCATGCCCATTTCACCCTTTTACATCAATGCCGAATCTAATCCACTCCAACATGACACGGATCACTCCTCCTTCAACAACCCGCCAACCATGCTCACCAGCGCCATCACCAACCAGAACTGCCGTCATAAACCAATCCAAACCAAACCAACATGTGCACGGCCTCCCTCCGTGTTCCCAAGAGCAGCAGATTGACAATCTTCACACCACCTTGTGTGGAGCCAACTCGACTCAGAGAAGTCCAAGATCTGGAGGAGTCCCATCTTGTCAACCAACACTAACCCCCTCCCAACAGCCTCTATTTCTGTCGCCGCCGGTGTTCTAACCTTCGCCCGGATGAATTGGAAATAGTTAAAAGGGACGAGGGTTTGTTTTTTGAATTAAATTACATCAATCACTGTGGAACAGCGACTACGGCTGCTTTGGAAGAATGCTCAAAGCTCACTCGCAGCTAGCAAGAGGGTTCCCGGCCATTAGTTGAGACAGCCTACCAGCAGTGAGGTAAAACCAATTTCTGATGGGATATCTTTGCTCAAATAGTTTGTTCAATTTTGGTATATTATCGTTAACTTGATTAGGCCACAAGCAACGCCAAGGTATCTTCGCCTTGATCGTACAATTTGTACCCGGCATTTTCGAGTATGGCAAAGGTATCATTCATTCGGGTTGTTGTGCCATTCAGTCTGTCTTTTTCATACATGACTTTGTGCTCAAAATGAATTATCGGAGGCAGGTCGTCTTTGGCTGTGTCTTTGAGCATGTTGGGGATAATAACGGCTTCGTATCCTTCCACATCGATCTGCACCATGGCAACCCCACGTTGTGGTAATCCGTGCTTTTCAACGGTTTCCCCCACAGGTGCACAGGGAAGAGGATCTTGGATGATACAGTCGTCGAAATTGATACCGAAGAACAGTTTACTATAGGCACAGTCCAAGGTCCCAATCTGAAGCGTCATCCAATCAGGGTGGCCGATGCAATTCTCCAGTTCGGAGTCCAGGTCAAACCGACAAAATGGGCACATGCGCTCTTCGTTGGAAGTGTCATAGGACACAGCACCGCGCGCCAAAATAGGACAAGGAAGATTGTTGCTTTCTTGCAGCTTTTTGTAGTTGAGTTGCAAATTCTCATAATTCTTTGGCACAGGCTCAATCGCCAGGGGCATCCAGTGCGAGAGCGAAGCATCGCCTACAACAAACATTCCCCAAAGAGGATCGTTTGAGGCGCCGTCCATGGCCCCAATCTGGACCGTCACCAAGTACTTGTTCTGTTCCACTGCCTTCTTGTAAAGTGCTTGGCCGAGACTGGCAAACCGAACCTCTTCCGGATTCTGCGAGAGCATTTCTTGGATGGCTTCGGCAATGTCTTGATGGCTCAAGGTAGTGTTCGTTCCGTGCTGGTTTTGGCATGTCTCTGGAGCAATGGATAATTTCGACAAAGCACTCGGTTTCACTTCAACTTGCTCGGAAGTTGAAGTTGTCTCTGGAGCAATAGGAGTCTCAGAAGTTGTTTCTGGAGCAATAGGTTTCGACTCGATTTCCTCAATAGGATTCGTTTTGATTTCCTCGGAGCTTGGAGTGACGACTAGTAGTTTCGCCAACGTTATTGACTTGGTAATGTTCGGAGAGGCGACGAAGTTGAAGGATTTCAAGATTTTTTGAAGTTCAGGATCACGTGACGAGAAGATGATGAACAGAAAAATGCAGCCAAAAGCAGCCAATGCCATCCTGTGGCTCCTCGTCATGATGACTTTGGGCCAAACGCAAATCGGGCCTTAACAATGGATGCGTTTGTGTTGTTTGTTGTGGCAAGTGACGAGATCCGTCGCATCCGCAATGACTAAAACTTATATAGATGGAGAACCGCAAGATGAGTACGAGGACGTACTACTGTCTCTTATACACATCTCCGAGCC
>ENA-ORBV01012682-ORBV01012682.1-microbial-mat-metagenome-genome-assembly--contig:-NODE-12682-length-12961-cov-3.426576_pt1 | contig 12961 bp, 7 predicted proteins | sample MGYA00237777_ERZ505514 | MGnify/ENA primary metagenome ERZ505514 (study PRJEB26160, sample SAMN06269048) | microbial mat metagenome | isolation source: Oligotrophic lake microbial mat | place...
AGCGTCAGATGTGTATAAGAGACAGAACCCACCTTGGCGCCGAGAAGCATCGCGAGCAGTGCGCCGTTCGTGGGGGTGACCATGTCCATGAGACCGGCGCCGGTCTGATACGCGATCACCGCCGCATCCCGTCCCACGCCGAGCAGGTCGGCCAGTGGTGCCATGATCGGCATCGTGAGCACGGCATGACCGCTCACCGACGGCAACGGGATGTGAATCAGCGCATGCAGGGGGATCATCAGCACGGCCGCGACGTATCCCGGTGTGTTCGACAGCGGTGCCGCCAGCCCCTGCACGATCGTGTCGATCACCTGTCCATCGGCCAGCGCGATGCTGATCGCGCGCGCGACGCCGATGAAGAGGCCGGCCGCGAGCAATCCTTCCATACCCTTGAGGAATGCGACCGATGTCTGCGAGAGACTGAGTCCTGACACGAGGCCGATCGCGAAGCCGATCACCAGGAAGATCGCGGACAGTTCGTTGAAGCCCCAATCATGACGTAGGACGCCAATCACGTAAGGGATGAAGGGCAGCACCGCGAGCGCGAGGAGTACGAGATCGCGCGTCGTGGCGGGGGCGACGACATTCGACGTCGTGGCCTGGGCAGCCACATCATCATGCTTCAGCATGTACAGCGTCCAGCCGATCCATACCACGACGGCAGCGCCGAACAGCGTGAAGCCCTCGAATTGGAAGCCATCCGGAGACGGCTTATCCGACGGGTCGCCCTGCACTGAGATGTCCAATCGCAGCTGCTCCAGCGACCAGTTGTGCGCCTGAGCCACTGCCTGACGCGTCGCAGCCACGAAGGCTTCGGCTGTGTACAGCCCACCCAGCCAGAAGGCTGAGCGACCATACTTGCCTGGGCCCATCTGAGCGATCTTGTTCATGAGCTCCACACGATGGGCCAGGTCGTCAACCCACAGGGCAACAGACATGTCCTCAACGGTGTACACCTTCCAGTGAGGCGGCACCTTGTCCTTCTGCAGGTTCTTGAAGACATCGCGGATCTGATTGGTCATCTTCTCCTTGCCGTCCAATGCAGCCTTGCCGTAGATGAGGTCGTGTCGCACCACTTGCAGCAGAGCAGTCCAGTACTTGATCTCACGATCGAGCGAGCGGAACAGCGGGTCAGCCAGTGTGGTGCTGTCACGCTGCAGCACGTTGATCGCCGCAGGCAGTCGCTTGAGGAAGCCGTCCAACGTATTCTCCATCTGGATCATCCAAGGAAGCTTGGCCAACGGGCTGCCGTCCGTAGATGTGCGGCGACCCAGCATGTTCAGCGAGCTGGTACGTCGGATCAATGGCGGGGCCGCGGCCTTCGCGGCGGCAGCAGCTCCGGAGGCGGCAGCGTCCTTGCTGTGCGAGCCACCGTCTGCCAGCACATCAGCGTGTGCCTCTTGCAGAGTGCTGAGCTGGCGCACAATGAGACGTGAGTGCACCGTCAGCAGCAGCAGTTCAGCGTTGTCTGGTAGACCCAGCATTTCGGGACTCGTGGAGTCGTTCAGCTGATCGATCCACTTGCGGAAGCCTTGATAGTTGTTCACATCCGGCACGGTCAACAACGGCTTGATGCTCTTGGTATCCGGATCAAACGTGGAGCACAAGGCGTAGTTCGCTCCGTACGCCTTCTCCGTGAAGATCGAATGAGCGAAGGCGGCCAAGCGATCTTGATCGAACTCATTGTCCACACGACCACCATACACCACAGACTCCACCAGCGCCTGCAGAGCGCCCCACGGGATCTTGTTGGGCGGCAGATTGGCACGGCCGTGAGCAGTGGTGTCCACCCACTCGTCAATGGCGTCCATGGCACACTGCTGATCAGTCTCCGAGAACTCGAAGCCCTTGGACCAGCCCACCGGGGTATAACGCAATCGCTCCAACACGACAGCGTGCAGCCAGGCCAGCAGGAAGTACAGACGAGATCGCTCGGGCGGACCCTTGTTGACTCGTTCGGGTGAGATGTTGTTGAAGGTACGCAGCAACGAGGACTTGATGCCCACAGGAGGCTCTAGCATGAGCGCTCGCGACATACGCAGCAGATTGACGGGGATCAGAGGCTTCTGCAGGTTCAACTCCATGGTCATGAACAGTCGGAAGCTGGGGTGAGGGGTCAGAATATGTAGTGTCTTCTCGAGCTTGCTCAGCCAGGCCGGTGACAGGTGCACGTTCTTCAGCAGGATCCATTCACCAGACTTGGTGGCTCGCTTGATGGCCTCGTCAGCCTGCGCATAGCCTTCAGGTGAGCCCATCGCGAAGGCGAAGTAGGACTGGCCTTGATGCTTGTTGTGCTGTGCCGCGAGGGCGTCCACACGCGTGGATGCATCGTAACCGGGCTTGCTGACGATCAGCAACGGTGACGATGAGGTGAGCTCTTTCTCGACCAATACAGACCAGTCGAGCTGCTCCGCCTGCTCCAGGAAGCCCTCACCCAACACGGTGCTGACCACAGAGCGTGATAGCAATGGTACTAGGTCAGGACGCAGGACCTTGACCACCAGCAGCTGATGCCACAGCTTGGAGGCGGCAGTCACCTGACCCTTGTCAGTGGACGCCTTCTCCCAGCCAGTCGGAATGGCTTTGAACACCAGACCGAACTCGGCAGACTTGTCCTTGTCCAGCGGCTCGACCAGCTTGACGGGGTCCTTGTTGGGGTTGCAGAAGTCTCGCCAGCTATCCGTGCTGCGACCGAACGAAGCAAACAGACCCGAGAACGCAGGCAGCGAGCAGAGCTCAGCCAGCTGCAGCTTCTGACCCTTGTTCAAGCCAAGAGCCGCGGGCGGTTCAGGCAGCGAAGGTGCAGCCTTCTCCAATCGACCCTTGACGAACCAGTCCAGCTCACCAGCGTCCAGCGATGTGTCCACACTCTCCAAGGAGAGTTGCATCAGCCGCAGGGCGAAGGCCGCCTGATCTTGCTGCAGCAGCGCACGGGACACGCGCTTGTAAGCCACCCAGAACAGCTCCCGCTGCAGAATCTGCAGGCGGCGAGGCGGGCTCTTCTCCTCGGTCAACTTGGGCGTGCTGGTCAGGATGTGGTCCACGATGTCCAGGAAGAAGGACAGCGAGAACTGGTACAGATAGTTGAGCGTTGACATGTTCTCCAGGGTGAAGTACAGGCGAGAGCACGACACGGCGAAGCCGCGGTAGAAGTCCGAGACATCGGCAATCTCGTCCATCACCTTGTCCGCATCGGCCATCTTGCGATGCACCTCCCCAGCCTCCTGCTTCAGCTTCTCAAGCGTGTTCAGCACCTGATCATCGTCGAGGATGTTGCCTTGCACGCTGTTGAGCGCGTTGAGCAGCGCGTCCTCCAGCTGACGCAGGCGCAGACGGAACTCACCCTGCAGTCGCAGCAGATCGGATCGCTTGCGATCAATGTCAGGTCGCTCGGTCTTGAGCACCTTGCCCAAGCATTGAGTGGTCAGCGACGAGTGAGTGATGGTGAAGTTCACAAACGTGACACGCGAGCACAGATCCGGCGTGAAGTGCACCGTCGGATCACGAGTAGACAGGAAGATGGTGAATGTGGGCGAGAAGTCAATCTCCTTGTCACCCAGCGTGATCATCACGCGACCGCCGGCCTTGTTGATTTCACGGTTGAGCACAGAGTTGAGCACGGGATCCATGCTTTCCGAGTCCTCCACCAGCAGCGCGTTACCGAATCGCAGAGCACTCTCCAAGTGCTTCAAGAAGGAATCATCCAGGAACGACGTGCGGATGATCTTCTTGTCCTTGTAATGCGTCAGCAAGAACTCGGTGGCCTGACCCGAAGGATCGATAATCAACGGATAGCGGTTGAAGCGCTTGATCATAATCGCATTCTCCGTACACAGATCATCGCGCGGCAGCGCATTGACCTGCCATTGCAACCGCTCTTGCGGCTGGGACAGATACTCGATCATGGCCAGGTCAGGCTTGATGGGCACTCGCATGGTAGCCAGGTGCTGCTGCCACTTCTCCACGAGCATGAAGCGGAAGCTCTGGTTGAAGTAACCAATGTACGCCAGGAAAGCTGACGCGACCAAGCAGTCACCCACCACAGTCGATATCTGCGCCTGGAAGCCCTGGCATTCAGCGTCCCAGCGTTCACGCTCGGACGCCAGGTTGCCCACCATGTTGGTGGATCGGTCCACCTTGCGCTTCACGGAGTTCATTTCATTCTTGATCTTCTCCGCCTCAGAGATCAGCAGCGCATACTCGCTCTTGTACTGATCAATGCGGGCACTCAAGGTAGACACCATCTTGTTCAGCTCGTCCTGCTTCTGCTGGGCCTCCAGAGCCTGGTTCTCCAGGCCCTTCATCTCCTGCTGCAGCGGCTCCACGCTGTTTAGAATCTTAGCGTAGTTTACCTGCGAGGTAATCCACAGGCACAGCGGACCGCAAGCTGCAGAGGCGTGATTAATGCGATCGTAATCGAACTCGGGCTTGCTGATGTACTCCTGAACCTTGGCTGACAGCTTGGCCGGCAGCGCGTCGGTCTTGAAGTTCAAGATGCGATCAATGAAGTCATTCTTGCTCAACACAGCCAAGCAATCTGCCCAGTTGGCTGGAGGCTTGCCCGTCAACAGCAGCGCCAGCGGCTCAACACACACCAGCACAGAGGCCGGCACGTTGCGGTAAGAACGCAACTCAGTGAGCTGCGACTTGGTGATACCCTGCACACTCTTCTTGGCGGCAAGCAGCGCGGGCTCCGCGGTCGCTAGTTCACCCTCCACCTTGGAGCGACGCTCGTGGATGGCCTCCTCTTGTCGCTTGATCTCAACCGCCAGCTTGACCGAGGTTTCTCGCTTCGTCTCGGCCTCGCGCTGATCGATCAACATCTGTGACAGCTTCTGATTGGCCAGAGCCGTCTTCTTTTCCAGTTCGTCATTCTTCTTGTGCAGCTCAACCTTGAGCGTGAGCACTTGCTGCTCTGTGTCCTTCAATTGCTTCAGACCCGTGTTCAAGTGTCGCTGCTGGTCCTCCAGCTGCTCGCGCTTCTCGTGGAACAGGCCACTGTACTGCTTGATGAAGTCCAGGTAGTGACGAGGCGTGACATAGGTCGCTCGACCTGGTCCCTGACGGGCCAGCTGTTGCATCGCCTCCCGCACACTCTCGTGCACGAACACCATGGTGGAGACCACAGCGTCACGCTGGGAGCCAGCCACAGCCTGGAAGGCCTTGTTGGGCTCGTGTGCTGCCTCCTTGCCATCGACCATGTCGCCTAGATCCAGGTTCTTGGTGAACTCGAAGCCGACTTGGTACAAGGCGCTGGCGGACCACTCGCCGAACCAATCAATGACGCAACGATTGAACAAGGCAGGGGACGTGGCGTTACGATTGTGGAAGTCCTCGCCTTGGGGATTCATCGTGAACACGACGTGCAGGTTACGTTGCACCTGCGAGCAGAAGCGAGAGTAGAGCTCCTCCTCGGTGTCAATCATGAGGGATTCACGCTTGACCGACTCTCGCATCTCAATCATCAAAGCCTTGTAGTCCGCGTTTTCAAAGAGACCGGGCACTTCACCGCTGGCAAGCAGCGCGTTCATGCGCTCCAGGAAAGCAGTGTTCAGCACGTTGCTCTCATCGAAGATGAAGCAGATCTTCTCGGCCTTGGCACCAGCTCGGGTGAGCACGGCACGCAGGTCCTTGTCGAAGTCCTTGGCAGAGTACTTGCTGTGCACCTTGATCTGGAAGGTCGTCATGCCGTTCATCCACGATACGAACTTGGACAAGATGGTCTTACCACCACCGGAGGCACCGACCAACAGCAAGTGACCCAGCGGCTGTCGCAGCACGCGGTCGATGCGGAGAATGTGTTCCAGCACCTCGTCAAAGATGACAAGCTTCACATCAAGCTCTTCCTCGTTGAACACGTGCAGTCGAGCCTTGACGTGCTCGCGCAAGCGCTCTTGATCCACACTGACGTACTCCTTCTGCAGCCAGTTGCTGAATAGAATAGGGCGGGCCAGAGCCACACGCGCATCCACTGAGGGAAAGAAGCGAAGCGAGATCTCATCAATGGTCTGATCGGTCCAGTCTCGCTCAGCCTTCTCGACCAGACGATCCTGGAACAGGCGCAGCGCCTCGTGCACGAACAGGCGCACCAGTTCCTCCAACGTCATCTTCTCGAACTGCTTCATCGCCTCGTACAGCGCACGCGTCCAGCGCGACAGCTCACGAGGGGAGTAGATGTAGTGCGGCTGGATATCCGGAGTGAAGTGCTGCTGCGAGGCCAGGTAGAACTCAACCATGGCATCAGTCAGGGCATCACCGTGCTGGCGCAATTGAGGCACCAGCTTCAGCAGCGCGCGGTTAAACGTGCCGTAAATCTGGCGCAGCGAAGGCGGAGCGGGGTAATCAACGTAGATGAGGGGGCAGTGACGCAGGAATCGAGGAGTCATTCGCACACGACCAGCATCGCTGGGCGGGTTGCAGGCTCCGATGATCTGAATGCGCTCCATGGTAACGAAGGCGAGATCCGACGGTCGCCAAAAGCCACCGTGCTCAACGCACTGTCGCAGGAAAGTGATGGCCGTCTGGGTCTTGTACAGATCGCAAGCGGGCAGGTTGATTTCATCACAGAAGATGACCAGCCACTTGTTCTTCATCGCCGGACGCATCACCAGACCCGTCGGAGTCTTATCGACCTTGCAGTAGTGATCAAAGGTGCGGTGCAGCAAGTCAGGCTTGGTCGTTGAGGAGAAGTTGAGCGTGACCAGCTCAAACTGGGGCAGTGCACGCAGCACAGCAGTCAGTGTCATGGTCTTGCCCGAGCCGGGAGGACCGCACAGAATGAGCGGTCGATGCGTGGTCAACCACGTGCCCACCACCTCGGCGTGGCGCACAGTATCCACAGTCTCGATCACCACGTCTGGGCTGATGATCTTGTGTGGCTCAATCTCCATACGGTCAACACGATCAGCCCACAGGGCCCAGTCTTGCGTGTCCACCTTGACCTCGTAATCAATCACGGGATTATCCTTGGGCGGCATCTGAATCGATGACGGAGCCAGAGCATGCAGCTCGTCACAGAACGCCAGTCGATCCTTGAGTGTCATATCACCAGCCAGCGCCCACACCAGAGAAAACACGACGTGCTTGGTCATGAAGATCTCCAGCTGCTTCGAGTTGAGAGGGAAGTCGGGGTGGTTCTCATTGTACTCAATGCACTTCACGATACCGCCAGTCAACAGGGAGAACAGCGTCTGCAGCGCGCGCAGGAAATCGTGATCCATCACGTGACGTTGTTGGCCTGCCGCATCCACACAGCGTGTGACGAAGCCCATCTCGCCCTTGAGCGCACGGCCCGCCGGAGCCGGGGCTGCAGCACCACCCTTTTCGTCGGATTCAGCTGCGCGCACGTACGTGTCGAAGTACTTCTCAACGGCCTCGACGCAGTCCGATTGAACCACCTTCCAGCGAGTGTAGAGCCCACCAGACAGGTTGCTGAGCTGCTTGTTCTTCAGGTCCATCAACATGTGTGACAGCACCATGCGAACATTGACCACCTCGTCACTGAACCACACCATGCCGCAACGCGAGACGGTGGCCGGGGTAGCGTGAGCCAAGTCCTTCACTTCGAACAGAATGCGAACGTTGGGCGTGAGCGCCAGACGTTCACCATTGGGCAGCGTGAGCAGCTTGTTGTCATCCAGCACGGAGTTCAAATTCTCCGCCCATTCGGGGTCTACGTCACCGTCGAACACGATCCAATGGCGGCGAGCTGCCTCACCACGCACATTGTCCGTGATCTTACGCAGGATGTGTGTGAACACACCGTTGGTCCACTCCAGTGTCGTGGGGTCCAATGAGCCGTACAGCTCATCCTTGGCGATGGCCTTGGGATCGATCACGTAGCGATCAGATTTGATGCCGTCCACCCGCTCCAATGCGTCCAGCAGCGTGTTCCAGGCGGCACTCTTGCCGGTACCGCTGGGACCAACCATGATCACACCGTGATTGATACGGGAGATCTGGCAGAGCTGCATGACCTTGTCCACCCACACGGGGTCGTCAATGAGGTGTCGCTCCTTGCACACCTTGCTCACCTCCTCACGCAGCTGTTGCATGCGTGGCTGCACCACCAGCGCACCGGGGAACACCGCCGTCAACAGATTGGAGAAGAGCGGCACGTCCGATGCCACCAGCTTGGGCACCATGGTCTCGCACATGGACCGCACCAACAGTGCCTGCTCGACCTCCTTGTACCAAGCATCGGTCTTATCAGGCTGCTTGTCTCCCTTCTCCTGGGACTCCTTTTGCTCCGCGAGCTCCTCGCGCTTAAGCTGACCTGCAGTGCGCAGCACAGCCTTCACAGCGCGCAGACCAAAGTCGTAATGCGACTGGTTGGACAGCTGATCTTTGGACAGCTGGAACAGCAACACCACCTTGCCGCTGAGGTCTTCAGCGGTGCGGAAGCCCTGCGAGTACAACATGACCTGGGCGATCAGGCGACGGTCGGGCTGGATCATAGCAATGCCACGGAACAACTGCTTCAAGTTGTCAGGCAGGTTGGAACGACCAGCGTAGCCCGGATTCATGGTCACGAAGATACCCATGGTAGGGTTGAGCGTGACAGTGCGATCCAGCAAGTTAATCTCGCGCTTCTGCTCGCGCAAGCCGACCTGAATGGTCAGAATCTGCTGCGACACCGCAGAGAGAATGCGTTCCTCCAATCGGTTGAACTCGTCGAAGCAGCCCCAAGCGCCGCACTGGCACAAACCGATGAAGATGCGGCCCATAGCCTGGAAGTCGAACGTTTCGTCGCAGTTGAACACCAGAACGAATCGACCGAGCAGCTGACCCAGCGCCTTGACCGTCTCGGTCTTGCCGGTACCGGCCGGTCCGAAGGGGTTACCACCCAAACGCATGTGTAACGCCTCCGCCAGAGTGAGGTACACGCGATCGGTAAGCGGGGTCTGAACCAGGCGCTCGCTCACGCCCAAGTACTCGAAGCCGTAGTAGAAGGTGGCTCGGGAGATGCGCACGGTAAGCTTCTTCAGCACGTCCTTCTCGGCCGGCTTGAAGTAGAAGCGCATTTGCGACAGCCACTGATAGTCGGTGTCCGTCTTGACATCGTTCTGAATCAGGCTGCGCACAACATCTCGCTGATGCACCATCTCGGTGATCAATTGCTCATACTTGTTACGCCGATCGATCTCGAGAGAGGGCAGCAGAATACGATCTGCCAGCACGTTCAAGATGGTCTCAGTCTGGCGCAGCGACTCCTTGAGTGACGCCGCATCGCCCTTGACCAGAGCTGCATCCACCAGCTCACTCCAGCTGACCTGAGTGGCCAACATGATGATCTGGTTGGGATACTTGGCAATCCAGTTCAGGTAGCCCTCAGTATCGAGCTTGCCACCGGCAGAGAGCTTGCGAATCTCGCCCACGGCCTCTTCGAGGAGGCACGCCAGCGAGAATTGCATCTGGTGCTGCACCTTGCCCAGCCACGACTGCACGCTGGGGTTCTCAGACACGGAGATGTTCTCGCGGAAGGCGATCTCTTCACCCTCCTTGGACAGCATACCGTGGATGAACTGACCGTTCTCGCTGAGCTTCAGTGTGTTGATGCCCGCGAACATCTTGGGCAGATGCCGCATGATCTTGATAGGATCCTTGGCGTTACCGATGATCTCCAACAGATCCTCATCACCCACGAAGTAGAAGCGAGGGAACGCCGCACGCTGCTTCTCCAGGTATTCACCCAGAGCCTTCTGGATGCCATTAAGCACCTCCAAGAAAGACTCCATACGTGCCAGCAGATCGCGGTCCTTGCTGATCCAGAACCGCACCGACGGCTCTCGCTTCATCTCACGCATCAGCGTGACGAAGTCCTTGTCGAACGTGCGGAAGCGCTTGTACTGATAGTTAAGCTGCTGTTGCACATCAGCGCTGTTGTTGAAGATACCCTCCAGGTACACCCAGCGACGCTGGACATCGATGAACTGGTCAAAGATGGCTTGGGCTCGGTTCAGCGTGTCCTCCCATTCACCAGCCTCGCGTTCAAACACGGGGAAGTAGGGGGATTGACGCATGCTGGCCAGATCGGACAGATGGTCGCGCAGCTGCTGGAACAGGGGGTCCCAGTTGCGAATGAGGAAACACTTGCCACGGTAGTCCACCAGCTCCAGCTTGAAGTGCTCCCAGATATTGTTGATCTCGGACAAGAACTCCTCCAGAGCGTTCTCGCCTGTGCGCAGTATTAACGATGAATAATGAGTGTTTGCATTGTAAAATCGCATTATATCAAAAATAATACATCACGAGCTTGAGTAATGCTGCAACACAGTAAACAAAATGTGTTACCTTGCGCTTGCTCCAGAATGGCCTTGATGACCTTCATGCGGCTCTTGAGATCCACGCCCCACAGCATACCCACCGTGAGGTCCTTCCACTGCACGTCCAGACCGATCTCTTTCAGGATCATCTTCTGGTGCTTGGCGCGCAGCACGCCTGTGCATCCGATTATACATGAAATAGTGAGTCACAGCACATTACAATATACTTAAATACAGCTTTTGAAACCACAAATATCCGTTAACAAGTAGAGTATATCGATTTACCAGAGTTGAGCTCGACCAGCGGTGCGTTCATCGCCAGGTAATTGTTGATGGTGGTCTTGAGGTGCTCGAACGCAGCGAACGTGCGCATGCCAGTAGGCAGCTTGTTCATATCGTTCTGAATATTGTTCAGGCCCTTGCGCAGATCCAACGGCTTGAGATCGCGGAACAAGGTCTCGCTGTACATCATTCAACAAATGCAACAAATATCAAGCTCAGTATACACGTCGTTGATGAAACGCATGAAGCCCATAGCTTCAGTTCTGACTAGCTCACACCGGTGGAGAACAGCGAAGAAAGCAGCTTACCGCAGCACGTCCAATCCGGACCAGCACTTGCCCAGCTGGTCCCACACCTCTTTGAGGTCTCGCAATTCCTCGCCCACAGGCACCAGGCGTGTGTCCTCCTTAGGCGGTAGCTCCATCGCCACCTTGGCTTCGTTCAGGCGCCGCAGCTGGGTCTCCAGAGTCTGCAGCTTGTCGGCGTACAGGCCGAGACGGTTACGCACCACGCTGTGCTCCAATGAACCCTGCGAGAGTGGCAGAAAGCGTAGGATCAGCGAAGAAAAATCACGAGGCGGAAAATGGCCGAATGATCGGTGACAACACATCAGATATGAAAGAAGGCGTACCTCGACGGGTCGATTGACCTTCCACTCGTCCACGAACTGCTTGATACGGACAGTGAGGTTATCATCCTCCTGCGCGAGCAGGCGCTTGATGCCGTCCATCTCCTTGCCCAGCTCAGCCAACTTGCGACTCAACAGCTGGTCGAATGTCTTGTACTCGGTGTGCACTCGATCCACGGTGGTCCAGTCTTCTGGGAACGCGAAGCGCTGGCGCAAGAGCTGCTTGTCCACCACACGCTGCTGTTCGATATCCGCAGCCCACTTCTTGCTGTTCTGCTTAGCCCGCTGCAGCAGCGACACGTTGTCGACCACGCTGTCCACAGTGGAGAAGTCCAGACGGCGATCCTCCAGCACCTTGCGATCATCTTTGATGTTCTTCAACATGCCGGTCAGCACATCGCCCACGCGCTTGCCGAAATGAGACAGGGTGGTCGAGCGCCAGAATTCGTAGCGATCGTTGACCTTGGCCTACAAGTGGTGGTAATTGCAAATGGACAAACGACAGTCGCCGCAACATCCTTGAGACATGCACACGTGGGAGATGCGGCTGCTCCTGCATTCACACACCTGCACTTCCGCGTAGTCGACCAAGATGGGTCCGAAGCTGTGCTTGGAGTCGGTGTTGTCAAAGGTACTGCGCGATCGTTTCATATCCTGAAGCAGGCGTTCCCACTTGCCGACATCCTCGCCCATCAGTTGCACCACCTGCAAGACACACACAGGGCCGCAAGTGCAACCGTCAATGATTGGTACAATCGGCGAAGCATACGAAATGCCAGAACGCAAATTCTGATCCTATGCGCGCCGTCGCCTACCTGCTCGGGGGTCATGTCCCACAGAGCCTGGTACTGCAGCCACGTGTCAACGTAGGACTGCGCACGTGCGAGAAGGCCTTCCACCTTCTGCACGGTGAGCGACATCTCGCCCATATCAACCTTGGTCAGCACGGAGCGGTAGGTCTCGCGATTGGCCTGTTGATGCAGGGTACAGACAGTGTGAGCATGGCACAACACAGCATCACACGAACAAAGCATAACGCAGCACAGGTGTTCTACACGTCTTAGGACGCACAGACACAAACAGGGCACTGACCTGAATGTTGGCGCCCTGAGCCCAGAAAGCCTTCACACGAGGCAGGTCCACCACGGACGAAACCCACTTCTGGAACTCCTTGAAGAGCAACAGACGAGCGGATTGCAATGGCGGCTCCACCTGCAGCACACCCTTCAGGGTCACGATGCGGTGGGTGATCGGCTTCTCCAACACGAAGTCCGTCACGCGCACGCGGTTGCTCACGGCTTGCTTAGCCGCTGCTGCGCGACTGTCTTGGTTCTCGCCTTGCGCCGCCTTAGCAGCCGCGTCCTTAGGCGCGTTCGGATCAACCTCCTAATGAACGAGAAGGATACGAATGAAAGCACAAGATGAGTGCCGAATGGTTGTGAGTGCTTAATGTGCAAACAATTCCCGTACCCCCTCCAGGGTGACGAATCCGCTGCCGGGCGTGAGGTCCAGAGCCTCGCGCCACATCTGAATGACCTCCTTCAAGCGTCTAGCCAACGTGTCCTCGATCTGCTTGTCCATCTTCTGGACCCACGCTCCCAGGTTGGAGTAACCCAACTACACAATACATCACAAGCATATAGTGCGTTAGTGTAGTCTGACGGCTTGTAAGCAGCAGTGGTGAAATGTGCTTTACCTTCTCGAATCGATCGATAACCTGTCTCTTATACACATCTCCGAGCCCACGAGACTAAGGCGAATCTCGTATGCCGTCTTCTGCTTGAAA
>ENA-ORBV01012684-ORBV01012684.1-microbial-mat-metagenome-genome-assembly--contig:-NODE-12684-length-12960-cov-5.026857_pt1 | contig 12960 bp, 9 predicted proteins | sample MGYA00237777_ERZ505514 | MGnify/ENA primary metagenome ERZ505514 (study PRJEB26160, sample SAMN06269048) | microbial mat metagenome | isolation source: Oligotrophic lake microbial mat | place...
ACTAATGATAATGATCATCTTCATCATTAGTGCTAATGATAATGACTAATGATGTCCTAATGATAATGATAATGAAGTGTTACCAAACACTAGTCACAGGGGGGCATGGGGATCAGATGCCGCTTGGAAACATTGCAGTTTGCCTTTTTTTCTGCTACTTCAACTACTTGGCAATGCGATAGCTCGCAGGTGGGATTCTTTTTCTTCAACGGCATCTAATAACAACCGATGAAGAACGCAAAGTGTCAGGAGCTTGCAAGGTTCGGGGAACCAAGATGCATCCACAGGTTTCCAATCGGATGACCTTCAAGAATGTTCACAGTTCACACAGATGCGTAAAGTTGAGGCGTTCTTTTCGAAAGTAGCAAAGTTCGTCATTCCATCTTTTTCGGAAGAACGTGAGTGCAACTGAGAAACGGATGCGGTAAAAATAATGACTACAAAAAGTAAGTCACCCCACGTCGCCGACAATTCTTTGCTGCACATAATTCACTGCAGTTTACGGAGAAGGGTAAGAGGACTGTGTTTTCAAACGCCGATGCCGAAGAACTCGAAAATTAAAGAAGCGATGTCTTTATCAATAGCATTCGTTTCGAAGGCTGTGGAGTTGGTCATTGTACGAATTCAGGTGCAACCAAAGAATGCATAATCTGGCAACTGTGAAACTGTAGATAGAGCGATTTATGAGGATTCATATTTGGTCAGAATAGGTCGTAGAACGTTGAAGAATTTTAGTATTGCCCTTGATGAAGTTACTTGAAGTATGAGTTAGGTGTCGGACGCTGTTGAAGTGCTACAGCTACAGCAATTGCGTTACGAGCTACCAGCCAGCTAGCTAGTAGCAGTAGCTTCCGCCTCAACTGGTTAGCTGGTCGGGTGTCGTAGCCTGCATGAATTGCAGCAAATGCACCCAATCGAGTTGCGAAGGCAAGCTAGCCCACTTTGTCCGAAGGAAAGAGGTGTTTGTGTTAGGTCCATTCTTAACGAGTGCGAATGTAGCGTGCGAACGAACGTTGTGACGTCACACACATGGAACATGCGAATGTTGCTGCGCACGTGCGGCGTCGCATTCGTTTGCAATGCGAATTTTCTGCAGTGCGGCTGCGCACGTTCGCATGTTAATCCGGTGCTGAAACGCTCTAAACATTCGCCTGCCGGCAATGCCAAATGTTTCGGCTTCACAATGTTGTCTGTTTCGACAACTTTGTCTGTTTCAACTCGCACACGTTCCCCGAACAAATGAAGACATGTTGCTCATAGTTCGAACTGCTGCTGCTAGCAGTTGCACTCTGTGGTCGTCATGGATCCCCTTCTCTTTGCGATTTTAGCTAAAGACGATGCAGCCATGGGAGCTGCTGCCTTCGCATTTCACGCCCTGTTGTTTAGCTTTGGCGTGTGGTTCTCTCTCCCAAAGGAACGCAACCCATCCGTTTCTGAACAGCGACTCATTTGGCATGAGCGCGTCGAAAGAAACGTCCGCAGGGGTGCATTCCGACGCGCTCTTCTCATGGACAAACCTTCCTTTGACAAACTTGTTCTCATGCTTAGTGAACAGATGTCTGTGAACACAGCAATGGCTAACTTAAGGGGTGGTCCCATTGTTGTCGAGCTGTGTTTGTTTTGTGCTGTTCGGCATTTTGCTGGAGGATCGCACTTAGACATTGTGGACACAGTTGGCATTTCGGTTCCTTCTTTTTGCCGAATTGCATGGAGAACTGCTCGTGCTCTGATGCGGGCAGAGCAGCTTGCGACTAAATGGCCGTCAACTGACGAAGACGTTTGCAGGGTTGCTTCTGGTTTCTGTTCCATTGGTGCTGATTCTGTCACATCAAATTGTGTTGGAGCAGTGGATGGTTGTTTGTTGCGCATTGCAACACCAAGAAAGTCGGAAGCTAAGAACGTTCGAAGCTTCTTTTCGGGCCACTGCAAGCGCTGCGGGGTCAACACACAAGCTGCAGCAGACCATCACTCGCGATTTCTTCACATTGCTGTGGCTGGTCCCGGTGTCACAGGCGACAGAGATGCAATTAAGGAAGTGAGTTTGCATGGACTTGCAGAACAGTTGCCACGCGGCTGCTGTGTCATTGGGGATGCTGCTTGCGGCGCGTCCGAGCACATCGTTCCCATGCACGATGGCGCAGACCGATTGATTGTGAAGCGCGATGACTTCAACTTCTGCGCTAGTCAATTGAGGATTCAAATGGAGATGGCCTTTGGCATGATGCAGAGCAAGTGGTCTGTTCTTCAGCGTCCAGTTGCATGTCGATTGAAGAACGTTCTGCTTGTGGCACAGGCTGTTGGTTGTCTCCACAACTGCTGCATTGACGAACGGCTTGAAGCAAATGGCGACATCGACACGGAAGCGATGCCTCTTCGAGCTCGGGGTGATGGCACTAACCTTTCTTGCTTGCCCACCGAGCCAGTTGACAGCGATGGAAACTCACTTCAACTTGGTTGTCATGGGGAGCGCTTAACCAGTTCGTCGGTGCTGCGAGAACACATGGCACAACGTGTGTTCGACAAAGGACTCAAACGTCCTGAGGGCAACAAGACAAAGACTTAAAGGCTTTTGTGATTTGCTTCTGTTCTTTTTCTGTGACAACGTCGCCATCGTCAATGTTCTTTTCCACTTTGAAGGCACCGTGTGATTCATCATCGAACACAGATCCCATGCTGGTTTCGTGCAGCTCGTTTTCTAACGTTTGAGTTCTAATCGACAAGGGACGCAATGCAGCGGCCGTGCCATCACTCTTTTCGAATAGATCTTCGAACTTCGTTGTCATGGACGTCAACGAATTCCACTTCCTGTCGTCAAGGTCCCACTGTTTGTTTCTTGCTTCAATGGCCATGGCATCAACGATCTTTTTTCGGTCCAAATTCGCCTCTTTCATCTCGTCGGCGATTGCCTTCGCACTCTCCATCACAGTGTCTTTTAATTGATCGATGTCTTTCTTTTTTGTCCTCGGCTCATCTGTGACTTCTTTTGCGATGTCGCCTTGATTGGCCGAATCCGACTTCAAGTCTTCCTCCATGAAGGCAGCAAAGGAAGAGTCCAAATCAGTGTGTTCTTCACAGTGTTGACAAATGCAATGCACCGGTGCAAATGGCATCACAACCTTTTTTCTGACAGCAACGTGGGTTTGTCTCATGCATTCTCCCAAAACGTTGCAGCGTTCGCCAGACACACCCATCGCTTTGGCAACGTTTGATCGTGCCGTCATCAAATCCTTGAAGTTCTGTGCACACCACGCACCAGTGACCTGAGAGTGCTTGGCAGGATCAAGTTCGTCAGTGTCGACAAGTTTTCGAAGTGTCGAACTGTTTGGATGCTCTGGCGGAAGCGGTTCTTCGTTCAAATGTTTTTCGGCAACCATTCCAACGACAACGTCATTCTCGGTGTCATTCAAATGGTCCGACATCTCAGCCCAAAAAGCTTTGATGGGGTTGCGTTCACCAGATTGGCCCTCGCAATCTTTCCTCTTTTTGACATCATTGACATTGCGTAGCCCACCATGGAAGTCAGGCAAAAACGCCACGTTTGCAAGTCGAATCAACGTTGAGGATCGCAACTGCCCCTCGCTTTGATTCGGATTCAGCAAATTTTGACAGCAATGTTGAAGATGAGAGAATTCACACAGTTTGTGCTTGCATTCTAAGGTGTTGAACTGGCCTGCACCCTTGGTGCCAAACACCATGCACAAACGTCTTAGTTGGTCAAGGTTGAGCTTCTTAAGGTCAACGGTTTCCGCGTCCGTCTTCATAGCGCAGCAAACTTCAACCACTTCGCCAGCAATGTCGCTGTCTTCTGGATGATGAAGAAACCGGTCTCTATCCACAATCTTCACGTCTTGAAGGCACTTTGGCAGAGGCTTCTGTTCGCGCTTCTTTTTGCCGGCATCATTCGTGGCCACTGAGTTCCCAGTGGCCAAAGAACGTTGAACCTTCTTTTTTCGCTTCCTTTTGGGTGCAACGACCATTGGCCGTTGTTGATCAGAAGCGCTGGGAGTGAAGTTGTTGGTGTTGCCTGCTTGCATGGGACGTTGTGCAGAGGCAAACAACAGAGGAACCACAAGTGACGAGACGTCAAATCTTTCCCGTGTCACATTTGAAGAATTGTGCAAAACACCGTTCAAGCCATGACTCGTGCATGTGCCTGTGCCGGCATTCCAGTCAAATGGACTGCTAAACCTGGTGCTGTGATTGTTCAAACCGGCATCATCATCATCAGAGGACGATTTGTCACCGACACTGCAACTCATGATGAAACGCACACAAAATGACGATGTTCGCACCCGACAAGAACAAATTTGTGCAACCTCATCTCCCTACAAATTAACTGGGTTGCAGCGATGCTTGCGGCAGCAAGCCTTAACAACAGAAGTGACGAACAAGCAACCATCGCCATCGTCGAACAGCGCATTGGATGCACAAGGCACATGCAGCGTCCAAATGGTGGAGACTGCGTCTAAAAATGGACAACCAAAGCAGGCGATCCTCGTCTGGCGTGCTAGCAGAAACAGCACCACGAGAAAAGCTGCTAAAGCAGCATGGAGAAATTAAGATCGCAGAACAAACTGCGTGCGAACAGTGCGAACACACACGCATTTCGTTAAGAAAGAAAATTGTTCGCGCGCACGCAGTGACTGCGGTGGTGCGAATGTGACGTTAGCATGCGATCCGTTAAGAATGGCCCTTAGGGTCCACACACAGCGTTCTTTTTCAAGAGCAATGTTTGCTCGGAGGAGCTGCTTCGCCATTTTTCGTTAGACTTCTAAGCGTCTGTTGCTTCATGCGGTCTGTTGTGCCGCGACCTCTAGCTAGCAGCGCAGCTAAGTCAGCAAAATGCGCCGGTGTTCTTTTTTGCTCCAGTGAGCAGGCAAAGTTCGTCGCGCACTCATTTGGCATCCGTGAAGGCAATTTGGGGGCCACTAAGTTTGCGTCTTTAGCGCGCACATGCGCAAGTTGCGTTTCATTTTTAAGTGACAAAAGAACACAGGGCTGCGCTGTTGTGACCACGAAGTCCACTTTGCCTTTGAATTCTGTGAAGAGACGAATGAAAGAAATTGCTGTGTTAAATCGATTCTTGCCGCCAGCCGCCAAAAGGGTCATTCCGCTGTTCAACGTCTGCAGTGCTGGCAAAGCTTGCATTCAAATGTTGCTGCAGCGCAGCGTGCTGCAGCCAGCAATTCATTCAAGTCAGTGATCAGCTCCTGGCTCAGCAGAATCGTTGACAATCCACATTTAGTTTTTGTGCTTCTTTCCTGCCACCTCATCACATGGGATGGCAGGTGTGGTTGGACGTCATTTGCAACTGCTTTGTGTTGGAATTGTTGCTGACGAGCTGCTCTGGTGAGGTCACCGCATGATTGCCCAAAACCCAAGCTAAGGTGTCATTGCAAAATGAAAATGTTGGCTCTAATTTGTGGTGCGAATCGACAGTGTGTCTCCGTTTGTGGAACTGTGTTTCCATCAGCCAATTGTCGGCTGTTGCAAATGAAATGAAATCCAACATCGCTCATCAAAAGCTGCTTCTCACTGTCGAGATTCACAGCAATGGCATCAAGAAGAAAGAGTCATGCCCCGGGTGATTTTTTGAAAGGGGACTGAGTTGACGCTCCATTCCATTCTGGCGGTGGCACATGTGGCAGACGCCCGGAAAATGTCATCTCCAAAAGGATGCTGGTGTGGCTTCAAAGGCATCAACGTGTTTTTGGTGCAATTTGCACGCCAACAACAATGCAACGACCCCCTTCAGCTCCCCCGTGAAATGAACGGACAAGCCCTTGATCATGCAATCCCCAATTCCACCCATGCACTTCGCACAGTCTCTGATTGCAATTGGTGTGCGAAACTTCAAGAACCTTCCAATCCTTGAGTCCGGGAAGGTGGGTTTTGGCGATGCCGCCAGGGTCGTCACAGGCAAGCTCATTGCCATGCCAAAATGACCAAGAAAGTCTGGCATGATTCTGCTCTGCATCAATCTTTGTGTGCCATTGCTGTCCTTCACAATGTGCTGCGGACAACGGTTGGGGCAAAAGCTGTGAATCCGATTGCGTCCCACAGCTCGTCCGAGTTTGCATGAAAGCCAAAACACTGTGACGGTTCTCCATTTTGAACCTGATGCAAAACCTTCTTAAGGTTTGTCTCAGGCTTGAACAGAGACGATCCTGTTTCTCTTCACGCTCGGGAAAAAGCTGCATCCCAAGAGAGACAGACATCATCGTTGCATGTCTTCATCATCGGCATCATCATCGTCATCGTCGTCATCTTCATCTGGTCATCATTGACATCACAGTTGAAAAAACATGCCTCCACAGCAGTTGACATTTTCACATCTTTCCTTCCATTGTGATCACAAAATGCTTTGGCACGGCTCCTTCCCACTTGGAAAATTCCATCCACCGGTGGCATGGGCATGTTCACTGTGACAATCTCCCAGAGTTGTTTGTCGGATCAGGAAAGACGTGACGAATGAGATCGTCACACGGCAAGAAACTTGAGAAAGAACCAGATCGAGAATTTCACGTGACAAACAGGACCCCATGACTCGAATGCCGTGGACCTTCATTGTGTTGCTTTCATTTTTGTTTGACAATTTCAATCCTTGTCATTTCGATGACAACCAACGCTTCTGCCAGCCATGCGTTTTGCATGAGTCTGCAGCGTCCTTGTTCAGATTGTCCCAGACACATGCATTGTTGAGAAACACAATTCGCAGCTGCTTTGTTGTTGGTTGCTCAGCAACAATTGCTGGGAGCAATCAAAAAGATGTCCTTGTCCTGAACATTTGGACTCACACAAGCTCTGCAGGATGAGTCAAATCAACACATGATCATGGTTTCTTTCAAAATTTCACTTGACCATCTCAACTGCATTGTTGTTGTTTGGAAAAGTGAACATCATGCATTCTCAGACATGAGTCAATTCAAGAAGCATTTTTTGCAACAGGCATTCCAAACACTTGAATCAACTTTTGTTCATTTGAAGGAGAAAACTTGGTGTTTGACATTCACATTTCGCATTTGATGGCGGCAAATTCTTTTTTGGCATTCTGAAACATTCATTGTGCGACATCTCCTTGTCATTGGCATGCTCACAACATTTTTCTGACAAAGTTTCAACACGTCCAAAGATGGTTTCCTTGACAAAGACACCAAAATTGGAATTTGTTGCAAATTGTCAACTTGAGTCGAAGTTGGTTTTTGTTGAGAATGCTGGACTCAGTGCCAGATGGTTGTTCTTGCTTCTGGAAGACGCGTTTGATGTGCTTGTCGATGGTTGTGTCCGCCGACAACATTTCCACACATGCCAAGTGCACTTGGACCCATTCACGCCCCTCTGACATCCAACCATTGCAAGGGTTTTCAGACTGTTCACACTGTTCATGGAGTGTTCACCAAACTGTGGGTCTGGATCCTCAACTCATGCTGTTTGTGGAACGGAAGGAATCTCTGCCTGGTGCTGTGCATGTTTGGACCCACATTAGTTCTGAAGAAGACATTGGAAGTCCAACGAAAACACAGGGTTCGCATCATTTGAATTGCCGCGCAGTGGATCGTATCTTTTTCTCTCTCACGGAATTGATCCATCGAAGAAAATTCAAACCAATGCTATTGCCCCTCAAGGAACGACACGATCTTCTACTCCGCGATAACACCGTTCAGTGGTTATGGGATGTAGACATCACATCACCTTGATGGGTTGTTGTGTCGCTTCTCTTTTGGCATAAAAATTCTGCAACAAATAGTATTGACCTCTACTCTAGCTGTAAAGGAAAAGAAATTAACTCTACTAGAAGAATGTTTCACTCCAAATGGCACTCCAAAGCGTTGCTGGCGGTTCTGCTATCCTTATTCCAATCGAGTAGTAGTTTTGGCTTTCAGCAGCCATTGAAACAATTATCGCTTCGGACTTTTTCCGTTGCCACTACTAGTAGTACAAGACTCTCCTCGACGGCCGAGGAAAAGAAAGTAAACGAAGAAACGGCTGATGACGTTGACGACAACCAGAAGAAGGACGATTTTATTGTCCAAGCTCTGGAAGAGGGGGATCCCAAGAGTTTGGGATTGACGACAGAGAAACAACCCGCCTTCCAAGTCGAGGATTACGTCTTTGTGGGAGACCATGACGCCATGAAAAAAGACAAGGCCTTGCACGCCTTGTCGTCGGAACGCCACGTCTGGCGCCAATTTCGAAATCAAGACGCCGAAGAGTATTTGCCACTCGACATTATTTTGGAACGCACGTGGGATACGGCCGAAGATGTCTACATGCACTTGAAACGAGCGGGTTTGGAAGATATGAATAAAATCGACCAAGATTTGACGCCAGAACAAGAAGCTTCTCGCAAGACCATTGTGGTTTTGGGCAGTGGCTGGGCCGCCCATTCGTTGATGAAGGTTGTCGATTGCCGTAAAATTCGACTCATCATTGTCTCGCCCACTAATCATTTTGTCTTTACGCCCATGCTATCTTCAGCGGCGGTGGGAACCGTCCATTACCAATCCATGACCGAAGCCGTCCGGGCTTCCAATCCCATGATTCATGATTACATCGAGGGTCAAGCGACTGGCATTGACGTGAATTCCAAAAAAGTCAAGGTCCAACTCAAATACAAGGACGAAGGAGGCAATCCGACCAGTTTGGATTTGAATTATGATCATTTGGTCGTTGCGGTCGGCTCACAAGTCTTTGATTTCAATACACCGGGTGTGAGAGAGCATGCCTTGAAACTCAAATCCATTGACGATGCCCGCAAAATCCGGACGGCCTTGGGAGAATGTTTCGAACGGGCTTCGGCTCCGGATGTGGCCGGGAATGTCGCCGAACAATCTAGAAGGGTGACCTTTTTGATTGCCGGTGGTGGTACGTTACGTTACGTTACGTTTGGAAGCATTCGATTGTTTCTGTCACTGCCGTACACAATTTCAATTTTTGCTAACTCCATTTGCTCTTGCTGGCTGGTTGCAGGACCCACGGGTGTTGAGGTAAATTATTATTTTAGCAACAACAGCATGCTGTTGTTTGGTTGTCGTGTTCTTCATGTGGCTCACCCAACCCTTCTGTCTCTCTTCGTGTTAGTTGGCGGGAGAACTGTCCGACTTGTTCAAAGATCTCACTCGCGCTCACAAGGGTACCTACCCGAAACTTGCCAACTCCACCAGAGTCATCTTGGTAGAGGGAGGACCGACCCTTGTACCGCCTTTTAACGAAAAGATGAGAGCCGAAGCACTCCGGACTCTGCAAGAACAAGGAGTGGAGGTCCATTTGAATACCTTTGTGACCAAAGTATCCGAGAATTATGTCAAACTCAGTGCCGCACAATTTGATCCCACCACAGGAGAGGCATTGAAGGAACGCAAAGACTTTGAAATCCCGGTGGGTCTTACCCTCTGGGCCGCTGGGACCAAGCCACAACCCTTTGTCGAGACGCTTCTGGAGCAGCTACCAGCGGAAGCCAAGAATCGGGATGGCCGAGTCAAAGTCGATCGATGGATGCGTCCCATGATGCACAAGCCAGAATTGCTCGGGTCCGTCTTGGTGCTGGGAGATGCGGCAGCTCAGCACACCAGCGACCTGGACAGTCCCTTCTTGCCTCCCACGGCGCAAGTCGCCGCACAACAGGGTGCGTATATTGCCAGAAATCTCAACCGCAATTACGATTTGACGGCGCAACCACCACAGGTGAAACCACCAAACAAGAAGGACGACAACAATGTGTTCGACGATCCTGCCTTGGCAGCCTGGCTCAAATTGCGAGGTCTCGATACGGCTCCACCCTTTCATTTCCTCAACTTGGGCATTCTTGCCTACTTGGGAAGTGGGGCCGCCTTGTCGCAGATTCAAGTGGGCGATAAGAAGGTCATGAACAAGTCCGGAACGATTGGGTATCTTTTGTTTCGATCCGTCTATTTGGTCAAACAGGTGGCCACCCGCAATCGTGTTCTGGTAACCTTTGATTGGCTCATGAGCCACATTTTTGGTCGCGACACGACACGATTCTAGGAGATCGATTGTCAACAGCCCTACAGTACGGTTCCCTCTTATTGTCTATATGGTGGATGGTCGTGTCGTTCTGGGTCTTCCAAAATAATATCCGAAGTGACTGCCATGATGAAAAGTACAGCTCGCAATATACACGATAAATGGACGACAAAGCGAAGAACTTGCATATACTACCGTTTGGTTTCCAGACAACAAGCTCCAAGAACAAACCGCTGCATATATTTGCCAAAATTGTCTGGGACGCCACGCGTGAAACCAACAACTGCATTCCTACACACTACTAAAAAGTATAGGCAGACAGTTGCTTTCGTCTTGCATAAAATACATTTAGCGTAGGAACTAAGAGACAGGGTAAGAAGGATGACGACGATTCAGCATCGCTATTTCATAGCCATTCGATAAACAGCAGGCAACTCTCTGGGCCCCGGGCAGGTCTATCCCTCTTCTTGGTCAATCCTGTTTCACGAATGCTACTACTTGCTCTTGAAAAGCTGAAACAGATTCTCCATTGGAAAACCCTTGAAAAAGTGAGTCGCGTGATTCTTACCACTCCGCGCTTTGGCTTGGAAGGGAATCAGTAATTTTCTAGCACCTTCTTTTTGCTAGAAGTTTATTACACTTTTCTTGGTAGCTGGGTCAAAATAAAAACCTTGATCTCGAAAGATAGAGAGAGCGAGAGAGAGAGAGAGCAAGCAACTTTTGCTCAAGGCTATTTCTGTTGGCTCTACTAGTACATTGTGTCCATTACAAGTCGGTACAGAAGGGAGAAATGAAAAGCTTTTAAAGTTCAGGTATAGAGACATCCGGAATCTTTTACATTCTCAAACCAGTGGACACCTTTCGATATTCAAAATTAGGTGCTGAATCAAATGCAGGAACATATCTACAGTACTTGAGCAGCTGCTGCCAATGTGCTCACTCACTTATGCCAACTTGGAGTTAGCAGCACCAATATCATATTGTGTCCAGTCACTTTCTCGTAGTGGTCGTTGTTCTAGCACAAGCTTTCCATTCATGACCGTGCCGACATGGGTAAAGCCGACCTTCTCGCAAAATTCGCGGTCATGCGAAATGACAACAATGGCCCCATCTTTTCCGCCCCAACCAGAGAGCGCATTTGCAAGACCATCAATGCATCCAACATCCAAGTGCTGTTGTTCGACCACCACAACAAAACAAGACAAGAAACGTTAGTAAAAATGTATATAAAACATGACCAGGTCGCAAGCACCTGGTGCCGTAGAATGACTTACATTGCTGGGTTCGTCCAACATGAGCAAATTGCTAGCTTTGAGAGCAAACATGCCCAAGGCCACACGGGCCTTTTCGCCTCCACTGAGTGCTTGCACTTTTCGCAAAGGCTTTTCTCCGCCCAGACCCAGCCGGCCCAACACGCTTCGAGCGGCTTCGTCCGAGACGGTCACATCCCCATCGGCACCATCTCGTGCGTACGCGGTGACCAGGTCGACGGCGCGTGATTCCGGGTCCAGCTCTTGGGCCAAATCTTGGGTAAAGGTTCCGAGAAAGAGTCGATCGTTTTCAATGCGTTCCCCACTTTGAATCATTTCCGGCACATTTCCACGCAAGGCTTTTAGGAGGGTCGATTTACCAGCACCATTGGGTCCCCTCAACAATAACTTCATGCCTCGGATAACTTTCAAGTCAATATTTTTCAAGAGCGGCGCTTCGTTGGGATCATATCCGATGGTCGCATCTTTGATGACGAGCAAGTTCTCGCCATTGGGTTTGGGTGGTGGTGGCAAGACGAGTTCGGGTGTCCGAATGGCAGCGGTAATGGCCAAGGGTGGAGGATCCAATTTTCCTTCGCGCTTCATCTTCTCCAACATTTTGACACGCGATTGCGCCGACTTGGCCTTGGTGGCTGATGCACCAAACTTGTCGACAAAGGCTTGCAGCCGTGCGGCTTCTTCCAAGTTGCGTTCGTATTCGGCTTGCGCCGATTGGGCACGGAAAATCTTTTCGTCCTTGAATTTGGCATACGAACACGACCGATACTCCACGAGCGTATTGGCCACAATTTCGGCAATGTTGTTGACACTGGCTTCCATGAGCGACACGTCGTGGGATACCAAGACGACACTCCCGTCGTAACTGGCAATGTATTTGCCGAGCCAATCCCGTGCCGACGAGTCCAAGTGATTCGAAGGTTCATCCAACAAGAGCAAACTTGGTTTGGAAAGCAGCAACCGCGCCAGTGCAATTCTCATTTGCCATCCTCCACTGAAATCACTGCAGAGGCGATCCGAATCTTCGGGTTCAAAGCCTAATCCTTTCAAGACGGTATCGACCAATTGTTCTTGTTCGTATCCCCCCAAAATGGTAAACTGTTCTTGGGCCGATGCCAAGGCCTCCAAGGCATCTTCCGAGTAGTCACCGTCTTCGACAATTTTCGTGGTCCGTTCCAATTCGGTACGAGCATTTTCCACGAGCGTCATTTCACTCCTCGCTTCTTCCGCGACCGTTTTGGTACTCCCACTGACGGCCGATTGCCGCAAATATCCCACGCGTTCATTGGCATGCACCAAGGCTTTTCCAGCGTCCATGCGAACGGTACCGGTAATGGCACCGAGCAACGTTGATTTGCCAGCGCCATTGACGCCGACAATCCCCCATCGTTCGTAGGGTTGCACACTCCAATTAATTTTGGACAAGAGGGGAGTGGCACCTCGGGAAATGGCCACGTCTTCGAGTCGCAAGGCGGCGCCCTTGGTATCACCGACGACCCATCCGTACTGTTCGGCGCTGTCGGTGGGGGGTGCTTGTTTTCGAGTACTGGGAGGAGCCGCCGCAGTGGAAAAGAGTTGACTGGTGCTGCTACCACTTACTCCACAAGCAGTAGCCGGAGTTTTGGGAGCAAAGGCCTGACAACTGTCAGGGTGGACCAGAGCCAACCACAGCAGCGAGGTAGCCATCAATCTCATTGTGAATAAATAG
>ENA-ORBV01012685-ORBV01012685.1-microbial-mat-metagenome-genome-assembly--contig:-NODE-12685-length-12958-cov-17.251378_pt1 | contig 12958 bp, 12 predicted proteins | sample MGYA00237777_ERZ505514 | MGnify/ENA primary metagenome ERZ505514 (study PRJEB26160, sample SAMN06269048) | microbial mat metagenome | isolation source: Oligotrophic lake microbial mat | place...
GATCCCGGTGCGCGCGGGGCTGGAATGTGACTGGCTGAACGGCTGCGAAGACTGGATCGCGGATCTCGCGGGCACGCACGAGTGGGATTATTTGATTGGTGCCGTGCATTATCTTGGCGATTGGGATTTCGACAATCCGGTCTGGTTGGGGCGCTGGGTGAAGAGTGATGTGGATGCCGTGTGGAAACACTACTGGGAAACGTATGCTAAAATGGCCGACAGCGGACTTTTTGACATCCTGGGTCATCCGGATCTCGTGAAAAAATTCGCCCACGTTCCTGCAGGTGACCTGGATCGGTTTTATGAGCCGGTCATCGACGCCATCGCCATTTCCGAAGAGTTCCGTGCCGCCATCGGCGCCCAGAGCGTCGATCCCGACGCCGCCGCTGCTTCCTTTCGCTCGCTGGTCGCCCGCGCCGGAGCATCCTGGGACCAGATGCCCCTGGACCGCCGCCGCGCCATCGTCGATCTGGTCGTCGAGTACGTCTACCGCGCCGCCGGCACGCCCGATGGCCCGATCGGCGCGATCGAGGACGCCGGCGCCGCCGCCGCGCTCCTGGCAAGCGGCGATGAACTCTCGCCCCAGGAAGTCTCCCAGGCCGCGTGGTCCGTCGGCGTGCTCGTGCGTCTCCAACGCGAGCGCGACATCTCCGCCCGCGCCGGCTCGCTCATCGAGGCCCGCCTCGGGGCCGCCCTCCAAGGCGGCCGCCCGATCGGCGCCTCCGCGTTCGACGCCGGCGCCGCCGCCGCCCTCGGTGTCATGCCCGCCAAACTCGTCCCCCCGTCCGACGACTCCATCCGCACCCGCCCCATGGTCGATCGCGGCCTGGAATCCTGGCGACGCTGGCTCGCCTGCGTCGCGGTCGTCACGGGCAGCGACGCCGCCGCACGCACCGGCCTGATCCTGGCGGGCCTGCATGTGCTCATCCACGACGCCCCGCAACCCACCGATGACCGCATCGTCTTCGAGGCCATGAGCCTGCTCGTCGAGGGCCTCGACTGGTCCGAGACCGGCTTGGCCCGCCAGTGGCTCGTCCGCATCGTCGATGCGCCGGGCGTCTCCACCGCCGACGCCCACACGCTTGCCAACGCCGTCGCCACCCGGGCTCCCGCCGCGGGCCTCGATGTCTCCCTGGTCCCCGCCCCCCGCGCGACCGACCTGGAGCGTCGCGAGATGCGGGATCGCCTGGCGATCCTGTGGAACCTGACCGACCAGAGCGACCACGACGCGCTCGCCTCGGCCTGGCGCGAGGGCCGCGCCGAGGCGCTGGCCCGCCGCGAGTCCGACCTGACCCCGTTTGAGCACCTGGCCACCGCGGTCGTGCTCTCGCGGATCAGTGAGGCCGCGATGCTGCGGTGGCGGGGGCTGACCGAGGAAGCCCACACGCTGCTGCTGGGCCTGACCGATGAAGTGGACGCGACGCTGACCGCCGCCGCCACGCCCCGGTCCACGGTGAGCGTGTACGAGGCCGGCGACGGTTCGTGGGCCGAGCAGTACCTGCTGGCCGGACGCAGCATCCCCATCCGACTCGACCTGCTTCGCCAGGCCTCCACATCGTTCAACGCCAGCATCGGGCCGGTCGACGCCGAGGTGCTCATGCACGAGGCCCTTCGCGGCTCGCCCGCGCCGGTCGCCACCGCCGCGTACGACATCGTCATGCGACTGCTCGGCAGCCCTTCCCTCGCCAACGCGCTGCTCGAGGAACTGCCGCAGACCCCCAAGACCCGCCGCAACGCCCAACTCATCGGCGCGCTCACCGGGGCACGCTTGCCGCTCATCCAGGACGCCCGCTGGGAGGTCGAGGCGAGGCGAGCCGCCGTCACGCGCCTGCTCGAACTGCTGGCCGCCGACGGCGACCTCAAGACCTTCGACGACCTGTCTCTGTTGCTGGCCCGCTCATACGAGGCTCGGGCCGAATCCAACCCCGGAAGAGGCCGCGCCTCCGACCCGCCCGAACTCACCGCGGCAATCCTGCGATCCGGCTGGCGCCGCCAGGCCGAGCCGCTGCTTCCGCCGCCCGGCCTCGGGCTGACGCTCGACGAAGTGCAGCGCCGTCGCGCGTCGCGACTGGAACTCGCCCAGGGCCCCGTCCAGACCTTCGCCGCCGAGCAACTCGCGGGTGCCGAACTGATGGCGCTGGTGGTCGCCGGCGAGCAGCCCGACCAGACCGAGGCGGTCCGGGTCGTCCTGGACGACCTGGCCCGCGCCCGCCAGCGGGCACGCCACATCGCGGAGCAGATCGTCGCCGGCGAAGCCGCCAGCGCGGCCCTCTGGGGCATCCGGCTCAAGGAAGGAGCCACGCCATGACCCAACTCGGTCGCGCCCTCACTCGGGGCCTGGCCCTCGTCGCGGCTTCTCTCGCCGCCGCCTTGGGCAGCCCCGCTCTCGTTTCGACCCAACCCGAGCAACCCGAATCCAGCCCAGCCCCCGACAACCTCCCGGACCTGCCGCCTTACCCCGGCCCGCCCACGAATCCCGACGCCCTCTCGCCCGACGTGACCGCCCGACTCTCGGCCCTTTCCCCAGCCGACCCCCGCGCCTACTTCCTTCTGGGCGAGGAGCTCGCCGCCGAGGCCGCCGGCCCCCGGAGTGAAGCCCTCGCCCGCACCCTCTACGTCCTGGCGTTCGAGCTCGACCGCCGGCGGCGCGAATCTGGGGCCGCCGGAGACCCGGGCCTGGCCGCCAGCGCGTGTCTCGCCCTGGCCGACCTGTCCCGCCTCGAGGAGGACCGCCGCTGGCTGGTCGCCCTGGCCCGGTCCATCGACCGGCGGTACGCCAGCCCGGACTGGAGCCGTGCGGCCCAACCCACCTATTCAGGGGAGGCCGGGTTCCAGGCTGCCGAGTTCCTGGGCCTCGTCCGTTCCGGAGACGGACACCGCGCACGCAACCTCCGCGACAATGCCGAGGTTGCCCATGTTCTCACCGAGTACGAGCGGATGGTGGGGGGTCTGGGCTCCAGCGGCATGTTGCACGAGGTCGAGCAGCAGTCCCGCCAATGGCCGTGCGTCCAGTGCGGTAACCTTCGGATCGCCACCTTGGGGGAGACCATCCCGCCGCGGAAGGGGCTTTGCCCAACCTGCCACGGCAATCCGGGTCCGATTCTGACCCGGTCGCAGTTGATCGGGCAGCTCAGATTTGAGTCGGGGTTGCTGGATGGGATTCAGACGTCATGGTCGGCCCAGATGACCCTTGATCAGGGGGCTCCGCTCCGGGAACCCAGTGCGGGCGAACTCGCCCCCACGATGGGGGTGGATGGCGACGCGGCCTACTGGCGGAACGGGGCGTGGGCCAAGACGCCGACCGGGACGCCGGCACCGGCTCCTCGGCGCGCGGGTCCGCCGCCAGTCGAACCGGGCGAAGCAGCGTCGAGTTCGCGACCTTGACTCCTACACTCGCGTCCCTTGGCGGGTGACCGCGCGGGGGATTTGGAGACGGCACCATGTCGGATGCAGCAGCGGGTTCCCCGACTCCCAGTTCCACACCCACCCCTACCCCCGCGGCGGCTGCTGGCGAAGTGGTGGCCAAGCCGGAGATCGAGTTTGGCGACTTTGCCAAGGTGGACCTGCGGGTGGCCCGGGTTGTGAAGGCGGAGCTGCACCCGTCGGCGGACCGCCTGCTGAAGTTGCAGGTGGATGATGGGTCGGGCGTGCCGCGGCAGATTTGTGCGGGGATCCGGGCGTACTACAAGCCCGAGGACCTGGTGGGCAAGTTGATCGTGATCGTGGCCAACCTGAAGGCCCGGGTGATCCGGGGCGAGGAATCGCGCGGGATGCTGCTGGCGGCCAGCGATGCGCCCAAGGGGGCTCCGGAGGCCGAGCGCCAGGTGATCGTGCTGACGACGATGGCGGCGATTGAGCCGGGAGCGATTGTTTCCTGAAGAAGCGACGAAGGGCCGAAGCGACGGGGGCGCGCAGGCCCATGGGCGGTGGGCGAGGTCGGGCGCGCCAGGCTTTGGGGTGGTGGCCGGCCGCTCGCCATGCCGGTTCGTTTGGCAAGAAACTGTCGGTTGATCCACAGGCGGGGGGTTGGACCGATACTGTGGTTTGGCCGGGGTGGTTCTCCGCGCACGGTGCGTGGGGGTGGCCCGGGGAGGATCGGAGATCCTTGGATCGGAGGTCGGCATGGACGGTGGAACCGGGCGGCGTGGGCTTGGCGTGAAGGTGTTGGGGATCGCGGCGATACTGGGGCTTGGCCTGCTGGGCGGGTGTTCCGGCGGCGGCGGGTCGGAGTACGACGCGGCGATCGAGGAGAACTCGGCCCTGCGGGCCCGGGTGGCGACGTTGCAGACGGCCCTGGATGAGTGCGACACGAATCGCCTCGCGGCCGAGACCGAGAACGCCGAGCTGGCCCAGGGGCTGGAGGCGATGCGTGGCGGCGGAGGCGGCGGGACCACGGGCTTTGAGAACATCAACGGAGCGACGGTCAGCCGCGGGGCGGGCGGGTCGATCGTGGTCGCGGTGGCGGGCGACGTTCTGTTTGATTCGGGTCGGGCGGAGTTGAAGAACACAAGCCGTCAGTCGCTGGACCGTATCGCGCAGGTGATCAACAGCCAGTACGCGGGCCAGATGGTCCGGATCGAGGGCTACACCGACAGCGACCCGATCAGGCGGAGCACATGGCGGTCGAATGAGCACCTGTCGGCCGAGCGGGCCTTGGCGGTTGAGCAGCACCTGGTGTCGCGCGGGATCAACAACGACCGGGTGTACTCGGCGGCGTTCGGGCCTTCGAGCCCGCGGGCGACCAAGGACCAGAGCCGGCGCGTAGAGATCGTGGTGCTGGCGGGGGCGTGAGGTGGGGGGACCAGACGGAGAGACGAAGTCGACTACCCCTCTTGCCGCGCCGCGGTCTTCCTGAAGATCGCGGCGCGGCGTTTTTGGGAGAGTGCGGAAACACCGGGAGCCGCACGCCACAGCCTGAAGGGCTGTTCGTTCGTCGCTGGCGGTTGAGCGACGCGAGACCCCCGGGTACCGACGCCGAGCCTTGCAGGCTCGATGGACGGGTGTCGGGCCGGAGGCCCGCCACCCCTTGTCGGCCCTTGTCGGCCCTTGTCGGCCCTTGTCGGCCTTGTCGGGGTCCGCCACTCCTTCGAGTGGTTGGTGGATACGATGGGCGAGTGGGTGGCTTCCGTGTGAGAGGTCCGCCGCGAACCGGGGATTTGGTCAGTCATGCCGCACATCATCGCGCAGCCGTGTATTGGGACGAAGGACACCTCGTGCGTGGAGGTGTGCCCGGTGGACTGCATCCATCCGACGGCCCAGGAAGCGGATTTCGGCACGGCGGACCAGTTGTACATCGATCCGGACACCTGCATCGACTGCGGGCTGTGCGTGGACGAGTGCCCGGTGAAGGCGATTTTTCCGCAGGAGGACCTGCCGGAGAAGTGGAACGGGTACACGCAGTTGAATCTGGAGTATTACAAGAAGAAGTAGGGCGTGGGGTGCCGGGCTGCGCCGGAGCCGATCCGCGCGAGCGGTCGGGCAACCTCCGAACGCGTGTGGGGGATCCGCAAACCCTCCCGGGCTGATGCTCCGCGCGTGCATTGACCCGCGTCGTGGCCGACGGGTGCCCGCGCGCTCGCGGGGATCGGCTGCGTTGCCGCGGTGCGCGGGGTTTCGGGACGCTGGCGGTGGGGTTGTGTCCGCGTAACCGGGGGTGTTGGTTGTCGTGGGCGGCGCAGGCGTCGTTCATGGCGTGTGGGCGGCGCGTGGGGCGCAAGCGATGCGAAGCGAGCGGGTTGGGTTGTCGATGCACCGTGCGGCCAGGGTTGAACCCGGGCCCCCGGCGGCGGCGGGAAGCGCTCGGCCGCAGGGAAGGTCGGCCGATGTGTTGTCGGCCCCCGTCCGCCACGCCCCAGGGAATGGGGCAGCCAGTCTGGCACAAGGAGCAGTCGCATGAAGGTTCGTCGCACGATTCGCAAGGGCTTTACGCTGGTCGAAATCCTGATCGTCGTCGTGATCCTGGGCATCCTCGCGGCGATCGTGGTGCCGCAGTTCACCCGCGCCGCCGATGAGGCCCGCAACGGCAACATCGCGACGCAGATCTCGACCCTCGAGAACCAGTTCGAGCTGTTCCGGGCTCGCGAGGGCGCGTACCCCGACCTGGTCGCGGACCAGTGGGTGACCATGATCGCCGACGAGTACATCAAGGACGCGCCCGTGAACCCCGTCGACCAGTCGAGCCTGGTCTCCGCCGCGGCTGGCTCGGGCGGCTGGGTCTACACCCAGGGCACCGGCACGATCACCGCCGACGGCGCCCCGTAACTGATCTCGTGAGGATTTTTCAGACGCGGGCGATCCGGGGAACCGGGTCGCCCGCATTCACGATCGACCGGTCGGTGCTGGAGGAACTCTCCGATGAAACGCGCGCGGGCATTCACGCTGGTCGAGATTCTGATCGTCGTGGTCATCCTCGGAATTCTGGCGGCGATCATCGTGCCCAACTTCGCCACCGCGACGCAGGAGGCGCAGAGCACCACCACGTTCTCGGAACTGGGCAAGTTGAGGCGGGCGATGGAGGTGTACGGGATCCGCAACCCGAGCCAGATGCCCGATGTGATTGAAGGTGACGGCCGCCCGCCCGACAACGCGTGGGGCGAGCTGGTGCAGCCGGGTGAGTACCTGCAGGGGCCGCCTTCCAACCCGTGGGTGGGCGGGGACAACCGGTACTACGTGATCATCCGGAACTCGCCTGATGCGGCGTACCAGACGAACTACGCGTGGATCTATGACGACACGTCGGGGGACATCTGGGCGGGCGGATTTGATGGGAACGATCAGCCGATTCCGCGGCCTTGAGTGGGGTGGGGGGCGTTGGCCGGTAGCGTGGTCCGCGTCGGGTTATGGGGTGGGAAGTGTGCGGCGCGGGCTTACGCCCGCGGCTCGGATGGCCGATGCTGACGACGGGTCCATTCCTTCAGGAGCGCTCGGCCATGCGTGGACAGCGGTATACAAACGGCGTGTTGACGGCGATCGCGGCCCTTTTGGGGCTGAACTTTGTGGGGCAGGCGATGGACCAGAAGGCCGACGTGCCGATGGCGTCGGCGCAGCCCGAGCAGTACCGTCGCGACGGCGCGGCGGCTCGGCCCGAGGCGAGCCTGGACCCGACCGAGGGCGGGATGATCAGCGCGGCCGAGCAGCGCAAGATCATCATCCAGGAGTTGCGGAACCTGGGCGGTCGCCTGGCGTCGATCGAAGCGAAGCTCGGGACGGGGGTGAACGTGACGGTGACGGACATGCCGGCGATGCAGTGGCCGGCGCAGGCGACGGGCGAGGGGGGGCCGGCGGTTGGGCCTTCGGTCGAGCCGTCGGTGTCGGTTGCGAACCCCTGATGTGGGGGGTTGGTGGGAGGGGAGGACGCGGATGGACCGCCTCATGAAGGATGCGTGGATTGGGCGGACGAGCCGCGGGGATCGCGGCGGTGGCGGGCGTGGTCGTGAGCGAGGTGGGCGTGCCCGCGCGTACACCCTGGTTGAGATGCTGGTGGTGGTGGCGATCCTGGGAATTTCGAGCGCGATCGTGATTCCGTCGGTGAGCCAGGCCGGGAGTTTTCGTTCGCAGGCGGCGGTGCGTGCGATCGTGAGCGACCTGACGTTCGCGCAGTCGGACGCGATGGCGTTCCAGACGGGGCGGGCGGTGATCTTCGACGTGGACGAGAACCGATACGTTGTGTGCGCGGTGAACGGGGCGAGCGTCGACCCCGAGGTTGATGCGCTGTATGATCCCCAGCGTCCCGAGGGCGTCGTGTCGCTCGATCTGGATGACGGGCAATACGGCGGGGCGCGGCTTGAAAGCGTGGATATCGACGGAGGGGCCATGCTCGTGTTCGACGAGCAGGGCGCGCCGGTGGCGGCGCCGCAGAGCAACAGCCCGTCGGCGGGTGGGCTGATCACGATCGTGGCCGAGAACGTTCGGTACACCATCAGCATTGACGGGTTCACGGGGCACATCACCACGGCGCGGGCGGAGATCGTCGGGCCATGATGGGGGTGGTTGGGGTGCGCCGGTTCTGTGAGGATTGCGAATCGAGGCGGGGCTGAGGGGTGAGTCGGGCTGGGTCGCATGGTTCGGTCACGCGCTGAAGGGAGTCGTATGGGCGCCCGGGTGAAGAAGAAGCCCGCGATGGGCTGGTTGGTCGTTGCGCTGGCGCTGGGGATGCTGATCTGGGTGCGTCTGCGCCTGGTGACGGACATCCCGCGGTCGGCGTACGCGGACCCGGAGAAGCGGAGCGAGCCTGCGGGGCAGGGGCAGCGCGAGGACAAGGGGCGTGTGACCGAGGACGAGCCGGGGCGAATCGCCATCGGCGAGGGGATGTAGGCGGCGGTCGTTTGATTGCCGATCGGCCAGAAACGCCGGTTGTGCCGTGAGGCATGGCGTTGCACGCACTTCAGCGTCGGGACGCGAGCTGTTCATGGGCGCCACCCGCCGGAAGCCGCGGGTGGCGGCACGGGATGGCATGATCAGCGATTGGCGTGGATGCCAGCGGCGGCGGCGCGCTGGACGGCGTGCAGCTCGGCGTGGCGGTTCTGGCGGGTGTATATGGTGGCCAGCGCGTCGAGGGCGCGCAGCGCGGCGGCGGCGGAGGAACGCGATTGGGGGGCGACGCTGTAGAGGGCGCGGAGGGCGAGGCGTTCGGCCTGGTCGTCCTGGTTCAGGTTGACCAGCGTTTGGGCCAACAGAGACAGAAGTTCGGCGTGCAGGGGGTCCGTGGGGGCGAGCAGGTCGTCGGCGAGGTCGCAGGCCTCGCGGAGCTCATCGGCGGCCCGCTGGTGGCGCTGTTCGCTGATGGAGCGGATGGCCGCGGCCCGGAGGGAGAAGAGCAGGTACTCGCGGGCGTCGGGGAGGGGGTTGCGACGGGCCTCGGCCTCGCCGACGGCGTCGGCGTGGGCGCGGAGGGCGCGGCGGAACCATCCGGCGGAGGAGGCGGGGACGCCTCGTTGGAACTCGACCAGGCCCAGGTTGGCCATGACGCTGGGGTCCTGGCCGGCGGAATCCCGTGCGCGGACGATCCACTCGCGGGCGCGTTCGAGGTTGCCGCGGGCGCGGTGGACCTCGGCCAGGAACATGAGGGTGTAGGCATCGTCCGCGCCGCGGTTGGTGGCGGAGGTGAGGGCCATTTCGGCGGCGTCGAGGTTTCCGAGCATGACGTGGGCCATGCCCAGGAAGGTCCAGAAGCGCAGGTCGTTCTCGCGCCAGGCGGGGTCTTCGAGGGCGTCGAGGCAGAGGGCGACGACGTCGTCGAAGCGCTTCTCGATGTAGCGGAGCCGGATCTGGATGATGCGGGGTGAACTCTCGTGCTCTTCTTCGAGGATGACGCGCTGGATCACGCTGTCGACCATGACCAGCAGTTCCTCGCGCTGGATGTCGCCGCGGCGGTCGAGCACGTCGTTGAGGAAGGCGTTGAGCTGGTTGATGGTCTCGGACATGGAGGCGGTGCGGATGTTGAGGTCCTGCACGGCCTTTTCGAGCGAGCGATTGGCGACCTGGGCGCGTTGGCGGGCGTCGTCGGCCTGCCCGCGTTCCTGCTGGGCGAGGGCTTCCGCGGCGGTGCGATCGGCCAAGGCCTGCGCGGTCACGTCGAGCTGCTCGGAGAGCTGGGCGCGGGCGCGATTGGCCTCGTTGGTCTGTTGGACCGCGGTCGCGCGGGCCTCATCGGCCTGGAAGTAGAGGATGAGAGAGGCGACCATGCCCGCGGTGGTCGCCAGAAGCACGCTCGAGCCGCCGATCACCAGCGCGCGGTTGCGCCGGATGAACTTGGTCGTCCGGTAGAGCGCGGTCGGTGGGCCGGCCTGGACCGGCTCGTTGGCCAGGAACCTTTTGATCTCGTCGCCCAGTTCGCGGGCGGTCTGGTAGCGGCGGATGGGCTCCTTCTCGATGGCCTTCATCACGACCCAGTCCAGGTCGCGGCGGAGGATGCGGGTCAGGCCGTGGATGTCGGTGCGGCGGAGGTCGGCGATCTCGCGGACCTTGAGGCCAAGGTCGCGGAGGCGGCTGCTGGGGCGTGGGGCCTCGGCCTTGACGATGGTCTGCTGCACGTCCATCAGGCTGAGGCCCGCGGACTCGGTAAGGTCGATGGGCGTGAGGCCTGTGAGCAACTGGTAGAGGATGACGCCGAGCGAGTAGATGTCGCTGCGGATGTCGACCTTTCCGACCTTGCCCGTGGCCTGCTCGGGGGACATGTAGTCCCAGGTTCCGATGGGCGTGCCGGACATGGTGTGGATGGAGAAGTCGCCCGCGCCGCCGGCCTCGGTGGCCTTGGCGACGCCGAAGTCGATGATCTTGGCGAGCGGCGGGGCGTTGTCGCGCGTGGAGACGAGGATGTTGGAGGGCTTGAGGTCGCGGTGGATGATGCCTTTGGAGTGGGCGTGCTGGACGGCCTCACACACGTCGTAGAAGAGGGCCAGTCGGGCGTCGGTGTTCAAGCGGTGGCGGTCGCAGTAGTCGGTCAGGTGCATCCCCGGCACGTACTCCATGACGAAGTACGGGCGCCCCTTGTCGGTGCCGGCGTCAAAGACCTTGGAGATGTTGGGGTGGTCCATGAGCGCGAGCGCCTGGCGCTCGAGCTCGAAGCGGGCGACCACGCCCTTGGAGTCCATGCCCTCACGGATGACCTTGAGCGCGACCTTGCGCTTCATGGGGAAGGCCTGCTCGGCCAGGTAGACATCGCCCATGCCGCCGCCGCCAAGTTTCTCGAGGATCTTGTAGGGGCCGATCTTGTCGGGGATGTCGCGTGCGGCGGAGAGTGCCTGGAGGGGGCTGTTGGAGAGGGCGGGCCTTTCGAGGAAGCCGGTGGCGTCGGAGGCGCGGGAGAGCAGGAGGAGGACTTCCTTGCGCAGGTCGTCGTCATCGCCGCAGAGGGAGCCCAGGTGCTTGTCGCGCTCGGTGGGCGTGAGGGTGTGGACCTCGTGGAAGACCGAGCGGATTCGTTGGTAGCGTTCTGGGGTCACGTTGGGTCTCGGAGGCGGAGCATGATGCCATGCGGGAAGGCATCGAGGCAGCAGGCATCAAGGCATCCAGTCGGGCGAGTTCATTCCGCCCCCTTGGTGTCCTCGGCCAGCTGCTTCATCAGCCACGCTCGGGCCATGGTCCAGTCGCCCTCGACGGTGCGGAGCGAGACGCCCAGGACGTCGGCGACTTCTTTCATCGAAAGGCCCCCGAAAAAGCGGAGTTCGACGATCTTGGACTGGCGGCTGTCGAGAGCCTCGAGTTTTTCCAGGGCCTCGTGCAGGGCGATCAGGTCCACGCTCTTGCCGTCGTCCTGGATGGCGGAGGAGTCGAGCGGGATGCGTTTGCGGTCGCCGCCTCGTTTGAGGCGGTCGCGGCCGCGGGCGTGGTCGACCAGGATGCGGCGGATGATGCGGGCGGCCGCGCCGAAGAAATGGGCCCGGCCCTCCCATTTGATGTGCTTGAGTTCGATGAGTTTGAGGTAGGCCTCGTTGACCAGGGCCGTGGCTTGGAGGGTGTGCCCGGGGCGTTCCTGGCGGAGCTGGGCCTGGGCGAGGGCGTGCAGCTCGTCGTAGATCATGGGGAGGAGCTTCTCGAGGGATTCGCGGTCTCCGCCGTGCATGTCCGAGAGAATCTGTGTGACGTCGTGTCGCTGCATTGGGTATCCCGGGTTTGTCGACCCCCCCATTGTGGCAGGGGGACAGATTCCGAGCAAGGGGCGGGGGAAAATGGGGCCAGCGGTGGAGGGGACGAACGCGGAGGGCGCGGGGAGGAGCGCGGAGGCACCCAAGACCGGATCTCAGAGCAGCTGAGTGGGGTGGGCGAGAGCGGCTGGATCCGAGTGATGCGGGAATGGGCCTGGTTGCCTGCGGTCGCCTCGCGTCCGTTCCAAAGTCGTCACTCCACGTTCTTCGGCGCTGCTTTCGCGCGTCCTGGGCGTTCTGCCGTTCTCCCCTCTCCCACCTACGATCCCGCGATGTTCAGAGAAGTGCTGCACTCCAAGATCCACATGGCGGCGGTGACGGCCGCGTCGCCGGCGTACATGGGCTCGATCACGATCGACGCCGACCTGCTCGAGCGCACGGGGATGCGCGTCAATGACGTGGTGCACATCGCCAACTGCCGCAACGGCGAGCGGTTCACGACGTATGTGTTCCGCGGCGAGCCGGGCAGCCGGACAATCCAGGTCAACGGGGCGGCCGCCCACCTGGTGGAGGTGGGCGACCGGCTCATCATCATGCACTTCGCGTCGATGGATGACGGGGAGTATCGGGGGCACAGGCCTCGCGTGTTGATCATGCGCGAGGACAACACGGTGGGGGAGATGATGCGGTACGAGCCGGGGTGAATGCCAGTGCAAGCGGGGCCCAGTTTTCGGACTTGACATAGAGGGGGGGGGGGGGTAGTCTTGGAAGCGAGTCGCGATGCGGCTCTACCGGAGATCGATCCATGACAACGCGCACTCAGGGTCGGTTGAACTTGGCGGCGGGGATGTTGGCTCTCGGGACGGCAATGACGGGAGTTGCTTGGGGAATCGGGATGGATTCCGAGACGGAATGGTTTTGTGGCGGGTTCTGCGGTTCCCAACGTCGCAACTGCAACGACGGGTATGGCGGCTGCTGCTGCGGAGGCAACTCGCAGAACTTGGGATCGTGCTGGTGCGCGACTACGACGCAATGCACGAGCTCGACCGATCCTGAATGCACTGTCGGGTACATTGCGAACTAGCGCCTGGCGAGCCTTCGCCCCGGGTGGGCAGCGGCGATGTCTCGTGGTCCAGAACGAGCCTTTGGCCAGGTGATCTGGCGTCTCGCCGGAGGATCATCGATCCAGTGGTCGTTGGCGGCATGCTATCTATTTATGGAGGTCTAGCAGGCCGTTGAAGAACGCGGGTTCGACGACGGGGATCTCTGAACAACCCAACGCAACCGCCCGCGATCGGATAGCGTGTGTTTGTGCGGCGTGACTGGTGCGCCGGCTGGAGGCTGGCATGGCAGAGCGACGCAACGCGGCGGGT
>ENA-ORBV01012686-ORBV01012686.1-microbial-mat-metagenome-genome-assembly--contig:-NODE-12686-length-12958-cov-4.333980_pt1 | contig 12958 bp, 8 predicted proteins | sample MGYA00237777_ERZ505514 | MGnify/ENA primary metagenome ERZ505514 (study PRJEB26160, sample SAMN06269048) | microbial mat metagenome | isolation source: Oligotrophic lake microbial mat | place...
CTTCAAGGATATTCCAGGCGTTCGCTATTTCCCGAAATGAATAATAGGCCGCAAGTTCAACCCGCCCGGACAATTCAACCTTCAAGTTAGAAGTCGGAGCACGCGCCCGGTCGCGCCTGGAGCACTCCTCGCAAAAGGGCCTTCGCTCTTCGCCGAGTCGTAGCGCTCGCTTGGCGGTAGGGGGTTTCTCTCGATATCTAAACGGGCGTCTTCTATGCCAAAAGCCGGGTTGTAAAGGAGCACGAGAGTGTCTGCAGGCAATAGCGTGCTGAGCTTGGTCTTTAAGCGCGACCTGGTCTCGCCCTTCCTCGGCGGCGGTGACGCGCCCGTGGCGAGTTCGGCGGATCCGGCCCGCACGCAGGCAGAACAGCCGCAGGTGGAGTTCGTTACCTTCGTCTTCAACGACGTCCAGCGGACGATGGAACAGACGGTGCCGAATTATCGGCGGGCGAAGCTGGTGCTGTTTCGCGATGGGACCCAGTCGGGGTGTGGGGCGGCGGAGTCGGCGATGGGTCCTTTTTACTGCCCGGCGGACGAGAAGGTGTACATCGACCTGGGCTTTTATGACGAATTGAAGCGGCGGTTTGGGGCGCCGGGGCAGTTTGCGCAGGCGTATGTGTTGGCGCATGAGGTGGGGCATCACATCCAGAAGTTGATGGGGATTGAGAGCCAGGTGCGGCGGTTGCAGCAGGCGAATCCGGCGAAGGAGAATTCGCTTTCGGTGCGGATGGAGTTGCAGGCGGATTGCTTTGCCGGGGTTTGGGGACACTCGACGGCGCAGCGGAATTTGTTGGAGAAGGGCGATGTGGAGTCCGGGTTGGGGGCGGCGGCGGCGGTGGGGGATGACCGGATTCAGCAGATGAGCGGGAGCCGGGTTTCGCCAGAGCGGTTTACGCATGGGTCGGCGGCGCAGCGGGTGCAGTGGTTCAAGACGGGGATGGAGAGTGGGTCGTTGGCGGCTTGCGATACTTTCGGGCGTTGAGTGTAGGACAGGCCTCCTGGCCTGTCAGTGAGTGACGCGGAATTGATAGACTGTGGCGAGCAACCTGTGGAACTTTACTCTCGTCGACGCCTTCTGGAAAGCACGACGCTCGGCTTCGGTAGCCTGGTGCTGGCGGATTTGCTGCGTGGCAGTACTCCACCGAATCACCTGAAGCCCCGGCCGGTACACTTTCCCGCGAAGGCCAAGGCGGTCATCCAACTGGTGCAAAATGGTGGGCCCAGCCAGATGGACCTGTTTGACCCGAAGCCATTGCTCAAGAAGCTAGCCGGGCAGCCGCTGCCGGGGGGCGTGGAGATCCATCAGCCGAACAACGTCAACACGCTGCTGCCCTCGCCTTTCACGTTTCGCCAGCACGGACAATGCGGAATGGACGTCTCTGAGATGTTGCCGCATACCGCGAAGATCGTGGATGACCTGTGCTTCATCCGCAGCATGCATACGGAGCACAACAACCACCTTGAAGCGCTGAACATGCTGCTGACGTGCAAGATCTTTCCGGGTCGTCCGGTGATGGGCGCCTGGGTCAGCTACGCGCTGGGCACCGAGAACCAAAGTCTGCCGGCTTATGTCGTGCTGCGCGACCCCACCGGCTACACCATCGGCGGCAAGCAGTTGTGGGCGAATGGCTATCTGCCGGCGTTGTACTCGGGCGTCGAGTTCAGCATGAAGGGCGCGCCGGTGCACCACTTGAATCCGCCGTTGCCCCAGCCGGAGGGGGCGCAGGGCGAGACGCTTTCGCTCCTGGCGAAGTTGAATGAGCGCCACTTGGCATCGCATCCGGGCGAGCTCGAGCTCGAAGCCCGGATCCGCAACTTCGAACTAGCGGCGCGAATGCAATTGGCGGCCGGCGAGGTGCTGAATATCGATGGTGAAAGCGAGGCCACGAAGAAGCTCTACGGCATCGATGACCCGAAGAGCGGCGCCTATGGGCGGCGGTGCTTGATGGCGCGGCGGCTGATTGAGAAAGGCGTGCGCTTCGTGCAGGTGACGACGAGCCCGGGGCAGCCCTGGGACCATCACGATAACATCCAGCGCGATATGCACAAGATTGCGGGCGAGACGGATCAGGGCGCGGCCGCTTTGGTGAGTGACCTGAAGAGTCGCGGCTTGCTGGATAGCACGATCGTGATGTGGGCCGGTGAGTTCGGCCGCTTGCCGACGACGCAAAACGGCGACGGGCGCGACCACAATCGCAACGCGTTCACGCTGTGGCTGGCGGGCGGCGGCTTTCGGCCAGGCTTGATCTATGGCGCGACCGATGAGTTTGGCTACAAGGCGGTCGTGAACCGCGTACCCGTGCCGGACTTGATTGCGACCCTGCTGCGGCAACTGGGGCTGGACCATACGCGCGTGCAGTATCCACACGGCGGCCGGATGGAAACGCCGGCGGATGTGACGGTGACGGGCGCCAAGCCAGTGCTGGAGTTGATTGCATGAGGTTACTGGTCTTTCTGCTGGCGATGCCTCTCGCCGCAGAACCGCGCTTTGAGGGCGACGTGCTGCCGATCCTCACCAAATACTGCTTCACCTGCCATGGGCAAAGTTCGCCGAAGCTGGGGCTCGACCTGCGGACGGCGGCCGGCACGCTGCGCGGCAGCTTCAATGGCCCGGTGATCGTGAAAGGGAAGCCCGAGGAGAGCTTGCTCTGGAAGAAGGTGTCCTCGCGGCAGATGCCGCCGGCCATCTATGGGCAGAAGATTCCGGATGGCGATCTGGAGACCATCAAGCAGTGGATTGTGGCGGGCGCGCCTTCGGATGCGGTGCGCAAGGAGGTCTCTGTACCGGCAGTGATCACGGCGCGTTGTGTGGGCTGCCACGGCATGCCGAGCGCGGCCGCGGGACTGAAGCTGAGCACGGTGGCGGAGGTGCTGGCGGGGAGCGCATCGGGACCGGTGATCGTCGAGGGCTTTTCCGATCGCAGCCTGCTGGTGCGCCGGATTTCCAATGGCAGCATGCCGCCCAAGGGCCCGAAGCTGACGGCGACGGAGCTCGCTTCGGTGCGGGAATGGATTGACCGGGGCGAGTTTAGTGATCTGGTGGGCTTCTCATCAGTGAATCGCCCGTTCAGTCCGTTGGAGGCGCCGCCGATTACGGCCGAGCAGCGCAAGTTCTGGGCTTTTCAAAAGCCGCAAATGCCGACGGCGGGTTTGAGATCGATTGACGCGCTACTGCTCGAGAGGTTGAAGGCGAAGGGGCTCGCGTTCAGTCCGCAGGCGTCGGCGGAGAAGCTGGTGCGGCGGGCTTATCTCGATTTGATTGGCCTGCCGCCGACGCCCTCCGAGGTGGATGACTTTGCGCGAGATAAGTCACCTCAGGCTTACTCGAATTTGCTGGATCGTCTGCTCGCGTCGCCGCGCTATGGCGAGCGCTGGGGGCGGCAGTGGCTGGATGCGGCGGGCTATGTCGACACCACGGGCAAGGACTTCGACCCCAAGAAGGCCGAATACGCCGACGGGATGTGGCGCTATCGCGACTATGTGATTGAGGCGACCAATGCCGACAAGCCCTGGAATCGTTTTCTGACGGAGCAGTTGGCGGGCGACGAACTCGTCGACTGGCGCAACGCTGCGTCGCGCACTCCACAGATCAACCAACTGCTGGCCGCCACGGGCTATCTACGCACGATCCTCGACATCACCGAAGAGGACATCAGCAACCTTCCGGTGGAGCGTTACGAGGCGCTGTTTAAGCTGGTGGACAAGGTCTCAAGCAGTACGCTGGGCCTGACGGTGGGCTGCGCGCGCTGCCATACGCATAAGTTCGATCCGATCCCGCAGCGCGACTACTACCGCTTCCTGGCGCTCTTCACGACGGCCTACAATCCCACCGATTGGATCCAGCCGCAGAACCGTCATCTCTACACGGTCACCAAGGCGGAGCAAGAGGAGATTGAGAAGCACAATCTCGCCGTCGATGAGCGGCTAAAGCCGGTGGAAGCCCAACTGCTGGACGAGAAGCTGAAGACCGTGCCGGAGGCGATTCGCGCGGACGTGAAGACGGCGCTAGCGTTGGCGGCGGATAAGCGCGACGCGATCCAGAAGTACCTCGCAGGGAAGTTCGCGAGCCTGAAGAAAGACTTCGCGAAGGATCCGCAGATCGTGGCCATTGAGGCCGATCGGCGCAAGCTGCCTAAGATCCAAGCGATGTGGGACGTCGGCACGCCGCCGGTGATTCGCCTGCTGCAGCGTGGCAGTGCCGATGCGCCGGGGCCCAAGGTAGAACCGGGCTTTCTGTCGGTGCTGTCGCCGGAAGCGGGCGCCGATGCTCGGAAGCCCGCCAGCGTGCAGGGCGCGTCCTCCGGCATGCGGCTCGCATTTGCCGAATGGCTGACGAGCCCTGAGCATCCGCTCACTGCGCGCGTAATCGTCAACCGCCTCTGGCAGGGTCACTTTGGCACGGGCCTCGTCGCAACGCCGGATAACTTCGGCCAGACCGGCGCCGCACCGACGAACCAAGCGCTGCTCGACTACCTGGCCGTCGACTTCATGCAGCACGGCTGGAGTGCCAAGCGGCTGCACAAGCAGATCATGCTGTCGGCGGCCTACCGGCAGTCGGCCACGCAGACGGGGAAGGGAAGTCGCGTCGACCCGGATAATGCGCTGCTGTGGCGTATGAACCTGCGGCGGCTCGATGCCGAAAGCCTGCGCGACTCGCTGATCGCCGTGGCCGGCAAGCTCGACCTGCAGATGTTTGGCGAGCCCATTCTTTTGGAGATGCGCCCGGACGGACTGCAGGTGGTGGCGTCCACGGCACCGGCCAACGCCCAATGGCGGCGCAGCATTTACCTCACGCATCGTCGGACCTATCCGATGAGCTTCCTCGGCGTGTTCGACTACCCGATCATCGACACCAACTGCGCGCGAAGGGTTCCGTCGGCGACGCCGCTCCAGTCGCTGACGATGCTGAATGACGAGTTCGTCTGGCAGGCGGCCGAGTCGCTGGCGAAGCGGGCTCATGACGATGTAGACCAGGTTTACCGGCTGGCCTTGTCGCGGGCGCCGTCGCCGGAAGAGCGCCGGCTGGCGGTCGAGTTCCTGAAGACACAGCCGTTTAAGGCGTTCGCGCAGGTCCTGCTGAGTTCGAACGAATTTCTATACGTTGACTAGATCTTTTGGATGTCCGTCGGCATCTACACGCCCATGCTGAGATTTGCATTTCTCCTGTGCCTGACGAGTTCGCTACTAGCCGAGGCCAAGCCGGATGGCGAATGGAGTTGGACGATGACCAGTCCATTTGGCGAATTGAAGGCCAAGGCGATTATGACGTCGGCGGACGGCAAGCTGACAGGGGCCTTCTGGATGGATGAATCCCGGAAGCTCGACATCGAGGACGGTACTGTTGACGGCGCCAAGCTCACCTTTACCCTGAAGCGGGCGCGGCCGAATGGCGGGTCGATGACTTACAAGATGACGGGTACGGTGGATGGCGATACGATCCGGGGCAACGCCGAAGCGGTAGAAATGAGCGCGTCACAGACCTGGACGGCGGAGCGGGTGAAGAAGTGATCTCCTGATCCGCAGCCCACGAACCGATTTCGCCGGGCGATTTCGCCGGTCCGACGGGCACGGAAAGTGTATTAAGGCCGAACCTCTACCTCGCACTTGAAGCGGCTCTCCAGCGGCTGGAGGCGATCCGTCCGCGCCAGGCTCAAGTGGTTGAGGATTGGAAAAACGCACGCACTTGGCTTCACCTGGCGATGGGTGAGACGGACTTGCCGACTTGATTGCCGCGGTGGCTAGTAGGCCCCCCGCGACAATCGGTTGAATTAGCTGACCACGCGGCGGATGACGAATTGACGCCTCGTCCCAAGAACGATCTTCGCAGCCTGCCATCAAGGATATCTCCGCCATGTCCCGTGATCATTGTGATAGCCTTTGAAGCCTATGGCGGCCCCCGTCAATGACCGCTTACACTCCTGGAAAGAGATCGCCGCCTTTCTCGGTTGCGAGCCTCGCACCGCGCAACGCTACGAAGGCCTGCGCGGTCTGCCCGTCCATCGAATTCCGGGAGGCGGCGCGCCCCAGGTCTTTGCTTACACTAACGAGTTACAAGCTTGGCTCGACACTAATCGCCGCGCGGAGGCTCCCGTAACTCCCGCCCCTTCCTTACTCCCTAAATGGCCATTGGTTCTCGCCAGCATGACGCTGGCAAGTTTCGCCGCTTTCGCATATCTCCGTCCCGTCAGTATCTCTCTCGTCAATAACCCGCTCCGCCTGCCGGGCACCTCCGGTGCAAAGCTGGCGCCGTTACTTACCGATGGTGTCTTCGTTTACTTCCAGGAATCGCACCTGGGCAAGCCGGGTATCACGGCGATTCCTATCGCCGGCGGCCCCGCCCCTTCCCTTCGCTTACCTTTAGAAAATCCTGACCCTGGAGTCGTTTCGCCTGACGGCCGAGCCATGTTACTCCGCAGTATCCAAGGGAACAAAGATGGTGATGAGCCGCTCTACCTCCAGCCGCTTTCCGGCGCGCCCCCCACGCGCCTCGGCGATATTCGCGCTTACGATTCCGCCTGGATGCCCGACGGCCGCCACATCGTCTATAGCCATCGCCGGGCCGTCTACCAGGCTCTTCTCGATGGCTCCGCAGTCCACAAACTCTTCGATGTCCCCGGTCGCGCTTACTGGTTCCGCTGGTCGCCCGATCGCCACACCCTCCGTTTCACCGTCTATGATTCCCAGCGCTCGGCTTACTCCATTTGGCAAACCGCCTCGATAGATTCGCCTCCTTCTCCCGTCCCCTTCGGCCTTCCTGCCGGCACCGCCCAGTGCTGCGGAACTTGGTCGCCCGACGGATCCAGTTACTTTTTCCAAGCCGCCATCAACGGCTTTTTTCATATCTTTGCTCACCAGGAACGGCAATTACTCTTCCAGCGCCCCGCCAGCCAATTAACCCGGGGAGCCTTCAATTTCCGCTCACCCGTCCCCCTTCCTTCCGGCGACCGCCTGCTGGTTTTGAGCCAAACCCAAAAGGCGGAGGTCACCCGTTACGATGCCCAGTTGAAACGCTGGCTGCCGCTCTTTGAGCGTGTGCCCGCCGCCACCGTAGCTTTCTCTCCCGACGGTAAGTCGCTGGCCTTTACCCGCCTGCCCGATCATTCACTTTGGAAGTGCAGCCTCCCCGATTGCACGGAACCAGTCCTCCTCATCTCTCCCCCCGCCCGCGTCACCATGCCCCGCTGGTCGCCGGATGGCACCCGGATCGCCTGCATGGTCAAAAACGCCAACGGCCGATGGCGCGCCCACGTCGTCGCCGCCGCCGGATCACCCAACCTCACCGCTCTGCCGGATCCTCTCGCCGAAGCCGATCCCGTCTGGTCCCCCACCGGCGACCGCATCGCGTTCGGGTCCACCCCGAATCCCGACAGCGGTGCTGAATCGTCGATTCACATCCTCGATTGGCGCACCAACCGCTCGCAAAGCCTGCCCGGTTCGCAGGGCCTGCAGTCTCCCGCCTGGTCGCCGGCCGGGCACTTACTCGCCGCCATTCGTGCCGATACCCGCGAAATTACCCTCTTCGATTTCGCCAAATCCCTCTGGACCCGGCCCTTGCCCGGCATTCGCGCCAGCTACCTCAACTGGTCCGCCACCAGTCACCAACTCATATTCCTGGCTGGTTCCCTACCCCAGGAACAAAAAGTGATGGCTTATTCCTGGCGCACCGGTCAGGCGATCATTCTCGCCGATCTCGCTGGCGTGCATCGCCCTCTCTTCTCCTTTGGCGATTGGATCGGCCTCGGCCCCGGCGACGCCCCTCTCGCCTTACGCGACTTAGGTACCGAAGAAATTCTTTCCTGGCCCTTCAAACGGGATTGAGTGCAACGAGCGCGCCTTGTGTAGAATCACGGACTGGCGGTACCCAGTGGGGTGGGCCCCCGGCCCGCCTTCATTGATAATAAGGGACTTGCGGATAGGCCTCATGGAGAGTCCCGGAGGCATTGCGAGGCAATGCGGGGCGCGTCTTGAAGGGGAACCCCCGCATCTCAGCCTCTCACGCAGTAAGCGGCTCTAGCTTGTCAAATTCCTCTCTATAAAATAACCCAACGTAGTTTCTGGAGGAGGAAACAGGCCACGATCACTCTCCCCCAGGCATTTCCGGGTAGGACGGGCCCCCTGTCCCTTCACTTCCAACCGCGCCTAAAACCGTAGACTTCCACGACACTATCTCCAGAATATCAGTTAGTTTCTTCAATTATCCCCACGACAATATGCGACATGGCCTAATATTTCATTCTTTCCCTTGGAAAAATGGCCCCGGCGTTTTATCATCCAGACACTAAATACGACTATGGTGAAACACTTACTCCTCCTCACTTTCGTTCCTTTCGTCGCCCCGATTCCGGCCCCAGCGCAATTCTCCCACCCACTCCGTCTCCGCATTAAGCTGCCGAAACTCGCCATCGCTCAGCCCCAATCCGCCCTCGCCGGAGCCCAGATCTCCATGAGCCATTCACCAATTCCGCAAAAAAGGACCGCATGACCACCCAAATGTTCTCGTACGTCGCAAGCGCGATTTTTTGTTTGTCCTTCGCATGGGCCCAAGAGCCCTTAACGAACGACTCCGTGATCAAGATGGCAAAAGCGGGTCTCTCTGAGGACGTTATGGTCAGCATGGTGAAAACACAACCGGCCAAGTACACCCTCACGCCCGAGCAGCTGATTGCCATGAAAGCTGCCGGAGTTCCGGACCGGGTTGTCGCCGCGATGGTGGAAAAGAGCGCTGGTGCGGGCGCAGCAAATCCCTTCACCGGCAACATCGCCAGCGGCGCCACGCTTGCCGCTGGGAACGTCGTCAGCGGCGATCCCCACGACCCTACCGCCGCCCACGATTCGGGTATCTATCTCTACGCCAAGGATCGCAATGGAGAGTACAAACTCACCGTCCTGGAACAGGCCGCGTATCAAGGGTCAAAGACCGGTGGTATGTTCACCTCCGCCCTCACTTACGGCATCAAGAAATCCAAGGTGAAATCGGTCATCCCGGGCCAGCACGCCAGCATTCGCACCTCGGAATCACAGCCCGTCTTCTACTTCTATTTTGAAGATAAAGCTGCCGGACTGGGCAAGGGTGGTTTCGGCGCCGGCGCGGTCTCCAACCCGAATCAATTTGCTCTGGTCAAGCTGGAAGTAAACAAGTCGGGCCGGGAAACGATCATCGGCGAGATCGGTGCGCTGGGTGGCTCTAGTGGCACCCACCAGAAGTCGATGGTGACATTCAAGTCCGAAAGGCTGCGGACCGGCCTTTACAAAGTCGTCCCCAACGGCCCGATGGAAGCTGGCGAATATTGTTTTCTGGTCTCCCAAATGAACATGGGAGCCTTCGGGGCCGGTGCCTCAGGTGCCAGCCAGATCTTCGACTTTTCGGTCGTGTCGAATCAGTAAGCCGAGGGGTAAATCCAGTAATGCAAAGTGCTGATTAATTCGAATAGCAGTAACAGTACTGCTACTGCTTCAGACTGGCCAACTTCGAAAAAGGAACCATCGTTCAATGCAATTATTTCGCCACACTTCTAACTCATGGCGCCGGGCCACGGGCCGCTTTGCCCTCGTCATGATATTCACCACCTGCGTCGTCAACTCTCGCGGCCAGACTAGGGGCACGCCCTACTCACTTTTCCAATATTCGACCATGACAGGTTCTGGTAGTACTATCACTGCGTCGCGGGTCCCGGTGGTGACTGCGGCGGGGAATACGATCTATAAAAACGTCACTATTCAGTTCGACCTGGACTCAGACGGCAACTTGACGCTCTCGCCAGAACACCCCAAACTTTCCGACGCGCCGCCCTTGGTAATTTCTTCCTTTAGGGCTGGTAGTTATATCGGCCCGGGCTCCATCCTCAACGGCAAAACCCCCGCCTTTGTGGACGGTCCAGGAGCCACCGATGGCGGTGCAACTTCCTGGTCCTTCAGCACGGCAGGCGGCGCCGATACCTGCACCTATCCCAATAGCGCCACCTGGTATGTGGGCCCCATCGACAGCAGTCCGGTATCAGCCCGGCTCAAGAAGGCCGCAATCACTTCAACCGCCTGGAGCTACGGCGTCGCCAGCGGCCCTACCTACTTTGACAACTGCACCAACCGCAACTTATTTTCCAGCTACAAGTGGGAGCGAGGCACATTGATTGGAGTCAGCCAATCAGGAAACGCCGTCACCATCGCCAGCTTCACGAACAACGGCGTTGACTTTAGTGCTCCCGTTGACCAGATCACTTACCGGGTGGCGCCCTAAAAAGATGCGATTACTTGGCACTGAGGACTCTGAGGACTCTGAGGACTCCGAATAAATGACTGACAACACTCCGCAACTAAGAATAAATGTTTTCCATTTGCTGCTTTCTTTGTCCAGGATGTTGCTGCTACTCCCATTGTCAGAACTTCCTGTCCTTGCGCAGCTTCCCGTAGCCCCACAGATTCTGAGTCCGGGGACGCCCAGTGAGCCGGGCGAAACACTTACCAGCACGACTCCAACTCTGGTCTGGCGAGCGGTTAGCGGAGCCACTCTTTACGCCATCGCCGTGAGAGAGTACCCTTACGGCAACGCAAATGTGAAGGTGGAGGAGTTCATCTCGGCCAGTGCGACCAGTTTTGCAATTCCGGCGGGGCGGTTGCAGTCAGGCGGCCGGTACAGCTGGACCACGCAGACCCGCAACAGTGTGGGCTGGAGCGGTATTTCCACACGGCTGTACTTTCAGGTAGCCGCACCAGCACCGCCAGTATCGGCACCATCGGCGACGACGGGGACGTGTCAGGTGAACGGGCCGACATCGGCGTTGCTTTTTGGCGCAGTGAACCCGAACGGTGCACCAACTACGGCATGGTTTCAGTGGGGAACGACGACGGCCTACGGCTCGACGACTGTTTCTCAAAGCATCGGAAGCGGGACCAGTGGCGTCCCGGTCACCCAGCAGGTAAACAACCTAGCGGCCAACACGACTTACTATTTCAGGATCGTGGGGCAGAGTGCCGCCGGTACCAACTATGGGTCCCCCTTGACCTGCAACACTCCCGCGCCTGCTGTGATGCGCCCGAGCATGAGCACGGACCCCGCCACTTCAGTCAGCACATCGTCAGCGACGCTAAACGGTACAGTTAATCCGAATGGCGCGCCAGTCACGGGCTGGTTTGAGTGGGGAACCACTCTCGCGTATGGAGCGAGCACGGCTCCGTATTCTGGCGGCAGCGGGAGTAGTCCAGTCCCGATAAATAGCTCTATTTCTGGCTTGTCACCGAATACGACATATCACTTTCGGGCGGCAGGGCAGAACAGTGCAGGGACGGCATTCGGTAATAATCAGACGTTTTCCACCAGCTTGACGGTCGACGGAGCCAGTTACGTTACGCAGACGATTCCGGACAACGCGGTGATGACGGCGGGGCAAAGCTTCAGCAACACGTGGACGATCAGAAACAGCGGGACGACCACCTGGAACTCCAGCTACAGCCTGCAATACGTGTCAGGCTCATTCTGCATACACAATGCGATGGCGGTGAGCGGCACCGTCGCGCCGAATGGCAACACGAACCTGTCGGTGAACTGCACGGCACCGGCGGCAGCTGGCACTTACACCGAGACGTGGCGCTTCGCGGGTCCATCGGGGGCGATCAATGTAACGCCCTATAATACGCTGACGGTGGTGATTCAGGTCAACGCCGCGACGGCGCCGCCAGTAACGCCCACCGGCCTTTCGCCCGGAGCCGCGTCGCCGCCGGGCGTAACCATAAACTCACTCATGCCGACCTTGACCTGGAGCGCTTCGCCTGGAGCGAGCACCTACGAGGTGGGAGTGCGGGACGTCGCCAGCGGCATACCGGTGGTAGCCGCCCAAAACATTAGCGGTCTAACCTACACCGCCGCCAATCTGAGCCCGGGCAAACATTACAGCTGGAGCGTCCGAGCCTGCAACGGTGCAAGCTGTTCGGGCTTAACAAGCCCGCTGTATTTTCAGACACCCGGTGCGGCGGCAGCGCCTGGGGCTTTCACGTTGACGAGCGCGACGCCCAGTTGTAGTGGCAGCAGTCCGCAGATTACTTTGAGCTGGACGACGTCTAGCGGAGTCACTACCTACGACGTGTATCGGAACGGAGCTTTGCTTTCCCCAGGGGTTCCGGCGAACAGCCAAGGCATCCCCGACAGCAACGTGACGCCGGGGACCAGCTACAGCTACTACATCCAGGCGAAGAACTCCACGGGCACGAGGGACTCCAACACCATCACGGTAAACATCCCGGCCAACGTGTGCGGTACCCCACCCTCTCTTCCTGGACGACCCAGCGGCAGTCTTGACGTAACTCCCAATCCCTGCATCGTCACCTCACCCGGAGGCAGCTGCACCGTAACGCTACGCTGGTCGACAAATGAAGTTCGGGCCGCGCAGATATGGATGGAAGATGGGCAACGCCCAGAGCAGCGGCTATTCGACGGACTCTCTGGTACCCAGACCGTTGCCAGTTTGCTGGCCCTTCCCCAATACTACACCTTCCGGCTCTACGACTACTCTTCGGGTACTCGCGACGGATTGATCGCCTCACTTATACTGAAAAATCCTTCCCCCTTAGGTTCTTTGCTTGACGCCGCCGAACTCATTTCGCAGTCCCTGCCGGACGCTGCTTACGTTGATCCCTTGTCGACATTCACCATGAGTTGGACTTTACTCAACACTGGGAAGACGACCTGGAATCCAACATACCAGCTTCGCTTTCTCTCTGGATCCGCCGGAACCAATCGCTTGCCTATAGCGGCTTGCGCTTCCGTGGCACCTGGCTCTTCCTGCCGGTTCTCTATCGTCGTTCGGGTTCCCGCAGAACCTGGTCTCTATCGAGAGGATTGGAGTCTGTTTTCGCCAGCGGGCCCAGTTGTCAATGCCGGTCCATCGGCAACCGTGTCACTGGTTTACCGCGTGGCAGCGCGTTCTGATTCGGAAGACGGCAGAATTCTTTCTCAACCGAACCCGAC
>ENA-ORBV01012687-ORBV01012687.1-microbial-mat-metagenome-genome-assembly--contig:-NODE-12687-length-12957-cov-4.474068_pt1 | contig 12957 bp, 22 predicted proteins | sample MGYA00237777_ERZ505514 | MGnify/ENA primary metagenome ERZ505514 (study PRJEB26160, sample SAMN06269048) | microbial mat metagenome | isolation source: Oligotrophic lake microbial mat | place...
GTATATGGATAGTCCTGCTGCTGCTATCGATTGACAGCCCGGCCCGGTCACACGCAAGTTCAAGGAATGGTCACGGAGGTTTCAAATCGGCCACACATTACAGGCCGCAATCCTCCCTGCCACGGAGTTTTGATCATAGCCCGGCCCGCCGAGGACTCAGCACGTGATTTTCAGTGACTCTCCGTGGCGCTGACTCGTACTATGATACTCGATTGATCAAATTGCAATTCCGCCCCGACAAAACATTCGTAACGCTCCAAATTGTCGACACGCAGTAGCTTAACCCGATGTCCGTCCGATCCGCAGCATCTCCCGCGGTCTTTGTGTCTGCACTACCTCCTGCTCATCGGCCTGGAGGTGCGCCATCTTTGGGTGATGGCGGTGCAATTGCTTCTGCGCATCGCCCCAGGCATCGAGTTCTCAAAGCGAAACCGAAATGTAAGAAGCGGTGTACTATCTTGCCGAGTTGTGTCTAGACATGGCGTCACACGACGATAATGAACACGGTCTTTGATGAACGCTTGCAAGCTGTACTGATGCGGCTCGTGACTCTGTCTTCAGCTGTCAAAGACGATGTGAAGCAGCAGCAGCAGGCTGATCAGGTGAACAGGCTAGGCCAGCTTCAGGCATCGGCAGCATCAGCCCCGTCAGCAGCAGGATCGAGGGGGACAAAGATTACAGCTGCAATGGAGTCAGAAGCTAGCGTGGACCGCAAGCCCATTCAACCAGTGCCCACAGGGCCAGAGACAGGTGTGGACCGCATTTGTCGTTGCGTGACCTTCCGAGCGTGCCGTTTCGTAAGCTGTTGAATCAGTTTTGCGAGAACTGACAAACCCGCCATGTGGGCTAATCACTCGCATCCCAACAGACCTTGCCGCGGTAGCTGGTGTAGACGGCCAGTTTTTGCTGAGCGATGAGAAGAAAGAGCTGCCTGTGTCGGTAGGGCACGCTAATCTGCAACATACAGCTGGTTCCATTGCGGTGCTGATCTTGCTCACCGCTCATGAATGAACAGCTTCATAGCGCAATGGCAAACAACTGCTTCAGCAATATTCCGAGAGCCACAGTGGACAAGACCGCTTTGTGCATTGGTAGGGGTTGTAGATGTCTGTACCTCATGAGATGGGAGCATTACTGCGGGAGCATCAGCAGCTGAACTTGATGATCTGTGCACGCACAGACCTGCTGGCGCAAGGCCTTGTTGACAGCTTTGTGGACTTCTTCTACCTGTCTCATTCCGCCCCCAGCAAGCAGCCTGCGGCGTCGCATCATGCCAGCGGTCATCGTACCCATCAGTCCCAGGCGGCAAGTGGTATGTCACAGTGCAGCGCACCTGCAACCAGGAAAGATGCACTAGAAAGTATTCTCATGTCATGCGACTCATGATGATGCGTGTCGTCGACTGCTGGTCAGATGAGGCTGCCACCAACAATCTGCAGTTCATCAAGCAGCATCTAGCCACCGCAGAGGAATCGCATCGAGCTGGTGTGTGCAACATTGGATGCGTACTGCATGTTGTGACATCGAACAAACATCAAAGTGTAAGTTGTGATTGACTAATCTATCATCCGACCCTTGGATCAGGGCGTACGGCGGCTGTGTTTGAGGCGTATGAATCGCTTGCGCATCATTATGAGCAACTGCAAGATTATCCTACGTCGATATACTTCTATGAAAAGTGCTCTGATCTAGCTGAACGATCAAAGGATGGGCCCAAGCGAGCGGAAATCAACTACAATCTGGGTGAGAGCAGAGCCAATTTAGGGCCGAGTGTACCCGATATCAGCTAACGGATGATGTGCGCGTTGCAGGATCGACCTACGAGAAAATGAACGACTTGGCCAACGCCATTTTCTTTTTCGAAAGAAACACCGCGAGTCAAAGCGCGTCGCTCAATGAATCGAACATGGGAGCTTGTCTGCATGCACCGAGTTTGCTCAAACTGAGCCAAATGTATCACAAGTCTGCTCGTCAGAGTGAACAGAACGGCAACTTTGCCGCGGCAGTGGAGGTAACGCGTGCAGTGTTGTGTTTGCATTCTTCAGCATATTGATTCATTAAGCCTGGTGAATTTGTGCAGTTTTATAAAAAGAGCCTGGACATCGCAACTGCTGCCAGTGATGCGGAGGCTCAAGGTGCGCCGCCTGAATGAGATCTGCAATGATGATTGCCTTAATCTGTCGATATGTCATCCGTTACAGGGGCATCCACATACAGCCTGGGTGTCTGCTGCAAGGCGTTAGGAGACCTGCACCAAGCTGTGCTGTATCAGCGTCAGTACCTTGATAACTGCAAGCTGCGCGGCGATCAAGTCGGGGAAGGTGTGTGCCATATTGTAACTCCGTATCATGCAGTCACATGCTGAAGCCTGTGCATTTGCCACGTGATGTTTCCAGGATCTGCTTGCTCGGCTTTAGCTCAATCATTTCAAGAACTCGGGGACGTGTCCGTCGCAACGCAGTATCTGGAGGCCTACCTGCAGGTTGCCCGCAGTGCGGATCAAAGGGTAGGGCAGACCGAGGCCTCCATGGCGCTAGGGAGAATCAGCACCGCGCTTAATGACCACGAGGCAGCCCTCAAGCACTTCGAGAGTGCTTACGAAACAGCGCTGGAGATCGGTGACAGGTGAAGTTGACGCGTGCGCAATAAAGGATCACACTTTTCATTGACCCATTCAATCCGGATTTCCGCCATTTTGCTTGAACAGGTCGCTAGTGGAATCGTGCCGCATCAGTGTCGGAGTGGCCCGGGGCAATGTTACTCTGACTCGGTACGCCAGCATGGTCAATCAGGACCTGAAGAGCTTGCTCACGTGGAAGAACAAGTAGGTCGGACGAAGATGCTGTGATGATACTGATGTGCCCTGTCGTGAGTCACGAACCAGGATAATTCAGTGTAGAAATTCATTGCCGAAGTAATTTTGCAGCTTATGCATGCCGTCTCATGTTTTTAAAATGGGCAGGCGGCAAGGCTTGGAAGCTTAATTGGCCGTGCAGCGTAGTGGCGTGATTGTTGCCTTGGTCCTGGCAAAACTATCTCGATTGAAGAGCATCATGATCGTATGGTTCGTCATGTGAAGCAGCCCCCGCATATCTCCTGGGTGTGATCGACTTGTCGTCTGCCCAGATCCTATGCGTCGTGATGTTGTCACGCCGAGTTTGCTCATACTTGCGTTCGAGAATGTTCAGATAGTATGTTAGTGATAAGACACGGGAAACGTATGCTACGTGCAGCACGATGGGCAGCCATGAAAGGATAGAAGTCCACCATGCTATGCGTTATCGTGTGAGTCATGGATGAAAAGCGACGACGTGACGATATGGCGAGGACTCATCAGCGAGGTGATGCTACCGCACGTGACGAATGTTCATTCAAAAGCAGATAGGCTTATTTGGGGGCACTAGCTAAGCATGCATCAATGACTGTAGCAATTGCTGCGTGGACGGAGATAACCGGGAGGGATTGGCACCGCACTCGATCAGGCAGGACACCACCTCTCGCCGACGATACTTCACAGCTGAAGACAGCGCATACTGAGCAGGTATGCCTTGAGCCAACCACAATCGAACAGCGGGCAGATGGCCCCATCTTGCTGCGAGCGATATCGGATGAGCGGCGACGAATGTATTTTTGTTCGCACCAATGCTGCATCATCACCATGAGCACGGGGGTCAGATCACCCTCCTTGCAGAGCAGCAGCGCGCGATCGATGCGAGGTCCGAGAGTATCGAACAGCTCTGGCTTGCACTGGAAGGTGCACCGCACGAAGCGATACACGTCCTCGAGCATGCCCAGATTCCCGACCATGCAAGCATTCATGAGAGTGCGTATACCCTCGCGACGCCAGACATCGACTGCCGTCTCGGCAGCCACCTGAAAGGGTTCAAAGTGCCCGAACAGATACCGGCGAGTGAACGGGTCATTGGCTCGGACAGCCCGGCGAAGATCGCGCAGTGAAGGCCGTTCATGTTCCAACGAATATGGAAACAGCAATTGAATCATCTCAAAATTGTGCGTGGCTCGAGCAGCGCGCAGACTGTCCAGCACAGTCTCCTTCCAATGGGGCCATCTGGCTTTCAGCGGGTTCATGAATCGTGGATCCAACATTACGCGGACAAGTGCTGTGGTGCCATTTGTCACGGCTTCAGAGATAGGGACAAACCCGTGAAGGCCAAAGAATGTTGGCTGCGTCGTTATCCACTCCAATGCTGAAGCCGAGCCTCCGTTCAGAGCTGCAGTGAGTTCGTGAGCCGACTCGAAGTATAGGTGCATCGAGAAATTCTGCCAGTCATGGATGTGAAGTTCACGAAGCTGTCGAGCGATACCAAGTAGGCCAGCTGGCTCAATCATTCGTTGCGGATACTGTGCACCCTGCTCGTCGTTCAGATCAGCTGCTCCCAGCAGCAGCTCCATCACATCAGCCCGCCCTGAGAGCGCAGCAAGATAGATGATGTAATCATGGCACGCGCGGGCGTTGGCTCCATGGTGCAGGAACCAGGTGATCAGATCTGGTCGCAATTTGGTTACAGCCTGAGCCAAGCCACCGTCCAAAATAGATTGCACCTCAAGTCGACGATGATCGGGTACAGATTCAAACAGCATGCTCATCACTTCCGGTTCGAAGTTTTGTGACGGAAAAAAAAAACTTTCATAGAACAAATCTAGACGATCATGTGCTTGCATTGCCGGTAGCAGCATAGGCAACACTTTGCCCCGAGGTCGCTCCAACGCAGCTTGTCCCGCGCTGAAGTAAGCTCCAGCATCTAACTGATAGGTCAGAATGTGCTGAGCTACATCAACGCGGTTGTACAGTGCTGCTGAGTTCAGAACGTACACGAGCAGCTCCTGGGACGGGGCCTCAACCAGACCCCATAGGAGTTTGAAGGTGGCAGGAGAGGAGCGAGATCGAACGTGTTCAGTTGCACACTTGATTGCCCCTTCAATACAGGGCAGATCGAACTGATACCGAGACAGGAGATACTGCACCTTTGGGAGATCAGCGACGCTTGCGCGCCAGTGCAGTGCGAGGACCATGGGATGAATACGACTACCTGTGATATGAGATCCGAACGCGACTACGCGAGGAAAGATGATTTCACAGCACTTCAAACTGGCACATGCCAGGATTCTTGGCAGTTGTTTGAAAATGTAGTCTTGAGCAGCCTTGCCAAGGGAATGAGCCAAGAGCCGCTCGAGAATCTCCTCGTTGCTGGTACATGCACTCGCCACAATGGCAGGCGCTAGCACGTCGCTTTCGGCACCGCTGAACAGATCGAAGCCGAGCACCAGATCCACAGCTTCCGGATAGGCTTTAGGGAAGACGAGTCGAACCACAGCTTCAGCGAAGCAATGCGGCGGGTTCAAAGCAAGCGGTGTGGCTCCATCAGGCGTACGGCCTGACAACACCTGCCACAGACCATCTAATACCGGGGAGTTCCAGCGGTTTACGATGGTTGGGGTCAGTTGGCAGGCAATGAAAGCGTCCACCAAACTTTGTGGACCATGGAGAGCGCAATCTTTGAGGGAGGCTTCCAATCGCTTGACCGTGTCCACCATCAGCTTCATATCAGGATCGTCACTGCATGTCTTGATGAAATCCTCTGTGGTCGCCAAGGCTGCCAACAGACCGCCCCATTTGGAAAGGGTTGGATGACTGATACTTGCCATCTGACACGCACAATAGATCGCAGCTACTACAACTGGCCATTATACTAAATCAAGCACGGGGACACACTAAATCATGACGTACCTCGAACACCACCCGCTTGAACGTGAAAACAGATTTTGCGTACGCACTATCGCCGATTTCTGACCGTTTGACTTGGGGGTTGCGTTGGATTGGCTTATTTGGCTTATTTGGCTTATTTGGCTTTATTAGACAGAGTTAAGCAATTAGAAAAAGAGCAGTAGGCTCACTTATCCAGATCACCGTGGAGACAGAGAAAAGGCTGACAGGCGATTAGAGGCGGAAGAGAGTTGAGACATCAGGACATAACGAAACGATAAAGATCAGAACGGACAAACCCATCAGGATCAGGCAGGCGTGAGCCCGCTTGAGTGAGGGTTGCACTTGCAGGTAGGTTTGGGACAGGTATTAGAGTTTGTGCGGTAGCAAGTGCGGTGCAGAGGCAAGTTGGGTGCGCCCGGGAGGCAATGGACTCGACTGAGCATCATGAGACCGAACAACGAACCACCCTGCAGCCCAGCGTTAGCCGGTGCAGAAACATCCATTGATCCCTGAGTCCATGCGTCGATGGACGTGAGCGGGTAGGACGAGATGGCTGTCACGGATTCACAATACAGAACCAGAGTCTACTTCTTCTCAAGCGACCCTTCTGGCAGAGTGTCAGTTCGGCAGTAGCGATCGAGTGTCGTGAGACCGACCTGTGCTTGCACAGGGTTCACAAACCACCCTGCAGTTGGTCCAGCGTGAGCCGGTGCAGAGACATCCATTGATCCCTGAGTCCATCGTCGATGGACGTGAGCGGGTAGGACGAAGTGGTTGTCACGGTGATGCACTTCACAACCAGGGTCTAACACCATAGAGGACGCCAATCTGCAGAATGCCAGGCGTGCTGTACGCGGTGTGATTGTAGCAAGCTGTGCGTTAGGAGACCGATCGACCTGTGCTTGCACAGGGTTCACAAACCACCCTGCAGTCTGCCGGCGTGAGCCGGTGCAGAAACATCCATTGATCCCTGAGTCCATACGTCGATGGACGTGAGCGGGTAGGATGAAGTGGTTGTCACGGATTCGATCACAATACACAGCCAGAGCCTACTACCTCAGCGCGAGATGCAGCGATAGCAATCTGAGGAATGGGTGCAGCGGAACACAAACTCTCCACTAGAGTTTGATGAAATTTTGAGGCTGAAAAATTGAGGACGGTGCGAAGTTGCGGGGCCAGCAACGACGCTTGAGGGGCCACAGTAGCGTTGCTGACACAGCGAAACACTTTCCGGCGTGATTGCCAGCCCAGCCGCAGAGCATGCGTGAGGTTGTACTCCAGGAGCTGCATGTCGTGAGACCGACCTGTGCTTGCACAGGGTTCACATGCCACCCTGCAGTCTGCCGGTGTGAGCCGGTGCAGAAACATCCATTGATCCCTGAGTCCATACGTCGATGGACGTGAGCGGGTAGGATGAAATGGCAGTCACGGTCACAAAGTTTGCAGCGCAGGTGCACCACCTACGCGCGCATGCAGTACTAGGCTAGCAGTTTAAGCCGGTTGGGGCATCGATACACGAGCTCCGCGGGCTCGACTCGCATAATGGGTCATGTGGATCTTTTGGGGGCAGAGCGATGTTGCGGGGGTCAGCAACTTCGCTTGGTGGGGACGATTGTGTTGCACAAACTTAAGGCAACACAATATTATACTGAGCGCGGGGGTCTGGCGCGCAGCCTGGGACGCTCCTTTTCGTGGCATCCAAGGCCGACTGTGACCGCGGTTGCTATTTAGAGACTTCATGCAACCGCGGCCGTCCGAAGCACGGTGGTTGTGTCAAGGTATGCGTCAAGGGTCACCGTCCTGTCTTCTCGCGCCTTCCTAGTGATCCATTTTGGACGGTTCTTAATAGATGATTAGGCGAATTTGGCCATCTGACACCGTCGGTCTAGTCCCGGATGATGATGATGACCATACGGTATTAAAAAGCATTCTATGCCGGAACATGGTGACATACGAAGCAGGAAGATCCAACAAAACAACACGCGCGCGGTTCTCCACAGCTACGTGTACGATGCAGTTCTAGCACTTGGGTCATACTGTGCGTAGGTGGACCCTTTCCCTCCGTCCTTGACACTGACAGTGAAGTAGCCACGAGCAGCACCGTCATCAAACACGGGATGAGCCAGCTCAGAGTCGTAGCACTCAACGGTGTCGCCTGCACGGGGCATCAGCGTATCGTCGGGTAGGTCGACAGGCAGATCTAGCAATAGACCACACTCTTGGCCTGCAGGCACGACATCATCAAGCAAGGCGTGAGAAGTGATAACGAGGGGCGGGGGCTGGTACAGCCTGACATGCACATGAAGTGAAGCAAAGCGGAACAATCACCTTTGCTCACAGTTTCCACATCCTCCTTGATGATCTTCAGACTGACGACAGCCAAGTCCGACAGCAACACACGACGATCGCGTACAATCCTGCACACGAACCCAAACGAAGGCATGAGAGCGGCCACAGGCTCCCTCAAACTACCACGACACGCTCTGAGCACATACTTGTATTTGCGCTTCTTATCCAGCTTGCCCACGTGCACCTTGAGGCCAAGCACGCGCTTCTGCGTCTTCGCCTTGAGATCAAAGATCTACGCAGCCACGAGCATCAGATCAGGTAGCCTCTCAGTGATCAGAAAATGGCAAGCGATTCACGTACCGCAAGGATTTCGGCACTCCCTGCGACGATATCCTGTCGTTGAAGTGGCATCTTCTCACTCAAACGATCCTGCAATCCCACATGTGAGGTCACGATGAGCAGGCGGACTGTGATGTCGGTCACAGAGCGGCATACACTTCGCTTTACCCTGATGTAGTCAAACACCTGGTAGATGATGCGGAAGTCTTGCAGCGGCACCTGTTGCTGCTTTGCCAGATCCTGATGCAACATGCACACACACGGCGACACAATCAGGCACCAGTCTGAGCCTTCAGGCAGCACGTCTTGATTGCTTCACGTACCCGAATAGCGTCAGTAGGCTTGACATTGAATGCAAGTACATGCGCAGAACAAGTTTTGGCCATGCTGACATCAATGGTGATCAGAGCTCCAACTCCAGCAGACAGCACGTGCAGCTTGACTTCAGGATGAACCAGCTACGATAGTCAACACCAGCCATCACATAGGTTGAGGAATAGTGATGTCATCAGACGCACGACAGTGAACTCTAGTCTGCATTGACTGCCCCTGACCCAGGTGAGCGATACACACTGAGACTGCCGTCAGCTGCCACATCTCAAACATACCAGTTGAGTGTACTCGATCATGGCCTCAAGCGAGCCCTTCACGTCAGCTTTGAAGATCACATACACGGATCGATTGGTATCCGCTGCAATACGCGACAGCAATCATCAAATGAGCGGGGTCAGTGTGGCTGGCCATGGGCATTGATCTTGGTCCACACGCTACAATACGCACCAGCTGCCGCCGCCTGCCCCTCCTCTGTGATCTTGTTCAGTCGGGCAGCGCGCTGCACCTCGATCTCAGCTCGTCTCTTCTGCTTCAACACATAGATGCGCTCTTGCTTCGACACCCTGATGACACAGCAGTGAAGATCCGGTGAGACCAAAGTGACCATAATCGTAGCGACATCAGACATCAGTCACACAGTGCACGCTGAGCACAGGCACATACGGTGCTTTCATCAGCGGTGCCTCAGGTATGAAAAGCATTGCATCTTTCTGAATATCATACGATTGCCCCAGCGCCACTTGAGATAGTCGATACTCAGCGATCTCGCGAGCCTGCCAGCACACAGCAGCACGCCAACAGCAGTAGTCGGTCAGCAAGTCCAACACGGGGTGCCGAAGTGATCAAAGGTATCGACTTGCAACAGTGATGACCGCAAGCAAGCAGCAGGGCACACAAGGCATTACTAACATTGTCCTCAGACTCAGAGACCATCACGAAGTCCCCTACTCCTTCGATACCCTGTGCAAGCAAACACCAAGAGCAAGTCATCATTCAGGACAAGCACGAGACAATATTCACACGCTGATGTGCTATGCGGGTAGTGTGACAGGTAGGGAAGCTGGTCAAGCTGTAGATCTCTATACGAAGCAGTGCACACCTTGAGTCCAATGATGCCCACAGGGTGACCAGGTTGAACCTCCGTCAAGGACTCGCCATCAGAATTGATCAGGTCGCGAACCTGAACAGAGCAGAGGCAACACAGATCACACGACGCGCTGTAAGTGACCAGGGACCAATCAATACATATGCCCATCGAGAGAACCCGCTGACCGGACACATATTCCCGCATATCCACAGTGACACTGACCCAGCTGCAACACAGGCGACCCCAACCCGACCAGCCACACTGCTACATACCTTGCCATACTCCGTGCCGCATACAATGCAGTCACCGACACGTAGCGTGCCCTGGGTGACAATGGCGTTGAGCAGCGCCCCACGCGAGCGATCAACCCTTGATTCCACCAGCACCTGAACAATCGAGCACACACATATACACAGTACAGGAACGTCAATGACATGACCAGTGGTGCTGGTCGTTGTCCCAGTCTGTCAAGATCTCCTTACCGCCTTGGCCCTGCCGTCCAGCGGCACCTTGAGGTCCAGCATAGACGACATGAGGTGCACAGCCTCGATCAACCCAGTCAGGTTGGTACGCTTGAGCGCGCTGATCTCCACAAACAGGTCGTTGCCGCCTTCAGTATCCGAGTTCACTCCATGCTCAGCAAGCTGTCTGATCACACGAGATGGGTCCGCGCCTGGGACAACAGCATCAACGAACATCACAGTAAAGAGACATCAAACTTCAATGGATGGACCCATACAATACCACGGCAACAGAATCCAGCACACACACGCACTCCTCGTCAAATGCACCTGCGCTTATAACACAGATGCATACACGGTGGATTCAGCCGCAGTCAGTTGCCGTCTGCATCGATCGGCAACGACCAAGCGAACAGCTTGCTCAGTGCCTGATGCATTACACCGTCATCAGCGGCCAGCTGTGCACAACATAACTCGCTTAAGAGAGGTCTCTCAAGCGGGCATATCTGGCATATCAGCCGCCAGACTACGCGCATGCATGCACAGGTGTCAGCACATACCACCAGTACGATCACATCGGTGAGAGCAGCTCCACGCTGCCGCATGTTCTTGAACGCGCTGTGACCCGGAACTTCATATTGGGCGAGCTGTCAGACGATATACCCGGAATACCAGCGGTGCGAACTGACACGTCACAGTTACATCACATGACAGCAAACGACCGTACATGCACCAATACAAGAACAATACTAACATCCAATACAAACAGGCATGCGCACAAGCAGATGTTTGTAAACGTGTACACGTGCACGCCACACGCACCCTCAAATGCGTCCAGCAGGGTGGTCTTGCCATGATCCACATGCCCCATCACACACACCACCGGGCACCGCGTGCCCATCTTCGCTTCGGAGGAATCAATCTGGGGTGGTGCGGCATGTATGAGCGAGCGAGTGCTGTAAGTGTTTGTATGGGGGGTATTGCCATTGCTGAGCGCACGCATATGTCATCGTACCGACTGATCCGGCGCAAGAGCTGTCTGCACATCCACGTTGAGCTCCATGCCCAATAGACCGGCTTGCTCAGCAGACAGCCCTTGATTCGCGTCCACGTATTCGAACCCGACCGTGCTGTGATTAATAGCCTGTTCACCGCAGAAGTGGCAAGACATACCAGCAAATAGAAGGTCGGACCATACACGAAACAAGCAAGCACATACGTATGTGCATAAAGATGATGTGCGTACATGCACTCACAAGTACAGATCACACACGGGCACAGACAGGCAGGCAGCTACACATGGTACGGTACGCCATGTACCCGCTGTACGTCCTCCAGCGCAATGCGCGCTTGCTGCGCGAACTCCCGAACTGTGATGTATTGATCCACTCGCACCACGGGCGTATCGTCTCGAATACGTCGAGTGTCGTTGAGCAAGTCTGCCCGCGATGTGACCACGTGCACTGTTTCGGGGATGGCTGACGACGATATGGGCTGCGTGGAGGCCGCAGCGCTTTGCTGCAACTCCTCCAGCATGGGCATATCGAATACCTCAGCTGGCTTGGTGTCCACCTGCTCCTGCAAAGCAACATCAGCATACACGCGTCAGCGAGGAGAAGCAAGGTCCTCTGAAGGTAATCAACTCAAGCTCAGCGATTGATCAACAGCTTACCTTGGACTGTGCAACATCGCGAGCTTGTTGAGCCGCCACTGCCTTCTGTTGCTGGCTCTGGTGGGCCTGCTTGGCTGCAGCCAGTAAATCAGTGCCCAATACTGCTTCGCTCACCGGGTCAACGTGCGTGTCGTCTTGCTCAGTCTGGACAGAGGGCCAACCAACCAGTCACCAGTCACCAGTCAACGCACGTCAGCGAAGCCGGGCACAAGTTCATCAAGCACAACACGGATGCAGGTGATGTCACAACACTGCGCGCACGCCATCAAGCCGAAACTCACTTTGGATCTCAGCCAAACATCGTGCGCTATTTTCCTTGCAAGAGCCTGTCGCAATAGCAGGCCTACCGCATCGTGCTGTACCTGCAGATGATACGCAAGAACATGGAACACACAAGTCAGGACCAGCAAGCCATGTCAATGCGAGCCTACTCGTATGACCCGCATTGACTATCACATAGCCACACACATGTAGAAGACACTTGAGTCTACCTGCGATCCCTGCTTGGCAGGTGCTGCTGAGGCAGCTGGGCCCACGAGCCCTTGTGATCCCGCAGGACGCGGCATCGCTGCACCGGCCTGGGGGTCTGTGGATGCAGGGGCATGTGCTGATGCTTGACTGACTGGAGGCAGGCGGCTCATCAGAGACAGCTGTCACAGCGCATGAGATAGCCAGCAACCACACAATCACAGTCAACTCCCCAGAGCTGCAAAGATGCAATAGGGACCAGGCTGGGCCGCTACAGCAGTGTGAGCTGAAGAATTTGTGATACACAATACAAACTGCATCAACGCGTGCAGGCTGACACCACTCACCGATGATCTCGCCAGTCTCTTACTGGCGCCACCATACTGCTGCTCTGCCTCCACTTGCGCTGTGACATGGTCACACGACAAGTGGCATACTACTGGACCTCTCGACAAGACGATCTCAAGAGCTTCAGCACACCCGTTGATGCGCGCTACAAACACTGTCAGACTGGCGCAGCGGTACGAATACGACGATTAGCCCTGGTCAGCGATTCCTTGCTCACAGGCATTGCAGGCAT
>ENA-ORBV01012688-ORBV01012688.1-microbial-mat-metagenome-genome-assembly--contig:-NODE-12688-length-12956-cov-12.239227_pt1 | contig 12956 bp, 11 predicted proteins | sample MGYA00237777_ERZ505514 | MGnify/ENA primary metagenome ERZ505514 (study PRJEB26160, sample SAMN06269048) | microbial mat metagenome | isolation source: Oligotrophic lake microbial mat | place...
GGAAGGGGAAGGGGCGGGGCAAGGTGGCAGATCCGTTTGCGATGTCCAAGGCGGAGGCTGCGATGCTGAAGGTTGCGTCGCTACGTGGCGCGGACGATGATGATCAGCCGTCGCTGATTGACACGGCGGAGGTGAAGCGGCTCAACCAGAAGGGCAAATCACCCAGAGCCGGGAAGAAAGCAGCCAACGCGAAGGGCGCAACGGACTCGAAGGGTGGGAGAGCTGGAGTTGGAGGCGCGGTGAAGGCGGCTGCGCGCGAGGCCAATCCGGGGGCGACCGTGAAGGCTGCGACAAAGACGTCGTCTGCTCCGGCCGCGGCGGCGGCGAAGCAGGCACCGAAGGAGAAGCCGAAGCTGCGGCTTGTGAATGGGAAGTTGGTGCCGGTTGAAGACGGTCCAAAGCTATTCTGAGGCGCTCAAGCGGCGCGAACTTGAGGGAGCACCGATTCTCCGCGAACGCGGCGAAGACCTGGTTCTCGCCGAGCGATTCCTGTGGCCATATGCAGTCCTGGGCGCGGGGTACATCGTTCTCGGTTCGGCGATGTCCGTCGCGTGGATTGCGATGCTCGCATTCGGCACCCGACAGCCGAACGATTGGCTGCTGATCGTCATCGGCTTCGCCGCTCTGAGAATCGGGCTTCTGATCATCGCGAGGGCAGAGCTTTGCTTCTCACGAGCGGCGCGACAGTTTGAACGGAAAACGTTTCTCTTCGGTGTGCCGGTTCGATCGCGTCGCATCCGCTTTGATCAAGCCGCAGACCGCCTCGTGCTTGAGCTGTCGTGGGGGTCGCATAGAGGCAGATCATTCCCGGTTTGATCTCTTCAGATCCCCAGACCGACGAGTACAGACACCCTGCTCACGGGCTACTGCACGCACGCCGCGGCAGAGGAGGTGTTTCAAATCTCCGCGGAGAGCACAGGGCTGCAGATCGAGATCAAGCGGAGGTAAGTGATCGCATCGGTCGCTGAAGTCAGAAGTCAACCCTTCGGCTTCGCACCATCCCCCACGCTTTCCTCCCCTCGCTCCACAGCCCCGCATGTCGAAAGCTCGGGTCGGCGTACGCCGTAATCACATAGAACGCAAAGTAGTAGCCGCGGCAGAACGCCCAGATAGCGACGAAGTGGGCGGCAAGTCCGAGCCACCACTCAAGCAGGCCAAACACCGCTGCGGCGACGATTCCAGTGCAGAGAATGCCGAGGATGACGAACAGCACGCCCTTGACCGCAAGGAGGCGCAGGCTGGAGATGTCACTGTTCAGAGCAAGCTGGCTTGACATGCTCTGCGCTTCGCGAAGCGCGGCGGTGTGATTCAGCCAAACAAAGCGGCGGACCCCGATCATGGGAGCCCGCCGCTGAACCGAACTTGGATGAGGAGGAGAGTCGTTGCGAGATGGGCTATCGGCTGTCACCGCACAGGAGCTGGAGCGTTTCGGGTGGCACCCACTGCGCCGCCCTCTCCATTCGTGCCGTGCTGACCCGCGCCCTGCATCATCGCGGCAACATCAATCCCAAGGTGTGTGGCCACGCGTGCGCCGTAGTCGGGGTCTGCACGGAAGAAGTGGCAGAGCTGACGCATCTGGACTTCCTGGCGGGCTTGACCGAGTCCGCTGGCGATTCGGCGCGTCAGGCGGTCCTTCTGGCCGTCATCGAAGAGGCGGTAGAGGTTGCCCGGCTGGGTATAGTCATCGTGATCGACCGTCGAGTCGAAGCGATCGACGATCGTCTCGCCGAGCGTCCACGCGGGGTCGGCGAAGGCGGGCTCGGGCTTGGGGGCGGCAGGGATGCTGTTGGGCCAGTAGTTTGCGGCCGCGCCGTACTCGCCGAGGGTGGATTGACCATCGCGGATGTAGTTCATCACCGGGCATCGCGGCTTGTTCACCGGCACCTGGTGGTGGTTCACGCCGAGGCGATGAAGATGCGTGTCGGAGTAGGACATCAGACGTGCCTGGAGCATCTTGTCCGGGCTTGGCCCTATGCCGGGGACGAGCGCGCTGGGCTTGAACGCGGCCTGCTCGACTTCGGCGAAGTAGTTCTCCGGGTTGCGGTTGAGCTCCATCTCGCCGACTTCGATGAGCGGGAACTCGCCATGTGGCCAGACTTTGGTGAGGTCGAAGGGGTTCCAGCGGAAGCTGTCGGCCTGGGCCTGCGTCATGATCTGCACGCAGACGCGCCACTTGGGGAAGTCGCCCTTGGCGATCGCGTCGAAGAGGTCACGCTGGTGGCTTTCGCGGTCGCTGCCGATGAGCTTCGCGGCATCATCATCGGTCATGTTCTTGATGCCCTGCTTGTTCTTGAAGTGGAACTTGCACCAGACGCGCTCGCCCCCCCCCGGCGCCGCATTGATGAGGGAGTAGGTGTGGCTGCCGAAGCCGTGGAGGTGGCGGTAGCTTTGCGGGATGCCGCGATCGGAGAAGAGGATTGTGACCTGGTGGAGGCTCTCGGGGCAGAGGGACCAGAAATCCCACTGCATGTCCATGTTTCGCAGGTTGGTCTGCGGGTGGCGCTTCTGCGTGTGGATGAACATCTGAAACTTGTACGGGTCACGCACGAAGAAGACGGGGGTGTTGTTGCCGACGAGGTCCCAGTTGCCCTCTTCGGTGTAGAACTTGACGGCGAAGCCTCGGACATCGCGCTCGGCATCGGCCGCGCCGCGCTCCCCCGCGACGGTGGAGAAGCGGAGAAAGAGCTCGGTCTTCTTGCCGACCTTGCTGAAGATCGAGGCGCGGGAGTACTTGCTGAGGTCTTTGGTGACGGTGAATGTGCCGTATGCGCCGCTGCCTTTGGCGTGCACGACGCGCTCGGGGATGCGTTCGCGATTGAAGTGCTGCATCTGCTCGAGGAGCGCGACATCCTGCATGAGCATGGGGCCGCGGGGCCCGGCGGTGAGGGCGTGCTGCACGCCGATTGGCGCGCCGTTGGCAGTGGTGAGGATAGGGCAGTTCTCGCCGTTTCGGTGGTCGTTCATCTTGTCGTCCTTTCGCATCACGAGCCGCGGGGGCAGGGCTGATTGCCTGGTGACTTCGACATGAGCCCGGCTTCATGAAGTGACACGATACCGCCTGATCGCATAGACGTCAAAGACTGATCTATACCGCGTGCCATAGGCTTTGTCTATGGAACTGCACCAGCTTCGTTACTTTGTGGCCGCGGCGGAGACTCTGAGTGTGACGCGTGCGGCCGAGCGGTGCGGCGTTGCGCAGCCGTCGCTCAGCCAGCAAGTGGGAAGGCTGGAACGATCGCTGGAGACGAAGCTGTTTGATCGGCTGGGGCGAGGGATTGCACTGACCGATGCCGGCAAGGCGCTACTGCCGCGTGCGAGGAGGATCCTCGCGGAAGTGCGCGACACGCAGGCGAACCTGAGGCGGGAAGCGGTTGAGGGCGCAGGGGGAGCTGCGACGATCGCGATCGGCGCGATCCCCACGATGGCCCCGTACCTGTTACCGCCGGCGATCAAAGCACTGCGCGCCAAGCACCCGGAATGCGAACCATCGATCCGCGAGTCCTACACAGAGAACCTGGTCGAACTGCTCATGGAGAATCAACTGGACTGCGCGATCATGAGCACGCCTGTTGATGATGATCGATTGGAGGTGCGGGCTCTTGGGAGTGAGGAGCTTGTGGTTGCGCTCCCGGTATCGCATTCATTCTCGAAGGCTGGCCACATCGCGTGGGGAGAGCTGCGTACGGAGCCGGTGGTGACGCTCGATGAGATGCACTGCCTGGGGAGACAGATCCAGGGGTTCTGCTCTGTGCGGTCATCGGCGACGCGGGTGGTGTGCCGGACGACACAGCTTGCCACGATCTTTGAGCTTGTTGCGCTGGGGCTGGGGGTGTCGATTGTTCCGGAGATGGCCGCGGCGCATCAAGGGACGCGGCGGTGGCGGTATGCGCGGCTTGCGCAGCACAGGCCTGTGCGCGAGTTTGTGATGGTCTGGCGGAAGGATCGGGAGCGTTCCCAGTTGTCTCAGACTCTTGCGGAGATTCTCGCGACCTCGGCGAAGGAGGGAGCCTTCCGACTGGACCCTGGGTGAGGCATCCTGAGGCGTTACTTGGGCTGCGAACCCGGAGCGGTCAGAGTGCCGCTTTGCGGATCGAAGCTCCAGCCGACAGGGAGGATGTGCATGGTGAGGCCAACGAAGGAGCAGGCCTGTCGCTCGCGGGGGGCGGGCATGGTGAGCCCCGGCTTGAACGTTGCGGACTTGATGAACACGGGGGCGGACATCGCGGCGCCGAGCTTGCCGTTGGGGAAGTACGACTGAAGGCGACCGTCATCGAGCATGCGGAGCGCTGCGCCCATGTCCATGAACGAACCCCACCGAGCGTCGGTTGTTGCGAGGGCCCAGAGCACGCCGCCGGCGGCGTTCTGTGTGCGGTCCTTCAGAGAGAACACGCGCGTGGCGACGACAGCACCGGGGACTTCGTTGGTTCCGTCCGAGAGCATGAATGTGCCGTGGAAAAGCGCGGCGGAGGGCAGAGCCGGGCTCATGAAGTACTGGCCGCGCTCGGCGTGCTTGGTTGCATCACCGCGGATGAAGCGTGCATCCGTGCGATCGATGTCCTTTTTGAACTCGGTGGCAGGAATGGTCCAGTCGGCTTTGGTCTGCGTGATCTGTTCGGGCGTGAGCAACTGGGAGACCATGCTTCGGATATTGACCTTCTCGCCGGTGAGGATCTGGCGGACGGCGACATCGGTGACGAGTGGGGGGGTCGGCCAGTCTCCTTTGGCACGCTCGACGGTGACTCTGGATTGTGGCGTGAGCCACATGAAGCAGGCCGCGCCCGTGCCGAAGACCTCCGCCGCACCATCGGGCCCAATGCACAGCGCGGTACGGACATCAATGCCAACTCCCAGGACATCTCTGCCGAGGTCGCTGCGGATCCTCGCGAGAAGGATCGGCAGGCGGGCGATGCGCGCGCGCTCGGTCAAGTGGCTGTCGAAGATGACGCCGGGTGTCAACTCGAGAAAGCCCTGGGTGAAAGAGATCTGCTTCGCGAAGGGGTTGCGAAGAGCTTCGTTCGGGTCGAGCGAACCGCCCGCGGCGTCGTAGATCACTTCCCCGAGGACTGCGCACCCGGCGCTTGTACCACCGACGACGCCACCTCGGGCGAAGACGGAACGGATGGCAGCTTCGAGGGGCGTTCCCTTCCAGGTCTTGCAATACTGAGACTGGGAGCCGCCGCGGATCCAGATGATGTGGGCTTCGCGCACGGTCTTAAGCGTGGCTTCATCGCGAGCGGTGCCGGAGTTGATGTACAACTGACGAACAGAGATCGCGCCGTTGGCTGTGAATCGTGCCGCGCCTTCGTCTTCGAGCTGGGCAAGCTCTTCTTCGGAAGGCGCGGGCGTGCCTTCATCCATGCTGCCGAGCATCACGACCCGTACGCCACCGCCTTCGCCATCCTGCTTGGCGAGAGGCTCGGCCTGGCGCATCATCCAGGCGAACGCGGGCTTTGCCCAGTCGTCGTTTGCGAGTGAGCCACCACCTTCGGCGCAGATGGAGCCCTGAGCGAGAGTCTGCGCGGCGGAGAAGGTGATCGCGACGAAAACCGCGGCGAGGCGCAGCAGCGCCAAGCCGGTCGATTGCTGCGGCATTGGACAAGGGGATGGCTCGTTGTTCTTCATGAAGGAACTTTACCGACGTGAGGCCACCTTTGTCGCATTGAACGGACGATCTCGCCTGATGTAGCGTGGAGTGCATGGTTTCCGGTCTTTTGAAGGCACCTGTCTCTTTCCTATCTTGACGCGCGGCGGTTGCGTGGACCCAAGCGCGTGGCATGTTGGGCTCAAAACCGGCGCACCGAGAAGGTCGCGCACCAATCAGAACGAGGAACCTTGCATCCAGCGAGATGCGTCTTCCAAGGCCTGCGAACTGGCCGCTTCCGACCACTCGTGCGTGACATCTTCGCGGTGCGCTTGTCGTTTTGGGTGGCACAGAGCAGCCGGTGAGTTACTTCCTGCGGCCGGCGACCACGACCCGCGGCAGGCCATCAAGATCCGTAAGCACGCGCGCGTTTTCGAGCTCTGCCTGTGCCGCGGCCAGAGCCACAACCTGTTCGGCAGTGCATGCGGCGACTTCGACCATGAGCAGACCGCCCGGGCGCAGGTACTGAGATGCCTGCTCAACCAAGGGCTTGACGAACATGAGGCCGTCTGTGCCGCCGCGGAGTGCGGAGTGGGGCTCGAAGTCCTTGACGTTGGGGGGCACGGCGTCCCATTCGTGATCGGGGATATAGGGCGGATTTGCGAGGAGGTAGTGCAGGTCGCGTCCGACGCCGCCGGCGGCTTCGATGAGCGGGGCGAGCAGATCACCGTGGAGGAGTTCGAGGCGGCCAGCAACGCCGTGTCGCTCGGCGTTCTTTCTGGCGACGGCGAGTGCATCGGGCGAGATGTCGGATGCGACGGCGGTGGCCTTGGGGAGATTCTTGAGGAGCGCGACCGCGATGCAGCCGGAGCCAGTGCAGACATCGGCGAAGCGGAGGCCTTCGCCGGTCTTGCCGCCAAAGCCGGGTTCAGCCCGCGCGTGGAGCAGGACGTTCTCGACGATGGTCTCGGTTGATGGTCGCGGCACGAGCACTACGGGTGAGACGTGGAAGGCCATGCCGAAGAACCACTTTTCGCCTACAAGGTAGTCGATTGGTTCCTGCTTGAGCGCGCGGCCGACGAGATCGCGCAGGGTGTCGCGCTCGAGGGGCGTGGCGGGGCGGTCGGCATCCATGTAGAGCTTGAGGCGGTCGCACCCGATGACGTGGGTGAGGATGAGCTCGGCGGAGAGGCGGGGGGAATCGAGGCCCTTTTTGGTGAACGCCTCGGTCATCCAGTTGAGGAGTCGGCGGGTCGTCCAGGCATCGGTTGTGGCGGCGGGGTTTGACACGGGGGGAGTGTATCGCAAAGCAGGCCGGTTCCGAGACGCTTTCTGATGCGGGGAGATTCTGCTACCCTGGGGCGAACCTATGGCACAGCATGGCGCGAACCTGCAGGTATCTGAGCGTGAGGCCCGCGCGAAGGGCATGCTGGGGTACTGCGCGTGGGATGCGCTGCCGGTGAACTATCCCGGATTGTCAACGCAAGTGGAGTTCGCGCCGATCGATTTCGAGGCGGTTCGGTTCGAACGGCGGACTGATCGGTATGTGGAAGCGAGGGGGCTGGGTGCGGAGGCCCGCGATGAGCGCCTGATCGCATTGGCGGCAGCGCATGGGGCGAACATGGCCGCGTGGTCCACCGTGGCCGGATCACGAAAGGATGAGAACGGGCTGGTCCCATGGCATCGGCACCCCATCGAGCACATCCCGATTGTGATGATCACACTTTCGGTCTTGCTGGCAGGACAAGACCTGGCCGCGGGGCAGCCGCCTGTGCCTGCATTGATCGGGATTGCGATCGCCGCGGGGTTGTGGTTGGGTATGGCCTGGTGGATTCGTCGGGGCGGGATTGGTCGAACCGAAGCAGAGCCGTTGAACGCGGTGGACATCTCGGCGGCTCTGGCCCGGCGTGCGTGTCCGGACTGCGGATATGGGTTGAACGGTGTGCGGCCGGCGATTGATCCTGCGCCGCTTGGCGGTGTAGACGTGGGGCCGGAGATCTGCCCGGAATGCACGAGCAAATGGCCACTGGTGCCGCCGCCGGCGGGGCTGGCGCCGAAGGCGAACAAGCGGAGGAAACAAGGTGTGTTGAGTTCGGGATGAACCGCGGCTGCGGATGACACGGGTCGCGATCACTCTGTGAATGACTCGATCTGATCGGAGCCTCTGATGGGCGAACCCTTGCAGGATCGCGCAAGTTCGTGGGATGACTTTGGCGACGATCCCGAGTCGCGGGTTCTCGCCTTCGACCGTGCCGCGGAGCTGGCGGATGCGGGGAAGCTGAGCGAAGATGATGCGAAGAGCATGGTCCTTTCGCTGCGGAAGTGCCCGGATTGCGGGTATGCGCTGGAGGGGCTTCATCCGTCGATCGGGATGATCGAGGGGAATGGTGTGGCGTTGGGGCCGCGGGCGTGCCCGGAGTGCGGGGCGAGGTGGCCGCTGGTGCCGGGGAGGATTGGCTGAAGCGCTACTTTCCATCAAACCAGTTGTCGCTGACGCTGGCTTCGACCTTGAGGGGGACGCTGAGTTCCATCGCGTGTTCCATGCGGTGCTTGATGAGCGACTTGGCGGCATCGGCCTGATCGCGCGGACACTCGAAGACGAGTTCATCGTGGATCTGGAGGAGCATGTGGAGGCCGGGTGGCATGGGGGGAGCGGCGGTGGAGATCATGCCCTGGAGATCGACCATTGCGAGCTTGATGAGGTCCGCCGCGGATCCCTGGACGACGGAGTTGATGGCGACCCGTTCGGCGAGGGCGCGGCGCTGGGGGTTGGTGGATTCGATATCGATGATGGGGCGCCGGCGGCCGAGCATGGTCTGGACGTAGCCGAAGCGAACGGCCTGGTCGATGCATTCCTGCAGGAAGGTCGTGATGCCGGAGAAGCGGCGCTTGTAGTCGTCGATGATCTTGCCGGCCTCGGTGTTGGAGACGCCGAGGCGGCGGGCGAGGCCGAAACTCGTGATGCCGTAGACGATGCCGAAGTTGACCATCTTCGCGCCGTTGCGCTGGGCCTTGGTGACGCTGACGAGGGGGACGTTATGAATCTGCGCGGCGACGGCGGTATGGATGTCCTGGTCCTTCTCGAAGGCCTCGATGAGCGCGGGGTCGCGGGAGAGGTGGGCGAGCAGGCGCAGCTCGATCTGCGAATAGTCGGCGGAGATGAGGACGTGGTCCGGCGCGGCAACAAAGGCGCGGCGGATCTCGCGGCCGATATCGGTGCGGATCGGGATGTTCTGGAGGTTGGGATCGGAAGAGGAGAGGCGGCCGGTCGCGGCGACGGTCTGGTTGAAGGAGGCGTGGATGCGGCCGGTATCGGGGTTGATCTCTGCGGCGAGGGCCACGAGGTAGGTCGAGACGAGCTTGGTGAGTTCGCGGTACTCGACGATAAGGGCGGGGATGGGGGTTGAGATCTCGGGGTCGGTGGCGAGCTTGTCGAGGACTTCGGCGTCGGTCGAGTAGCCGGTCTTGATCTTCTTGATGGGCTTGAGGCCGAGGCCGGGGCCGCCGGATTCATCGGAGGCGTCGGGCTTGTTGAAGAGCACCGCGGCAAGCTGCTTCGGGGAATCGGGGTTGAAGGTGCGACCGATGGTGTCGCGCGTGACTTTGGCGATCTCGAGCTTGAGCTCTTCGATGCGCTTCTGGAGGCGCATGCGCTGGCGCTCGAGCTCGGCGCGGTCGACGCAGATACCGTTCCACTCGAGCTCGGCGAGGACTTCGACCAGGGGCATCTCGACGGTTTCGAAGAGGGGATCGAGGTTCATCGCGGCGAGCTGGGGGAGCATCATCGCGCGGAGCTGGAGGGCGACATCGGCATCTTCGGCGGCGTACTGCGTTGCCTGGTCGAGGGGCACTTGGTCGAAGGAGCGGCTGTCTGCGCCGGAACCGATGAGGTCCTTGATGGAGATGTTGGTGCGGCCGAGCATCGCCATGCTGAGGGCATCAAGGCCGTGAGAGGAGCGGGAGGCATCGATGAGGTAGGACGCGATCATGGAGTCGAAGGCGGTGGAGGTGGCGAAACGGGGGGTGGCGTAGGTGGAGTGGGAGGAAGTTGCGCCGGCAGAGAAATTGGACCGCTGCGTGGTTGCGCGTTGGGAGTCTGAGGTGGGGATCGACGCGCCGCCGAGACGGATACCTGCTTTCCGCAGAACCAGCATGTCGAACTTGAGGTTGTGGCCGCACTTGGGCTTTGCGGGGTCTTCGAGGATGGGCTTGAGCGCGGCGATGACGGCGGCTTCATCGAGATGGGAGGAAGGATCAGGCGAGCGGACGGGGATGTAGACTCCGGTGCCGATCTTTGTTGAGAGGCAGATGCCGACGAGTTTGTCGCGACGTGGGGAGAGGCCAGTCGTTTCGGTATCGATGGCGATGCACTCCGCAGCGCGGAGTTCTTTGAGGAGATCATCGAGCTGCGCGCGGGTAGTGATGGCGCGATACTCGCCGGACTGGGGGGTGATGAGGGCTGCGCCGCTTCCCGTGAAAGTGGAATCAAACAGGCCGCCGAAGATGGGAGCCGGCTTTGCTGCTGTGCGTGCCGCGGCGTGGGCGGCGGCGGAAGCGAGGGGCATTTCGATTGGGGCGCGATCGGGAAACAGACCGCCATGGGTGGGGCGCGGGGTGAGGGAGTGGGGGGTGTGCACGGGCAAGATGCCCGTGCCACTTCCGCCGACGAGTGCTTGGAGTTCATCCTGATAGCGGTTGAAGCCGAGTTCCTTGAGGACTGGGCCCATCGCGAGGAGGTCGAGCTTGTCGGTGCGTGCAGATTCGAGTGGGAGCTCGACGGGGACATCGTGGCGGAGAGTGACGAGCTGTCGGGAGAGATCGAGCGCTTCTCGCGGCGTGGCGCGGAGGCGTTCGCCGAGTTTGCCTTTGATGGTCGCGGCGGCGGCGAGGACGGCATCGAGCGAGCCGTGTTCGGCGACGAGCTTCGCGGCGGTTTTGGGGCCGACGCCTTCGACACCGGGGACGTTGTCGACGGTGTCGCCCATAAGGGACAGCATGTCGATCACCTGCGGTGGCGTGAGGCCGGTCTCGGTCATCAGGGTTTCGGCGGTGATGAGTTCATCGTTGTGGACGTCGTACATCTCGACAGGGGATGGGGCGGCGGCGAGGAGCTGCTTGAGGTCCTTGTCCTTGGAGATGATGCGGATCTTGAGGTCGGGGTGCTTGGCGCGGAGCTGGGTGATGAGGGTTGCGATGACGTCATCGGCCTCGAAGCCTTCCGCGCCGAGGATGGGCATACCGATCTGGCGGAGCATGGCGAGGCATCGCTCGACCTGGGGAAAAAGGTCCTCGGGGGGCGCGGAGCGTGTGGCTTTGTAGTCGGCGTAGAGCTGGCTGCGGAATGTGCCGCGATCGCCGGAGACGTCGAGGGTGATGACGACGTAGTCGGGCTTGCCGCCGTCGGCACCGATTCGGCCCTGGCCGCGGAGGAGCTTGAGGAGCATCCCGATGAAGCCGAACGTCATGTTCGTCGGCTCCTTGGTGACCGGGCTGGTCATGGGCGTACGGATGGCGTGGTAAGCGCGGAAGAACTGTGCGTAGCCGTCGATGATGTAAAGGGTGGGCACTCGCGGTCTCCTCAGTTCTGAGCGTTCGCGAGTTGTCTGAGCCTGTCGACGTATGCGAGAGTTGGCTCAAGCTTGCGGCGGGCCATGGCGGCGCGGGCAACATCGAGGAACTTGTCGAAGCGGTAGCTGCGGGAGCCAGCATCGGTCGCCCATGTGAAGCTGCGGACGGTGCCGGAGACGGGGGCGGTGGTGGCGAACATCGAGCCGGTGTGCAGGATCGAGCCAGTCATCAGGCGTGTGCAGATCGCGGTTTTGACGTGGTCGCCGATGATCGCACCGAGGAAGGTCTCGCCGGTACGCTCGTTGGGGCCATCGGGGGTTGCGCGGCAGATGATCTCGGAGTAGGTGTTGAGGAGGTTCGAGTTGGTGGTGCCCGCGCCGAGGTTGACCCATTCGCCGACCCAGGAGTCACCGAGGAAGCCGTCGTGGGCCTTGTTGGCGTAGCCCTGGAAGACCGTGCCGCTGACCTCGCCGGCGACTTTGCAGTGCGGGCCAATGGCGGTGTTGCCGCGGATGACCGCGCGGTCGAGGACGGTGGAGTGCGGGCCGATGTAGGCCGGGCCGATGATGATCGCGCCGGGGCGGATGACGGCGTCGTCGGAGATGACGATGGGGCCGGACTCGGTGTCGAAGATGACGGAGGGGTACACACGTGCGGATGCGGCGATATTGAGTCCCTTGTCGCCGATGAGTGTGACACCGGCGGTGAGTGCGGCGGAAGTGGGACGCAGGCGCAGCAGGAGTTCGAGGTCGATCGCGAGGGCGGCATCGCGGAGTTTACGGGCATCCCAGGGGCGGAGGAGCGTGCGGGAGCCTTCGGTGAGTCCTTCGAACCTGAGTTCTTGACCAACCAACTCACTTCCCCGTGCAGCAGTGATCGCGTCTTGTGAGTTGACTCGCTGCCCGAGGCGCTCGCCCGAGTCATCGACTAGCGTGCCACCGTGTTCTTGCAACTCCGAGAGGCCCATCGCACTCGCAATGGACCAGCGACCATTCAGCAGAAGACACTCGCCAGATCCATGCGGCACAGCATTCACCGGCACATCGGGCCACTTCTCGCGGCAGATCGCTTCGAGATGCTGTGGGACCACGAGACCAGCGGGGGGCTTGCCAGTCAGAAGCGCAACTCGCTCGATGAGCGTGAGTGCGCCGACTCGAACATCGAAGGCGGGACGGAGGTCGGTGAGCGGGGCGAGGTCGCCGCGGCCGTCGTCGAAGAGGATCACGGGCAAATCGGTGGGCATGACGCGCAGTGTATCGGTTACTTGCGTGCGCCGAAACGGCGTTCGCGAGGGTCGTGGAAGCCGAACAGGGGCATCATGGGGAACAGAGCGAAGGCCATGACCAAGCCGGCCGCGCCGGTATAGACGGAGGCCAGGAGGCGGTGGCCGAGTTCCGTAAGTGCGGGGAACGAATACGCGTCGGTGTACATCATGCGGATGGAGTGCACCGCGACGAAGAAGACACCGGCGAGCGCGGCGGCCACAACGGACATGGCCATGAGGGTGATGGGGTTACGGCGGTAGAGGAGGGCGCGGACAGTGAGCACGAAGTACGCGCCGATCAGGTAGCCCAGCGCGCTGGGGCCGACGACGACGAGCTCGGTGACACCGTTGCTCCACACAGTGGCTAGATCGACCACCAGACCAACTAGGAGCGCCGTCCACATGGCCGTGAGCGGCGGGGCGAAGAGAGCGATGAAGACGACAAGCGGAATGACAAAGGATGGCGCGATGGTCTGTCTCTTATACACATCTCCGAGCCCACGAGACTAAGGCGAATCTCGTATGCCGTCTTCTGCTTGAAAA
>ENA-ORBV01012689-ORBV01012689.1-microbial-mat-metagenome-genome-assembly--contig:-NODE-12689-length-12956-cov-4.334110_pt1 | contig 12956 bp, 10 predicted proteins | sample MGYA00237777_ERZ505514 | MGnify/ENA primary metagenome ERZ505514 (study PRJEB26160, sample SAMN06269048) | microbial mat metagenome | isolation source: Oligotrophic lake microbial mat | place...
AAGCACAAGCGTGACAATCCCAAGCGATAGTGTAGTAGCTTTGCCATCAGATTTTCTTTGACGAAAACATCCACCCACCACCCACGTACTGTACATCCCACTCAAGTGGAAAGAAGCTCTACTAGTACATTTGAATAGCAACAATAAACAGTCCTTTCATCATGGCCTTGGTAGTGACGTATCCCAGTAGTTTTTCCTTGCAAGAAGTGGTTCTCGTGAGAGATGCCAAGGAAAAAGAAAAAGTTGGACTTTCCCTCAAGAAGCAACAGCACGAATCGGCCATTCGCATTACGGGACTCACGGAAACCAGTCCGTTGCATGGATCGGCCATTCGATCCCGTCCTGGCGGCGCCGGACAATTACTGTTGGCCGTCAATGGGAATCCCGACATGAGCAATGCCGCCGCGGCCGCCAAATTGATTGCCAAGTCCACCCAGCGTGGGACCGTGCTAAAATTATTAATTTGCGAAGATCCCGGCGCCTCCTGTCTGCACGTGATCGCGGCTCCTTCGTGGAAGCACTCGCCGGGGATTAATTTTGGATCGACGCGAGGACGGACCCTGGTAACGATTAGTAAAATCTTTCAACGAGGTCCCTTTACGGGGAATCCCCACTTGAACCAAGGGGATATTGTCTTGGCCGTCAATGGAATTCCCGTGAGCAAACCCGAAGAAGCGGACCGGGCTTTGAGAACACCCATGGCGTCGTCCGAAGACAATGCCACCATGACGGTATTGCACGTCTTGAATGTACAGGCCTTACGGGCCATGGTCATGAATGCGGTCGATCAAAAGAAAATCATTTACGGCGGTATTTCCGTGGCCTTTGAAACGGCCGATCACGAACGCAAACTACGACGGACGACGTGTTTGTCACAGATTGAACCCGGTGCAGCGCACATGATGGTGGTCCGACGTGCCAATCGTCAAGATCATACCTTTCCGATATCGTATGATCCCGAGACACAACGCATGTACGATCCCGAACCCATTACCAAGATGATTTCCGTCACCTCGTCCACCTCCAGTGCAACCACGACGGTGGGCGGCGTCCATGATCGGCATCACGCCCACGGACCGTATTCCAAAAAACCGGCCGTCACCTACAAACATTGGTACGCTCTGGGGGCCTGCAAATTTATGGAACTCTTTAATGAAATCATGGACGCCAATTTGAGTTTGCTGGAAGATAATGCTTGCGAACATGCTTGGAGAAGTCCAGCCTTGGCGGCGGCCTATGCGCCCGCACCCGCAGCACTCGTAGGACCGTCCTCGACGACGACGGCCACCACGAATTCCAATCCATCGACCACGACCAGCACAACTCGTAGTCTTCCAACCGCCACTCCCCATTCGTTTACCACCACAAGCAGAAAGGCCACGGAATCTTCTTACAAAGCCAATACGGCCGTCACGACACGAAGTCTGACCGATCCCGTCTTTGTTCACGATGAGGAAGTACAAATCATTTCTTGCTAGAGTCAAGGAATGGAAGGAATGAAGAGCAATTTGTTTTATATTCTATACTGTTTTAATTAGATATTTTTATATTTATAGTTCAAAGGTACTACTGTAGGAAGACGCCCGCCTCTCTCTCGACTTTTTAATTTGTGCGCTACTACTCTTGTAGAGTGCTAGTCTGTATGACAGATACGACCTCTTTCCATACCCTGTATGAGTTTTCCATACTTACTGTTTGATGGGTGAGAAGTAATAGGGATCGTTTTCCCCGCCTCCGTCCTTCCATTTCCATTCGATCCGGCCACACCACACTCCGCGACGACGACCAGGACGCTTTCCAGTAAGGAATCAAAGCATGCGTACATCCATCATGATGACCCCGTCGTTTCCAAGATTCTTGCGCTGCCAAAGCGACGATGACAAAGCCACGGAACTGAGGCAAGTGCCCTTCATCTAGTAGGACTACTACTTTCGCCCTCTGGTCAAGAGTTTTCGGGTCATGACCAGGCCTGCCGAGGACAAGGCAAACCATGTAACAGCGTACCCTGCATGAATGGTGGGACTAATCTTGAATTCGCCCACTTTATCCATGGGAGGGAGCAAGGGAAAGGTAAGCTTGTTGTTGTTGTTGTTCTTGTGGGAGCCATTAGTAGTAGTAGTAGTGCTTTCTTTATCGTCGTCGTCCCTCATTTCCGTCAACAAAATCAACGCATCTTCTTCTTCCGTGACAGTATGTTGTTCGTCATCACGAGGAGGATGAAGCTGGTCCATCACCACTTGGAGGGCGTTTTTATCGTAGTATAGGAGCCGAAGGGGTCGTTTGGAAAAATCGTGCTGAGGTTTGATCCATTTAGGCTCTGCGTTGCGTTGAGAAACGTCGATCGATGGAAGGATATTGGATCAGATGGCATACAGTAATGGAAAGCAAAGATTGTGCAAGCAGCTTGCAATTTTAACCAAAAAAATCAACAGCGAATTATAGAATAGAATAGCAATATACCTACCTTCTAGGGGTGTTGGAACGGCCATGATTTCCACGGATCCATCTGGCCGCGTCCACAGTCCTTTGGTAGACGCCGTTTTGTCAATGAATTCTTTCGGAATCCAGCCTCGATTCACAAAGACCGTTCGTGTCGATGTGGAGGTGGCATCCTCTTCGGTGATTTGAAAGGGTGTCACCACAAAATACCCCTGCGGGCCAGTGGTATTACCATCGCCCATGACACCTTGAGGTGCTTTTTTGGCCAGCACCCCGGGAGGTATGCCACGAGGTCCCACCAGGATTTCTCCCTGGTGATGAAAGCTTCCTTTCAATTGCCATCGTCGATAGGGTTCCAACCCGTGCGCGTGTTGTTGCAAGGCTTGCGTCATGGAGGAAATGGGTGGCATCCTTCGTTGCTCCTCTCGAGCTGCCACCATGGTCTCTTTTTCAAAATACCGTTGGGTTTGCCAGACGCCCAATACGAAGGTGCCGGCGCAGAGGGAGCCAAAGAGAACCTTGCCGCCACTGGACAATGCTGCTGCGGCTGCAGCTGGTGGTGCGGCCATTCTGGTCCAAAATTTATCTTTCCAAACAAGGCAGATAGAGCGTCTTGATTGTTTGGGTTGGGGTCTGTTTTCTCGTTTTTGCGTTTCCCAAACTCACTGTACAGTAGAGCTTTCACGATGTCTTGAGGTGTTGTGGATGGTTATGTTTTTGTCGATCCGACCGAAGAGCTTCTGATGGCGAACTATCCACTATTACAACAAGAAATTAGAACCCCTTTGTCACACTCTTAGTAGTAGCTAGCTAGTTCTGGTTATTGACGACGTTTGGAATGTTGAACGATGTATTTGTATCGATGTTTCAATTGCTAATAGATAGGTATTATAAGGCTGGTTGAGTCAGCCTTGCAGATCGATTTGTTCGGTTGACAAACCTGCATGGATTTTTCGAGGACAGGCATACAGACGGTTGTTCGTAAACATTGCACAAATAAATTAGGGTTGAGGTCATTAGTTTGGTGCTAGGCAGTGCATTCTTGTTTTGAAGGGTTTGATTATTTATTTGTATTCGAAATGTAAACTGTAGAAGGGCGTCTCTGTCCGGGCAAGTGGGGAAAGTAGGACCTTTTTCCCCGAGCCCATACACTTGACCCCAAATGCAACCGCAACCACAACACATAGTCTTTCAGCAATTCTCGCCCGCCTGTTCGCACGCACTACAGCAGTTTTTCCATGATTCAAGAGTGGCCGAGATCGTTTTCCTCTCATCCTCGTTGGACTCCAGACTCGTCATTATCGTTTGTCAACAAGTGACTCATATTGGCCTTTTGCCAGTCCGTGGATGCGAGTTGTTTCATAAGTCTAGAGAAGTTCCCCGCCCAAGACGGGGGCGTTTCACTGTCAGCTTCTGCCAAGTCCTCAATCCACACGTCGGAGAATCGAACCCATTCAATATCTTCATTCTTGTAGGCAGATGGGTGCGCAATTTCTCCATTACCGGCCCAATTGTTATTCTTGATCGGCCCCCATAAGACTCTGAGAACGATTCTGAAGTGAGGCCCGCCATCCGCAAGTTGATTGGTGGATTGAAAACAGTAATCCCTGACCTCATATCTGCATTTCCTAGAAAGCCATTTTTCTGCACAGTGCAGATTGAAGTCTCCCAAAATGGATATTTTCTTGCCGCCAACATGTAAGACACACTTTTCAATGTCCTGAACGGGGCAGGTGGGGAGTCTCGCATCTGCCCGCAACAAATTAACATAGACTTCCCAATGTCCGCCGCTCGCATCGCTCGGGTTTACCTGAATGCCATCTCGGATCGATGCCTGCGCATAAGTAGGATAGAGCCCATTGGGTCCCGTAATACGAATAGTGCCATCCACTGCATCTCGACGAGCCATTTCCTCACAAAGTTCGTCATTTTCTTCTTTCAAGGCGATCAAGGAACGGTCGCGAAAGACCTCTGAAACAAAGGGTACCAAATCGGACATTTTCTATATTTTTGTGGCTAGTGCTGTACTGTACTGTGCTGTGCTGTGTGATAAAATGGATTTCGTTGTTTGGTTCCAGGGTGTTTTTTCGTGCAGCGTGTTTTTTGTCCACGTTTGGTGCAATCCAAAACACGCCGAGGATCCGTTTGTCTTCCACGGTAAAATGGGGAACCTAGCTAGAGGCGCTTTTCTGGCAACTGTACATCGTAGCGAGTTTTAGACTATTATTTTGAGTTCGTCTAACGCTCTCTTCCCGGCTAGTTGCTTCTGTATCTTTCCGTTGGAACATACAGAAGTTGCTGTTGCTGTTGTTATCATTATGGTTCATTCGTTTCATTCACCATCATGATCATTACTCTCGGAGTACAATTGTACGAACCGCTTGAAAGGGTGTCGGGCACAGGAGAGGTTAAGGTTAGGGGCCTTGGCTTTCATCCACACTCGGGAATCACTTTCTTGTGGTAGCTTTTTGGCTCCATGCATTCTAATACTATCCAGGCGTTGCCGCTAATTTGTGGGTAGGTACTCGTAGCTGTTAGCTTTAGGTGCAGTGAGTACAGCACTGCTCTAGTGCGGCCGTGGTACCGCAGCACCTATTAGAAAGCTTGCTCTCTGCTAGCCAGCTTGTCGCTACTAGCTCACTGTTAGTGCGGTCCTACCGACTGCTGTCACTCATGGGTGGTGTAAACAAGGGCTAGAGTCTATGTTCCAAACTGTCGGTGCCGTCCATGAGCTACCTGCCTGCCGAACTACCAAGGTGTTTGTTTTGCGCAAGGGTGTTTTTTCTATGAATTATATACTGTCTATACTTTCTCATTATTTAGGACCGTGCCAACCATTCGACCATACGTGCCATGTCAATATCGATTTCCCCGCTGCCACTACCAATGCTTTTGTTACAACTTTCCCTAGTCGCCCTACTACGAGTACGCTGTGATAGTAGTTTTTGTAGTTGTGTTTTCTTTTGGGGTGCTTTCTGTTGTTGTTCGGCTTGCTGTTGCTGCTGCTCTTTTTGCTGAAGATCGTGGGCATGATAACGTTGATGATCTTCGTGGTTAGGATGATGCTGTTTGTTGCGATGATGATGATGATGATGCTTTTGATTTTTGGTTTCCTGTGGATGCTTTTCAGTTTTGTTGTGATGATGATGGTGCTTGAGATTGGCGTCACGTGTTGGAGCGATGCTTTTGTGGTGACGGCCACAGTTGTTGTTGCTGTCGTTGTCTTTGTCTGTGGCGTCGGTGGTAACGTCGGGTGCCTTTGTGTCACGATCCTTGCCATGATCACTATCATCCACAGCAGAAGATTCTGTCGTTTCTTTTCGTACCACCGACACTGGACTTCTAATGGATGGTTGTTTGGTGGTGGGAGGTTGTGGTGCTGCTGCTGTTGGCGTGACTGGTTCTTCTTGGCTGGCAGCTTCCTTTTTGGTTTGTTGTTGTTGTTGTTGTTGAAAGTCCAAGACATCGACGGTCAATTGCGTGAGACGCGATTGCAATTGGCCAATGCGTTCTTTTTGGTACAAGGACAATCTCCCGTAGATTTCTTTCGCAGACAAAGTCGACGTGGACAAGGATCGTTGAAAGACTTGCAAGACCCGATGTTGAAAAAAGGCTTGCTGTTCCAACGAAAAGCCGTCCAAATTATCAAGGCCCTCCAAGGCATTCCACATGGCGGCCACGGCCAATTGACTGGGAGTCGCGTCACAACAGGTCAACTTGTAATTGGAAGCGGCCAATTCCAATTGGTACTGGGCATGATGATACATGGTATGGATTATGTTGTCAAAAGAAGGCAATAATGTTGGCGCTTGGGGTTGGAGGGAGGTCAAGACGGTCGACAATACGAGTTGGACAAAGGCCAAGGGCGTAGGACCGTGTCCCACCTTCCATTCCAAGGTTTCCAAAATGCGGCCTTCCATGGCCAGAAAATCTTCGACTCCGTACAAGTTTTGCGCCAAGGCTGGCATGGCATCGACACCAATATTGTGGGGTTCCAAGAGTTTAATCGCCATATAAAGACACGTCAAGGCAATCAATTGATATTCCTTGTTGTGCATCTTTGTGGTTGTGCCATTGGCAGCCGTCGTGGCCAAATACCGATCCATCAAATGCGTCATGGCATAGACAACCGTATCCCGATGAAAGCCGGCATAATCGACAATGACATACAAATATTCCAACATGCGAGATCGTCGTTGTTGCAACAACGTGTGTTTGTTGACTTTTTGTTGGGCTTGATAATCCCACGCTTGATACGTGGTGCCTTCCAAGCGACACATGACTTGTAGTTGTTCCACCAATTCATCTACTGTCAAAGCAGGCCCACCAGTATTAATAGTAGCATTGGCATTCTTGCTGCTATCGTTGCTACCACACTGCTGATTGGATGTCACGGACAGTCGTGGCAGCATCAAGTCCTTACTACTGGGACGTGGAGATACCACACAAGGTCGAGGAGGAGGACTAGTGGTTGATGATGATGATGATTTGGTCATGATGATAATTTTCCAAGAAGAAAGATGAAGAGAGATAAAGCAGATGATTATCTGGCTGGAGAGTGATACAGTACTGTAGTATGGTAGAAAAGAGAGAAGGAATACCTGACAAGAGAATGCCTTGTTTCGTTGTGGCAGATAAAAATTATGATGGTTTGAATCCATGTTCACGGCAGTTTCAACACCTTGTTACGCCGGATAGCTGTGTCGTGGATTATTCCAGTAGGCTGCGCGTTACATAGTACATCTAGCTAGCTACTAGCTACTAGTTAGCTAGTGGTGGCAGACTATCACAACCGAAAATGGGTCGCAGGTAGCCAGATGGATTTAATTGGCTTCAGTCCTCGATAGAATTCTGTAGAGGTGCTGTAATGTTAACAGTCGGCCACGATGTAAGTTGACAGTCGGCCACGACTGTGAAACTGTAAGTACACTCGAAAAATTCAAAAAGTTGGCTGTCGTGCTTTAACGTGGCCGCATTAACTAGGAAAATATCATTCGCGACACGGATGACTGCTTCCTGACCCTCTTCAATAATCAGAATCACGAGTGGCTGGCTCGGAAGCAGATTTAGACTCGGGACTAACAAAACCGGTGACATCCATGGCTGCACCCACAGTTGACCGTTCAGTGCCCTCTCCTTGTGGTCTCCATGCAGTTGCAGTGGCTGCCTTTGTCATTTGAGTAAAGCTTTGTGGGCACTGGTTAACTATCACTTGCACTTGTTACTTAATTTATCCTGCTAGTTTTTCAACTGCCAGAAGTTGACAAGCACTTTGTTTGGTCTCCTTGACTGTCGCTTTTCCATCATGAGTTGTCAGTGGAAGCTGCACTTTCAAAGTTTTTGTTCTTCATCACCTTGGGCCTCAAAAAAGAATCAAAACACGACAACAAAAAACCCTTCAGAGGGTGTGCAACCAATTGCCCATTTTTTGTGTGAATGTCCCAAAAGAAAGAACTGCAAAGGAACATTTGTGTTCATTCATCAATGTCAGCTCATTCATCAAAAACACACACGCAATGCACTTGGCAGTGATCACTGCTCATGTTTGGTTCCTCATTTCCTGAAGGCTTTCCAATCTGACACTTGTTCACACCCTTCCCCATGTCCCAGTCGTTGCAGCTTGGACTGCAGGACATCCCTCTCACATGCACAATTTCATTGCTGTTCTTTTTGTGATTCTTCCTCTTTCAGTTTCATTCGATGGCTCTTGACCCTTGTGATGGGTCAGCCAACATTGCAAAAATGTTTTCATGTGTCAAATCAAAGAGCTAGCCTTCAGTTTCACAACACATCCCTCCCACAAACGCAGATTATCTGCTCATTTTGTGTGCCCAATGTGCAAACAGTGCTTTGCTGCTAGCAGTGAGCTGCATCTCCGATTGCTTGTTAGGTGAGCACTGTGCCCACAACCTTGCTGCAGTCATGTGTTAGTCTGCACCAATGAGCACCCCACTGGTCCTCAAAAATGTTCATTCCAACAAACATCGTCATAATTTTTTTTGTGAACATTGCATCGCTTCCAATCTCATTCAACTCAAGCAAGCCTCTGTTCCACGTCTGACTTGGAATTCCCAAAAGCTGTGTGGCTGAAAAATGCAACACAGTGTGTTTCTGTTTGCAACACGAGTCACACACAAGTGATCATTCTTTAAAAAAACTTTGAATGTGCCAAGGAGTGAATTTGTCTGTCTTTCCAACACAAAGTGGTTCAGGGAAAGCAATTGACAAATGGCTCACAAGCCCCATCAAATGATGGTGTTGCGATTGTGATGCACTCTCCCAAGGTTGACATGAGGCAAGTGTTGAAGAACTGTGCAGTCTAGCTAGTGTGGTCTAGCTGGTAGCTGGAGCTACTTCTGCCTTGTGGCTAGCCTACCTGGAACTAGCACTAGCTCAAGCAAATTACTACTAGCTAGTAGATGTGAAGGAATGTTGTAGCAGTCTACGGCAGCCCCCGTACGAGCACTTTGCTGCCTATTTGCTTGTAGTATTCGCGCTTTTCCTTCTAGCTAGGATGCATATCCACTCTGCCCAGTCTACTGTAGTAGTAGCATCTCAAGAGATCCAGTGTGGTCTTTTGGCATTCGTCAGGAAGGTGGTTCTTATGATTCGATGTTATAATTATGATGATTGACACTACTTTCCTATTTCTCTACTAATAGACACACAAAACAAAAATGGTTCGCCATCCATGCATGGCATTCGCCTCCTAGTCATCTTGGCTCGACCCGACCACAATCATCGTACAGTACAGTAAATACCGCGCCAATACAAAATCCATCGCCGTGGATGGAGCTAATCTAATCCATCGGGCTGGTTTTGTGGATGATACAGTGGCGGTAAGGTCGTGCTACGCTCCAAACGTGGGCCGATCCGTGGTTTGATGATCGTCTCCTTTCGCCATGATCAAAGGATTTTGATGCATTCATACAGAACAAACTACACTTCACCGCGAGGGCGACAAGCTTCGAAAGCGAAGCATCCGCAATGGACCTTTGCTGCTTTCTTTTTTGGGTTTGTTTGGAGCAGATGATGTTCTACGAAAAAAACCACGACCACGCTCGCGTCGAAACCATCGTTTCTTGGAGGAGGATTCCGATTCGGTGCTACCCGCAGTCTCGCTGCTATGACTCAAACTGCTGACACTGGGAGCATCCGTAGCAGCGTTGCGGCTACAAAAGCTCGTGTCCTTGTCCGTAAGCTCGGAACAGTCTGTCCGCTGCAGCAGTTCAAATTGCTCTTGTTGTTGCAACCGCAAATCACAATCATATTGCGCGGCTCGGGCTTGAGGTGTATGGGACTCCAACGTCAAAAAGTCGTGATAGATTTGACACGCCTCGAGGGCATCTTGGGTCGCTTTGGTGACCGCATGGTGTCGATCGGGCCGCGAATTGCCGATGGAAAAGACGGCCAAGGCATGAACGTCGACAACCCCCAAATCGCGATAAAAATACAAAAAGTTGCGGACAAACAACTTGCGATGTTCCAGTTTTTGCGTCATTTTGCCATCCCGAATATGCTCGAGACCACGCCAGGTATTATCGATGGTCTCAAAGGCTTGTCGCAACATGGGACCCTTTGTGGGACACGTGGCGGTCAAATTGAGAGCACACATTTGTCTTCGAATGGCCCGAATTTCCTTGGACGTGTACCACAAGGTTTTGCGTTGTTGTCGGGTGAGTGACTTTTGCAAGTAGAGATGCTCTGTAGCGGTAGAAGCAAAATGGACTTGTTTGTTGTTCATGGTCATACTGGGGAAAGCAGCTTTGGCGGGGCTCGAGGTTACCTTTTTGAGAGAACTTCTTTTTGGTGAGGTCGTCAAAGCAGGAAGAGGAGGAGGCGTGGTCAAAGAAGGTAGAGGAGGAGGAGAAGTTGCACGAAGAGAAGATTTGGAGGCAGGACGAGAGGAGGAAGAAGATTTAGGAGGAGTTTTATTGACAGTGTTCGTCTTGGATTTGAGAGGAGAAGGAGGAGACTTTTGGTTGCGCTTTGGTCGGTAAGGCATGACGTTTGTATTCTTGAGGAAAAGATATTTGCAATGGAATCCTCGTTCTCCACTACAACAAGCACTGTTCAGCAGCTGGGTCGCGGCTCTGGGAGCTGTCGTCCTGCCCTCATTGGTAGGGGTGGTAGATCGAGAACCCTGCAGTGTACGTGTTTCCAACATGATGTTCTAGATGGTGAGATTGGAAACAATCAACAATCAAGGTGCAACTCTTTCTTTTCTACTTCAAGTAGAGAGACTTGTCGCGACAGTGTGAATCCAAAACAATAGTAGCCTAGTCTACTTGTCTTGTAGTGGCACTTCTTGATTATGGCATCAACACATCAACAGTGTTCAAAATCCAAGATTGGTGGAATGTCTTTTCGTCGATCTTGGTTAGCGATCTTGCCAAGTTGTCCGCTTGGTGTTGACAGCTGTATGGATGTTCCCTCTGATGTAACAGTAATAACAGCCAGTAATCCGGCGAACTCTCTCTGTTGAAGAACTTGCCCAATTTTCAAATTTTTGTCAATCCAACCACTTGGACTTAAACAACGGGCTGGCCGGCACTGTTGTGTTAAACAAAATATGCATGACTCGACAAAGCTAAATCCTAAGTATCTTTGGGATACCGTGTGACACTGGCGTTATTAGTAGTGGTTGGCGCTTTCAAACCAAATGCGTGCGTTATGGGACGTTTTTCTAGGCGCGAAAAAGTTGTCTTTGGAAGACAAGTTGAAGTGTCAAGAGTCTCAAGACGAGCTGGCGGGGAATTTCACTGAAGTGCTGTCCGTCGTTGGAGGAGAGGGTTCTTCAAACTCTTCTTTGGACAAGTTGGAGGAAGAAAAGGAAACCAATGGATTCACATGGATTCATGAATGTGTTCTTGCCCCCAATGCTTAAAGCTCTCTTGAACAAAATATGAAGGTTCCAAATCATCGTCATCAATTTCCTATGATTTGTGTCCATTTTCTACAAATCACACCAAACAGCACAAATGGGAATCAATCCCTTTAGGCACTCCATTGACATGGAAGACGTTGCACTGTGTTTCTTAAAATTGATGCAGTCTGCCTAAGTAGCGAAACACATAAAATTCCTGCCGGCTAACAGTTTAGCTATTTAGATGAGCACTGCATAACAAAAAGATGAAAGGCAATTTGAGACAGTTCAAAACATTGACTCCAACATTTCAGTTTGATTGCAGATCGGAGCAATTGTCGCTTAGCTGTTCTTTGACGATCGTGCCTAGCTTACTGCATGGTAACAATCAAATGACAGAGTGGATGTGTCCCTTGTTGTTCATCTAGCTAGTTGACATGTTTAGATGTTGTCAAACATGGGGATGCCATTAAATTTGGTTTTGTCAATCTAACATTGTCAGCTTTCATGGACCAGTCATAAGTTGAGTGTTCAAGTTGCACCTGTGTCATTTTTGAAAGCATTGCAGGAATCAAACTCAGAATTAAAAAAATTAGTCTCATGCGATGAAACTGTGTTAAGGTGGGAACAACAATTTACATCACGTGCCAAATGTGAACAACAGTTTCCGTCAGTTGTCTGCACAAAAGGCTTCTTGATCTTTCATTTACAAAATGAAAAGGAAACATGTTTTGTTCCTGTGCTTCACACTCAATGTTGCTGTGATTGCAATGTCTTGCTTTGCTAAAAGCTGTGATCAATTCCAAATTCAGACTGTTTTTGTTTGACTGACAGCGCTTTCCAACAATGTTTTTTCTGTGCACAAACCTGGTGATGCTCCTTGTGGTCCAATGAGAACAAGAAACTCTGTGCTATGACAAATTTAGCACTGCTATTCATGTCAATTTGGCAATGGCCTGGAGAAGGCTGGTGCTCTTCCATGAGTGACATTGAGTCTTCAAAATTTTGAACATGCTTCTCATTGAATGAATTTAGCAAATGTGTCGCACTCTTGATTGTTTGAGTGCCAGTTGTACAAAATTAGCTGTTACGGCAGTTGCATTGCCAATGTTTTCTTCATTTTTGGTCTCATTCTCATTGGACCATGATGATCAGCCTTGTCATCATGCTGCATGTTCATTTTGACATTCTGTTTTCAATAGGTTTTTGGAATTGAGAAATGAAACAAATGCCATTTGAAAGCAAATCTGACAAACTGATTTTGTTAAAGATTCACTATGATACCAGTCATTTATAGCAGTCAGATATTGGTTTTATCATCTCTGGCTTGTGTGTGCATTCCTTCTTGTAGATAAACTGTTTAGAACGCTACTAGCTAGCTAGCAGAGTGGTTTTAAGAAGTAGCCATGTTGGAAACACATTAGTTCTTAAAAGAGATGCACACTGTCCTTCTCCTTTGCGGAGCCGGGCCGCCGGCTAACTATATTTTTCAAACCCGGGAGATAGACTGACGTCGTCGGTGGCAAGTACGCTGTATTTTTGGCAAGAAAAGTTCGTTGCAATTGCTGTAAGACCGCGCTACTTAGAGCATCGCCAGCTAAGTACCACGTACAACGAAGCATTTCGTCGGTTGTGGCATGGTCGCATGGAC
>ENA-ORBV01012692-ORBV01012692.1-microbial-mat-metagenome-genome-assembly--contig:-NODE-12692-length-12953-cov-6.268484_pt1 | contig 12953 bp, 8 predicted proteins | sample MGYA00237777_ERZ505514 | MGnify/ENA primary metagenome ERZ505514 (study PRJEB26160, sample SAMN06269048) | microbial mat metagenome | isolation source: Oligotrophic lake microbial mat | place...
GGCTGGTGGAAATGGACTTTGGCGTCTGGGAGGGTTGGCGCTGGGCCGACATTCCCAAGGCCGCGATCGACGCCTGGACGCAGGACTTTGCACACACGCGCTTTGGGGGCCGCGAGAGCGTGCAGCAGCTGATGGACCGGGTGGCATCGATGCGCGTGTTTTCGTACACGCTGGGCGTACCGGTAGTATGGTTGACCCACGCTGGCGTCATTCGGGCGGGCACGCTGTTGTCTGCACGGATCAGGAAATTGCATCGTGCGGATCAGTGGCCGGTGGATGGGCCGGCTTACGGCGAATGTCGGATTCTGTAACGGGCAGCAGGCCTTCTTCCCCGAAACGACAGGGACACCGAGAGTCCACCCCCATCGGGCGCGATAGCGGCGATGCGCAGACGGCCTCGGTGGGCTCGCGCCACCAGGGCCGCCAGCTTGAGGCCCAGTCCGCCCGGGCCGTCGCCAATCGGAGCATCGATGCCGGCCTGAAGACGGTCGATCTGTGCCTGTGCCAAACCGCAGCCATCGTCGCGAACCGTGAGGGTCTGTGAGGATTGCACGCTCTGCACGCTGAGCCAGCAGTTTTTCGCCCCGTAGCGCCGGGAATTGTCGAGCAGGTTCGACAGCGCGGCGGCGACCAGGTCGGCATCGGCCGTCAGCGGCGCTTGCTGCTGAACATGGATCGCCAGACCCTCGATGGGCAGTCGCTCGACCACGCTGCCGATCCAGACCGGCTGCAGGTTCGGCGTCGATTGACTGCGAAACAGTGTCAGCAGCGACGTGACGACGCTGGTGAGCCTGGCGGCCGCCTGTCTGGCGCGCAGCAGGCGCTTTCGCGTCGGCTCTGGAGCGTCTTTCATCGCCATCGCAAGCTGGGCGTCCATGCCCGCCAGCGGCGTGCGTAGGGCATGCGCGGCATGGGCCGAAAAAGCGTGTTCCTGTTCTAACCGGTGTGCCAGCCGACCTCCGAGATCGACGATGGCCGACCGTACCTGGACAAACTCCTGGTGCGATGGCGCAGGCAGTGCGATTTGCGCGTTGGTCGGGTCGTAGGCCTTGATCTGCTCGGACAATTCGTGCAGCGGCCTCAATGCACGAACCATGCGCCGGCGCATCCAACCGGCACAAACCAGGCTGACAACGACGCCGCTCGATCCCACGATGGCGATGGCCTCCCAGCGCGCTTCCAGACGTTCAAACCGGTTCTGCCCGACCAGCAGCACATGGCGCTGCTCTGGCAGGCGGATCGCATAGACGCGCCGGTGTTCGAAGCCGTCGCTTAGACCCGGCACCAGTGTTGCCAGCATGGGTGTCGAGGGCGCCCTGTGCGAGCGCAGCGTCACTTGTAAGTCCTGGTCGACGATTTGCCACACCAGGTGTTCGTGATGCGGTGGTGCGGGCAACGTGTCGCCAGCCATTTCCGGCGATAGGGGCATGTGCAATACAAGCGTGCCGTACAGCACCTCGGCGGCCTCTTGAAGCGCATCGTCCATCAGGTCATCGACCTCGTGGCGAATCCCGTATGCAATGGTCACGAAGATCGCGAGGAACCAGACGCTGGCAACGATGATCAGGCTTGTGGCGACTTCGCGCCGCAATGACGGAAGGGCAGCAGCAGGCGCCTTCACGCGGCCGCTCCGATCCGGTAGCCGCGCCCTCGGACCGTCTCGATGATGCCTTGGCCGAGCTTGCGACGCAGCTTGAAGACATGGACTTCCAGCGCGTTGCTGCTGATGTCGCCGTCCAGGCCGGTGAGCAGCGATTCGAGGTCGCGTTTCGCGACGATGCGCCCTGCCCGGTTGACCAGCGCGTCGAGCAGTGACCACTCCCTAGCCGTCAGTTCGACCGGCTTGCCGTCAAGGTAGGCTGTGGCCATGTTGACGTCGACCTCGACCGACCCGAAGCACAGGCGTGGCCTGCCTTGCGCTGAAGTGCGCCGGCGTACCGACCGGATACGGGCGGCAAGCTCGGCCGGATCAAAGGGCTTGACGAGGTAGTCGTCGGCGCCGCTGTCCAGACCTTCGATGCGCTGGCTCAGGAGGTCGCGTGCAGTCAGCACCAGCGCCGGTGTCGTCACATGGTTGCGGCGCAGGCGCGCCAGCCACTCCAGCCCTGAACCGTCCGGTAACTGCCAGTCGATCAGCAGGGCGTCGAACGGCTCGTTTCCGACCGCCTGGGCATCGGCCAGCCGCGTGAACCAGTCCACTGTATGGCCCTCGGCCTGAAGGTAGTCCTTGAGAGCCTCGCCAAGAATGTCATCGTCTTCCAGCAGCAATAATCGCATCGTGCTTCCCGGTTCCCTATGCCATCGGCGGGTCATTCCAACAAGTTCCTGCCCGCCAGTGCAAAGCGCGAGCAAGGGTATCCGCCCGGATGTCCTCAGCGCTGTCGGCAGGGAAACGGAGCCCGGCGCATCAGGCGAAACTGTCTGCCATCAAGGCTTTGAACCAGATGGCCATCTGCTCGTAATTGTCGCCATTCCAGCCCACAGATGCGGCCGAACCGGCCGGCACGGCCTGCATCGTGCTGCTCACGGGATCGTACTGGAACACGGCTGTCAGCCATGAGGCGCTGCGCATGGTGATGGTGGAATAACACGCGGAGTTGGTCACCGGCGCGGGGTCAGGCGCCAGGCCGGCAAGCGAGCGGATGATCGCGTCGGCACAGACCTTGGCTTCCTGATTTGCGATGTGTCCCGCTTTGGGTTGCGTTGTCGCGCTGGCGTCGCCGATCACGTGTATGCGGGGGGCCAGCGTGCTGGCATAGTTCAGCACGTTCACGGCGGCGAAACGTCCCTCGGTCGCGTTGGCCAGGCCCGTGCGGGCGACCAGGGCGCCCGCACGCTGGCGCGGAATCAGGTTAACCACACTGGCATTGTGGAACGTGCCCGCACGGGTGACCAGGCTCATCGTGGACGGATCCACTTCGGTCACTTCGGCGTTGTTGTAGTACTCGATCATGCCGCCATGCAACCCGAGAAAAGCCTTCGTGAAGTTGTCCTTTTCGGTCACGATGTCCATGTTGGCGTCCAGTACCAGCAACTTGGAGCGCGGCTTGCGCTGGCGCATCCAGTCGGCCAGCAGACAGGCGCGTTCGTAGGGTCCGGGTGGGCAGCGATACGGCGTTTTCGGGATCGTGAGCACGACAACCCCGTTGTCCGGCATGGCGGCCAACTGGCGGGCCAGCAAAGCCGTCTGCGGCCCGGCCGACCAGGCGTGTGGCATGCGATCCGATGCGCCTAGCCCTGGAACTGGGTCGAAGTCGATGCCCGGCGCCAGCACGATGCGATCGGCCGTGAGCTGGGTTCCGGACGCCAGTTTCACCCTGACAGCGAGGGGATCGATATCGGTCACGTCGTCGATGAGCACCTGGACCCCGTAGGCGTTGAGCAGATTGTCATAACCGTAGTTCAGGCTGGCCAGACTGCGCTGCCCCGTCAGAACCAGCGAGCTCATGATGTTGGAGGTGTAGCTCGTCCTGCGTTCGATCAGCACCACGTCAACCGCATCACCCCACAGCCGCAGGTACTTGGCCACGGTCGCCCCGGCCATGCCGCCGCCGATCACGATGACGCGGGATTTTGCCTTGGCATTGGCTGTTGGGTTCGGGTTGGGTGCGGTGCTGTTGACAGCACCTTCGCTTTCGCGCTGTATGCGCCGCTTCTTCGACCTGTCGTCGTCGGCCCAGGCCAAAAAGGGCTGTGCTGCCAACAGCAGGCTACTTCCGTGGTGGAGAAATTTGCGTCTTTGCATGGTGGGTACTCCCTGTCGTGTGCGGATCAACGTTGTGTGGAAAGCCAGCTGGAAATGGCCCGCATCTGCGGATCGGTGTAGCCCATGGCGTGGCGGGCCATGATGCCGGAGCCCTCCTTGCCGGCTGCGAATTCGCGCAGCTTTTTGTAGATCTCGTCGGGCGACTTGCCGGCGATCGTGTCAAAGCCCGGCCCTTTGCCATTTGTTCCATGGCATTGGAAGCAGTTTGACGCGAGCAGGCGTCCCGGCGGCGGCACCTCGGCCTGGACACCCAGGCCCAGCAATCCTGCACACACGATGGCGCAGCGCGCGACGCGTAACGGAGCGTTCATGTAACACCTTTCGTTGGAGATTCAGTTGAGCGTGCATGGGATCATGCGAAGCTTTACGCATGCTGAAGACGGCACGCGCATTGCAAACTTTTACCGGATCCCTGGTGTCAAATGCGCTGGGGTTGATCCACGTCAATCCGATGCCTGACGGCAGGGCCAGTCCGCGAGACACACCGGCAGGTGCGGGCGCCGGGGTTTGACTACCCCAGCACGACCTGGTCGCGTCCGCGCTCCTTGGCCTCATACATCGCGCGATCGGCTCGCGCCATCAGCGTGTCCACGGTGTCGTGCGCAGACACGTTGGTGGTCACGCCGATGCTGACGGTAAACGGCTCCGGACTCGACAAGCCAGCCACCTTGCTGCGGATGCGCTCGGCCACCACCCTGGCAACGTCGGTCGAGGTCTCCGGCAGCACCACGACGAACTCCTCGCCGCCGAGTCGTCCGATCGCATCGGCACGCCGCAGCAGCGTGTTGACCGCGCTGACGAACAGCACCAGGGCCCGGTCGCCGGCCTGGTGACCGAGTTTGTCGTTGATCGACTTGAAATGGTCGATGTCGATCAGCAATACCGCCATCACACGGCCATGGCGCTTGCAGCGTTCCAGCTCCTGCTGGCAGAGTTCGGTCAGGTTGCGCCGGGAGAGCGCGTTGGTCAGCGAATCATGCGAGGCGATGTATTCGAATTCCGAACGTACGCGATCGGTTGCCATCAATATGAGGCCGATGGCGATCAATAGCATCAGGAACGGATAACTGGCGATGTACACCAGATTTTGTGGCGTTGCGTCAAGGATTCCGGTTCCAACCGGCAACAACCAGGCGGTTGTGAAACGCAGGATCTGGCTCATCAAAGCCAGTGTCAGCACGCCAAGCGTGAATCGGTACGCGAAGGAACGTGGCGCTTTCAAAATGAGCAGCCGGGCATGGGCGGCAAACATCCAAACCATGATGAAAATGGAAATCATCAGACGCGGCAGGTAAAGCGGATTGACCACGGTGAACCAGCCCGACACCAGTGTCAACGCGCAGATCACCCCATAACGCGGCCAAAAACGGGGTTGAAGTCCGAAGAAGCGTTCGCTGCCGATGAGCTGAAGATATACCCCGGAGAAGATCAGCAGGTTGGCCAGCGTGATCGACACCAGGTCGTGCGCGAACCCACGCGTGGCGGCGCTCAGGCCGGCGAGAAACAGCACGCCGGTTCCGCCAGCCCAGGCCGACAGGCCCTTGACCGACGGCGGGTAGTTGCGCTGCAGGAAGTACAGCACGGTCGCCATCAGTCCACCCATGACACCGGTCAGCAGGACGATGGTGCGCGGGTCGATGAGAGCGACAGCGGAACCTGAACCCATGGTTGATTATGACGGCGTGAATCTGTCGCCACGCCGACTCGCTGGCGCTGCGCGGCTGCGCATGTGGCTTGACGCGGTGCGCCGGACTGCCACGCCGTCAGTCGTCAATCGGTGGTCCTGCGGCGATCCGCGGCCGCCCCGTTGCCCATCGGCGCAGGGGTTTTGTCCGGGAAGTCGCAGACCGCACGCACCCCGCATTGCCAGCACAGCGGTCGCCGCGCCAGGCAGACGTAGCGGCCGTGGAGAATCAGCCAGTGGTGGGCATTGACAAGGTACTCCGGGGGAATGCGCCTGAGCAACCCGTGTTCCACCGCCAGTGGGGTCTTGCCATGCACCAATCCGGTGCGATTGGCCAGGCGAAACAGGTGGGTGTCGACGGCCACGGTGGGTTCTCCAAATGCCGAATTCAGCACGACGTTGGCGGTCTTGCGACCGACGCCGGGCAAGGCCTCGAGTTGCTCGCGCGATCGCGGCACCAGACCGGCATGGCGTGTCACCAGGATCTGGCAGGTCTGCAGCAGGTGGCGTGCCTTGCTGCGGTACAGCCCGATCGTGCGGATGTGCTCCTGCAGTGCATCCAGACCCAGGTCCAGCATTGTCTGCGGGGTGTTGGCAACGACAAACAGCCGGCGGGTGGCCTTGTTGACACTGCGATCCGTCGCCTGGGCGCTCAGCAACACGGCCGCCAACAGCTCGAACACACTGGTGTATTCCAGTTCGGTGACCGGCATCGGATTGGCCGACTGCAGGGTCGCGAAAAAGGTCCTGACGCCTTGCGCGTTCATGCGGGCCTGCCGGTCGTTGCGGGGCTGCGTTGCCCCGGCCGTGGCCTCATGCAAGTTGGCGCATTTCGCGCAGCGCCACCGACACCGGCGCGAGGTCGGCGGTCTGGGTCGACACCATCGTCAGCAGTTGCTTCAGGCGGCCGATCGACTGGTTGTGCTGCGCCCGCCAGTCGGCAACCTCTTGCTTGCGGTCGAGCAGGCCCAGCGTGATCTGTGTCGCGATCGAGTACACATCGTCGCGTGCGCTTGCGCGTGCCTGGGTCTGCCACAAGGTGTCGGTCGGCAGCCGGTTGATCTCGAAACGCCACTCGGTCAGGCCGAGTTCGGCGTCGACGCTGAAGTAGGTTCTGGCAGCCACTTCCAGTGTGGTTTGCGCACCTTGGGCCAGATTGACGAGATCGAGCGCCGGGAAGATGAACTCCAGCGCACTGAGGTCCTGCGCCAGTGCTGGTTCGACACCGGCCTCGGTCAGCTTCTCTGCGGCCTTTTGCCAGCTGGCATTCGCTGCCTGCGGCAACCACTGCGCCAACTGTGTGCGGATCGCATTGGCACCCGGTTGGTAACGGCTGATCAGTTCGGGCAGGTCGGTGTTGTCCTTGCGTGCGCGCAGCATCCAGCGCGAGGCGCGTTGTGCAATCGCCGTGAGTTTGCTCAGCAGATCCAGTTGCAGCTTGGCATCGACCCGGTAGTCCAGCGCATCGATCTGGTCCCACAGCCGCTCCAGGTCAAACACCTCGCGTGCCAGCGTGAACGCGCGGATCACGTCAGCCGCCGACGCAACGGCTTCGGCCGCGATGTAGTTGACGAAGGTCGCCCCGGTGCGGTTGACAACCGTGTTGGTGATGAAGGTGGCGATGATTTCGCGTCGCAGCGGATGGTTTGCCACCGCAGGCGCAAATCGTTCGCTGAGTACCTTTGGAAAGTAGGCCTTGAGCACGCGGCTGAAGTAGGGATCGTCCGGCAGATTGCTGGACATCAACTCGTCGAACACCGACATCTTCGCGTAGGCCAGCACGACAGCACTCTCTGGCGCCGTCAGACCCTGTTTGCGGGCGCGGCGTTGCGCGATCTCCTGGTCGGTCGGCAGGTATTCGATCGCGCGGTTCAGGCGCCCGGCACCTTCGAGCCACTGCATCAGGCGCTGCTGGCCGTCCAGCAGATACAGCGGACGGTGGTTGGCTGTCTCCAGTGCCTGGGTCTGGTAGTAGTTGTCGGTCAGCACCAGGCGCCCCACCTCCTCGGTCATCGATGCCAGCAGTTCGTTGCGCTGCTTGAGCGTGAGATCGCCCGCTTCGACGATCTGGCCGAGCAGGATCTTGATGTTGACTTCGTGGTCGGAGCAATCGACGCCAGCCGAGTTGTCGATGGCATCGGTGTAGATCAGACCGCCTTTCTGTGCGAATTCGATGCGGGCTTTCTGTGTCACGCCCAGGTTGCCCCCTTCGGCGAAGACCTTGCACCGCAACTCGGCCGCGTCGACGCGGTACGCGTCACTGGCCTTGTCACCGACCTGCGCATGTGTCTCCTGGCTGGACTTGACATAGGTGCCGATACCACCGTTGTACAGCAGGTCGACACTCGCCAGCAAGATTGCATGCAGCAATTCGCTCGGCGCCATCTCGGCGACATCGGTGCCGATCACGGCGCGTGCCTGCGCACTGAGTTTGATCGATTTCGCCGACCGGGGGTAGATGCCACCACCCTCGGACATCAGACTGCGGTCGTAGTCGTCCCAACTCGAGCGCGGTAGCTCGAACAGACGCTTGCGCTCTTCCCACGAGCGGGCGGCATCGGGATCGGGGTCGATGAAAATGTGGCGATGGTCGAATGCCAGCTGCAGCCGGATCTGCTTGGACAGCAGCATGCCGTTGCCGAACACATCACCCGACATGTCGCCGATGCCGACCACGGTAAACGGGGTGGTCTGCGTGTTGACGCCCAGCCCACGGAAATGGCGTTTCACGGACTCCCAGGCGCCGCGCGCCGTGATGCCCATCTTCTTGTGGTCGTAACCGACCGAGCCGCCGGATGCGAAAGCATCTCCAAGCCAGAAGCCGTATTGCGCCGACACGGCGTTGGCGATATCCGAGAACGTGGCCGTGCCCTTGTCGGCGGCCACCACCAGGTAGGGGTCGTCGTCGTCATGGCGCACGACGTTTGCCGGTGGCACGACCACGCCCTTGACGACGTTGTCGGTGATGTCGAGCAGCCCGGACAGGAACAGCCTGTAGCAGGCCACACCCTCGGTCATCAGCGCCTCGCGGTCGCCGACCGGCGGCGCCTTCTTGAGCACGAAACCGCCTTTGGAGCCGACCGGGACGATGACCGCGTTCTTGACTTGCTGCGCCTTGACCAGACCCAGGATTTCGGTGCGGAAGTCCTCGCGCCGGTCAGACCAGCGCAGCCCGCCACGCGCGACCTTGCCGCCACGCAGATGGACCCCTTCGACCCGGGGCGAATAGACCCATATCTCGAATGCCGGTTTGGGCTCGGGCACACCGGGCAACTTGCGCGGCTTGAGCTTGAACGACAGATACGGCTTGGGCTGGCCCTGGGCATCGAGCTGCCAGGCATTGGTGCGCGCGGTGGCCACGACGCTGGCGAAGAACTGCCGCAGGATGCGGTCTTCGTCCAGACTGGCGACCTGCGACAGGCTGGTTTCGACCCGTTCGCGCAATTGCGCCTGCAGATCGTCCCGGTCGCCGGCCCGTGCCGGATCGAAACGGACCAGAAACAACTCCACGATGTCCTGTGCGATCGCCGCATTGCGGTTCAGCGCGTCTTCGATGTAACTCTGGCTGAAGGCGAATCCGAGCTGCTTGAAATAGCGTGTGTAGGCCCGCAGCACACTGATGGAGCGCGCATCGAGCTCGCTTGCGAGCACCAGTTTATTGAGGTTGTCGCTTTCGACATCGCCGCGCCAGGCCTGCACGAACAGCGACTCGAAACGTGTCTTGATGCTGGAGAGCTCGGCGTTGTCCGGAACCTGCAGGCCAAGGTCATGGATCCACAGGTCTTCGTTGCCGATGCAATACGGATGTTCGTCTAGCACCCGCGCACCCATGTGCTCGAGCACCGGAAGCGAGTCCGACAACGCGACCTGGGACGTGTTGTACATCTTGAAGCGCAACATGCCGGCGCGGGCGTTGAGCGGCCGATATAACTTGACGGTCAGCGGCGAGTCCTTGGACAGGCGCGACAACATGTCGGCGTCTTCCGCAGCCACTGCGGCCGAATAATCCTCACGGTAGGCGGTCGGAAACGCGCTGGCAAAACGGTGCGCCAGCAACAATCCCGGGCCTTCGCCGTTGGCACGCAGCAGCTCCACCCTGCAGTCGTCCTCCCAGCGCTGGGACAGCTTTTCGATCCGCGATTCGAGCGCCTGCAGATTCACGTTGACCGGCGCCCGTTCGCGCGCACGCACCAGATAGTGGATACGTGCCAGCGGACTGTCGGTCAGCATGGGCGTGAATTCGAGCGACTCGCCATCGAGCGCGGCCATCAATTCGTTGCCGACCTTCACACGCAGTTCGGTGTTGTAGCGATCGCGCGGTACGAACACCTGGGCTGATGTGAAACGCCCGAACGGATCGCGGCGCAGGAACAAACGCGTGCGCTGGCGCTCCTGAAGCCGCAGGATGCCGATCGCATGGTCGCTCAGCGTGGCGGCATCGATCTGGAACAACTCGTCGCGCGGGTAGGCCTCGAGGATCGATTGCAGGGATTTGGCGGCGTGGCCTTCGGGCACCACGCCGGCCTGGACGATGACCTGGGCGGCGCGCTGGCGCACCTGCGGAATCTCGGCGACCGAAGCCGAGTAGGCGGTCGATGTGTACAGGCCAAGGAAACGGGTTTCTCCGCAGACCTGGCCTTGCGCGTCGAAACGCTTGACGGCTATGTAGTCCAGCCAGGCCGGCCGATGCACGGTGGACCGGGTCATGGCCTTGATCACCAGCACCAGTTCTTCGGTGTCGATCAGTGCGACAGCTTCGGGCGGAAGACGCGTTTCCTGGGTACGCACAGGTCCACGCAGAATGCCCAGTCCGGTGTCGGGCCGGGCGATCAGCGAGGCGCCACCGCCGCTGCGCTGCAGGTCATAGTCGCGTGCGCCCAGGAAGGTGAAATGGCGATCCTCGAGCCAGCGCAGGAACGCGATGCCTTCGTCCTTGTTGGCCTGGGGCAACGGTGACTTTTGCGCTTCGGCGCACACCGCATCGATATGCGCCAGCATCGGCTGCCAGTCTTGCACCGCGCCCCGTACGTCCCCCAGCACGCGGTTGAGTTCGGCTGCCAGCAGGTCACGGTCGGTCGCGCCGACGATGCGGTCGCACTCCACCATGATCAGCGATTCGATCATGCTGGCCTTGCGGCTGGCGCGATCGGCAGGAACCCGCCGAACCTGCGTCGCCAGACCTCTGGCGTCGCGCTGCACGGCCATCAGCGGGTGCACGATCCAGTGCGCCGTGCGTCCGCCCCGGTTGACTGCCATCGTCACCGAATCAACCAGGAACGGCATGTCCGCGTGCACGATCTGGATCGCGGTATGGTCGCTGACGAATCCGTCTTCTGCCAGCGTCGGATTGAAGACCCGGATACGTGCCGTGTCAGGTGCGCGGGCCGCTTCGAGCAGTCTCCAATGGGCATTGGCGATCGCGAACAACGTAGCCGGACCGCGTGCCGCGATCTCGTCCGGATCGGTGTTGTCGAAGTATGCCGAAACGAAGTCCGCCAGGTCTGCTCCGGCCGAACCGACATGGGCCTGCGAATATGTCATCAGCTCGGTCAGGGCGCCTGTGGTCATAACGTCTCCGGGTGTACTTATTAGCTGGGAATTCTAGGTGCATGGCAAGCTCGAACGACCTCGCGACAGTGGCCTGCATGGGCTTATGCCGCTGTTGCATCGCGGCGATCCGATTCGCTGCAGCCGGCGTATTCGCCTGCTTTCAGACCAGGCCGTCGAAGCGGATGAAACTGCCGGAATCGGGAAATCCGGATTTCATCCATCCATATTTCAAGGCCAGCGCATCCATGACGGGAACCGGCAGCGTATCTATGACCTTTGCATCGTTGTCCGCCGACTCGGCCATCAGGCCGGCCAGGTGGGCCACCGCCGCCAGTGGCGCTATCGGCTTCATGAGCTGCGGGTCGCACGACAACAACAAGGCGTGGACGATCGCGTCCGGAAAATTCCAGCGCCGAGCCAGTTCGGCCGTGACCTCGCCTTCGTCGAAGCCGGCCAGGTCGCGTTCGCGCGTCCAGCGTTCGCCCGCAGCGCGCGGCGTCTGTTCAATCTGCGCCACCAGATCCGGGTGCGCAGAGCAAATGATCAATTGACCCAGCCGCAACATCAGTCCGACCAGCCAGGCACGTTGCGGATCGACGTCGAGCGCCTCATCGAGCCCACCGGCAAGCCATTGTGCGTAACCGGCACATTCCATGCTGTAGCGCCAGAACTCGGTGCTGTCGATACCCTCGGGGACCGAGAACGCGTTGTGCAGGCAGGCCGACAATGCGAGCGCACGGATCTTTCCCAGGCCGACCAGTTTCATGGCGCTGTCCAGCTCGGCCACCTTGCGCGGCAGACCAAACGCGGCGCTGTTGGCGAGCGCGAGCAATTTGGCCGTCAACACGGGATCCTGGGCGATCAGGCGCTGCACGTTGGCAATGGAAACCTTCGGGTCGTCGAGAGTGGATATCAATGTCAGACCGACTTCCGGCATGACGGGCAGTGCAATGGTCTTGAACAGGTCGGCGATGTCTTGCATGGTGGCTCCGGTGGGTCGGCCAGCGTCGTGGCGGTGGTTGGATGCTGCATTCTTACCGATTCGCGTGAGCCGTCCAGCCCTTTATTGCCACAATAGCGGGTCTCCAAATACAGAAAGCGCGCACACCATGCAATTTGCAAGCCGGTTGCAGAACGTCGAGACCTCGGCGATTCGCGAACTATTCAAACTGCTCGGAAAACCCGGCATCATCAGTTTTGCCGGCGGCTTCCCGGACCCTTCGTTGTTCGATGCCGAAGGTATTCGCATGTCCGCGGATGCGGTCTTGTCGAACCAGCCCGGACCGGTCTTGCAATACGGTGCAACCGAAGGATTCCCGGCGCTGCGCGAAGGCCTGGCAGGCTTCATGGCAGCCAAGGGGGCAACGGTCGCGCCCGACGGATTGATCGTGACCACCGGTAGCCAGCAGGCGCTGGACCTGATCGGCAAGACGATGATCTCCCCCGGCGACAAGGTCATCGTCGAGTCGCCCACGTTCCTCGCGACGATCCAGTGTTTCCGCCTGTATGGGGCGCATCTGATCGGCGCACCGACCGACGCCGATGGCGTGGTGGTCGACGCGCTGGAAAAACTGATCGATCAGCACAAGCCCAAACTGGTCTACCTCATTCCGACCTTTGGCAATCCCAGCGGTGCCACTCTGAGCCTGGAGCGGCGGCGGCGGATTCTGGAGATTGCGGCGCGCACCCAGACCCTGGTCGTAGAGGACGATCCGTATGGCGAGCTGTATTTTGGCGAACCACCGCCACCGAGCCTGCTGGCGCTCAGCGCTTCGGTGCCGGGCAGCCGCGACTGGCTCGCGCATTGCGGCAGTTTCAGCAAGATACTGAGCCCGGGCCTGCGGGTGGGCTGGCTGATTGCGCCGCCCGAGTTGCTGGCGCGCGCCACCATGTGCAAGCAGTTCAGCGACGCCCATACCAGTAACTTGACGCAGGCCATCGCCGCACATTACC
>ENA-ORBV01012694-ORBV01012694.1-microbial-mat-metagenome-genome-assembly--contig:-NODE-12694-length-12951-cov-5.324064_pt1 | contig 12951 bp, 10 predicted proteins | sample MGYA00237777_ERZ505514 | MGnify/ENA primary metagenome ERZ505514 (study PRJEB26160, sample SAMN06269048) | microbial mat metagenome | isolation source: Oligotrophic lake microbial mat | place...
ACCGAGATCTACACCTCTCTATTCGTCGGCAGCGTCAGATGTGTATAAGAGACAGCTGCACGCTCAAAACGAATTTTCTAGCGGAGATCTCCAGCTCCGCTGCCTTAATGTTGTACTTGTATGGCACATGCATCGATCACTGACTTGATGGCAGGCCGCAGAGTGGAAACGGTTGGAGCGCGGGCGCGCCAATTTAAGGCTAGGGTTGACATTGGAAAATCGGCTCCGGACTCACCGTTATCCCGATCTTATCACTTGCATGCATCGACACAACAACAACAAACAAACACAGTCGTGATTCATTCAATTGATGGATCGAATATTACTCACTTTTATGAACAAGCTTGCTACCTTCCTTCATTTGGGAATTAAGCTAGCTTGCTTGTACTTGTAGCTATTCTTAGATAGTAGCTAAAACCAACACCCATCGTACCTGCAAGACAGCTCGTTAAGTGCTTTTTTGCGAAAAGATTCGACTGACTCAATCATGGTGGAAAGCAAGAGCAAGGCGAGTAGTGCGTTGTTTTGGTTTTTCCTCGTGGGATGCATCTCCTGCTTTTGGACGCCAAACGTCCTCTATGAAGCTTCCGTCATCGGTGCCTTTGAAACTTGGAAATCTACCCCTGTTCCAGCAGCGGAAAGGAGCGATGAAAGAATTCCTCAGCAGAGTGACCTTGTAGAAGAAGCCTCCGATTCCTTCGTTGCAGCAGCGTCTTCTACTGCGGCCTCTTCTGCTGTTTTTTCAGCAACCAACTTTTCGAATTCTGCATTTTCTCTTGAAGAATACACGCAACTCCAAGAACCCTTCCGCTCGTACCCATGCTTACCCAAACGAATTCATATGAGTCAGAAGAACAACGCTCATGTCATTCCACAACCAATAGATCATCACAACCGTACCAACGAATTGGTGGTTTCCATGACGGTTTCCTTTTCGCTCGATTATGCGAATTGTCACCCCGATACGGTGGAACCCAAAATCTTTTACCGCCAAGGATTTCATCCCGAAACGACAGTGGTACCCAACGCAAAGCAAACCCCAGAACAATTCAACTTTACATCGTCCATTAATAATACGGACTTTTTCCAAAGTGATTGGATCTATCATGTCGAAATTCCGAAGATCAAAGTTGGACGTCATCGCTACTGGTATCGCATTGAAGTGCACCCCAAACCGCCACCACCGCCACCGCAACAAGCCGTTAGTCAACAACGACGTCTCGGTCTCCGTTTGGGGGGAAACCCGGAAGGAATCAACCGCAAGGCGGTGCCTGAAACAGAACTACATTCGCAACAACTAGTATTGGGAACCACTCCAACGTTTAGCTTTTTAAGTCCACCGCTTGCAAACACAACAACTTCTATTGCTTTGGTCGGAGATTTGGGACAGGTGAAGTTGTACATCGTTTAGCAATCAAGATATATTGTTTGAAAGAGTGTAGTTTTTCTGTTGTTTTTCCTGGCGAGAAACTCTTACCCTTCTCGTCGCTTCCTCTCCTTCATTCTTGCATCCATCCTCTAAAATGCAGACGGAAAATTCCACCAAAACCATGGCGCATATTTTTCACGATGCGCTTCCTGACAACAAAGACCCCACAACGATGTTACTCATTGCGGGTGACATGGCGTATGCTGATTCCAACCCCAACCGATGGGTTTCGTGGTTTGATTTAATGGAACCGCTGACACGATCCTTACCCATGCATGTGGCAGCTGGAAATCACGAAATTGAATGCGACAATGCCACCCTTGAAATATTCAAGCAATATGAACACTACTTTCGCAATCCGAATCGCATCGCCAAGCCCGATATGTTACCCATCACAGAGGAGTATCGACAGTCTTTGTGGGAGAAATCCTGCTCCACGCCCAGTGAATTTCAAGGCCACTACAATTATGGGAACGCCTTCTACTCCTTTAAACATGGCTTGGGGCATTTTATCATTTTGAGTTCCTACAGTGATTCGAAAGTGGGATCCCATCAATATACTTGGCTGAAATTCGAATTGAAGAGGAACTTCAATCGCACCGAAACGCCATGGTTGATTGTTTCTTTCCATTCTCCGCTCTATACAACCTTTGTGGGGCATGTCAACGAGACTCAAGCCATGGCCATGAAAGAATCCATGGAACCACTCTTTAATGAGTACAATGTCAATCTGGTCATCTGTGGCCATGACCACGGATACATGCGAACGCACAGTTTGCACGCCAACGGGACCGTAGATCCCACCGGCCATGCACCCATTTACTTGACCTTGGGTGCCGGCGGGAATCGCGAACAGCATTCCAAGGGATATTTGCATGATACGCCCGAAGAGTGGGTGGCCCAACGTGATTTGCGAGATTTTGGCTATGGCAATTTGCTACTCACAAATGGTTCGCATGCCTTGTTGAATTGGATACGAGATGGTGTGGCCAAGGACGGAGCCGAGGATAAGAATGTTTTGATTGTCAATCCGCACTACATCAATGGTACCTTGCGCGACGATGAATCAGGTAGTAGTGCCCACGCCTGGCCAGTGACATCCTCGGCAGATTCAGATCAATCAACTCCGTTGGGCCTAAGTTTCACCCGGCAGGTTTCTAAAATCCCTGATGGATCCTCCTTTCAAATGAGTATGAATGGAACTCACTGTTCCAAAGAAGATTCTTTTGGAGACAATATTTGCCACTTTAACTGGGGCGATGATATTATTGGAAGTTTTGCTGTTGACCTCCCTTCGATTGTTGTGCTGGATAAAGGTGATATATTCAAGGGAAGCTTCTTTATTGATAAATACGTTCCCTTTCATTTTCAATGCCCAGTTTGTGGTGAAGATTGCATCGTTCAAGCTCCTTTGGTTCATTTAAATTGGTCCATCCCCATGCCCCCGTCATGTCCAATTTATGTCAACCAGACAGATCCTCCTGCTACCTATCATTTGTTTGCTCACTTGCCTCCCACATCTCCTACCAAAGGAATCTTGGCCACTTCCGTCAATGGAACTGTACAGGTCATTCGAGGGTCCAAGACTCAGACAAGCAGTGGAAGGGACAGTTCTTCTGCAGAGACCCTGCTAGAGATGCACATTGCGGTCCTTGTCAAGTAGCTTAATATGACCCACTGTACTCTAAGTTCCTTTATTAGTTTGGTACCATAGATAAGCACCGACTGCTGTTTGTGAAGAATTTTTTGCGTAGATGTTCAGTATGCTTGATTGGTGACATTTTCTTTTGTCTTCCTCGGCACTGACAAGCAACGCACAACCTGCCACGATGAGGCCTACCACACCGCATGATTGTGTAGAGAATGGCGTCTTCTGGGGCAGCTACAGTAACTTGAATAATTTTTTCAGGCTGAATACGAGGTTGCTGAAATGCAAGGAAAATAAATGGACCGGGGAGTGATTCCCTCCAGAAGTTGTACGAGCACCCTTGTGCAATTATTAGTTGTTGCCATCGATCCTCGTCGGGGCACAGGGGGAAGCGTCATTGTACTATTACTAGCTAGCAGAAAGCAGCAGGGGTTCACGGAAATGCCGAAAGTTGTGCACCGGATCGATTTGTTTTCCTTTCCATTGACAAACATCTACTAGTAGGAAACGTGCCCTATCAAGACAAACACCCCTCCGTCACCGAGCATTCAACAAAACAGTTGAACTATTTGAAAGCTGCGACTCCAATCGGATGGGCTCTTCCCAGGAGATCTCCGTTGGCTCTTGGGCTGGTTCTATTTGCTTCTGATTACTGGTTCTACACTAGTGGCAGGACAGTGCGGCGCGAAGCTGTCAAAAACTGTGCGGAGTACGGGAAATTTTGTCTTTCAAGTTTATTCGATTCCGGTTCGCAATTGCTAAGTTTTTCCTATGGGACGAGCACGCTAGCTCTCGACTATTAGCTTCATGTAAGAAAACCTTTTACTCGGCTAGCTAGGTTCCTCATGGATTTCTCCGCCAATTGTATTTTGCAGACCGTTGATTGATTTGATAAATTTCTTTGACGCCAAGTAAATAATTGTGAAATTGAAGCTCACACTTCTGGTTCTCCTCTGCATGCGTAGTAATCTATGCATTCCTACTAGTAATCTCCGTAGTCGTCTCCATAGTCGTCGCTATGACCGTGTGATGGAAGTCCCGCCCCTTTTGGCATGAGGTACTGCATGAAGGCTTCCGCTGTCTTGCTATTTGACCAAGTACCAGATGCCGTTCCAATCATTTTTTCCTTCGTATTGGTTGCTACCTTCGCACTATGGATCTTATCGCCGTTGGCATCGTCATCACCCTTGCCGCTTTCCATTAAAATGTTGTACTGTTCCTGAAAGTGGCCAGCGCGCACAAAATCCTGCTTAGCGGCAAGCTCAAACATTCGCTTCTGAATACTTACTAAACGAGGTTGGTGTTGCTCCAAGTACTCAAGTTTGCGTTGGGCTTTCCCAGCAGTGATGTAGTCTTTGGCGAGGGCCGCTTCCTCCATGGTGCGACGCAAAGTGCCAATCTTCGCTTGAACGCCATGACGCTCCTGAAAATGCAGTTCCGACTGGAGCTGCCCGGCGAGAATATACTCTCCACGACTTGCCGCCTCCGCCACTGCAGAACGAGCATTGACGGTTTTCCCGTCTGCTGCACTTGCCGCTTTAGCTTCTGCTGCAGACCATGCCGCTTCATCTTGCTCAGGCAGTTTCACGTTTCCTATTTCATCTTTCAAACGGCTTAGCACCTTCTCCATGTTGCTGGGTAGCACAGTCCTCGCTTTTGCCGTTGCCAACTGCCTCACGCTGCCCTTCTTTACGTCTGTGGCCAACAACCTGTCGACAAAAGTCTGTGCTTCATGCAGGATTGGCTGCTTGTAGTGAAAAAAATAAGATTGTAGGATATCCTTGAATGGGGCCAAGACATGATCATTGCTCGTAGTTGGGGTGCTTTTATTGAGGAACAGTAGCATGCCTAGAATAGCATGCTGAAGGGTACCTTCACGATACTGGTCTTCTTCGGCTTGAATAGCGATGGTCACTTCTCCTTGCAACAGTGCGCCCCAGCCCCCATGGCCAGGTTCCAAAAAGTGAGGATGTTCGACTCCCAAAATCAGCCCTTGTATCGAAACAAGCACCTGGAGCAGCGTAGACTCGGCTGGCTTCCACGCTGGACCGCTCCAGGTCCCCAACAAGGACAAACAGACTTTCCCATTGGCATATAGATTGGGACCAAAGCGCACCTTACCGCCTCCTGTGGTAAGAAAGTGCATTTGTGGTGACTGCAGGGGGTAAGAATCCGGAACGTAAATGTCAAAGGCAAAGACCCCATGAGCATACGGCGTTCCAGATGGACCAGTAATCAAAGCACGCATAAATTGAGGCGTCTCTTCATCAAAGCGAAGCCAAATGGCGGGTTGCGTTGGGAGTGACTTTTCCAACGCACAGAGCTCTTGAAGAAGATGTTTCAAGCAGCCATTGTTGCGGCCACTTCCGCCGCTGGCTGAGATGGCGTTTTTAAAATGACTGGTTTCTCGAAGCCCCTCGACTGCGCTGCAACGGGGAAGGCGTTCCAGGACACCACGCCAGGCATTTGCGTCCACGACTGGTGGTGCAGCGGTGATAGCCGTATCTTGTTCGGATGAATTTGGTTTGGGCGGCGGCTTGCTGTCCTTGTCGTGTTTGCCGTCACTGTCGTGTCGACTCATCTTTTTTTTCTTTGCTGCTGGCTTCATCTCGTCTGGTTCTGGCAAGCTCATCGTACCGTGTTTTCCGTTATTGCCATTGGCATTGAGAAGACCCAGCAAACTGTCGCTCTTGCGATTTTTCTTTTCTTGCTTTGCTCCTGGCTCCATATTGTCTCGTTGGCTTGAGATGGTCGCGTCAATTTCTTGTTTTTCCATCGTATCTGGTCGCTGTGAGCTTTTTGGTGCTTGCAATCGAATGATTGAAAGCTGGTGGGTGCGTGTGATTCATAAGAAGCGCTCCAAATGTTTCGTTCGAGGTTTCCATGCGTGCATGAGCGTGGGACCCATACAAAATTGGATTCATTGGACAAGTATTGATTTGTAGCAGTACTACTAGCTAGCTAGTACAGTACCGGTACAATGAATTGTAACGTCTCCCCGAATCAATCAAAAAATGTCGTTGACCGGCCCGAAATTGAAACCAGTAAAAATAGAGTTAAATAACCGTTATTTGCACGACTGAATCAGTCACATTTTTGCAAGGATTTACTCGCTCACTCGATCCCCAAACGTGTGATGAAACCTACTGTAACACAAAGTTCGGATGTGCTACCTTGTTCCACAGCACAAGCTGTGCACCCCAAATCAAATCAGACAGAAACATTTATCACTCCAACTCTGCCTACCAAAGCAAGGTGGTAGCGCAAAATGGAACATTCAGTCGTGCGAAAAGAACTCACTGACAAAAATGCCAGAGAGCATGTCAGCGAGTGCCAGCAAGTTGAAAAATGTCAGCGACATTCAAAAATGTCAGTGAGAATGTGTCAGCGAGTTGCCCGGCGCGAAAAAGATTTAATGTTAGTCGTGGAATTGTTTAACGACTCGCTGACATTTTTTCACTCTCTGACATTTTCTTCTTGCTGAGAAGTTGCTGACAAAAATGTCAGAGAGTCTGTCAGTGAGTGCCAGCAAGTCGAAAAATGTCAGCGACAGCAGTCAGCGAGTTCACACGGCACTCACACGGTGCTAAAACACAATTAACACTTAACATGCATATTTCATTTTGCGCTACCACCCAGAGCCACTTGCCGGCCTTCCAAACGAAAACACGGACGCACAGATGTCTCATCATCCTTGCTGCATTGCTGGAACCAACATCTGACTCACCTTTCATGCGTGAGGCCTTGACAGGCAAAGCAGCACTTTTGAAACTGACATTTTTGAAATTCCAGAAGTGATTGAAGTGCCTGAGCATTGATGCACGAGCAGCTTGTGTTGCGCAGCTCTTTTAGCTCTCAAGAGCAGGAGAGACAGAACAAAGATTGCAGGGGCTTGCTAAATAAGATTGAAGCAATTTGAGACAATAATCAAACTAAACAAATTGATGACAAAACTTTCAGTCTGTCTGCAGTCTGTGAACGACACTTTCAACAGCCCCATGTCTTGAATTGATGATGAGAAGAAAAAAAGAAAACTAACACAACTCAATCTGAACAGGGTTTGGTCGCAACAAATGAGGAGTTTAGTTTTGATGCTGCAAGTTTCCCTACTCCCCTTCTTGCGCAAAATGTCAGCAAGATTGTTCTCAGAGTTCACAAAATGACATCAAGGAATCCTTCTTTGGTCAAGTCAAATAAGAACGTGTGCACAACATGAATGTGTGTGGTTCTCTGGTTGCTAGCTAGTGACATTTTTAATTATGAAAACGGCCCCCATGTTGTCCACAAAAATTGTGATGAGAGTCTTGACAGGAATGAGCATAAGTGCAAGTACAAAACTCTGCCCTCCAGTGCTCCCCCATGGAATGTCCAATCAGTGCTCTTGCTCTGCTGAGAGGCCATCCATGGGTAGAGATGCAGCATCCCGAAGGATGATGTGTGGAGCTTGGCAACGGGCCAATTAAGGTCCAATTGGGGTCAACCAACAGCAAGGGTTTGCCTGTGCTGTTCCAAGGTTCCCACAAGGGTTTTCTCGTGAACAATCAGTTAATTCACTAGCACGGGAGCCATAGACATGTCCATGGTCCCTAACAAATGTTAACATCCAAATCAGGGATCCACGTGCCTGTCAACAGTTCACCGTGGGTCCGCTCCTCCATCCATCATCCCTTCTGTTAGCTAGGTGTTGCGTCGTTGAGCACTGCGCCAATCATCTCCCGCTGCTCCAAGCCCCGCCCATGGCCTTGCGAAGCAAACCGTCTGACCCCGCCAGCCTATCCCCCACCTTGCCCCACAGTGAATCAAGCTGTGGATACTTGAACATCCATCAGAGAGGCTTCCTCGTCAAGTTGAGATGTCCCTTGCCACACCACATCCATGATGCAAGCTCTGGAGCGTCCTCAAGCAGCGCAACCCCATGCGTGAGGGCCCACACCCTCATGCCCAGTCTCCGACCCAACAAACCTCCAAGGAGAGGCGCTTGGCCGCCGGAAGAATGGCCATGGTGTAGAGTAAACTGGACAAAAATCAGAGAGAGTGTTCTCCAAGCGGATGGGCGGACAGACCATGCCAGTGGGAATCCCACGAAGCAGCCCCACGATGCGAACCTTGAAAACCATCAACACCATCATCAACAGGACCCCAACAACAGCAGCATAAGCAGACTCGTAGCCTCCGTAACGCCGGCATCCTCCATAACATCAACACCTATCCATAGATCATCTTCTGATAGTCGACAAGAGAGTGCAACTGCATTGCATTGTCCACCATGCTCGGTTAGCTAGACCGAGGGGTGCCATTGACAGGAATGAGAAATGTCAAGTGCAATGAGAATTTGCACCCCAAAAACAATTTCCTTGGCATGTTCACTCAAGACAACATGCTCAGCCTCAGAGAAAGAAAGAACAACAATGTTGGTTTGCTTCGATCATCACATGATGGGAACAACAAAAACAAGATGAAAGGCATGACTGATTTCCTGTTGCCTTTGTCATTTGCCAAATCACTGTTGCTATGCCCAACAAGACATCATTCTAGTTGTCTTTTGAAAAACTGGCAAACAAGCTCCAGTGCCCAAAACAAACCACATGCTTATCAACAGTTCTTTGCAAGTTCTTAAAGCAGGGGACTTTGAACATGTTGAAAGCTCCTGAAGACAATTGCTCAAATCAATTGTGGAATGTTTCAACTGATTCAACATCATTCCAATGTCACTTCCACAAGAAGTTGACAGGTCATCATCCAAGACAGAATCACCTTCCTTTGGGGGACTCACACATCGACTAGGTTTTCCAGGAGTCACATGTTCTTTAAACTGGAAACCTTTCATCAAAAGAAGCCCTCAGCTTTTTGAGCAAGTGTTGTTGTCCAAACCAAGCAAGCTTTTGTCGTGGCACAGCTAAACATGATTTCAAGATTAAATGTTCTGTGAGGTTCTGCTCCGCTGCAAACTTGATTTTTCTTTTGGTGGGTTCTTGAAAAATGAATGTGACAACTGCAGAAAAAGAGTTTCAGAGGGGGCAGTCATCAAAGCATGAGACAAAATCATGACACCAAGGACATTCTTGTAGACAAAAAGGCAAAGCGTAGCTTTGCTTTGCTTGAATCCAATCTGAGATGAAGTTTGCAGAAGAAGTTGACATAGCGCCGCACACCTTGGATCAAGCGACACGGTGTTTTCAGCCAAAGCTAACATGCATCTGTGTGATGCACCATGCCAGGGGGGCAGTTCATAAAAACTTGTTCACACGGTCAAACACATCCATGAGAAAAGATAGTTTCAATGTCAAAACAACAGCAGAGAGCTGCCAAACAAGCAAGTCAACCAGATCCTTAATGTGACATCATTCACCACAGGACTGAGAAAGCCACCCTAACTGCATTCACAAGTCGTCAATCCGGCGCCCTCAGGAGGTTGCGGGAATTTGTACTGCAAGTTGGTTGCACAATGGCTACAGTAAAACCTTTTCAAGTTGTTTCAACTAAGAGTTTTTTAACTCAACTCAATTGAAGTTTGGTCTCACATGGAGATCGTTGAGTAAGAGAGCATGAGACTGGAATTCAAATGAAAACCATGCGCGCTACTATGGCTGAAACAGTGCTCGTACGTTCACGGTTACGTTTGGACACTTAGAGAATCGTGTTGGCTTGCCCGTTCAAATGTGTATCAAAACATCAGCTTGTCGGCATGAACAACGGTTCTCGGAAGGAATTCCGAATCGATACTTCGTTCCGACATCACCGGTGCTTTATGGTTAGGGGAGACCAGCTCTCTTACCCTCAATCAACTCAACCAAATTGAACTGATTCACTAAGAATCAATTCAATTGAATTCAATTCCCGCGTGCCTTAATGTGTCAGTTAACATGACATTTGCATAACACGTGCGCACGCAAACCATTCCTTTAATTGAACACTTCTCAACTCTTTTCAACTAAAGTAAATTGCAGTCACTTAAATTTAATTAAACCTTTTCAACTTCAGCATTTTCAACCTAACTCAACCATTGTGCCACCAAATCATGGATTCCCACAACCTCCAGCCTTGTTTGGATATGGCATGCTAAAAAAGCACAGGAAATTGGCGAACACAGCAGCTTAAATAGACAAGTCTGCAGAGTGTGCGTGTCAATGAGTTACACATTTATTTTAAGCTACATGCGGCAGGTGCCGGTGCATTGACTACATCTGTAGAGAAATGTCTTCATCCTGGTATCCCTTCATTTGGCAGCAACACAATGAAAAGTCATCCGCAAAACACAACGTGCATCTGTGATTTTCAATTTTAGCCCCTCCCCGCTTTTTAGGCCCACGACAATCAACAACATAATAATCTTTTGCTTCCACTTTCCGGCATTTGCCGCGACTGGTGCCTTCACGCCGAAAGTGGTTAAGATGTTCACCAATCCCTTCGCCTTCTCGAAGCATCTCAATGCACCACTGTTTGCTACCATTCACATAGAAATCCAACTCCCCCAGCACTGGTTCAGCCCGAGAATGTTGTGAGTCGACTGCAAAAGTATTCAATTCAGGGACAATGGCATGTCTCGCCGGCATGTGTGCAGACATAGCCTCATTCATCAGTTGCTGAAAAGCTGCTTCTTTTGGAAAACCTGACTGCACAGCATCCCGTAAGCGCTTGGCTGGCATTGATCCTATCGATAACATAATGAGGTCGCGCAGGGTGTCGGGTGGGTCCAACGGTCGTCCAGGAAAGCAATTGCGGTTGTAGCACCATGGTGCAGCTCTGCATGAGAATTTGCTATCATCATTGACAATTCCAGCTCGCAGCAGAGGACTAATGGCTGATTTAGAAAAACCATTACCTGGCTGCGACAACAATGTCATAAGAAGACATTCCTTCATTTCTTTCGTCACGTCCTCTTGCCGCACAAGATAGCACCTATCCAGCATGGATTTGAGTGCCAACGCTTCAGTAGGCTCATGTTTTTTTCTCCTTTCTTCAATGGTTCGCACAGCAGCCATGATCACTCCAACGTGAAACTTGTCATGGTGCGCAGACAGCTTGCTAATCCCTAGGAGTGTTTCCGTCGCTGAAGCTGTCCCAACCATGGAATCGCCAATGCTCCAAATGCATCTTGATCAACTCTTCTCCTTCCACTTCACATATGTTGGGATCAATGTGTTCAAGATCTCTGAAATTGACCAGCGACACTGGGGTGCTAAGGTTGTAGGTTGCTGCAATCACTACATGCAGACCTTTTGCATTGGAGTTGCCGACATCCTTCACGACAAGTTGCCAAAAGACACCAAACTCCTCTGCGTAGGTGTTCTGAGCATCATCAATAAGCAACCAAGTGTTCTCTAGCTTTTGCAGTGTTTCATATTCTTCTGTGATCCCTTTAGCCTTAAGTTTGTCTAATAATTCTTGGACACCAAGTGAGCGAATGGGAAAATTGATGATTCTGGCTCCTTTCTCTTCTTTCAGCCTTCAGTTTTGCCGAGAATCGTAAGAAGCGAGGACTTCCCGGATGATGCTGGAGACCCAAGCACAATGTGTTGGAGGCGCTTTGCTGTCGTGTGCAAGCTCTGGACAGCATCCTCGCGCGGTAGATGCCTCCTGTCAAGGGCGACCCCATCAGTCTTTCGCGAGGGCGATGGTGGGTCGCCTTCTGCCATGGGTGGAGGCGATTCAAGTGATAGTTTAAGATGATGAGTGAAGCTTTCGGCTTCACTTCTTGAGCGAGTAAGAACGAGGCTTGTTCGGTCTGCTAGTTTAGTCAGGTGTTCCCCTCTAGTCTGCGGCAACCTTGTTCAGATCACGGTAGCTAGATAACAAAAAGAAATAGTTGACACGTACATTGTTTAATCACTTTGACTATGATTGTTGTGTCGATTTAGTTTTATCGTGAAGCCGCTGCGTTTCACACTTGCTATTGTGTTGCTACTAGCTAGCTAGCTAGCTAGCTAGCTAGCTAGCTAGCTAGCTACTGGGTACCGTACATGGTACTGCTACTGTTGGTTTTCCCGTGGGGGGTCTCATTCCACCCGGATGATTAATGTAGGACGAAGTGCGGACGCTCGCGCGCTTGCGCGTGCACGTTCGATACGAATAGTAGTAGCGGGCAAAGCTAAGTAGCTTTCAGTGCCAAGCCTACATGGAAGCCTAACGAACACAATTCAAAGAAGAACGCACAAATCGAAATTCTACGCGAACCCGGTGTAGATTAATGTACCAGAACATTTTGTTCACAACAAAAACACGTTCAAGCAGGGGGGGCTTGCATAAAAAACAATTCGTTATCTACGAAACGTCTTTGTCAAACAATTGACAATGGAAACATTAAGTGTCAAAACGTCACTGTTGCACTTTTAGTACTAAAGTTTGTGTGGTCTGCGCACATGGTTTGTCAAACACATCCAGGCCTCACACTCCCTATCTTAGCGGTCCACTGTGAGACCAAACTGTGATCGCACTGCTATCCAATGGCAACATAAAATGTTACCGCAGGACATGGTGCAAGATCTGCATGACTGTGACACTAGCAGCAGCACCATCTCACATGCACATGCGCTTTGCGCACGGCGCAAAGTTTGCTCGCGAAGATTCGAAGAAGTGGTGTAGAACAAATACAAAAAGACACAAGGCAAAAAAGCAAAAACTACTATTTTTACATGCAGTTAGCTAGCTACTGGTTTTGCACACTTGCCTTCTGGACATTTGCCGTCACTCCATTCGATTGGAGGATAGCCGTCGGATTGCCAGCACCCACACCATTGATCTCAGCTAGCAACGTCCCTTGAACTGCCACTGAAGTTCCCATCAGCCTTGGCACATCAGCACCTCTGAAGATGGGAGCAATCCTGCGCTGAGTTGGTAGGGTTGCTTGTCGTCCTCGCCCTTGGCCATGGTGGGG
>ENA-ORBV01012696-ORBV01012696.1-microbial-mat-metagenome-genome-assembly--contig:-NODE-12696-length-12950-cov-4.466636_pt1 | contig 12950 bp, 11 predicted proteins | sample MGYA00237777_ERZ505514 | MGnify/ENA primary metagenome ERZ505514 (study PRJEB26160, sample SAMN06269048) | microbial mat metagenome | isolation source: Oligotrophic lake microbial mat | place...
GGGCCATTGTGAGCAGCGACGGCGTGGTCACCGCCATCTCGCCGGGCGCCGCATCGTTTGGCGCCTCTCTCACGCGCGATGGCGTCACCGCCACGGGAACCGCGGCGCTCACCGTCGCCACCCCGGTCAGCGGAGCAACGGCCGTCACGGTGCAAGCTACGAACGACAATCTATTCACGCCCGCGACGACCACCATCGCCGAAGGCGGCGTCGTGACCTTCGGCTTCGGCAGTGTCGCGCACAACGTGGTGTTTCAGTCGGTCGGCGCGCCAAATAACGTCCCCCTGGTCTCCAGCACGTCGGTGGCCCGCACCTTCCCGACAGCGGGCAACTATCCGTACGTCTGCACTATTCACGCGGGCATGTCGGGTACGGTCAACACGTTACCGAACGGCATCATCGCCCTGCTGAACGGCGCCAACGAACGCCCGACGCCCGTGAACACGAGTGCGAACGGCGCGGCGGTCTTCACGCGCAGCGGCATCTCCGTCGCCTACACCGTCACGTATCAAGGGATGGCGTCGATTCCGACCGGCGCGCACATCCACGGCCCGGCCAGCGTCACGGCCAGCGCGGGTATCGTGATCGATCTGCTGAAGCAGACGCTCACGAGCAGCAGCGGCGTGCTGACCGGCACCTTCACGGCTGCAGATATTCGCGGGATCAGCGGACAGCCGCCGATCCCGCTCGATTCACTGATGACCTTACTGCGCACCGGCAACGCGTACGTGAACGTGCACTCGAGCACGTTCCCGGCCGGTGAAATCCGCGGGCAGACGGGTACGCCGTAAGCGGTCCGGCATGTCCATGCGGTCGGACCGGGTGCATCCGAGGACGCCCGCGTTATCGGAGCGCCACCTGGCGCGTGTCTGACAACGCGTGACCCGTAGCGCCCTGCTGCTGCGGATGAACTGTCCCGCATCGGCGGCGGCGCTGATGCGGCGCTGATGCGGCGCTGATGCGGCGCTGATGCGGCGATTCATGCTAACACGTAAAGCCACTGGTTGCCGCGCGAGGGCGTTGTGCTGTTCGGTTGGTGTCCTCGGTCGAAACGCATGCGGCGAACTGATGTCGTTGTACTGCGTGCTTTGCATTTGTCGCAACGCGTAGACTCGTCGTCACACGCACGTCTGATCGCCCGAGTAATTCTACGGGCAGCACGTGTGCGAGCGAACAATGTGCGCTGGAACCGTTCTGTTGCACGCGTTCTTAGATCGGTGTGATCACTCACGCTACCGTGCACGGTCACACGTTCGGGAACAGTTCACATTGGGGTACACGAATGTTTGACATCACCGTTTCACAGTTCGACCTGGTGTACAACGCATTCTCCTTCACAATTGCTGTGATGGGCGCAGCAACGTTGTTCTTCATCCTGAGCCGGTCGCAGGTGGCGCCGGCGTACAGGACTGCGCTTTCCGTGACTGCGCTGGTGACCGGAATTGCGCTGTACCATTACGTGCGAATCTTCTCAAGCTGGGAAGACGCGTACGCGATCACCAACGGCGCGATCACGGCCAGTGGCGTAAAGTTCAATGACGCATACCGGTACGTCGATTGGCTGCTGACTGTGCCACTGCTGCTCGTCGAGCTGATTCTTGTGATGCGGCTTTCGCCGTCAGAGTCCTCGCGAAAAGCCGTTAAGCTTGGCGTATTGGCGGCGCTCATGGTTGGCCTGGGCTATCCGGGAGAGATTGCCACGGACGCGTCAACCCGGTGGCTGTGGTGGAGTATGTCGATGATCCCGTTTTTGATCATCGTGTACGATCTCTCGGTAGGTCTGAAGGCGTCCATCGCGTCGCAACCTGAATCGGCGCGGGGACTGATCCGCTCAGCGCGCACGCTCACCATCGTCTCATGGTGCTTCTACCCGGTGGTGTTCGTGCTGCCGATGCTGGGTGTGACGGGCGGCAACGCCACCGTCGCCGTGCAGGTTGGCTACACGATTGCGGACATTGTCGCAAAGGCTGGTTTCGGCGTGCTGATTTACCTGATCGCTGCACGCAAGTCGGACCACGAACACTTCGTACCCGCATGACTCCCGACGCTGGCGGCGTACTGTGCGCCGCCAGTGCTGCGGCGGAGGCCACTCTGCTGATCGCGCTCCGCGACACCGTAAGGCCAACGATGGCGGACGGGTCGCATGCGTCCTGACGCTGATCTGATTGTGCTCGGTGGTGGATGTGCAGGGCTCAGTCTTGGAGAGCGACTGGCCGAGTCGCCCCGCTATGCACAGCGTACGATCGTGATCGAGGCACGTGCTGCCTACGTGGCCGACCGGACGTGGTGTTTCTGGAGAATAGCGCCGCATCGCCATGAAGCGCTGGTGGAGAAATCGTGGTCGCGTCTGCGTTTGAGTTCAGCGAGGCGCTCGCTGCTCGTGGACTGCCGGGAAGCACCGTATCAAATGCTCGACTCCGGGTCGTTCTATGAGCGCGCCGAGGCGCTGATTCGCCGTTCTGTGTCGGTTGAGCTGCAACTTGACACGAAGATCGTTGGAGAACCGCAGCGATGTGCAGATCACTGGTTGGTCAGTACGTCCCGCGGGACTCTTTCGGCGCGGCAAATCATCGACACCCGCCCTGCAGCGGCTCCTCGTGAGGGCGATGCCACGATGTGGCAATCGTTTCTCGGCCATGAAGTCGTGTGTGACGAACCGGAGTTCGACGATGCCCTGGCGACGTTGATGGACTTTGCCGGATGCCTGGATGACGGTGTGCTGTTTCACTACGTCCTGCCGATCTCGCAAACCCGGGCGCTCATCGAAACGACGGTGTTCGGTCCGCGACCGCTTTCAACGGCAACGCTGGCGCAGTATCAGGATGCCGCACTGGACAAGGTGTGTGGCGGTCGTCGGCGCACCGTCGTGCGCAGCGAGGGCGGTGTGCTTCCCATGGGCATGCACCCAGCGGCTCCGTCACCGGGTGCAGGGTACGCACGCGCCGGAGTCATGAACGGCGGCGCGCGCGCCAGCACGGGGTACGCGTTCCAGCGAATACAACGATGGGCGCGTGACTCAGCGCGTGTGCTCGGCCACGGCGGCGTGGTCACCGGACACGCTGCAGACCCGCTGATTCATCGCGGTATGGATCAGCTGTTTCTCCGGGTCGTTCGCAACGATCCGGAACGTGCCGCGGAACTGTTTCTGAGCATCTTCGGCATGCAAGACCCGATGCGCATCATCCGTTTTCTGACGGACTCGTGTTATCTCAGGGATTACGCTGCCGTCATCGCGGCGCTGCCGACCGGTTTGTTCCTTCGCGAGATGTGGAAGAGTATGTGGACGCGCTCCGGCAGCCGACTGGAGTTCGGATGAACAACACGCTGCGGGTGCAGGGGCTGACCTTTTGTGTGCTCTCCGCCGTTGTGGCCCTGAGTGCTGTCCTCTGGCCGCCGCTTCCTGAGCCCGTCGAACTGGTGCTGATCAGTGGGCTGATTCTGACGCTCGGCGTGCCTCATGGGGCACTGGATACGATCTTTGCGCGCCAAGTGTATGGCCTCCGATCGACGGGAGCATGGCTGTTGGCGGCCCTCTTGTACGCAGTGTTGGCGGCGCTGGTCATCGGCGTCTGGTGGATTTCGCCAGCGGTATTTCTCTCTTGCTTGCTGCTGGTTTCGATCGCGCACTTTTCTGGTGATCTGGAACCGGGAGTAGGCATGTTGACGCGTATTTTGTACGCCGGAGCAGTGATCGTGCTTCCGTGTCTGCGACACGAGTCTGACGTCGCGCGACAGTTTGGATTTCTCGCCGGGCCGGACAGCGGGGTTGCGATTGCTGCGGCGCTCTCCGTGCTGGCATGGCCATGGCTGGCGTGCTCGCTGTGCGCGGCGGCTGCCGAGTCGCGCCGCGCGAAGATGGCCGGTGCAGAATTGCTGGCCGTCGTATTGCTCGCGGTGTTTGCGTCGCCGTTAATCGGCTTCGCCGTGTTCTTTTGTGGGATGCACAGCGCGCGTCATGTGATCCGGACATATCACTACGCGAACCGGACGTCACTTCGCCTGTTGGTCAGCGCTGCCGTGGTGCCGATGCTCCTGGTCGCACTGGCGGCCATCATCGGGTGGGTGTTTCTCGATCACAGCGCGCCGTCACGCGGTGTGACGCAGTTTCTGTTCGTGGGGTTGGCTGCGTTGACTGTTCCCCATATGGTGCTGGTCGAGCGGGTACGATTGTCCGGTTGGAGACTGGGTACGGGCGCTGGCTGACACGGCCATTCCGTCGCGGACATCGGCCGTCACCATCCGGTTGTATCGTGCATTGGCGAACATCGCCAGACCTTCGCCGGAGTCGGGCTGGGGAGATCCCACGCTGTTCAGGCGAAGCGCATCGCAGAACAATGTCGGACGACGCGCGCGCCGCCAGCGGTGGGTCGACACCACCTTTATGCTTCGTGTCGAGGATCACGCACATCGCATCTCCACCTGCTGTGCACTGACGGTGGAATGAACGGCGCAGATCGATGCCTAAGCACACCGCCGATGTTCATGGCTCCGGCCGCAATCAGTCCCGTTCTGATCGTGCCGTTGTTCACGCGCTGACCTCGCTGCCTTGAAGATTTTAATTTTGGCCAGCGAGATTGCCAGTACGAGCGCGATTCGCTTCTCCTACTGCAGCGATATTTGCCGGTTGGGTGCGGGCGACTTCGCCAACGCCAGCGCCCCCACTTTGACCCCGAGCTCCTGACCAGCCGTGATGTCGAATAGATAGTGCAGTCCCGCGTAGATGCGGGCAACGCCCGCTTCGGCGATCATGGCATCCATCTCCGGCTTTGCCGCCGAGAACAAACCCGCTACCACGGTGGCGCCAGCCGCCGTCGAGCAACTGTGCGCCGACGGATACGCGGGAAAGTTGGGCCGTCCGACCGGGGTGGTGATGGTGGGATCGGCTTGGTGCGGTCGGATGTACCAGTAGGCATACTTGGCGTCCCAACAGCCGATTGTCGCGTCCATGAAGGCCATGTGCATCTGCGCATACACGCGAGCCGTCCGGCGCTCATTCATCATCGCTGCCTTGGTGAGACCAGCCACCACTTCGGTGAGATGCCCCATCACCCCGCCCGGACCAGAACCTCCCTGCCAGAACTGCGCGATCGCGAGTTGAGCCGGGGTGCGCGCGACGGTCGCATTCTTCACCTCGGCCAGGGCCGTCAGGAACTCGGCAGAGTTGTACACCGGTGGTGGCGCGGGGCGGAACTGATCGCCCGAGGACAGCAGCCAGCCCCGGGCCTCTCCCCAGCGCGGCGCGACGGGCTGGGCCGGCGGCGGACTATTTACCCAGCGTCCTGCACCGGTGGGCACAGTGCCTGTCCAGACGAGGTTCGTGAGATCGACAGCCCCGCGCGCGAGCACCGCCGAGCCATTTGATTCGCCGATCGATCCGCCGGCCGAATAGTCGGCGCCCTGCTGCGAGGGAAATGTCGCGAAGTACTCCGTATCGGACGCTAGCTGCGCAGCGATGACGTCGACTTCCACCGGATACAGCACGCCCAGAACGCGCGCCGACGCACGCGACACGGCCGCGGCTTCTGACGGCTGCTTGCCTCCGACCTTCGGCGCGGTCCCAGCCGCAACAGCGGCGTTGTACTGCGCCACGGCCACCAGGGCGAAGGTGCGAGACGTACCCAGCGGACTGCCGAACTCCCGGCGACCCACAATCGTGCGTGTGAGCGCCATCCAGCGCTCGGCAGCGGTTGATTGTCCGGGCGATAGTTGAGGTCCTTCGGACGCAACGGCGGGATCGGTGACGTTGTTGTCGGCGCAGCCGGACACCAGCATCAGTCCGATTGAAAAAATCAGAGAAAGCGCGCGCATGATAAGCTCGTGAGAAGGGGGGGACGGCCGGACGCGATCGGCGAGCGCGAGCGGCACCAGGCCGGCGAACCGTCGGTCGGACATTGCCGGACTTCGGTTTCCCAGTGATGTTGCCTCTCACGTCCCTGTCTGCGAATTCCGACGGCCATTCGAGCCACATCATGCGATGACCAGTGCGTTGAATGTGACGGCCCTTCTTCAGCGCGCGGCCCAGGGCGATCGGGACGCGTTCGATCAGGCGTTCGCGCTGATCCATCGCGAGCTCGAGGGCATTGCGCGCGCGCGACTGCGTCACGAGGCCGACGGCCACACGCTCGATACCGGCGCCCTCGTCAATGAGTCATACCTGCGCCTCGGGCAGGGCAGCGTGCCGAGCGTGCAGAGTCGGTCGCACTTTTTCGCCATCGCTTCGACGGCCATGCGGCGCATCCTCGTGGAGCACGCGCGGCGGGCGTTTGCCGGCAAACGCGGTGGCGAGGCCAAACGTGTTCCCCTCGAATCCATCGACGTGCCGATCGACGCGTACGATGACGAACGGGTTGTCGACCTGGACGAAGCGCTGCAACGGCTGGCATCATTCGATGCGCGCCAGGCGCAGGTCGTGGAATGTCGGTTCTTTGGCGGCCTGACCGAGGAGGAAACGGCCGATGCACTGTCGATCGGCCTGCGCACGGTGAAGCGAGACTGGGCGAAGGCGCGAAGCTGGCTGTTTCGCGAACTGCACGGGGACGGTGCCGCATGATCGATGTGACAGGCGACGTGCGCCCTCCCGACGACCGCGATCGCGCGCGATTTCAGCAAATCGATGCCCTGTTCGACGCGGCGCTCGATCGGGCTGAGTCCGAACGCGAACCGTACGTGCGCTCGGCGACGGCGCACGACGACACGCTGTTCGATGACGTCATGGCCCTGCTGCGTGCGCACGCACTGTCCGATCAGTTCCTGAGCACGGCGACGCTTGGCGATCCACTGGCCGCGCGACTGCAGGCGGCAATCGGCCAACGCTACGCGCTGCGCGGTCGAATCGGCGCCGGCGGAATGGCGGTCGTGTTTCTGGCCGACGACCTGCGACACGCGCGACCGGTGGCCATCAAAACTTTCGTATCGCTGGCCGGAACCGAACCGAAAGACGTGCGGGCGCTCGAGCGCTTCTCGGCTGAGATTCTCGTCATGGCGCGGTTGCAGCATTCGCATCTGCTGCCATTGTTCGACTCCGGTGTGGCCGATGGGCTGCCGTTCTATGTCATGCCGTTCGTGAAGGGTGAAACGCTGCGCGCACGCCTGCAGCGGCAGGGTCCCTTGCCGCTGCCGGAAGCGGTGTCGTTGGTGCGCGCGATTGCCAGCGGGCTTGCCCATGCGCACGAGCATGGCGTCGTGCACCGTGATCTCAAGCCGGAGAACGTGCTGCTGCGCGACGGCGTACCGCTCGTCGCGGATTTCGGCATCTCCATTCTGCTCTCCGCCTCGGACGCACGCGTGACCGAGACGGGCATGATCGTTGGCACGCCGCAGTACATGTCGCCTGAGCAAGCCGCCGGCGATCGCGTCATCGATCAGCGCACCGACATCTACGCGCTCGGCGCGATGCTCTACGAAATGCTCGTCGGTGACCCGCCGCATGTGGCGAATACGCCGCAGTCGCTCTTCGCCAAGATTCTTGTTGAAGTGCCGACACCCGTGCACGTGCTGCGTGACGTGGTTCCGCCCGCGGTGTCGCGGGTCATTGCCCGCGCGCTGGCGAAACGGCCGGCCGATCGGTTCGAGACGGCGGTGGCATTCGACGAGGCGCTGGCCGCGGCCGCTGCGACGCCGGTTTCTGAACCATCGTCGCGAGCGACGCAGGCGACGGTTGGCTCAGGCGCGTTGCTTGTGCGCACACCGCTCGCGCGCAGGTGGCTCGTGACAACGGCGGTCGGCGTGGTTGCCCTCGCGAGCCTGCTCGTGTGGCGGAATGGAAAGCGCGGCGAGGCGGAGAACGTCGTCGCGGCGCGCTTCGTGATCGCCCCGCTGGCGAACGCTGCCATCGGACGGTCGCCGACGCTCACACCCGACGGCACCTCACTGGTGTACGCGGGGTCCGTCGAAACCGGACGTCAACTGTTCGTGCGGCGCGTGAACGAACTGCAGGCGACCGCGCTGCCCGATACGCGCGACGTCCTCAGCGCATTCGTGTCGCCCAACGGTGAGTGGATCGGTTACATCTCGAGCGACGACAAGTTGCGTCGTACACCCATCGGCGGCGGGACATCCACGGAGCTGGGCGGTGCCTTCCGCTTCAGCAACGCGGCGTGGGTGGGCAACAACCATATCGTGTACGACGGGCTCGGAGAACAGGGACTCATCCTGCTGTCGGCGACGGACGGCGCCACGCGCCGACTCACGCAACCGGATACAGCGCGTGGCGAATCCGGGCACTTTGCACCGTTCGTGATGCCGGACAGTCAAACCATTCTGCTCACGATCCGTCGTGAGCGCTCCGGACCGTTTTCGCTGTCCGGGGAACTCGGTCTTGTCACGCTTGACAGCGCGCAGGGCGAACTGCGGGTCGTGCGCCTTGGCGTGCAGATCCGCCGCGCCGTCGCATGGGTCGATGGATGGTTGCTCTATATCACCCCCGATGGGTCGCGCGTCATGGCCATTCGTTTCGACTCCCGCGCGCGTGCGGTTTCGGGATCGTCGGTTCCGGTACTCGAGCAGACCGACGGTGGAATTGACGTGGTCTCAGTCGCGCGCAACGGCACGCTGCTCTACACACGGCAGCAAACCGTCAATGCTCCCGTGCTCGTGGACACACTCGGACAATCCCGTGCGCTGTTTCCGGATGTCACGGGAAGTTTCATGAACCCGCGATTGTCACCCGATGGCAAACAGCTTTCACTGCAATCCACCAGCGCCATCGGCAACGACGTCGTGACATACGATCTGGCGACGCATACCCCATCGCGCATCACCACCAACGGCAGCGCATTGGGACCGACGTGGACGCCTGACGGCTCGCATCTCGTGTACATGTCATCGCGTGATTCTCGTGACGCCATCTGGATCGAGCCGACCGATGGGCGTGCGGCCGCCACGCGGCTGGTCGCGGCGGACGGTGCGTTTACGGCGCTCGTCTCGCCCGACGGTCGGTATCTCGTGTTTCAACGAATCGTGAAAGGCGTGTGGAGCATCTGGACGGCCCGACTCGACGGCGACAGGACGCCGACACCGTATCTCGTGGCCCAACATGATGTCTTCATGCCCGAGCTGTCACCGGACGGCAACGTGCTGGCGTATGCGTCCAACGAAACTGGTCGGCATGAGATCTACGCGCGTCCGTTTCCCGGGCCCGGCGTGGCGGTGCGTCTCTCGCAGGATGGCGGTGTGGAGCCGGCGTGGAGTCGCGACGGAACGCGTGTATACTTTCGCGCGGATCGACAGATGTATGTGGCCACGGTCGCGTGGGACAGTGCCACGAATACCGTGTCCGCGCGCGATCGTCGTGTACTCTTCACCGACGACTTCGACGGCGACATGCCGATGCCGCATCGGAACTACGATGTGCATCCGGACGGTTCGCACTTCGTGATGATTGCGGCGGCCCCCGGTGCTGCGCTGCAGACGATCGTGGCAGTCAACTGGCTCGATGAACTGCGCGCGCGTCTCAGGGTCGCGGCCGTACGCTGAGGCGACGGCGTAACTCCAGCGAGATTCGGCGGCGACCGCGGACAGCATCCCGAGCGCGGCGCCGCCTCTAAAAGGCGTTGCGATGTTGATCTTCGCTATGGGCATCATCGCATCGAGCGCCCGCTTCGACCGGCTGACCGCACTGTTACTCGATCGACGGGAAGTAGGAGGCGGGACCTTGGACCTTCCCGGGCTTCGACCGGGCCCAGGTCAATGGACAAATCCCCGCGAGGCAATAAAGTTCGCCATTGCATGCGACGTACATCGAGCCGATTGCCCGTTCCCGCTTACCGAGGAGGAACTCGTTGCGATGCGCGCTGCGGGCGAGTACGGAGAAAACTTCGCCGACGCCACGGATGGAAAGCATCTCGCGCAAACGTGCAGCGGTTGTCACGGCGACACGTGTGCCGGCGCAAAGGTCATCGGCGGGCCGCCCGACTGGCCGCCAGCCGCGAATCTGACGCCCGCAGGGCTGGTTGACTGGACGTTGGACGATTGCTCGCGCGCCCTCAAGGATGGAAAGAGCAAGAACGGCGTCGCGCTCCGCGAACCTATGGCGTCCATGCCGAAGTTCGCGAAGCACATGTCGGAGATCGAACTGCAGGCACTCTGGGCGTACGTCAAAGCCTTGCCACCGAAGCCGACGGGCCCGGACGTGAAGGCGGTGCCATCGAGCGCCGCGACTTCAGCGACGCCGCCTCGCGGAGCAGCAGTACGGACACCGCTCCGCGAAGTGCTGCAGAATCTACAGCCGCGGCGGGTCGATGCCGAGCGCGCTGGCGAGTTCAGTGAGATGATCCTGTTCATCCTTCAGAATTTCGCGAATGTGTTCGCCCATCGCGTACTCGCCAAGCGCTTCGCACTCGCGCACCCGCTGGCGATAATTGCGAATCGTGTCGGCTTCGTTCTGGAGATCGAACTGCAGCATTTCCTTGGCGCTGTCGGACGTCTTCACCGGCTTGGACTGCGTGCCGATCTTGCCGCCCAGATAATCAATCTGCTTCGCTATGGTGATGGCATGCGACAGCTCCTCCGCAGCATGAACTTCGAGTTCCTTCGCGATGGTCATGTACTCGGCGCCCTTGATGGCCTGTGAGTACACGACGTAGGCTATGATGGCCTGATATTCGCGAGCGAGGTCTTCATTGAGATTGTCGATGAGCTGTTCGCGCGTGATGGACGCGCCCGACGTCGTTGCAGACGGAGCGGCGCCTTGCGGGGATGGCGGCGAGTTTTTGGAGACGGATTTGGCCACGGGATACTCCTGTCTGAGGTGCAGCGTAAGCGGATGCAAATCGCCACGTTGCGTGAATGACACTGAGAGCGCAGCGTCGGGATCGCTCTCACTCTTACTCGCGTCGGGCGCATTTGATCTCACCCGTGCCCGCTGTCAGGCATCGCAGGGTTATGGGCTTTCGCATCACGCTCGGCCTCTCGGCGGGGCTATTGCTCAGCACGGCACCGACTGTGCCTGCTTGATCGCCATGAGCGCTCGAACTGCGCATCCGGCCTACCGTCGCACTTCTGTTCGACGTCCGTCGCCGTGTCGCGATTTTCGGTCACAATCGGCGCCGAACTTCCCTGCTTCCTGATGCGGCAGTCGCATCCTGGGTAACGCTTCCGGTACCGAGCTGCCGATGATGAGCAGGTCTTCAAACACGACGCCCGGTGGGCTGGCACTCACCGACAATCCCTCAATGGGGCGACCGAGTCCGGCGCGAAGGTCCACCCAGCCATTCGTCCCGAAGCTCAAAATCGGCTTGCCGGTGGCGCGGTCGAGTGCGTACAGGCGATTGCGATAGTTGAAGATCACGCGATCGCCGGTGACCACCACGCCGCGATGACGAATGCGCGATAGCGGTGCGACGCCATTGTTGGGATCGAATCGCCACAACTCTCTTCCGGTGGCGGCGTCAAGTGCGAACACGTGCAACTTCGGTGTGGTGGCGTGCACGCCGTCGAGCACGATAGGATTCGCCTGCATCTCCGAGCCCGGAAACTCATCGTGCGTTTGATACGTCCACGCGACTTTCAGTTTGGACACGTTGGCCGGTGTGATGTGCGCCAACGTCGTGAAGTGCGTGTGCTCGGTGTTCCCGCCGTACACCGGCCAATCGACCGTTGTGCGTTATGCCGCAAGGGCTGACGGGACCACGAAGAGTGACACACGGCCACCGCGAGCGCAGGTGCGCAGGAGTTGTTTGTGCATGGACAGAAACCTGCCCGTCACCAGAATACTCGCCCATCGTCGACAACGAAATCACCGCTGTCGTCACCTTGACCAACGGCCCGTGTCGGATCGTCAGGAGTCGGCAGTGTCACTCGATGGTCGCGCTTGCTGCTGCACGAACTCCCCACCCGCTGCACCATCAACGTGCGGCGAGTTTACTGCATAGCGCACCCGACCGGCCGCTTCTGCCTTCCCGCGCTCCGCACGCACGCCGCGCGGCTGATGCATGCCCGGCGCATGCGCGTCCGCTGCCCGCTCGGACGAGCTTCGCGACGCCACCGTATCCGGCTGCCGGCGCTGGCGCTGCGCGCGCTTGCTGTGTGATGACATTGTGAAGTCCCCATGGGAGGTGTGCCGAAAGGGGCGAAGCGCATGACCGCACATCGTGTGCGAGCACGGCCGCTGACATCACGTAATATCCGACCGCGCAAGGCGCGGTGACATGACACGCGGGTGGCGAATGCGAGTATGCCCTCTGGGCTATGCGCTCGCTGCGTTGCGTCCACAGCGTTCGTCACCATGGCCCCGCTCGATGTCGCGAGCGGACGCGTACGTGGCACCGCCGATACCACGAGCAACGTCCCCTTCAGTACTTGCGAATCGCCCGGGCAAGCCGTATGACTGGGGAGCGGCGTACGGCTCGTCCGCTCTCTCGGCTCGCAGACCGGAGGCTTCCATGCTCAGTAATCTGGTGCAGTGGCTCGACAGCGTTGGTTCGATCGTGTTCTGGACCTGCCTGATCGGCCTGGTCGCGGTCAATGGAGTAGCCGCCACGGCGTTCTTTGGCCGGCGAAGCCGGGAAGCCGTGAATCGGTGGACCACCCGGGTGCTGGCCGCAAACCTGATCCTGATCGGCACCGGGACGATGGTCCCCGCCTTCACGTACGTGGCGCGAACGGCCGTGGTGGCCCTGGCCCCAGCCGCGTCGGAACGCGTCGCCGGCAGCTTCGAGCTCGGCATGCGCGACTGAAACTGTTGGCTGGGGGGCGATGGGCCGGTTGGACGGCGTCGCGGTAGCCCTGCAGAATGCCGTCCCACAGTTTCGCGTCGTTGGAGCGTGCCGCGCGGAGATAACAATAGCCGAAGTAGGTGGCCAGCCATTCGCTGAACCGGGCGGCGTTCACCGAGATGCCGTACGCGGCGGCTCCTCGGCGAAGAGGGCGCGTCCGGTGCCGCCGGTGGTCGGCTGTCCGGGCGAACGTGAGACTTCCCCCACGGTACCGACGGCGCGTGATGCCACCGTGAC
>ENA-ORBV01012697-ORBV01012697.1-microbial-mat-metagenome-genome-assembly--contig:-NODE-12697-length-12948-cov-5.284516_pt1 | contig 12948 bp, 10 predicted proteins | sample MGYA00237777_ERZ505514 | MGnify/ENA primary metagenome ERZ505514 (study PRJEB26160, sample SAMN06269048) | microbial mat metagenome | isolation source: Oligotrophic lake microbial mat | place...
CAGCGGAATCTTGTTGTTGTTGATTTTTCAACTTTGTGCTGTGTGTTGAGGGCTTCCACCTTCGGTGGTGTTCTAACTCACTGGCTCATGTCTTTTTTATCGCGAATTTTTTCGCAAGCTGGGCCGACTCACTGCATCCATCGGCCACAACAGCAGCAGAAAAGATAGATGTTAGTAGCTTTTATGTTATACCATGTAGTAGTAACAGTATGCACAACTATCGAACCGCGGTCCAGATGGCGAAGCGTCGTCATGACATGCTGTGCAGTGTTTATGCTGCAAAAGATCTACTAAAAACGACAAGAATACCATAAAAAAGCACATAGAATTTTTTTTAGGATGAGTCAGGCAGTTGCCGATGAGAAACATGTCGTTCCAAGAGGCGTAGCAGTCCTAGAGTTAGGTGGGGGGAAAAGCAAGCTACAAAAAGAAATTCCGATGTCGGTCCAAGATCTTTTTTCCAAGAATAATAAGACATTGCTTCCTGTCTACGACGCAATGATATCTGCCATTGTCAGCGAAAGGAAGACTACTCGAATGTTTGGAAAGTGGAGGGACCAAGAATTGGAGCATGTCATAGATTTGTTCCGGCCTGAGTTTGAGGCCCAACATGTAAAAGTGGCGCTTTGCAAGAGATCGTCTAGACGCCACAAATATCGTTGGTTGGAATTCATCCATATCGACGTAGCAAAGGGCTATGTTTCTCAATACGATGTTTCAAATATGAGCAATCAAATTATTTATACAGTGTTTACGAAATTGAGATTTCCAAATGGAGTGGCGGTGTTGGAGCTCAAGCAAAAGCTAGGACGAAAAGACAAGCTACGAAATAAAATCCCCGGACAAGTGGAAAAAATGATGCGTAAAAAGAATCTCATGGCAGAGTACGATAGCCTCGTGGAATCTTGCATTGTGGATGGTGTTGGACGTACATTCCAGCGATGGAACATTGATAAGCTCAAGAGAGTTATTGCCGAGTACAGGCCTATCTTTGCGGAGAAAGGAGTGGATTTGTATATCTGTCACAAGCAGGAAGACGTTCAACATGCAGAGGGTGGCCATACCGAATTTTTTCGTTGGGTCGAGTTTGTGGATGTGGAGCTTCAACCAAACTACTCTCCGCAACGGGATGCGTATACGAAGAAGGAGGGTCCCCCCACTTGCGCCATCATGTGAAAAGGATCTAGCAGCACCCATGTTTATCGACAGAGATGACAGCTGGATCCATCAAATGCCCTGATGCATTTACTTTGGCGTCTTGTCACGTGGAGAAACCAGTGACTTGCATGTTTTGACTGCCATCGTAATATAATTGGGACAAGTCGGCAGGTCAAGTCTTATAGGCTCTCAAACCTAGAGACAAGCCTTAATCTTAGTGCTTATCAATTAAATGCTCCGGGTCGGTTTTGTGCCCACCAGCCAGGTCCGCCGGCTAGTAATGCAGGCTTCTCATTGCTCCCCCGAGAAGAGTCGCTGGTTTCAAAAGCAAGTCATTGCCCCCCGCGGTGAGCGATAGCTAGCCAGAGGATTCCTTTGGCAAAGAATCCCATCAATGACGGTGTACCTTCTTTCTTTCTTGGGCTGTACCATCGATACTGCAGGTAGTAGGCCTAGTTGACGGTACAAGCTTCTTTTCTACAATGTGGCCCACGACCGACCCTATTGCGGCCAGGTCCCCTGCAGCGGCATGCACATAATGGCGGGGTTGCCGGGTCGGTGACAAGCTACCGCAAGAAATACATGTGGTAGCAAAGAAAGTCTCCCGGTTGGCATCGGATGTGCAAGATCCTTCTTACAGAGAGGAGCCGACGCTACAGCAGTAGTAGAAATGGTAGAAATGGCCTGCTTGCTGGCAGAAGTCATACTCTACCGCTAGCTAGCTGCTACCGTAGCCTCTTCTACCGGTTCCACTACAAGCGTGGTTAGGCAGCAGGTACACATAGGATAATTGCTAGTAACAGTAGACCCTAGCTATAGCTACTAGTAGCTAGCTAGTAGCTAGTTTCTTGTACCAGGGAACTTGTAGCCTACTTGGGTGTATCATACTATTTCTCAATTGTACCGTAACTAGTATGGGCTACCACCCACATTCAGATTGATTGACATGCAAATTAAAGTACGTACAATACACAAAGGCTTCAAAAAACTTCAATACTGTACAACAGCGGTCATCCGGACCATCACCGGTGAGTCTATAACCTCATTTCATCTTTTCGAAAACCGAAGACCTATGCACGAATGCCAGTCTCTTGGAACCGGAATTTATTTTCAACTAAGCCCTTGTGCTCCCTGATAAAATATACAAGACACCGATAGTCATAGCGAAGCCATTCAGACCCAAATCAACACCGGTGAGACCGTAAACACTAGTAGTAGTAGAAGAACTCCCGAATGAATAAATGATGTACAGTTACGATACGTACGTCCAGTTAACGGTGAGTGAGTCAAGTGGCCTTTCGGGCCCGTGTCCACGATCCTCATCCAAAGAAAACACTCTACAACGCAAAAACAGTAGGAGTATCAGTACATAAAAATATTAGTCGTATCATTAAAAAAATTAGGTAACTAGCAAGCTCATTCAATGTAAAACAAACCACCATGTTCAGAACGGGCAGCAACAACCTCCGTGGTGGCGGCTTGATCGCCGCATATCAAAGATACGACATTGATGGTGATGATGGCGAGACACCAGAAGAGGAGCAACCACTACAAGAGACTACAAAGGCTCCCGACTTTGATGAAGATGAAGCGACACTGGCGCCTCTCGACGGAGTCGACGAATATTTGAATGAGTTCGTCAATGAAACAAACGCCATGTACGAAGTGATCACAAATGACACTGAAACAAATTCCAGCAATGCAAAGGAATATGTCGGTAACATAGCAGACGGATCAGAAACACTGGCGCCACACATCTTTAACAATGGAACGTTTTCTCCAGGTACGTCTGTAGATGGTGCCTAAAGACTCAGTTAGATATTGTATCTGGCCATTTATGACTAACGAACCAAGTACATCCTGTGTCGTGCAGATTACTTCGAGGATTTTACGCTACACCCAGACATTGTGGATGAAGACCTGCCGTGGTTTGTGAAAGGGGGTACGGTAGCACCCGAGCTGTATGAGGGCGGAACTTTCCCTCCGTGGCTGATGAATGGTGGCACGTTCGCCCCGGGTTTGGTGGACGACGGAGAAATCGATGGAGGTTATTTGGCCGATGAGTGGGCCGACGAAGGTCTTCCCGGTATCGAAGCCTTGGAACTGGACAACGGCGCCAATGCCACCCCCGTATTTCGGGAAAATCCTTTTGTGGAGTACGAAAGGGTAAATAACCTTTTTTATCCCACTTCAGTGCGAACCCTGCAACACGATCCAATGCTGACGAACTCGTTTTTCGTTTCTTCACTTCACAGAGAGCTGCAGCCACCAACTTTGGGCGCCTTCCCCGCTTTGGCAAGCCTCACGAATTCTCCTCACTTGGCTATCTCCTGACGGAGGAACATGCCTCTGAGGGCGAAGACTATATCTCGGGCTTTCTATATCTTGCCTACTTTTTCCTGGGCTACTTCTTTTTCTGGTTCTTCTGGCTTTTGCTGTTCAAGTTTTGTTCGTCCGGAATCTTTTCAGGAAAAGCGTTTGCTGTCCCCGTCGAGACAAGCGAGGACGAAAAAGAGACAACTGGAAAAGTCTTTTCTGTCCCCGCCAAGACAGGCGAGGATGAGAAAGAGACAACCGATGGCACAAACGACGCAAAGGAGAGGGATATCTTGACGAGCAGAGTGAAGAAGCAAGGCGCTCGCGCGCGCCTAGGTAAGCGTTGGACAAGATGCTGCTGCAACATTGAACCGTCTCTTCGATGGACTGGCCCGGCCTCACATATCTATCCTGCTCATCATACCATCCGCAGTATTTTTGGTGGCTGGTGTCAGCCACATCGTGGCTGTGGTGTTGCTGAGCTCCATGGGCCTTCCCAGCCTATTACTGGATATGACAGGGGTTGTCGAAAACACCGCCGCGTCTGTCAAGGAGTTGATCACAGAAGCGGAAGATGCTGCATGGTTACTTCGTAGTTCCAGAGACTTGGCTTACTCTCTACAGACAAGAATCGAGCAGCAAGCCAAGGAGGCAATGATTTGTCCAGGAATTCCAGACTTTAAAGAAGTTGAGGCTGGTCGCGACGTGCAGAAAGCCGTTGATTCCACTCTTGATAAGCTTAAGGAGCTCAAGCGAGACTTTGAAGATGGCCTTGATACTCTGGAGTCTGGCTTGATAAACCAAGCAGACTTCATTGATTCGTTAGAGGAGGCCACCAGGACTGTACAGGACAATGGCATGTATGGTAAGTAAGGCTTACAAATGAACTGTGAGCATTTTCCGGCACGGGACTAAACATTCTGCTGCTCTTTCGTGACTTCACGCCAAAATAAGGCTACATATTTGTCGCCCCGTACATCGTTGTGACCACTCTGATGCTGAGTGGAGTTGTTAGAGCGCACAGAAACACTATGCATGACCGCTTCGGGTGTTTCCTAAGTTGGGTCGTGCTTCCAATCTTAGTTCTGCTCACCGTCCTCTCGGTTGGGCTTTGCACGGCCCTATTTGTATCCGCAACGGTCAATGCAGACTTCTGCGGAGGAGCGGATCTGACGCCGGATGAAACCATTGTAAATCTTATTGTCAACTCCGAAGCTATGAACCAAGATGACGCCGCGTTCATATTGGCCGAATATTATCTCTTTCAATGTACCGAAAGAGCTCCAGAGGATGCCTTGTTGTTTCTCCGACAAGGCTTGCTTGATGTTGAGGCCGGCAGTACCGCGTTTCACAACTTTACAGCTGGGTTCACAGAGGTCCTCTTAGACAAGTACAATTTTGTCTGCCAGTCGGACTTTACCCCCCTGTTTGATTCTATAGATGAGATACAAAATCTCTTGTCAGCGACACATGAAATCTTGAACTCGATGTTCAAGTTGATGAAATGCGAGCGAATATCTGCAATCTCTACAGAGCTCCTGTACAAAGGAGCTTGTACGTACAGCATTTCCGGATTCGCGTGGAGTGCTTCTTGCCTGCTGGTGATGGCGGCGGTGACGGGGATGATCATGATCACGCTTCGATCCTCCTATCTGAAAACACAAGTCCTGGATGCCGAAGCGGGGGAAGTGTCTTCCGGTGCTGGACCAACTACGATGGACGACGATGAAGCTCTTGAAGGCTCTTCGGACAACGACGCACCAGGTGCCAAAGAGGAGGGGGGCGAAGCAGGAGAAGATTCTGCTGGTGCTAGATCGGCAACAAGTGACGATTTCGAAGCGAACGAATGTCCACCGGGCACTGACACACAAGGTTACAAGGAGGAAGGAGACAAAGAGATGGTTGCCAGTAACGCAACCGATTGGCAACGAAGGCCTGGCCTCGAAATTTCAGCCCAATTCTTTGCGGATCCTGGTGACCTCTCCGCTAGAAGTAGTCAATATTTCGAGATGGCTGACTTTTCCATTATTCCGTCCCTAGATGTCTGAAACCTGTGGAGCACTATTTAAGGTATGGGGGAGAAGAAATGCACATTCATAAATACATTTATAGATAAAACAAATTTAGATTGCGAACATGTAACCAGTTCCTGCAGCGGCTGGATCTAACTCATTGGCAGTGCCATTTCCATCGTTGTGTTCCGGTACTTTGGCTGTATGCCCTGCACCCGTGCCAGCCATTGGCTCTCGTCGCTCCTCGGCGTTGCTTGTACCACCCGAAAGTTGATGAACGCCCTGTTCTTTCGACGCTATCTGCTGCAAGTCTACTACAGCTTGCCTCGCCTCTTGTAACAAAGGCAAGGGCTCTCTGTGATTTGCTCCACTGTGTAGCCCATGGCATGAACCTTCGACGAGACGGATGTCCCAGCCACGGCTCTTGAGATCGTGTTCGGCAAAGTTTAGGATATTGGCCAATTGCTCACCTCGGGATGGTGGTTCGACCAGGATTCCATCTATCAAGTTTGCACGAACAGTCCAACCTTGTGATCGCGCATTATGGCTCACGTTTGTCCAAACTTCACGTTCCGAAGCCTGCAAGATTCGGACAAAAGAAGCGCTTGGAATAGCGGCAGGTGCACAACTGCCGTTAGCTAGCAAAACATTGGAATCCAATTGAGTCCATGCGTATTGGGGAAGTTCCAGAATGACATCTCGAAGAGCCCTCCATTCCGTCATTAATCTGAGGACAAATGCTTCCATGGTCATCAAATCGTCGTCGTTGGCAGGTCGCAAAGAAATTTTGGTCTGTTCCTCCATGGCCTGCTTCCAGATTACATAGGTCCCTCCGTGGACCAAGATATATGGAAGCAGCTGTGCCTGAGAAGCTGACACTCCGGAATGAACTTGTTGGATCAAATTGTGCCATGAACTTGCATGCCGTCGATACTCCAACCAAGATGTGACCAAGCTTGAAGATTGTGCCATGGCTGCCAAACTACAAAGAACTGATACAGCCATGTAGCTCTCATTGTCGTGTCCGTCAGATGTAATCCAATGCGCAAAGGAGCCCACTAGGGCGTTGCGAAGATCCTTTGGCATGGCCTGCAACGTAAGTGAACGAGGAGCGTAAGATTTAGAGGAAGAGGCGCCTGAGAGCGGTGCTGGATTCCTAGCAATGAGTCGCCCTCGAAGCGAAGGATCGAGTGCTTCATAGTCCACTTGGTAGACAGCTGTCTTCTCTCGAGGTGAGAACGACCGAAGCATCTCTTTCAAATCGTCGGCCATGGCATTTGCCTTTTGAGCGTACCGAAGCTTTTCCAATACGTCTTGTTGAAACTTGGTACGCTGGGACAAGCTCTCCAACTCGTGGATCGTCTTTTGTCGATTTTTCCGATCGCGGCTAAACATGGGCAAAATATGCGACCGAAGAGCGTGTAGATTGATTTTTTCTGCGCAGCTCGTGTCGCTGTACCGCAGCATTGTCGTGCTGCTGCTGCTGCTGCTGTGGGAATGGACGACGATGCCATTTGCGGCATTGCTGCTACCATTTTGTAGTGATGGTTGTTCTTCTTCCCAAAGAGGCCGCAACACACGAGATGCACGAGGAAGCGCAAAACAGGAATCGGAAAAATGCGCCATGGCCATGGAAAAGGAATCAAAAACACCATCATGTAATCCTGGTTGCAACAAGCGTTGCATTGTCAATGTATCTTCCTCGAATGGAACGTGCTTGACGACCGTGCGTACATCTTGTATGCGAAATGACTGGGTCATTCCATGACGTCGGCGCTCTGCCACAAGGTATGGTACTTGTTCCTCAGTATTGCCATCCGCATCATCCTCCTCGTGTTGCCGTGTCGAGGCCTCCGCCTTTTTATTTCGTCGCCGGCCCCTGGAAGTCTTTCTTGCGGGCCCTGCTGTTGTGGTGGTGTCGGTGTCCAAGCCCTGACTACCTCTTCTACTGTTGGGTAAATGTATCTTGGCAACCACCAAATCACCCAACTTGAGCTGCAGTTGTTGCCCGTGTGGTGGCTGTCCCCCCCCTCCCCCTCCTTCGAGTGATGGTGGTAATCGTGGTTGTTGTAACATGTCCAAGACGGTCACACGATCTCCCACTTTAAGTTGTTTGCGCTGTAGGAGTGCTTCTTGATCGGCTCTTTGGACTTGCAAGGCCATCCAAGCAGCTGCAGCTTGACGTTGTTGTTTCTGCAGTGACAATGGCGGCAATGTTCCACTACTATTACTACTGTTACTAGTCATACTAGTATTTCCAAAACACAACAATCCTCCATCGCCATCATCGTCATCGGCATCTACAACAACACCAGTACCAGTACCAATACCAGTTCCAGTAGCAACCGCTTGTCGTTTCCGAGCTTTGGCGGCCGCCACTTCTTTGGCATGTCGTTTGAGTACATTATCAATCCACCCGGAGGACGCTTGAAAGCTACCGTCGTCGTCCAACCCCATTTCCTGGGCCCATTCTTTGGCTTTTTGTTGCAAATGACTCCATGCTACTACCACACGAGGAGAATGCGTTGTTGTGTGGTGGCGGTTGCCAGTCGTAATACTTGCACTGATAGAATGACCTACGTGGTTTGTAGCTGTCGTGGCAGCAGTGGCAACAGGGCTATGGGTCCGTTGCTTTTTGGTAGGTGGTGGCAGTGGAGAAGGTGGGTGTTGGTGCTGTGGTTGTGGCTGTGGCTGCTGGTGCTTTAGTTGTCCTTGCTCTACTTGTAGGTTGTTTGGTGGGTTCTCGTCCTGGTTTAGAACCGTGTTTGGCAGTTGTGGTGGTGGTGGAAGCTGCTGAAAAGTTGTCAGTTCTTGCTGTGGTTGTTGATGATGAATATGAGTATGATGAATCGGGACAGGAGCGAATTCATCATCCATCGTCTGTTCCTGCTGATGTTGTTGTTGCTGTGATTGTGGATACGGATCATAAAATGTTGCATCTCCTGCCTCTTCCATGGCCGGCATTGTAAGAGCAGCAGCAGGTCCTCCCAATACCTTTCCGACTTCTGCTGCATCTTCTGCTGCTTGAGCAGCGTCGGAATCTCCCCTTGGATCTTTTGGCTCCTCCTCTTGTCCTACTTGTTCCTGCAGGATCACCCCCTTTCGCTGCTGCTGCTGTTGTTGCTGTTGTTGTTGGGCTTGCCAATAGGCAATCACACGTTTTTCCAGTGGTTTATATTTGCGTTTGCGACTTCGCGTCTGTTCACAATTGGCCAAATTTCCCGCCACGTATTTCTTATAGGCCCGGCTAAAATGCATGCGATGAGATTCATTCACTTCCGAGCCGCTTGCAGCCGAGCGTAAAAATTCAATTTGAGATTTGTATTGACCGCTTGAAAACACTTGACACAATCGAAACCAAAAGGATTGAGGACGATCTTGTCGTTTGCCACCCTTTTTACTGCCCGCATTCGAAGCACTGCTGGACTTTTGTTTTTTCATAGTGTTGCTTGCCCCTGTGGTTGTTTTGCACGACGCTGGTGTCTTCGTTTGTGGAGCAGTTGAATCCTGATTCGTCGTGGCTTCATCTGGCGAGGGTAACATCAATCCATTGTTACGTTTGCTAGGCATGTCCATATCACCAGACTCGACGCCTGCTTCCAAGTTGGAATCCAAGATGATGACAGCATCATCTGTCGAGGGTAATACCAGTCCTTCTGGATCATTGTTGCCACTGCCACTGCCGCCAACGACTATCGACCCATTGTCACCACCAGGTGTATTGTCAATCCTACTAGTAGCAGGTGTGGTGGTAGTGGAAATGCCTTGCTGCTGTATTTGTCCTACAGCAGCAGCAGCAGCAGCAGCAGCAGCAGCAGCCTCGCCAGGATGTTGTGCAAAGGAAGAAAAGGCAGCCGCTTCTACGTTGTCATTATCATGGATAAGTATAGCAGATGCAGTTGTGCTCGTACTTTCGTGTAGTATTTCGTTAGAGGCCATCACTGAACTGCCAGTTCAGAATTCTGGTGATATCTAACTGTGACACCCGACGTATTTGAGTATAACTTATCCGAAACGATGCTAGCTAGTAGCTCTAGTAGTACTGGTAATAGTACTGTAGCTCGCTAACAGTAGTAGGATAACAACTAACTAATAACGGAATCAATCAAATGGCCGCAATGAATAGAATTGCGCCAAAAATTCGTGAGGTTCGCACGGGCACAATGGAACGGAGCCCCTGCAATTGTACTAGCCAGCATCTAACTAGCTAGCTAGTACTAGTGCTTCAGTAGCTGGTACAATTGAAGAGCCCTAAACAGACGGTTTTGAATGCAGAAGTGGCTCTCCGAAAATTATGATTTACTGAGAAAATAATGTCTCTTCGATGTGACATGGTTTGCTTGAAGGTCGTGGAAGAACGGTTTGCTAAGATCAAAATGACTCATCAATGTGACATGACTTGCTGAAAGGTTGTTGTGGGGAGTCCCGCTAACAATTGTGGCTGACATGGTGGTTTTTTGCATCCTCTAAGCATGCTACAGAAAATTTTGCAGTGGTTGGATCTTGCACAAAATGTTTCACTGCTAGCAACCCACTTGGTGCTGTCGGCTTAATTCTAGTTGAAGATGATTTTCACAGTGGGTAACACATGTTAAGAACTAGAACGATGATGTTTTACTGTGATTTTGACACACCAAATAGCACATGTCACTGGCTTATGTGACAATTGCCATTTAGCTACATTGGTCAAAGTAGATGTTTGGGACATCTTAGTGCAGTGGATGTTGAGACAAATTGTTAGTCATTGCAGCAGATTGTTTCTGATTTCAGAGCAATTTGTACCACACCAGCTTGTTTCAATTGTGTTGCTCTCTGCATTCAAATCCCAACCAATTGTGTCAGAAGAGCATTGCTTGCGTCTTTCTGCAATTTGTCCCAGCTCATGTGACATTGCAAAGTCAATGTTGTGTGGTGCCATATGGGTTCCAGTAAGAAACACACGTTCGTAGGAATTGCGTGTTTCTTGGCATGTTTTCTGCTTTCAATGTTGTTGAGTGACCCAAAAATCTAAAGTGATAGGGAATTGAACCCCAAAGCTGCTATCCAGCCACTCTAAGTCAAGTCAGTGAAGTCTGGGTATGTTAAGGTCGCCTGACAAATGTCAACTTCATAGGAGACTTTGAACCACTTAGAAGATCATTGAAGAACACAACCTTCAAGCATGTCATGTCACATTGAGGAGCCAGTTTGATCTCAACAAATTATTGCTTTCTGTGATCTGCTCATTCATTTGTAGCCTATAAGGAAGCCAAATCACATCAAAGAGTCGTTTTGATCTTAACAAACCATTACTTTCTGTGAGCTGCGTGTGCCTTCAAAACCATTGCATAACTGTCTTGGTTTACAAAAATGAAGGATAGCTGATTTTGATCTTAGCAAACAAGAAGGAATAAAAAGAATTAGAATCCAATAAGAACCTTATTTTTAGATAAATGAGAACTCTCCCTGGCTTAGTTGACAGAGCAATTGCATCTAATGACGTGTCCTGGGGAAACACAAGTGTCTTTGATGAACATCAAAACTGTCATTTGATGGCTTCGAATGTCCCACAGCAGATGCAACTGATGCAGACCGTTTTGTCTGCAGATCAGACAACACACCCAAGACTGGCCCTGTCAAAATGTTTCACATAACGCAAAGATTGCTGTTAGGTGCTGTGAATGCCCCCCTTTCTAAGACCATTGGAGGAAATGTCCAAACTGCTGTCGATTTCACTGTGGGTTTGCACCAGTTGCCAAGGGTGGTCAATGTTGCTACTGCTGACCACAAGTTGCAAGGACAGACAAAGAAAAAGCTGGTAATAGCGGTCTGGTCAAAAAGAAAGAACTGGAATTATGTTGCGGTGTGGTGCTAATTATTCTGAAATTGGGAACAATCTGCTATGACAACTAACTGCGACCCTTGTTTTTAACCAGTGTAGCTAAAAGACAACTGACACACACATCAATTGTTACTAGGCTATTTATTTTGTCCAAATCACAGCAAACAGCATCGTGTTTCACTTGGATTGACAAATGAGAAAAAAAACTAACTGGCATTAAACAACAAGAACCAGATGAGTTGACCACCGCAAACACTGTGTAAAAACCATGCACAACATGCTCAGAATGAGCTAAAAATTACCATGGCAGCAACACGTCACTGCCTATAGACACTTCATTCCATGTCTGTTGTCATTGCAAGATGTCATTGTAAATGTCCTGACTACTAACTGCCCTAGCAAAGGACACATCGGCATGCTTCAACATTGCTTGACACAGGCCATTTTTGGCCATTCCCTGTGGGTAGCATTTTTAAGAAAATTACTGTTTTTCCTATCCATTCCTCAAACAGAGCAAGCTTCCATTATGGGAGCGTTAAGCGTTACATGGCAAGATTTTTTCAACTCTTCACTACATTTTATAATATTATTTCTTATGATTGTCTTTAAAATTTGTTTTCTGAAAAAACAAATCCAACTCTTTCAAGCCAGGATGATCGTCGGGCCTAGGTCCGTTGCGATCCCAATGAAACAATCGTTCGTCGTTTGTAATCGGTACATCGTTGATGGAGGCATGTCTAATCTTCATGAGACCATGGGCATCAAATTCCCAATGTTCATTGCCATACGCCCGAAACCATTCGCCCTGAGGATTGTGAAACTCATAACTGAAGCGCACCGCAATGCGATTGTCGGAGTGGACCCAAATCTCTTTGATCAGACGATAGTCTTGTTCGGTTTGCCATTTTTGGGTCAAAAAGTCGTGAATTTCGTCTCGTCCCTTGATAAATACATTGCGATTCCGCCAGACCGAGTCGACGGTATACGCCATTTTGACACGATCGGGATCACAAGTATTCCAAGCATTTTCGGCCATGCGCACCTTGGTCACAGCATCTTCATAAGAAAAGGGAGGAACCGGAGGGCGTTCCTCTGTAGTAGTGGTGGCGCTGCTGCTGTTATTGCGAGCCACAACAAGAATCCCGTTCGGATGCGGCTTGGTTGTAGCGGCCGCCAAATGGCTTGTCATGGCGCTTCTTCCTAGCGGGATTCTTGACACTGCAGTTTTTAACATCATCATCATCAATGTTTTTTTTTAAGAGAATGGAACGGATGACAACAAAGTCAATGTTTTTAAAAAGTTATCGAGTTTTTTTGAGTGCAGGTTTTATGAATATACTCCTATTAGCATTCAACTTGTATTCTCTCGTTATCTTGGAACAACGATGATCATGCATGCCATCATGCCCAGGCAGACACCTGTGTTGTTTTCGCGCTCAGATAACTTTCTCGAGCAGGAACATCAATGATCCTTCGTCTGGATGGCGATGGAATATGATCCAACTACGACTCGCTAGCTAGCTAGCTACTAGCTAGCTAGCTACAGTAGCTAGCTAGCTTCTACTACTATTGTACGTCTGTCTCTTATACACATCTGACGCTGCCGACGAATAGAGAGGTGTAGATCTCGGTGGTCGCCGT